>Ga0256830_1001485_pt1 | contig 16604 bp, 21 predicted proteins | sample 128326metaG_FD_190537 | JGI IMG/M metagenome (GOLD analysis project Ga0256830, IMG submission 190537) | Hydrothermal vent microbial communities from Lau Basin, Pacific Ocean - 128-326 | ecosystem: Environmental > Aquatic > Marine > Hydrothermal vents | place: Pacific Ocean: Lau Basin | collected... | reverse complement strand
CGGCACCAGCAGGCGAAAAAAATAAATATGTGCCGTGGTTATATCGCGGATTGAGCATGAGCCAGGTGGGGAGCAGGCATGAAGGTGAAGTTCAAGCTAATAGACGTGCTGAGAGCCAAGCTCGGGGAAACTGAGGAGCTGGACCCTGAGCTTCTCAGCAGATTGGATGAAATAAAAGAAAGTCTTGAGAAGGGGAGATGGCGGATTTCCTGAATCACTCGCCTCCCAGAACCATCTCCCTGAACTTCTCTATTCCGCCGATTCTCTCAATCATCCTGCCGAGCCTCTCACCCTTCTTGGCGTTCTTCTCGTAGCACTCTATCACCCTGTCGGCTATCTCCAGCACCTGCTCCTGGGTCTCCACCGTGGTGAGGAGGTCGGCGATTCTCGGCCTCGCGCCGGCGTTCCCGCCCACCATTATCCTGAAGCCGCTCTTGGTGCCTATAACCCCGAAGTCAACCACCGCCGACTCCGCGCAGGAGTTGGGGCACCCGCTCACGGCTATCTTGAACTTTGAGGGCAGGGGCTTGCCGTGGTACCTCTTATCCAGCTCCATGCCGAGAGTCAGAGAATCCTGCATTCCCAGCCTGCAGGTAACGCTGCCCGGGCATGCCTTGACGCTCCTCACCACCGAACCCGCAGGAGTAGCCAGCGGAATGCCCAGCTCACTGCTCAGCCTCGGCAGTGTATCCTGCTTGAACCCAACGAGCGCAAATCTCTGCGCATTTGTGAGCTTAACCAGAGCCTGGTACTTCTCCGCCACCTCCGCTATCTTGTGCAGCACCTCCGGGGTAACAAGGCCCGTGGGCGTGCTCGGAACCACTGCAAAGCTCTCCATATCCTTCTGCACTATCGCATACTTATCCATGTCTTCCATCTCGCATCCTCCTCTGTTTTTTGCTTAGTTTGTAGTATTATGCATATAAAAACCTATTTGAGAAAAATTAATCAAAAGTATTAACAGTTCATAAAACCTCATAACCTCAGGTGGTGCTCAAGTTTCGGCATCTGTAAGAGAAGTGATATTAAGCTCCCATCCCCAAGCCCGTGGTGTGAAAATACTGAGCGTCTCCACCACAGGGGCGGACGTGGCCACCGCCCTTGAGAGAGCCTTAGAGAAGATAAACGCCCAGCTTGCCGTGGAGGAGGGGTACATAAAAGACGCCCAGTACAGCATCAGAATCGGGGTCTCAAGCGTCACCGTGAGCATAACCATCGCCCTTGAGGGAGAGACTCCCGTGAGGAAGCGGGTTCTCGGGGTGAACGTCAGGGGGTACTCAAGGGAAGCCTCGGTGGCGAGGGCTGTAAGAGCAATAAACTCTGAGCTCGCCAAGCTGAGGGGGACGGTGGTGAGCTTCTACAAGAAGACGGTGGACATGCATCTACCCGGGAGGGTGTACACAACCATAATAGTCGCCGTTAACGAGGAGGCACTTCAGGAGGCAGACACGGCGAGGGCGCGGAGGAGCAGGCTGAAGCAGGCTATTGCGCTGCTCAACAACGACCCCTCGGCGATAAACATCGCCAGAGTGGCGGAGATATTCGGGGTCTCAAGGACGGTAATCTACCGTGACCTTGAGGTTCTGGGCTTCCAGAGGAGTGGAGATGCTCAGGCTAATAATCACAGGAACCCCAGGAACGGGAAAAACCAGGGTAGCTGAGGCTCTCGGCAGGAGGCTCGGCATCAGGGTGCTCCACCTGAGCGAGATTGCAAGGGAGCGTGCCGCCTGCGGGTACGACAGGGAAAGGGAGAGCGTTGAGGTTGACCTTGAGAAGCTGCAGGAGGTTATGGAAGAGCACCTGAAGGGTGAGTTCATACTTGAGGGGCACCTCGCCCACCTGCTCGGGGTTGAGAACGCCATTGTGGTGGTTCTCAGGTGCTCCCCCGAGGTTCTGGAGCGGAGGCTCCGTGCCAGGGGGTACGGGGAGGAGAAGCTCAGGGAAAACCTTGAAGCCGAGGCGCTTGACGTCTGCTTGGTGGAGAGCTTAGAGCGCCACCCGCGGGTTTACGAGGTGGACACCAGCACCAGGAGCCCGGAAGAGACCGCAGAATGCGTGCTTGAGATTCTTGGAGGGAGAGCCGAGCCCTACCTGCCCGGCAGAATAGACTGGAGCGAGGAGTTCTTCAGGTAGAACAGGTGGGAGGGTGCGGAGGTATCGGAGCACCCGAACCCCGGAACATGCTCAAGCTGCCCCGCGAGAGCAAGCGCAACCTCCTCCTCCACCATCCCCCTCGCCACCAGAACCCCGAGAACCTCGGCATGCTCCAGCAGGTAGTCAATGTGCCAGTGCTTCCTCCCGCTCCCCCTCAGGTGCCTCCCCACCCTGGAAGCTATGCGTGGAGCCCTGCCCACGTACATCCAGGTGCCCCTGCGCACCTCAAAGCACCTCGCCTTGGTGCGCACCCTCACGTCCTCCTTAAGGCGCAGCACCAGCAGGTAGGTGCCCCCATACACTGGCAGCTCCTCAAGTTCAGCCCGCTCAAACCCGTACCGCTGGAGAAGCTCCCGCAGCATGCCTACCTCAGCCCCAGCAGCTTGTGGGTCTGGGGTATAATCCTGGTGTCCACCAGCTCCAGCAGGCGCTCCTGCACCCTGAGAAGCTCTCTTGGTGCGTGCCTCACGCCCCACACGGGCTGAAGCACCACCATGCTCACAAACCCCCTGAGCTCATCAACCGCGCTCACCAGCTCATCCTCATCAAACCTCTCCGGAAGCACCAGCTTGCAGAAGGTGTACCTCCTCCCCGAGCTTCTGAGCACCCTGAAGCACCGCACCGCCCTGTCCCTCAGCTCCTCGTAGGCCTCGCCCACAGCCTCCCTGAGCTTGAAGTCCCCCGCCACGTACCTCACCCTGTCCCTGAGCTCAGCCGCAGCCTCGGGCAGGCTCATGTTGCTCTCAAGGTAAAGGGGAATCTCAGTCTCAATACCCCTGATGAACTCCGGGTAGAGCAGGGGCTCGCCCCCCGTTAGAGCTATGGAGTGCACCCTGCCGAAGCTCCTGGCAATCTCCCCTATGCTCCGCGCCTCCACGGGGTTCGGGAGAAGCTCGTACCTCCCGCTTCCGGGGGTGCGCTCAACCCTGCAGTTCTCCCTCACCCCCAGGGGGGTATCGCAGTAGGTGCACGCAAGGTTGCACTCCGCAAACCTCACGAAGAGCTGCCTCACCCCGACCAAGGGCCCCTCCCCCTGCGCGGAGCAGAAGACCTCAATCAGCGGGGCGCTAACCATCCCAGCACCCCAGCGGCCTGACCCTGCGGAGCTTCCTCTCCATGTCCCCCACCTCCTCGGCGTACGCCCTGGCGAGCTCATGCATCAGCCTCTCCGGCTCTGCAACACCCAGCTTCTCAAGGCTCATGTACTCCCCGCTTCTGACGTTTATGCCCAAGTGCACCTTGGCGCTCACTGGCGAAACGCTGGCTATGCTCACGCTCAGCTTCCCGCCCCTGCAGTAGATGTCATCACCCCTGCGCTCCGCGGGTATGCCCAGCTCCCTCAGCCTCTCGCAGGCGATGCACACCAGCAGCCTCTGCCTGGCAAAGACCTCCCTCAGCCCCATCCCGAAGTGCTCAACTATGAAGTGCAGCATGTCCTCCGAGAATATCCTCTCCCCCCTCCGCCTGTCCTCCAGGTCAACCATGTGCTCACCCTCAACCTCGCAGGCGCCCCTGAAGGCGACTATGCTGTCCTCATCCACCCCCAGGGTGAGGTAAGCCCACAGGGATGCCAGCTCCCTGCCCGTGTACCTCAGCGGCTCCTCAAGCACCACGACCCTCATAGCCCCAGCCTCTCAAGCAGCGGGTCCTCTCTTCCGATGCTTCTGAAAGCCCTCGCCCTGCGCCTGCAGGACTCGCACCTGAGGCAGGGCTTCTCCCCGCCGGTGTAGCAGCTCCAGCTCCACTCAAGGGGAGCCCCTATCTCCAGTCCCAGCCTGGCAATCTCGGGCTTGCTCATCCCGACCAGGGGGGCATGAACCCTGACCCCCGAGAGGGTTGAGTACCTGAGCGCCCGCGTCGCCGCCTCCACGTACTCCCTGCTGTTGTCCGGGAAGGTGGCAGCCTCCTCGGCATCAAACCCCACCACCACCGCCTCGCACCCGTGAGCCTCGGCAAAGCTCGCCCCTATGTTCACGAACACCCCGTTCCTGTTGGGCACCCACACCTGCCTGGCGCTCTCATGCGCAGCCTCGGAATCAAGCTCCTCATCCCCCAGCTCGGGCAGGCTCCTTGAGGTGTCAACCAGCGCCGTGGTGGTTATCTCAGCGAGCCACTCCAGCTTCAGAACCCTGTGGGCAACCCCCAGGGCCTCGCATACCCTCGCGGCGTACTCAGCCTCCCTCACGGCAGCACGCTGCCCGTAGTCAAAGGTGAGGGCAAGCTCAAGCTCCCCCTCCCTCGCCACTAAGGTGGCTGCAACCACGGAATCCATGCCCGAGCTGAGCAGAGCAACCGCCCTCAACGTACCACCTCCTGAGTACACATAAACCAAACGAAGGCAAGGGTTATAAAAGCTCCACGGCGCACACCCGGGAGTACTTAGCTCCCGCGGGTGTGAGGGTGCTCCGCATCAGGTGCACCTGCCGCACCTCGGCGCTCCCCAGCTCCACCCCCCTGTACCGCCTGATAAACTCCAGAACCTCCTGGCTCCTCCCCCTCATCCTGGCAAGGGTCACATGCGGGGTGAAGCTCCTGCGCTCTGGCGTGAAGCCCAGCCCCTGCATGGCCCTCTCAACCCTGAGGTGAAGCTCCCCAAAGGCGCTCTCGGGGTGCACCCCCGCCCACACGACCCTGGGGCGGGACTCCGAGGGGAAGGCACCCACGCCCCTGAGCTCGGCTCTGAAGGGCTTAACCCCCGCAAGCGCCTTCTCAAGCGCTTCGCACACCTCCGGGGCTTTGCTCTCCTGCACCTCCCCCAGAAACTTCAGGGTAACATGGGTGCCCTCCGGAGCCACGGCCTTTGCGTTCCGCACCCCCGCAAGCTCGCCCAGCAGCCTCTCAAGCTCGGGAGTGCGGAGCAGCACCGCCACGAAGGCTCGCATCGCTACTTTGCCGCGCCCCTCAGGGGGCTCGGACCCAGCTTCTTGATTATCTCCACAAACTCCTTCATGGTGCTGGCGAACCTCTCGCCCTCTGCTGCAGAAATCCAGCGCAGCATCAGGCGCTCGGGCTCAATCCCCAGCTCGGGCAGCAGCTTCTTCAGCATCTGCACCCTCTTCTCCGCCTTCAGGTTCCCGGAGACGTAGTGGCAGTCTCCGATGTGGCACCCCGCCACGAGGACGCCGTCCGCGCCCTCCGCGAAGGCTTTGAGAACAAAGGCAGGGTCAAGGCGCGCTGTGCACATCAGGCGTATTATCCTGGCATTCGGGGGATACTGCAGCCTTGAGGTGCCAGCCAGGTCACCACCCGCATACGAGCACCAGTTGCACATAAAAGCTATTATCTTCGGCTCAAACTCGCTCATCCTTCCACCTCTTTCACAGCAATCTCCCGCTCCTCACGCATTGCAGCCTCAATCATGGCGTATATCTGCTCGTCGGTGAAGTGGCGTATCTGCATCGCCCCCGTCGGGCAGGCAGCAGCACACGCACCGCACCCCCTGCATATCGCCTCATTCACCTGCGCCTTCCTCTCAACCATGGTTATAACCCCGAAGTCGCAGGTGCGCTCGCATATCCTGCACCCTATGCACAGCTCCCTGCGCACGAAGGCAACTATGGGCTCGGTCTCAACCTCGCCCTTCGCCATGGGTATCGCCGCCCTTGCAGCCGCCGCGCTCGCCTGGGCCACGGTGTCGGGGATGTCCTTCGGACCCTGGCAGGTGCCGGCGAGGTATATGCCGTCGTTCAGGGTATCCACGGGCTTGAGCTTGGGATGCGCCTCCGCAAAGAAGCCGTCAGCGCTCCTGCTCAGCCTGAACAGGCGCTGCACCTTCTCGCTGTCCCTTGCGGGCTCAATGGCATTAGCCAGAACCACCAGGTCAAGCTCAATCTCTAAGGGCATGGCGAGCAGAGTGTCCTCCACCCTCACCAGCAGGTTCTTGGTCTCCGGGTCCTCAACCACCTCACCGGGTCTGCCCCTGATGAACCTTATGCCGTACTCCTCCTGCGCCTGACGGTAGAACTCCTCATAGCCCTTGCCGTACGCACGGATGTCCATGTAGAAGATGAACACCTCAGCTTCTGGATGCTTCTCCTTGTACAGCCTGGCGTTCTTTATGGAGTACATGCAGCACACCCTGGAGCAGTAGGGGTTGCCCGCCTTCTCGTCCCTTGAGCCCACGCAGAGTATGAAGCCTATGCGGTGGGGCTCCTTCCCATCGCTCGGTCTGAGCAGCTTTCCGCCCGTGGGGCCGCTGGCATTGACGAGCCGCTCAAACTCAATGCCCGTGATAACATTCTCGTACCTGCCGTACCCGTACTCGGGCTTGCGCCTGGCATCAAACAGGTCAAAGCCCGTGGCAATGACTATGGTGCCCACCTCAAGCTCAAGAACCTCATCCTTCTGCTCGTAGTCTATAGCCTCGGGACCGCAGACCGCCTCGCACATCCCGCACCCCAAGCATGCCTCATCGTCTATGGTGTAAACCAGGGGCACAGCCTGGGGGAAGGGCACGTATATGGCCTTCCTGACCCCGAGCCCGTGGTCAAACTCGTTGGGAACCTCAACCGGGCACGCCTCGGCGCACAGCCCGCAGCCCGTGCACTTGTCCTCAAGCACCTGCCTGGCGCGCTTCCTCACCTTCACCCTGAAGTTGCCGATGTACCCCTCAACCTCCTCAACCTCGGCGTAGGTTATTATCTCAATGTTCTCGTGCCTCGCCGCGTCCACCATCTTGGGCGTGAGAATGCATGCGGAGCAGTCCATGGTGGGGAAGGTCTTGTCAAGCTGCGCCATCTTGCCTCCCAGGCTGGGCGTCTTCTCCACCAGATAGACCTTGAAGCCCATGTCAGCCAGGTCCAAGGCGCTCTGTATCCCCGCAACCCCACCTCCGAGCACCAGGGCAGACCTCTTCACCTTAACCTTCGGCTTGTGCTGGGGCTCCAGGCGGCGCGCCCTTGCGACCGCCATCCTCACCAGGTCCTTCGCCTTCTCCGTTGCCTCCTTGGGCTGGTTCATGTGCACCCAGGAGTCGTGCTCGCGTATGTTCGCCATCTCCACCAGGAAGGCGTTCAGCCCCGCCTCCTCCAGGGCCTTCCTGAAGGTGTGCTCGTGCATCCTCGGGGAACATGCCGCAACCACTATGCGGTTTAGCCTGTTCTCCTTTATGTCCTCCTGAATCAGCTTCTGCCCGGGGTCAGAGCACATGTACTTGTAGTCCTTGGCAATCACAACATTGCCGAGCTTGGAGGCGTACTTCGCCACCTCCTCCACATCCACCACGCCGGCGATGTTCACCCCGCAGTGACACACATAAACACCAATCCGCGGCTCTTCCTCATCAGCCTGCCGGTTCTTGCCCTGCTCGTCGCCCATGCACTACTCCTCCTTCAGGTGAATGTATGGGGGAACACTACCTTGTGCAAAACTGTCATTATTTATAATTATTAAAACGCGGGTTATCATAATCGGAGCACACGTTATAATCACGGGTAGTGGATAGAATGGTCTACTTTTATAAAGCAGAAGGGTGGTGGAGAAGATAGCGGAGAAGGCTGCTGTGGAGGATGAGGTGCTTAGGTGCAGGGAGTGCGGGAGCACCGAGCTTTACCGGGACTACGAGCGTGCCGAGGTTGTGTGCAACCGCTGCGGGCTTGTGGTGGATGAGGGGCTGGTTGACGAGGGTCCCGAGTGGCGTGCCTTCAACACCGAGCAGTCCGAGAAGCGCTCCCGCACGGGCGCCCCCATGACCTACCTTATCCACGACATGGGGCTGAGCACCACCATAGACTGGCGCAACAAGGATTCGGCTGGCAGGGAGATTCCCTCAAAGCAGCGCGCCCAGCTCTACCGCATGCGCAAGTGGCAGCAGCGCATCAGGGTGAGCAACGCCAAGGAGAGGAACCTGACGATTGCGCTCACGGAGCTGAACAAGATAGCCTCAAAGCTTGACCTCCCCAAGAACGTCCGCGAGGCGGCGGCGGTCATCTACCGCAAGGCTGTTGAGAAGGGGCTAATAAGGGGGCGGAGCATAGACGGCGTTGTTGCCGCCTGCCTGTACATAGCCTGCAGGCGCTACTCGGTGCCCAGGACCTTGGAGGAGATTGCGGAGGGGAGCATGATAGACCGCAAGGAGATAGGCAGGATATACCGCTACCTGCTGCGCGAGCTCGGGATAAACCTCTCGCCCACGACCCCCTTGGACTACATACCCAGGTTCTGCTCCTCCCTGAAGCTCTCCAGGAAGGTGCAGATGAAGGCGATGGACATACTCAACAAGGCCATGAACCTGCAGCTCACCTCTGGCAGAGGTCCAACGGGAGTAAGCGCGGCTGCCATCTACATCGCCAGCGTGCTTGCTGGGGAGCGCAGAACCCAGCAGGAGATAAGCGAGGTTGCGGGGGTTACGGAGGTAACCATCAGGAACCGCTACAAGGAGATTGCGGAGAAGCTTGAGATAGAGGTGACCATTTAGCGGCTCTCAGCCTCAAGCACCCGCTCAATCCTGGCGGCTATGTCCAGGAAAACCCTCCTGTAGTTCTCCTCATCCACCCTCACGTCCAGCTTTGCACCGGCGGCTGTTGCCCTGCCCCCTCCTCCAAAGGCTCTGGCAATCCTCCCCAGGTCAACCCTCTCCGAGTTCCTGCGGAAGCTCAGCTTCCCGTCAGGATAAACCACCACCACGAAGTCGGTGCCGAGGCGCTGGAGGTGCAGGCAGGCGAGGGTTGAGCTCAGGTACTTCTCCGAGAGCGCCATGGCGCAGGTGTAGCCCGAGACCTCAAGCACCATCGTGTGGGCGTCTATGTACTCGTACCCCCTGCGCTTCGCCTCCTGGTACTTCCTGTACGCCCGCTCAAACTCCTCGCACCACAGCACCCCCGAGGCGAGAAGCTCCACAAACCTCATCCTGTCGTAGCCGGAGGATATGACGTCGTAGAGCTTCCAGGCAAGCTCGTTCTCCTCCCTGAAGTCGTGGGCGTGCGCCAGCTCCGCTATCCTGCGGGAGTGCTCATCCCCGGGCATGAACTCCTCCTGCACCAGCTCGGCGGCGCACTTCTCGGTGCTCAGCACCAGCCTGAAGCCCGCCTTCACCAGCTCCCCGGCATCATCCCAGTCGTGGTGGTCTATCCACACCACCTCGTTCCTCTCGCACAGCCTGCGCAGCTCTCCAGCGTAGCGGTGCAGTTTGGCGTTGCACCCCAAGTCTGCGATCACCACCCTCTCAGAGGTGAGGGAGCGGCTGAGCTCCGCGATGGTCTCCCCCAAGGAGTCGTAGTCCGAGAAGTGGTGAACCGGCTCAATCCCCTGCTCTAAGGCGTACCTGCGCAGTATAGCGTGGCTTCCCAGGCCATCCAGGTCCTTCTTGTGAGCTATGCAGTGCATTAGAGGTATCCAAGCCCCCTGAGGCGCTCCTTGACCATCTCCTCCTCTTCCTCACTCATCACGGGCTCCTCTTCCTCCTCCTCATCCTCCTTCAGCAGCTCCTCAAGCACGAAGTTCACGTACTCCTCAACGCTCTCAAACTCCTCGCTCTCCCTTACCCGCCTCTCAATCTCCCTGTAAATCTCATCAGGTATCTCTATCTGCGCCATCCCTATCACCCTCTTCCTCCCTCTGCCCCTCGGTGCCCCACCTTAATAAATTTTCCGCCTGCAGGTAGAGCTCGGCAACCCGCTCGGCCACCTGCTCGGGGCTCATGCGGGTGGTGTCCACCATGAAGTCGTGGTCAGCGTACCTCTCAGCACGCTGCCGCATGAGCTCCCGCACCCTCTCCTCAAGCCTCCCGCCCCTAAGCAGGGGCCTCCCGGTGTCACCGGAGAGGCGCCTGCATATCTCCTCCGGCTCGGCGTGCAGGTAGAATATCACCCCGCTGCGCCTCAGGAGCGCCACGTTCTCCGGGTTTAGCACCACACCCCCTCCGGTTACTATCACGCACCCCCTCAGCTCCGAGGCTGCATGCACCACCCTGTGCTCAAGCTCCCTGAAGCGTTCCTCCCCGTACCTCTCAAATATCTCGGGGATGCTCATCCCCGCCATCCTCTCCACCTCCGCATCGGTGTCAAAAAGGCGCATGCCCAGCCTATCAGCCAGCAGCCTGCCCACGGTGCTCTTGCCGGAGCCCATGAAGCCCGTGAGAACTATGTTGCGCATGCTATCTGATGTAAACCCTAACCAGGCTGCGTATTATGAAAAGCTCGGTGCGGGTGTCAAACTCAGCCACGGGCTCGGCACCCTCAAGCCTCTCCGCCACCTCCTCGGGCATCCCCTCCTCCTGGCGCTGTATCACCGCCACCACTTCCGCCTCCCCCCGGGGGTAGTAGGGCGGAAGGGAGTACTCCCAGGTGAAGCGGACGGGGGAGCGCATAAGCCTCTCCCTCTCCGGCGGCTCCGCGAACACCCCGCCCACCACCAGCCTCTTGTGGGTGTACAGGTCAAGCAGGGGCACCATTATCGCCGGGTTGTAGCCCGTCCACTCCGGCACCCAGGCGATAACCTCCACCTCCTCCCCCTCCAAGGAGTCAAGAAACGCCCCCGCCTTCTGGAGGTTGACCACGCTCAGGGACTCAATGAAGGGGGCGTACCCGAAGACAGCCACGAGCAGGGAGAAGCTCACGGCGTACGCTGAGATGAAGCGTGCCTCCTCCCTCCTCAGGTGCGAGAGAGCATACCCGGCAAGCACCGCGAGCATCGGAAACAGGGGCATGACGTAGCGTATCCTCTCTATCCCGAGCACGAAGACCAGCCCGAAGAGGTAGGCGGGAATTAGCACCTCAGCCCTGCGCTTCCAGAGAGCAATTCCTGCGCCGGCGATTGCACCCATGGTAACGAAGGGATGAACCTGGAAGAAGAAGGTGGAAAAGTAGCTCTCGCTCCACCTCCTCAGACCCGCCATCTGGAAGCTGCGCAGCACCTCAATCTGCTCAAGGAACACCTGGTGCCTGAGCACGAGCACCGCACCCACGAGCACAGCCGCACCCGCTACTGAAGCCGCAACACCCCGTAGAGCCCTCCCATCCCTGCGGAGCAGGGGAATAAGAGCAACGGAGGCGAGCATGAGCATCAGGGAGTACTTGGTGAAGAAGGCGAGGGTTATGGAGAGGGAGGCAAAAATCACGTGCCTCAAACTCGGACGCTCGGCGGCGAGGAGGGTGGAGTAAATCGCCAGGGTCAGGAAGAGCATGGCATGCAGGTCAACCATCATCTGGGACGGCTGAAGCAGCAGGAAGGGCGAGGCTAAGAGCAGCATCCCCGCAAGGGTCTCCTCCACCCCCAGCAGGCGCCTGCCCAGCCTCCCGGTAACCCACACGGCGCACACGAGCACGAGGGCGTTGAACAACTGGATGTACACCCTCTCCTCCCCCAGGAACCTGAAGAGCACGCCGTAGAGCAGGGGCACCAAGGGCATGTCGGTCCAGGGGTGTATGCCAGTGCCCCACTCCCGCACCAGGTACGTGAGCCCGTAGACCTCGGCGTACTTGGCGTAGGTGAAGTACCTGCCAGCGTCTATCACGATCTCGGGCACGCGGAGGAGCATTAGCGATGCCGCGAGGGCGACGAGCAGGGGCAGGGGTCTGCTCCACAGGCGGCACATCACCAGAGCCAGGAGCACCGCCGCAGCCCCCAGGAGGGCAACGAAGGGCAGCTGGGACGGAGAGAAAACCCAGCTCCAGCTGGCGGTGTAGTTTCTATCGTACCCCCTCAGCAGGAACAGGAGCACCGCCGCTGCAAGCCCGAACACGGAGACCGCAATGGGGCTGAAGATGCCCTCATCCCTCTCAGCTGCCACTGTGTGTGCTCACCCCGAGCTTTCTGGCTGCTGCCAGGGCAGACTCGTCTATGAAGGGCGAGGAGATTACCACCTCATCCACCTTATTCCCCGTAACCCTCTCGTAGAGCTCCACCTTCCTCTTCAGCGCAGCCACGTCGCTCGCCCTTGCATGGGAGGTTATCTCAATCGCCATGCACCTGCCGTTCCTTACCAGTATATCTATCTCAATCACCGACGGATACCCGAAGACGTACCCCTCCTCATCGTAGTGGGTCCACCTCTCAACCTCCGCCTGGAAGCCCTTCTCCACCAGCCCCCGCAGGGTCTCCCTGAAGGCGCTCTCGCTCATTATACCCCACCTCGCCCCCAGGGCGTCAAGCTTGCGGTTCATGCTCCTGAAGTCCTCCCGTAAGCTCCTGACCTCCTCCCACAGCTTCTCCTGACCCTTGCGAAGGCTGATGCTCTCCTCTCTAAGGCTCCTTACTTCCTCCCACAGCTTCTCCTGACTCTCTCTAAGGCTCCTGACCTCCTCCCAGAGCTTCCTGATTTCCTCCCGTATCTCTCTCTGACCCTCAAGAAGCTCCTCGTAGCCTATGAGCCCGGCAACTGCGTGGCGAAACTCCTCGTCCTCCTTGAGGAGCCTGAGGAACTCCCTCTTCTGCATGCCCAATCCCGGGAAAATAACATAAACAAGGGTGCTAACACGCATGGCATGCGGCTTGAGGTGAGGGTCATACCGAAGGCGGGCAGAAGGGAGCTCAGGGAAGAGGGCGGCATCCTGAAGGTGTGGGTGACCTCCCCTGCAAGCGGAGGCAGAGCCAACCGTGAGCTTATTGAGGTTCTCGCGGAGCACTTCGGCGTTCCGAAGAGCATGGTGCGCATTCTCAAGGGTAAAAGCTCAAGGAGAAAGCTGGTGGAGGTGCAGAATATTTAATATCCCCAGCGATAAAGTATCTACATGGAGGCGAGGTTCTACGTGCGCTTAGAGGGCAGCAGGGTGAAGTGCACCCTGTGCCCCCACGGATGCGTCATAGCCCCGGGGAAGCGGGGGAGGTGCGGAGTGAGGGAGAACCGCTCCGGGGTGCTCCACACCCTGAGCTACCGCAGGGTTATAGCAGAGCATGTGGACCCGATAGAGAAGAAACCCCTTTACCACTTCCTCCCCGGGAGCGTTAGCTACTCAATAGCCACCATGGGGTGCAACTTCTCCTGCCTGCACTGCCAGAACTGGGAGATATCCCAGGTCAGGGGGGAGATAGAGGGGTACGACCTGCCCCCGGAGGAGGTGGTTGAGCGCGCCCTCTCCTCAAACTGCAGCAGCATCTCCTACACCTACACCGAGCCCACGGTGTTTGCAGAGTACGTGCTTGAGTGCGCCGAGCTTGCCAGGGAGGCGGGACTGAAGAACGTGCTTGTAACCAACGGGTTCACCTCTAAGGAGGCGCTGGAGGAGCTTGCCAAGGTGGTGGATGCGGCAAACGTTGACCTGAAGAGCTTTTCCCCCGAGTTCTACCGCAGAGTTTGCGGGGGCAGGCTTGAGCCCGTGCTGGAGAGCATAAGGAGGTACCTGAAGCTGGGGGTATGGGTGGAGGTCACCACCCTGATAATACCCGGGCACAACGACTCAGAGAGGGAGCTCAGGGGAATCGCGGAGTTCATAGCCGGGCTCAGCAGGGACGTGCCCTGGCACGTTACCAGGTTCCATCCGGAGTACAGGATGCTCCACGTTGAGGCAACGCCGGTTAGCACCCTGAGGAGGGCGAGGGAGATAGGCAGGGAGGCGGGGCTGAAGCACGTTTACATAGGGAACGTGCTGGGGGAGGGCGAGGACACCATGTGCCCGGACTGCGGCAGGGTGGTGATAAGGAGGTACGGGTTTGAGGTGGTTAGCAACCTGCTCTCGGACGGCACCTGCCCCGCATGCGGTGCCAGGATCGCTGGAGTGTGGCACTGACTACCTGCCGAACCTCCTCTCTATCTCACGCAGCTCCAGCCTGAGCATGGTGGGTCTCCCGTGGGGGCAGGTCTCGGGATACCTGCAGCTTCTGAGCTGCCTGAGCAGAGCCTGCATCTCCTCGGGGGTGAGGTGCTCCCCCGCCTTGACAGCCCTTCTGCAGGCTATCCTGTAAACCATCTCCTCGCGGCGCCGCTTCTCCTCACGGATGGCGCAGGCGTCTATGAGGGAGCGCACCACCTGAGCCACCTCCTCCCTTCCCTGCTCCACGAGAGCCGCGGGCACGCCCTTGACCAAGTAGGTGTGCTCCCCGAACCTCTCAATCTCAAGCCCCAGCTCTTCAATGTGCTCCAGGTTCTCCTCAAGAAGCGCCGCCTCCCTGGGTGAGAGCTCCAGCAGCGCCGGGGAGACGAGGCGCTGCCTCCTTACCCTGCCCTCCTCAAGCTGCCTCAGGAACCTCTCAAAGAGCACGCGCTCGTGAGCGGCATGCTGGTCCACAATCACCAAGCCCGAGGGTGACTCGGCAAGTATGTAGGTGGCGTGGAGCTGGGCGAGGGGCCTGAGCTCCTGCAGGGGCTCGGGATGAGACGGCGAATACTCTGCCCGGCTCTCCCTGACCTCCCTCGGGGGCGCAGAGCTACGGTGCACAGGGGAGGCGGGGAGGGAGAGCTGCCTGGGTTCGGACACCTCACCGCCCCTGAGCGCCTCCCTCAGCGCCCTGGTGAGCACCTCCCGCAGCGCCTCCTCGTCCCTGAATCTGACCTCAACCTTGGCGGGGTGCACGTTCACGTCCACCTGCTCGGGAGGGAGCTCAAGGAAGGCGAAGACCATGAGGTGCCTTCCCCCCTGCACCATCCCGCGGCTGGCTTCGTCTATGGCAGCGGGAAGGAGCCTGCTGCGCACATACCTGCGGTTTACGAAGAGGTACTGCTCCCCACGCGTGGCTCTGGCAAGCTCAGGAGGTGAGACGAAGCCGTGAACCCGGCAGGAGCCGTGCTCAAAGGAGAACTCCCGCAGCTTCTCAGCCACCCCGGCGCCGTAGAGGCGTGCAATCCTGCTCCTCTGCCCTGAAGCTGGAACAACGGTGCTCCTGCCATCCTTCACGAACTCAAAGTGAATCTCCGGGAAGGCGAGCATGTACTTAGTGAGGAGGGAGGCGACCGCACTCGTCTCCGCAGCCCTGCCCTTCAGGAACTTCCTCCTCGCGGGGGTGTTGTAGAAAAGCCTCTCAACCTGCACGCTGGTGCCGGGAGGGCAGCCCGCGGGGGAGTGCTCCACCACCCTGCCTCCCTCCACCACCACCTTGGTGCCCTCCAGGGCGTCCCGCTCCCTGGTTAGCAGGGTCACCTTGGACACCCTGGCGATGCTGGGCAGCGCCTCCCCCCTGAAGCCCAGGGTGGTTATCCTGAGCAGGTCGTCCGCTGAGGATATCTTGCTGGTGGCGTGGGACCTGAAGGCGAGCAGGGCATCCTCGTGGCTCATGCCGATGCCGTTGTCCTTCACCCGTATCAGCTTCTTCCCGCCGTCCTGTATCTCCACCCTGATTCTCGTTGCTCCAGCGTCTATGCTGTTGTCCACCAGCTCCCTGACAACGCTCGCCGGGCGCTCAACCACCTCGCCGGCGGCTATGAGCATGGCGGTGCGCCTGTCCAGCACCCTGATGCGGGGCATCAGAACACCTCCTCCGCCTCCATGGCGGTGGTGAAGGTGCGCAGCAGCAGCTCCTCCTCAGGAGCCTCCACCCCGAGGAGCAGGCGCTCGCACTCCTCCCTGTAAGCCTCAGCCCGCCTCTCAAGCTCCTCAAGCCTCTCCACCACGCTCCTGCGCCTCATCTCCTCCCTGAGCTCATCAAGCAGCTCCCGTGCACCCCCCAGAAAGGCCGCCTCCCTCAGCACCTTGCACGCCACCATGTCCCTGAAGCTGCTGAACTCAAGCTGCGCCCATGCGCTGCTCCAGGTTTTAACCAGGTAGTCAAGCTCCTCCTTCCTCGGCATTGCGAGCAGCCTCAGCTTTATCCTGAAGAGCAGCTCATCCACAGCCTCCTCAAGCTCCTCCGCTCCCTCGGCGAGTATGACCACGATGTCAAGGTCAGAGCCGGCAACCAGCTCCCCCGTGCTGCGCTCCTGCCTGGGGTCGCTGTGCGCCATTCCGAGGGGCACATCCCCGCCGATGATTATGCACATCCTGTCCTCACCCAGGGCACGGAGAACCTCGGTGGCTATGCTCCTCGCCAGGGAGAGCTTCCTCCTGCTGGTCTCGGATATGTGCCTCTCCACCTCCGCAACGGCCCTCTCAACCTCCTCCTCCACGAGCCCGGCTACGGTGTAGGTGAGGAACTCCCGCTGGATTGAGGGCGACAGCCTGGCATACCCGGGCACGCGGCGGTCAAGCCTGAGGTACCTCCTGCCGGCACGCCTTAGCAGCACCTTAGAGCTGAGCATGCACGCACGCCACAGGTGGAAGGTCTCAGTGCCCAGCGCCTCCTGCAGCTCCTTCCCCAGGGCGGTGCGGTGCGCCTCTAAGTACTCCACCACCCGCTCCTCAGTATCCCGCCAGCTCCCTGAGCTTCTCCGCAACTGCATCCCCTACCTGGGAGGTTGAGGCTCTCCCGCCTATGTCGGGGGTGCGCACACCCTCGCGCAGGGTCTCTGCCACCGCCCGCTCAACCAGCTCCGCAGCCCTCTGCTCCCCCAGCTCGCGCAGCATGAGGGCGCCCGCCAGAATCTGAGCCACGGGGTTGGCGAGCCCCTTCCCTGCGATGTCGGGAGCGGAGCCGTGCACCGGCTC
>Ga0256830_1001484_pt1:7500-16623 | contig 16623 bp, 12 predicted proteins | sample 128326metaG_FD_190537 | JGI IMG/M metagenome (GOLD analysis project Ga0256830, IMG submission 190537) | Hydrothermal vent microbial communities from Lau Basin, Pacific Ocean - 128-326 | ecosystem: Environmental > Aquatic > Marine > Hydrothermal vents | place: Pacific Ocean: Lau Basin... | reverse complement strand
GTCGCCGACATGCCCATGGAGCGGCTGCTGCTCGAGACCGACGCGCCCTATCTGGCACCCGTGCCCTTCCGGGGGAAGACCAACGAACCCGCCCATCTCGTGCACACCGCGGAGGTGCTCGCGCGGGTCAGGGGATGCGACCTCGCCGAGGTGGCACGTGCCACCAGCGACAATTTCTTCCGGCTCTTCCGCAGGGCGGAAGCGCTGTGCCCGGCGCGATGCGGGTAACGGTTCTCGGCTGCGGAACCTCGGCCGGCGTTCCCCAGATCGGCTGCCACTGCCCGGTCTGCCGGTCGCCCGATCCCCGCAACCGGCGTCGCCGCTGCGCGCTCTACATCGAGGCCGGCGGCCTGCGCCTTCTCGTCGACACCGGGCCCGATCTGCGGGCGCAGTGTCTCGACGCGGGCATCGGTGCCATCGACGCCCTGCTCTACACCCACGGCCACGCCGACCATCTGCACGGCATCGACGATCTGCGGCAGATCAACAATCTGATCGGGCGTCCCATTCCCACCTACGCCCATCCCGACGTCTTCGACCGCATCCGCGCCCGTTTCGGCTACGTGTTCGAGGGCGGACGGGCGGAATTCGGCTTCTGGCGACCGGAGCTCGAGCCGCATCCCGTGGAGGAGGGACCGTTCCGCATCGGTGCCCTCGAGCTCGTCATGTTCCGCCAGCGTCACGGACGCGGTCGGAGCTTCGGTTTCCGCATCGGGGCCTTCGCCTACTCGACCGATACCGACGGCCTCGACGAGGACGCCTTCGCCGCCCTCGCCGGCACCCGCTTCTGGATCGTGGATGCGCTGCGGGAACGGCCGCATCCGAGCCACGCCCATCTCGCCCGCACCCTCGAGTGGATCGACCGTTTGGGGCCCGAACGGGCCTGGCTCACCCACATGAACCACGAGGTGGACTATGCCGACTGGGCGGCCCGCCTGCCACCGGGCGTGGCCCCGGCGCACGACGGGCTGGTGATCGAGCTGGAGGAGTGAGGCATGCGACTTGCCGAGACCGGGCTGCACGAGGTGCCGGCGGGCAGGATCGCCGCCGTGGTGACCTGCCTCGAGATGCGGGAGCCGCCGGCGCTGCCGGCGGTGGAACCGCCGCCCGACACCCGCCTCCGGTACTGGCAGCGCCCGGAGCCCGAGGGGTACCGGGAGCTATACCGCGCCGTCGGCGAGCGCTGGCTCTGGTTCAGCCGCCTGCTGCTGTCGGACGAGGCCCTCCGGGCGATCCTCCACGATCCGGCGGTGGAGGTGCGGGTCGTGGAAACCGACGGCCGCGCCGTAGGCCTCCTGGAGCTCGACCGGCGCCGCTTTCCCGAGATCGAGCTCGCCTTCTTCGGGCTCGTGCCGGCCTGTACCGGCCGGGGCTACGGCCGCTGGCTCATTGCCGAGGCCGTCCGCCTCGCCTTCGCCCACGGTCCCTCGCGCTTCTGGGTGCATACCTGCACCCTCGACCATCCGGCGGCCCTGCCCCTCTACATCCGGAGTGGCTTCACGCCCTACGCCCGGTTCGTGGAGATCGTGGAGGATCCGCGGCTCACCGGCCTCCTGCCGCGGGACGCTGCTCCCCATGTGCCGCTGATCGAGGTGCCGTAGGGGTCGTCCGCCCGCGCAGCGCGGGAGCCGGTGCGAGACCCCGGGGGCGTGCCACCCGCAGACGGGTCCCACGATCCGCGCCCGGCGGGGGGCGCACCTCCGATCCGGGGGGCGGGGTGCGGCCGAGGCAGGGGCCGAGGCGGGCGTGCGGCGAGGCGGGTTTCGTGAGGGTCGGCGCGCCGGAAAGGGGGCGCCGCGGGCGACCCGGCACGGCGAAGCCGGCCGGAGGGGCGCCTCCGGAGCAGTGCGGACAGGAGACTCGCGCGGGCGGGACGGCGGGCGGCGGGGTGGGCGCCGAAGGGTCGAGGCGCAGAAAAGGGGACAACGCGGGCAAGCCGGCGCGGCCCGCAGGGGTCGTCCACGCGGGGCAGTGCGGACAGAGGGGTCGCGCGGGCAGAGATCCGACCCGATGATCCATGACCGCATCGGCGACTCCGCGGCGCCGATCCCGAGGCGCGGGCGCGACCGCATGCCACCGCATCGGAGGCTTCCCTGGCCCGTCGGTCGGGCTATCCGGGACCCATCGACAGCGACGCCTCACCGGCGGGCGAGGATGGATCCCGATGGTCGTCGGGCGGAGGCCCGGTACCTCCCGCCGAGGGTGTCTTCGCCGCGGGAACCGTCCCCGGCGGCAGGGAATCTCCCCCGCGCCTGTCCAACCAGCCCGCGAAAGAACCCGTGGTCGCGATCATTCCCGGCGGCCCGGCTTTCCTCCCGCGCCCGTCCGCTACGGTCGGGCAGGCGGCGGACGGGGTGGCTGCGGTCGGCACTGCGGGGGCGACGATGGAACGGAGCGGGCCGCCATGGGGAACGGGGGCCTCCCGGAGGGGCGGGGCCGCCGACGCGACAGCCGCCGTCCGGAAGGGGGAAGGGGGACGGAGGCGGCCGCCGGCCGCCTCCTCCGAGCCTTCAGGCGGTGGCCGCCCTGGAGACCGCCATCTCCTGCTCCGCCTGTGCCTGCTGCGGCTGCTCGTCCGGCTCCTTGAGCACGTAGCCGCGGCCCCAGACGGTCTCGATGTAGTGCTCGTTGCCGGTCATGGCGGCGATCTTCTTGCGCAGCTTGCAGATGAAGACGTCGATGATCTTCAGTTCCGGCTCGTCCATGCCGCCGTAGAGATGATCGAGGAACATCTCCTTGGTGAGGGTCGTGCCCTTGCGCAGCGACAGGAGCTCCAGGATCGCGTATTCCTTGCCGGTCACGTGCAGGCGCTGGCCGTTCACCTCCACCGCGCGGGTGTCGAGATTGACGACCAGCTTGCCGGTACGGATCACCGACTGCGAGTGGCCCTTGGCGCGGCGCACGATGGCCTGGATGCGGGCCAGCAGTTCGGCCTTGTTGAAGGGCTTGGTCAGATAGTCGTCGGCGCCGGTGGTCAGCCCCTGGACCTTGTCGGTGGGATCGCTGCGGCCGGAGAGGATGAGGATCGGCGTCTGTACCCGCGCCCCGCGCAGCCGGCGCACCACCTCGTAGCCGTCGATGTCGGGCAGGCGCAGATCGAGCACGATGATGTCGAAATCGTAGAGCTTGGCGAGCTCGATACCGTCCTCGCCGCAGTCGGTCGTCTCGAACACGATGCGCTCGCTGCGCAGAGCCGTCTCGATGAGTTTGGCCGAAACCGGGTCGTCTTCGATTACCAGAGCTCGCATCTGCGTCCTACCTCCTGGACCTCGCGCTGTCGCCGTAACCTTAAGAGGTACTTCCTTAAGCCATTGTTAACGTAGGTTGTGCTTCTCTGCACATGGCCCCGGGCGTCGGTGCCGGCGTGTGTGATGACTGGGATATACAATCACAGGTTGATCATGCCCGCAAGCCATACGTGTGCCGAGGACGCAAAACACACGCAAGAGTTGTGTTCCGATCCTTCTCTTCCCGCGTCGCCGGCGGAGCTGGCCGAGCGGCTGACGGGGCGCCTCGCCGCCATCCGGCCCTGGCGGGTCGTGGGCACGGTGCGCCGCTGCACCGGTCAGCTGGTGACCGCCGCCGGCCTGCGCGGGCTCGTGGGACTGGGGAGCGTCTGTCGCATCACCCAGGCACGGGGCGCGCGGCGGAGCGGCGATCTGCTCGCCGAGGTGGTGGGTTTCGACGAAGACGAGGTGCGCCTGCTCGCTTACGACGACCCGGTGGGTCTCAGCGCTGGGGCGCCGGTCGTGCTCGACCGCGATCGGCAGCTCGTCCGCCCGCACGAAAGCTGGCGGGGCCGGGTGCTCGATGCCATGGCCGAGCCGGTGGACGGAGGCGGACCGTTGGCGGCGGGGGCGCGATCCTACGCGCTGCGGGCGCGCCCCATACCGGCCCAGGCACGGCGGCTGATGGGCGAGCGGCTGCGGCTGGGCGTACGCGCCCTCGACCTCTTCGTGCCCTGCTGTCGGGGGCAGCGGCTCGGGATCTTCGCCGGCTCGGGGGTGGGCAAGTCGAGCCTGCTGTCGATGATCGCCCGCAACAGCGAGGCGGACGTGATGGTGATCGGTCTCGTGGGCGAGCGGGGCCGCGAGCTCAACGAGTTCCTCCAGCACACGCTGGGGCCGGAAGGCCGGGCGCGCAGCATCGTGGTGGTGGCCACCTCCGACGCGCCGCCGATGATGCGCCGCCGGGCCGCCTATCTGACCCTCACCATCGCCGAGTACTTCCGTGACCGTGGCGCCCAGGTGCTCTGCCTCCTGGACAGTGTCACGCGCTTCGCGATGGCGCTCAGGGAGATCTATCTGACCGCCGGCGAGCTGCCTGCGAGCCGCGGCTACCCGCCGAGCGTGTTCGCCGAGCTGCCCCGTCTCCTGGAACGCGCCGGGCCGGGCCCGGAACACGGCGCCGTGACCGGCCTTTTCACGGTGCTGGTGGAGGGGGACGATCTCAACGAACCGGTCACGGACACGGTGCGCAGCGTCCTCGACGGTCACGTCGTTCTCGACCGGCGGATCGCCGAACGCGGTCGTTTTCCGGCGATCGACGTGTTGAAGAGCATCTCGCGCGCGGCTCCCGGCTGCTACGCGCCCGAGGAGGCGGCGCTGGTCGCCCGCGCTCGCCGCCTGCTCGCGCTCTACGGCGACATGGCGGAGCTGATCGAGCTCGGTGCCTACCGCCCGGGCTCCAATCCCGCGGTCGACGAGGCGATCGCGGCGAAGGAGGCGATCGAGACGCTGCTGCGCCAGGAGCTCGGCGAGGCGCCGGCGGACGCCGATCCCTTCGCGCTGCTGGCCGCCGCGCTCGGCGATCGCGGGGGAGCGGCGACGGAGGCCGCCGGTGCGTAGGCGGGTCCTCGAGCGTCTCGTCCGGCTGGAACGTCAGTCCCTGGACGCCGAGCGCCTGGCACTGGCCGAGGCGATGGACAGGGAGGCCGCGGCGCGGCGGGCGGAGCGGGAGCTGCACACCCGCTGGTCCGAGGCCCTGCGCGAGCCGCCGCGGGAGGCCGCGTCGATGGCCCTGCTCGGTACCTTCAGCGAGGCCACCCGGCTGGAACGGGGGCGGCTCGCAGCGGAGGCGCGAACCCACGCCCGGGCGGTGGAACGGCTGATGGCCGCGCTGCGCGAGCGTACGGCGGAGGTCAAGCGCTACGAGCTGCTGGCCGAACGCGCGGCCGCGCGGGAGCGGGAAGAATACCTGCGCCGCTGGGCCAACGAGCTCGACGAGCTCGCCGCCAGCCGCCGCCGTCGGTGACCGCGGGCGCCGGAGCATCGCCCCGGCGCCGCGCGCGGCCGCGGAATGCCGGCGCGCTCAGCTCGCCGGCAGCGGGGGCAGGCCCAGCATTTCCCGCACCGTCTTCTCGCGAGACGGCTTGAGGCCGGCGGCCCGTCCCTCCTGGACGGCGATCTCCCCGGGCACCCCGCGGGAGGCGCGGTAGAGCGCCCACATGGCACCGGCGCGATTGGCGGAGATGCAGAAGACCAGCAGCGGATAGTTGTCCGTCTGCTCGACGATGGCGGTGAACGCCTTCACCTGCTTCCAGCTCGGGGCCCGGGTCGTTACCGGCAGGCGGTAGACCTCGAGTCCCGCCGCCTCCGCCGCCTTGGTCAGAAGGGCACCGTCCTCGTCGTCGGACAGGAGATTGACGATCGCCTTGAAGCCGAGTTCGGCGAGCAGCGCGAAACCCTCGGGCGCGACCTTGCCCGAGGTCGCCACGTGTGGCGCCACCCGCGTGTAATAGGGAACCCGGTCGTCCACCTCGCTGCCGAAGGCGGCATTGGGAAGACCGGAGGTGACGTCGAACGGGTTGGCGGCAGCGGCGGGCAACGCCTCGGGAAGCGGCATCTTCCCCTTCATCATCATCGCCGCCCGGCCGGGCGCGCAGGGGTTCGCGACCGCCGGCGCGCAGGGGTTCATCATCGCCGGACTGCCCCCCTGCATCGTCGCCGGCGCGCAGGGATTGACCGGCGCACAGGGGTTGACGGCCTGGGCCCGGGCTTCGGGCAGCAGGCGCGCGCTGCCGGTGGCGGGATCCACCTGCGGGCCGCTCGCGAGCGCCGCCACCAGCGGCAGCGCGGTCATCGTCAGGAGCTTGCTCTTCGTGGACATGGCGGTCGTCCTCGTGCGTTGGGTGGAAGGGAAGGGGGCGGGGATCGGTCTATTCCGCCGGCTGGACGCTACCGCGGCCCAGCGGTTGGAGGTCCTCGCCTCGCGGACCGTCGACCGATTCCAGCACTTCCTCGGCGCCGTAGGGGCCGCCGAGTCGGCGTTCCACCAGTGTGCCGAGCTTCCAGCCGGCGAACGCGATCCCCGCGAGCCCCGCGATCACCAGGATGGCGGGCACGTCCAGGAGCTGCGGCAGGGTGAGCCCCCGCGGCTCCACGGCAGCGAGAGCGAGGCCGCGGATGTCGTCGAACACGGCCGCGAACAGCGAGGAACCGATCACCATGCCGATCATGAAGACCAGCGCGTCGAGACGGCCCGAGGCGAAGCCCACCGCCGAGGTCCCCGGGCAGTAGCCGCCCAGGATGAAGCCGAAGCCGATCAGGGCACCGCCCAGAAAGGTGCCGTAGACGAGGAGGCTGGGCACGAACACCGCACGCGGCGGCAGCCATCCCAGGACCTCGAACAGCCACAGGCCGAAGGCGGCGACGATCACCGCCGTGAACATGATCTTGAACACCGACCAGTCCCGCAGGAAGAACTGTCCGGTGAGCTTGCGCGGGCTGCCGAAGCCGGCCCCTTCGAGCACGTAGCCGAACAGGAAACCGGCGAGCAGGCCGGAGAGCAGCCCGTTGTCGTACATGGGCAGGGTCATTGCCAGAGCCTCCGCGCGAACATGCTGCCGAGGAAGCCGGCGCCGAAGAAGCCGGCGAGGAACACGAAGCCGGCCACCGCCAGGGTGGCGCTGCCGGAGAGGCCGATGCCGCTCGTGCAACCCTGGGCGAGGCGCGCCCCGAAGCCCACCAGCACGCCGCCCAGAAGTGCCCATGCGAGCCGCGCGCCGCCGCCGATGCGCGGCCCGTGCTCGATGCCGGCGCGGAAGCGGCCGCTCGCGAGGGCACCGGCGAGGCCGCCCAGGATCACGCCGACGATCTCCCAGCTGATCCAGGAAGCGAGCGGATTGCCGGCGAGGAATGGTCCGAAGTAGCTGTTGGCGGTGGCCCAGTCGGGCATCAGGAGGCCCGACGTCCAGGCGGCCAAGCGGGCGAAGAAGCCGCTTGCGCCGAGCCCGTGTCCGCTGATCAGGAAGGTGAGGAGGAGAACCAGGCCGAGGGCCGTGCCCGCGGCCAGAGGTGGCCAGAATGGCCGTGGTGGCGCCTTCATGTCGGGACCTCCCTACGCATCTCGATGGTCGCCGGCCGCGCTCGATCGGCGACCGCGGCGACGATCGTACATCCCGCCCTTTAATTTAGAGATATCTTATAAAAGAGGAATGCGATGTTCCGCCGCAGTGTCCGGCGCGCGCGCCGTCCCCCGGTGGGGTGGTCAGTCTGCGGTGTTTCGGGCGATCAGCCGTTCCTCGGCGAGGCGTTCGCGGAGGGCATCGATCTCGGCCACCCGGCGGGCGAAGGCGGTGCGATCGGAACCTCGGAGCTCGTCCGCCGCCACCTGCCGCAGCTCGAGGGGATTGACCTGCCGCCCGTCGCGCATGACCTCGTAATGCAGATGCGGACCGGTGACGAGGCCCGTGCTGCCCACATAGCCGATCACCTGGCCCTGGCGTACGCGGACACCGCGGCGGATGCCCCTGGCGATCCGTTGCATGTGGGCGTAGGCGGTGCTGTAGGTGCCGTTGTGGCGGATGCGGACGTAATTGCCGTAGCCCCGGTTGCGACCGGCGAAGGTGACCGTACCGTCGCCGGCGGCGTAGATGGGGGTGCCCGAGGGGGCGGCGAAATCCACCCCCTTGTGCATGCGGGTGTAGCCGAGCACCGGATGGCGGCGCTTGCCGAAGCGGGAGGACAGGCGGGCGCCGTCGACCGGCGTGCGCATCAGCGACTTGCGCACCGATTTGCCGGCACGGTCGTAGTATCCCGTCGTGCCGTCGCGGCGGGTGAAGCGGTAGGCGGTGAGCCGTTCGCCGCCGAGCTCGAAGGCGGCGTACAGGATCTCGCCGCCGCGGCGCTGACGGCGGTCGGGGCTCAGGATCTCCTCGTAGAGAATGGCGAAGCGGTCGCCGGGCTGGATGTCGCGCTGGAAGTCGATGTCCCAGCTGAACAGGCGCACCAGCTCGGCGAGCGTTTCGCCGGGCACGCCGGCGGCGCCCGCGGCCCTGTAGAGGCTGTCGGAGATGCTGCCGGTGGCGAGGGTGGCCCGGCGCAGGAGGGGGCGCTCCAGGGTCGCCGCCTCGAAGGCGCCGTCGGCGGTGCGGGCGAGGCGCACCCGTTTCTCGAAATCCACCGCCAGGGAGAGACCGGCGAGGCGCAGCCCCTCCTCTTCGCTGCGCAGCCGCTCGAGCTCGACGGTGAGGTACTGACCGGGGCGCAGGCGGCGCGGGTCGTAGACGGTACGCAGCGAAGCGATGGCCTCGTGGGCTTGGGCCCGCGGGATGCCGAGCCGCAGCAGGATGTCGATGAGCGTGTCGCCGCGGCGAATTTCCACCTTTTTCGCGATCACGGCACGTGCCGGCAGCGGCATCGGCGCCGTCGCCACCGCCGGTGCCGGATCCGGCAGCGTCGCCGCCGCCTCGAAGCCGGGAACCGGCCGCCAGCTCTCGCCGTGGCCCGCGGTCAGCGGCATCGGCGCCGCCTCGTCCCGGATCGTCCGGGGGGGCGTTCGGTCGGTCGGTGGTGACGCCGGTCGCTCGAGCAGGTAGACACCGCCGAGGACGCCGATCGCGAAAACGACGGTCGCCGGCAGCAGGAGTCGGCGCACGGGATTCAAGGAAAGAAGCGCCACCTGCAGGGCTCCCCTGGTCTGGCTTCGCTCGCCGTTGTCGTTGTCCGCCGCAACTGCCCCGCAAGGAGGCGACCGCGTGGACGGCCTCCACGGGCTCCTTCCCTCGCCGCCAAGCTAGCCGGGAAGCGGGTAGGACGTCAATCGCGGAGAGGGGGGCAAAAAATGGGCGGCAGGATGCGGAAACCCTCTTGCGGCGGGGCCGCGGGGCGCCTATATGGCTGC
>Ga0256830_1001484_pt1:0-5000 | contig 16623 bp, 12 predicted proteins | sample 128326metaG_FD_190537 | JGI IMG/M metagenome (GOLD analysis project Ga0256830, IMG submission 190537) | Hydrothermal vent microbial communities from Lau Basin, Pacific Ocean - 128-326 | ecosystem: Environmental > Aquatic > Marine > Hydrothermal vents | place: Pacific Ocean: Lau Basin... | reverse complement strand
CGCGTCCTCGAGTAGGGCGGGACACGGGAAATCCTGTCCGAAGACGGGGGGACCACCCTCCAAGCCTAAGTACTCCTCGGTGACCGATAGTGCACCAGTACCGTGAGGGAAAGGTGAAAAGCACCCCGACGAGGGGAGTGAAACAGACCCTGAAACCGGATGCCCACGAGCAGTCGGAGCCCGGGTCCGTTCCTTCGGGGACGGGCGGCGGGTGACGGCGTACCTTTTGCATAATGGGTCAGTGAGTTCGTGTATGCAGCGAGCTTAAGCCGCGAGGTGTAGGCGCAGCGAAAGCGAGTCTGAAGAGGGCGTGGAGTTGCATGCACGAGACCCGAAACCGGGTGATCTAGCCATGGCCAGGTTGAAGGTGGGGTGACACCCACTGGAGGACCGCACCCACCGATGTTGAAAAATCGGGGGATGAGCTGTGGCTAGGGGTGAAAGGCCAAGCAAACCCGGAGATAGCTGGTTCTCCGCGAAAACTATTGAGGTAGTGCGTCGGGCGCTGCCCGCCGGGGGTAGAGCACTGGATGGGCTAGGGGGGCGCGAGCCTTACCAAACCTAACCAAACTCCGAATACCGGCGCGTGAGCCCGGCAGACAGACCGCGGGTGCTAAGGTCCGCGGTCGAGAGGGAAACAGCCCAGACCGCCAGCTAAGGTCCCCAAGTCGTGGCTAAGTGGGAAAGGATGTGAGAAGGCCAAAACAACCAGGAGGTTGGCTTAGAAGCAGCCATCCTTTAAAGAAAGCGTAACAGCTCACTGGTCTAACAGCCATCTCGCGCCGAAAATGTAACGGGGCTCAAGCCACGCACCGAAGCTGCGGGTTCGACGGTTCCTCGGGACCGTCGAGCGGTAGCGGAGCGTTCCGTAGGCCGGTGAAGCCGGATCGCGAGGTCCGGTGGAGGTATCGGAAGTGCGAATGCTGACACGAGTAGCGATCAACAGGGTGAGAAACCCTGTCGCCGAAAGTCCAAGGGTTCCTGCGCAAGGCTAATCCGCGCAGGGTGAGCCGGCCCCTAAGGCGAGGGCGAAAGCCGTAGCCGATGGGAACCAGGTCAACATTCCTGGGCCCGTGGGTGGTGACGGCGCCGAACCGTCGTCGTTCCTTACCGGATTTGGAGCGGCGGCCGGAGGCGTCCAGGAAACAGCCCCCACATCATGGACCGTACCCGAAACCGACACAGGTGGACTGGTCGAGCATACCCAGGTGCTTGAGAGAACGGCGCTGAAGGAACTCGGCAAATTGCCCCCGTAACTTCGGGAGAAGGGGGCCCCGTTCCCGGGCAACCGGGGGCGGGGGGCACAAGCCAGGGGGTGGCGACTGTTTACTAAAAACACAGGGCTCTGCGAACTCGCAAGAGGACGTATAGGGTCTGACGCCTGCCCGGTGCCGGAAGGTTAAGGGGAGGGGTGCGAGCTCCGAACCGAAGCCCCGGTAAACGGCGGCCGTAACTATAACGGTCCTAAGGTAGCGAAATTCCTTGTCGGGTAAGTTCCGACCTGCACGAATGGCGTAACGACTGCCCCACTGTCTCCAGCGCCGACTCAGCGAAACTGAATTCTCCGTGAAGATGCGGAGTCCCCGCGGTCAGACGGAAAGACCCCGTGCACCTTTACTACAGCTTTGCAGTGGCGCCAGGCGTCGCATGTGTAGGATAGGTGGGAGCCTTTGAAGCGGCGGCGCCAGCCGCCGTGGAGGCGCCCTTGAAATACCACCCTTGCGACCTCTGGCGTCTAACCGCGGTCCGTGATCCGGATCCGGGACCCTGCATGGCGGGTAGTTTGACTGGGGCGGTCGCCTCCCAAAGCGTAACGGAGGCGCGCGAAGGTGGGCTCAGGCCGGTCGGAAACCGGCCGTTGCGTGCAAGGGCACAAGCCCGCCTGACTGCAAGGCCGACGGGCCGCGCAGAGACGAAAGTCGGCCCTAGTGATCCGGTGGTTCCGTGTGGAAGGGCCATCGCTCAACGGATAAAAGGTACGCCGGGGATAACAGGCTGATCACGCCCAAGAGTCCCCATCGACGGCGTGGTTTGGCACCTCGATGTCGGCTCATCACATCCTGGGGCTGAAGCCGGTCCCAAGGGTTCGGCTGTTCGCCGATTAAAGTGGTACGTGAGCTGGGTTTAGAACGTCGTGAGACAGTTCGGTCCCTATCTGCCGCGGGTGTTCGAGACTTGAGAGGATCTGCCCCTAGTACGAGAGGACCGGGGTGGACGGACCTCTGGTGGACCGGTCGTGGCGCCAGCCGCGCAGCCGGGTAGCTACGTCCGGACGGGATAACCGCTGAAGGCATCTAAGCGGGAAACCCACCTCGAAACCAGGTCTCGCCATCAGAGCCGTGGAAGACCACCACGTCGATAGGCCGGATGTGGAAGCGCAGCAATGCGTGGAGCTTACCGGTCCTAATCGCTCGAGCGAACTCGCCCCGCGCCACGAGATCGCAAGGATCCCGAACCGCGAGAAAAACCCCCGGAGCGTTGCGACGACCCGGTGACCGGAGCGAGGGTGCCCCACCCGATCCCATTCCGAACTCGGCCGTGAAACCCCTCAGCGCCGATGGTACTGCGTGACCACACGTGGGAGAGTAGGCCGTCGCCGGGTCCTCCCAACGCTCCCCGTCCTCTTCACCATGCCGAAAACCCGCCCGCCGGCACTCCCGAACGGGCGAACACGCGCAGACGAAAACAAAAAAACCCGACCCCCGCCGAACCCCCGGGTTCGCGCGGAGCCGGGAAAACCACGAGACAAACGCTCGTGGACGACACATCAGGGACCCTCGCAAAACCGCCGGGTTTTGTGGGGTCCAGATCCGGGGCCCCCGCGAAAGCGCGGCTTTCGTGGGGCGGATATCGCGGGGTGGAGCAGTCCGGTAGCTCGTCAGGCTCATAACCTGAAGGTCGTGGGTTCAAATCCCACCCCCGCAACCAAACTCACCCCCCTCTCTCTAGCTTCAGCCACCATCCCTACCGGCAACCGAAACCATCCGAACCCCTGCCCTCCGACAGCCGGTAGCGCAGCCGACCCAGAAAATACCGCCGAAGCGCGAAGTGATCCGATGCGCCCGTGAGCTCGTCCTCGCCGATATCGTCCATCAGCACCTGCAACGGACTCGCAGGCGGCCGCTTGGGCGACAGATACACCATCGGATCCACACCCGAACGCTCGAGCGCCTTCAGGGTCAGCCCGACCGCGCGGTCGAGGGCGCGCGCGGCGACGTCGCCGCCCTTCTCCGCATCCTCGGCGAGCCGTTCGCGCACCGCCTCGCCGATGCCCGGTGTCCGGTCGAGCTTGCGCTTCAGCAGCTCCTCGGTCGGCGTCGTCATGTAGATGCGCAGATCGTCCCGGACAGCCACGTAGCGGGCGAGCACGGCGAGCTTGTCCACGAGCCGCGTCCGGAGCTCGCCGAGCAATCGCGGATGCATGTCGGGCAGGGCCGCGAGACGGGCGTACCAGCCCGCCCACTCCGCTACCATCCCGAGGACGATCGCCATCCGTCGCTCCAGCATGGTGTCCCAGGCGACGAGCGCCGGCGCGGAAAGGGGCGCCGCCTCCTCGACCGTCCGAGCCGCCGCGGCCTGGGCGGAACGACCCACCAGGAGGCTCTCCAGGATGCGGAGGTTCTCCTCGATCCCCAGCGGATCGAGGAGGGTCCAGCCCATCCCCTCGAGACGGAGGCGGATCCAGCTGCGGCGATGCCAGCGCGCCCAGGCTTCCTCGGCGTCGCCGACGGCCGTGCCTTCGCGGTCCGGCAGCCGGTCCGACGCCGCCCAGGCGCACAGCCCTTCGAGCGGCAGCACGAGCTCCATGTAGAAGGCGGCGATCCGCCGGCTGCCGCCCACCAGGCCGGGGGCTTCGAGCAGGCGCTGGAGGCGTTGCCGCCATCCGCCGAACCCGTGGCAGGCGGCGGCGATCCGTGCCGCGGTTTCCGCGGGGGCGGGCGGCGATCCGCCCGTCGGCGGCTCCGGCGCCGATGCGAACGCCGCCTGTTCGCGGGCGATGCGCGCCGCGAAGGGGGCGAGGAGGCGGTCGTAGGTGGCGGCGCGCAGGCGATCCAGGAGACGGCCGCTGCCGGCGGCGATCCCGGAAGGCGGGACGGGGCTCTTCGGATCCCGCCAGGTCAGCACGCGACCGGTGCCTTCCAGGAGCTGCCGGATGCGGAGGGCGGCCGCCCGCGACGGTTCGGTCTCCGCGGCAGCGGAGGCCTCCTCGGCGAGCATGCCGAGATAACGACCCGCGAGCTCCCGCCAGCCGAGGAGCCGCGCCACACGGCGGAGCGGCGGCTCGCTCTCCTCCGCCCGATAGGGCGCCGCATAGTCGACGGCGAGCCAGCGCCGGATCAGGGTGCCGCGATCCACCGCGCACAGCGGCCGCCCGGCGCTGTCCGCGAGCGGAATACGCGGCGGGCGCGGCCCCCGCCTCTCGGGTACCGGCAGCGCCAGAACCTCCTCCCGCAGCGCCGCGAGTCGGCGCCCGAGCTCCGACAGGCGCTCGCGCTGCCGCTCGAACGCCGCGGCGCGAACCGGATCCTCCCAGGCGAGCGGGCCTTCGAGGGGCGGTACCGCCGCCGCGACGCTCCCGGCCGCCTCCCGTAGTGCACGCGCCACCGCGAGCCAGGCGGGATGGCCGGCCGTCTTCGTCCAGAGGGCGTCGGGAGCGGAAGCAGCGGCCGCGCCGGGAGGATGCAGCAGCAGCCACAGCCCCAGGAGGGCGGCGAGGCGGAGCGGGCCGTCAGCGGGGGATCGTGGCATAGGTGGTACGCAGGAAGTCCAGGTAGAGCACGCCGAAGCGCTGGTACCAGTCGTCGTCCCCGTAGACGCGGGTTTCGCAGATCCCCATGTCGCGCAGCGCCTCCTCGATGCGGAACAGGAATTCATCGACCTTGCGCCGGTAGACCTGCTTCAGCTTCCGCCATTCGAGTTCGACCTTGGGACGGGCGAAGGTCCAGCCGAGCCCGGCGGCGCCGAGCCCGCTCGACAGGCTGTCGGCGAAGGACACCATG
>Ga0256830_1001483_pt1 | contig 16623 bp, 15 predicted proteins | sample 128326metaG_FD_190537 | JGI IMG/M metagenome (GOLD analysis project Ga0256830, IMG submission 190537) | Hydrothermal vent microbial communities from Lau Basin, Pacific Ocean - 128-326 | ecosystem: Environmental > Aquatic > Marine > Hydrothermal vents | place: Pacific Ocean: Lau Basin | collected... | reverse complement strand
ATCACCAGAAATCGAAGGGTGGTTGTCAATTCCTGGCAATTATCTCATACAGTATTCCCATATTTCATCAATAATATTCAGCTGTTGCGATTTTTCAGGGGCGACGCAATAACCGAATAACCGCTCAACGTCCCGGCCGCCTTCCCGGCAACTAGGCAGCAACGTCCCCCCGTCGTCCCCAGAAAGCCCCCGGCCCAGACCAATAACCGAATAACCGGTCAACGTCCCAGCCGCCTTCCCGGCAACTAGGCAGCAACGTCCCCCCCGTCCACCCGGCCCCCCGAAACGGTATCGCGTCATCCTGCGTTCACGGCCGAGTCAAAGGTCCTCGTGATCAAACGCTTTTCCCATCCGGCGTAGTACTGTTTGATGGCCTCGGGCCCCACGTCAGCCGTCAGGAACTTGACGTTAGAATATTTCGGGTCCCGGTAATCCTTTACCTTTCCACTCTTCATTGCTTCTATCACCTGCTTCACACCGTCATCCACGGTCCACCTGGGCAAGTAGCCGAGAACCTTCTTTATCTTCCCGAAGTCGACTCGATAATTCCTTCGGTCACCATCTTCCCCGAGCTCCAGTATCTCCGCGGCCGGCACAAACTTCTGGATGATGTCAGCAACATCGGCCAGAGTGAAGTTCTGATCGTTCGATCCCACGTTGAACGTCTGATTGTGAACCAGAGCCTTCGGCGCTTCGAGAGCCTTCAGGACCGCCAGGGCGGCGTCGTCCACGTGCACGAAGGGGCGCCACTGGTCTCCGCCGTAAAGAGTAATCTTTTTCTCCACCACGGCCTTCGCCGTCAACAGATTCACGACCAGGTCGAAACGAGTTCGGCCGGACAAGCCATAGATGGTGCCGAACCGCAGCACCACCACGGAAAAGCGATCATTCTGGAGTTCATGCAGCACCCACTCCGATGCGATCTTGCTCCGGGCGTACAAGGACACCGGGTTAAGCCTCGAGCGCTCGTTTACGATCTCGTCGCTGGCCCCATAGACGGAGCACGTGCTCGCGAAGACGAACCGGTGCACCCCCAAGCCCCTCGCAATCTCTGCGATCATCCGCGTCGCCATCAGGTTGATCTCAATCGTGAGATCCTCGTCCACGGAGCACGCGGGGTCCCCAACCAATCCCCCTAGGTGGACCACCATGTCCACCTGTTGCATCGCTTCGACCACTTTATCGACCTGGCGAAAATCCGCCTGTATGATCTCCAAATCTGGATGATCTATCACATTGCTGATCGGCTCCTCGCCATACAGCAACAGATCCAAGAGCCTGACAGAGTACCCCTTTTCCAAAAGCTTGGGCAGAAGAGCCGAACCGATGTAGCCGGCACCGCCGATGACGAGCACCCTCGTCTTATCACTTTGGCGGTACACGTTCGACTCCTTAGACTCCTTGACCTCCTTAATGGTCAGCCTCTTCCAGACCAACGACCACAGCCTGGACGTCAAAACAAGAACCACATTCAAGCCCCAGGCAACGACAACCGCGAGGCGGGGCAGCCGCATCTGCTCAGGCAGCAGGAACGCAAAAAACCCGAACAACAAGTAACTCAGGGACACGCTTCTAACGAGAACAACGGCTTTATATCTCCAGCGATACGATCTGCTTTTCGCGTAGACACCGCTTACGATGTTCGTAAGCACCACCACGAACATCAGCACCCAAACGGTGCCGAAATATATGACCATATAATGGTTTAGAAGGCCTGACCCGACCGCACCGTCGTAAAAGGAAACGAAAAACCTTACTACGAGAGCGACCGCATAAGCTCCGGCGGCCAGCATCAGGTCTGCAAAGACCCGCAAGGCCACATCCGAAGAAAGTTTCAACTTCTCTCCCAACCGGCTCTTCATCACCCCAACCGCTTCTGAAAGTTCCATGGTCGAATTACTCATCTGACCCCTCCGAACGGGAAAAGAAAGGATTATCTCGTCGCCATACCGGCAACCTCGCACACGGCGTCCGCTACCACCTCGATGTGCTCCTGGTCCAACGTGGGATGAACCAACAGCATCAACGAAGTCTCTCCCATCTCCTTGGCGACGGGCAGGCGGCTCGGTGGTTGCAGCCCCGCGTTCTCAAAGGCTTTTTCCAGATACACCTCGCTGCAGCTTCCTGAAAAGCAAGGAATCCCCTTGCTGTTTAGCGTGGCCATGATCTTGTCCCGGCTCCACCCACGGCCCAGCTCTTCTTTCTTCACGTACACATAATACTTGTAATACGCGTGCTCCACGTGCTCCGGCGGCTCTACCACCCGCAACGGGGGGACCTTCTTGAACGCCTCGTTGAAAAAGGACGCATATCTCCGTCTCTTCTCAACCCATGAATCCAGCTTTCTCAACGCAATCCTTCCCACGGCGGACTGCATCTCCGTCATTCTCCAGTTCGTACCGAACCCTTCATGGAGCCATCGGAACCCGGGGGGGTGTTCCGTCTCGTACACCAGCCGATAGCTCTTTCCGTGATCCTTGTATGCCCAGGCATTCTCCCACACCTCCCGGCTGTTCGTGGTCAGCATTCCCCCCTCTCCCCCCGTGGTCATAATCTTGTCCTGGCAAAACGACCAGGCGGCCGCATCGCCCAACGACCCCACGTGGCGTCCTTTGTAGGTGGCCCCGTGGGCCTGGGCACAGTCCTCAATCACCTTGACCCCCCAGCTTCTCGCGAGCTCGAGGATCGGATCCATCTCGCAAGGCCACCCCGCGAGATGGACCGCAACAATGGCTTTCGTCCGCTGGGTGAGAGCGGGCTCGATCGTTTCCGCGGTGATGTTCCCGCTGTCACAGTCCACGTCCACGAAGACGGGCTTCGCCCCGCACAGGACGATGGCGCTGGCGGACGCAATAAAGGTGCGTGGGGTTACCACCACCTCGTCCCCCGGACCTACCCCCAAAACTCGCAACGCGAGTTCCAGAGCCACGGTACCGTTCGACACCGCCACGGCATGGGGTACTCCTATCTTCTGTGCAAACTCCTTCTCGAATAGCTTTCCTTCCTGGCCCGTCCAATAGTTGATCTTTCCGGAAAGCAAAACCTTGCTGGCCGCATCCGCTTCCTCCGGACCCGGATGCGGCCAAGGCGGGAACTCGACTACCCCAGAACGGTCGTCCATCGCTCACGAACCTCCTGTGTCGGCTTCCTGTTCAACGGTTGATCCCAGACTCAAACCGCTTCGACCATCCTTTCGATCACCTTCGCGGGGACCCCCACAGCTTTCACGTGCCCCTCCAGGTCCTTGGCTACCACAGCCCCAGCCCCGATCACACTCCATGCCCCTACGTGCGTGTTCGGCACAACCGAGCTGCCCACCCCCAAGAACGCCCCCGTCTCCACGGTGACCGTCCCCCCGAGGTGGGATCCCGGGGCCAACTGGACATAGTCCCCCAGCCGGCAGTCGTGATCTATCGTGGCCCCCGTATTGATGATGGCGTGAGACCCCACCGAGCTGTCCGGTTGAAGGACGGCCCCGGCGAACACCACCGTCCCGCGTCCGATCCTCACGGAGGGGTCGACCCACGCTCGGGGGTGGACCACGGTGGCCCATTCGAGATGGGGGAAACGGCCCGCCACTTTCCTCCTCACGCGGTTGTCCCCGATCGCGACAACCGCCCTCCTTCCCTCCACAAGGCGCGACAACTCTCCCGTCGGCCCCAGCACCTTGGCACCCAGTATGGTCTTCCCCCACTTTCCGGGATCGTCATCAAAAGCCCCGAGCACCGACCACCCCGCCGCCCTGAACGTCGAGATGACCACCTTGGCATGCCCGCTCGCCCCGACAATATACACCTCATTTCTCATGACGCGATCCCTCGAACTTCGGCATCGTGGCATGCCCTTCGGCAGCGATCCCGTCCCTCTTCACGACCTTCAGCAGGGTCAGGAACAGGATTTTCATGTCCAAAGCAAACCTGTAATGATCTACGTACCACACATCCAGCCGAAAACGTTCCTCCCAGCTCAACGCATTTCTGCCATTCACCTGAGCCCACCCCGTTATGCCCGGCTTGACCTCGTGACGTCGCATCTGCTCCGGGGTGTACCGATCCAGATACTCCAAAAGAAGCGGCCTGGGGCCGACCAGGCTCATGTCTCCCTTCAATACATTCCACAGTTCCGGCAACTCGTCCAGGCTGGTCGCCCGAAGGAAGCGTCCCAGTCTCGTGAGTCGCACCTCGTCGGGGAGAAGATTCCCCCCCCCCTCCCGAGCGTCGGTCATTGTTCGGAACTTGTACATGATAAACGACCGGCCCCCCAGCCCCGGCCTGGCCTGCCGAAACAGGACCGGTCTCCCGAGGAACAGCCGGCAGCACAGGGCGGTTGCAGCGATCACCGGAGCCGCCAGCAGCAAGCCGGCCGCCGCCCCGATCACGTCCACCGCCCTCTTGCCCCACCGGCGGTACCAGCCGGCTTCGGATCCCCCTCTCACCGTAGCCGCTCCACCGTTCGCACGAACGCTGCGGCGTGGGCAGCACGGTTGAAATGCCTGCACACGTACTCGCGGGCGCGGGCTCCCATCTCCTTGGCCGCCCTGGGAGAGTCGGCCAGACGCCGAATCGCCTCTGCCAGCCCCTTCGGATCGCCGGGGGGCACGAACACCCCGCCCCCCGCGGCCTCGACCACCTCCCGGATCACCCCGTCGATGGCCAGGATCGTGGGCCGCCCGGCGGCCATGTAGTCGAACACCTTGTTCGGGTAAGTCGTCCGAAACATGGGAATGTCACGCAGGGTGGCCACGCAGGCATCCGACGCGGCCAACACCTGCGGCATGATGCGCTTCGGGCGGGCCCCCGCAAACGTCACGTTGTCCAGCGACAGATCCTTCGCCATGGCCTCCAGCCGCCACCGCTCCTTTCCGTCCCCCACCAGCAAGATCCGGATGCGGTCGTCGTCTCGCAGAAACTTCGCGGCGCCCAGGATCGTGGGGATGTCGTTGGCCATCCCCAGCGCCCCCGCATAGGTCACGACGAACTTCCCGTTCATCCCCAGCTCTTCCCGGAACCCGGCCCCGTCGGCGTCGGGGTCGAACATCTCCGGGTCCACCCCGTTGGGGATCAGGTGCACCTTCTTGGCGGGCACCCTCTTGCGCAGCAAGTAGTCTCGGTACGCCGGAGAGTTCACCACGATACGTCTGGCGCGGGCGTACAGAAACACCTCAATCCATCTCGCAGCCGAGATCAGCACGGGGTTCTTGAGCACCCCCAGATCCACAGCGAACTCGGGCCACAGATCCCGGATCTCCAGCAGAAAAGGGCGCCGCTTCAGGAACGCGACGAACCAGGCCGACACCGCCTGGAAGATCGGAGGAGAGGTGCCCATCACCACATCCACCGATCCGGCCCGAGCCGCCGCAATCACGGACGTGACCATGAAGCTGAGGAACGACACCACCCTCCAGGCGAAGCTCTTATGGAAAGACGGATAGGTGTAGGCGCGGAGCACCCGGATCCCGTCGATCCATTGCTCGGTGACCACCCCTTCGCCGTGGACCGTCTTTCCCCCCGTCAAGTAGCTCAGGTCGCTCGCCACGATGGTCACCTCGTGGCCCTGTTGCACCATCTTTCGGGCAAACTCATAGTGTCTCGTCCCCCCCGCCTCGTCAGGCCCGACGAACGATTGATGGATCATCAACAGGTGCATCAGTCCTTCCCCAGACAACTCTTGCGCGGTCCGCGGTCAGGCAGACCATTCAACGATCGTCTCAATCCTGCCCCCGGATGAAATACGGGCTTCCAGCACGGGAACCTCGTCCTTCCGGAGGTAGAACCGGGACTCCCAACCCTTTTCCAGCCGTACCGAGAGGGGAGGGCCATGCGACACGACGCGAATCCGGACGCCCGCGCCCCGAAGCGTGCCTCCATCCCACTCCCAGGCACCAGGCGCCAGGCGCCAGCGCAGCACCGCTTCCTTCCGAAACCCTGCCACATCATCCAATATTCTCAAGCAACCCCGAGACAACGCCACGGCACGCTGGTGCGTGTGCCCCTCCCGGTTCCGGTACCCGGCCGAGAAGCAGACCGCTTCCCCTTCCTCCGCAACGCGCGACACCCCGAAAGCCCTGAGCCAGTCGCCGAAAAGAAAACGCCCCAGCCGGGGCATTTGATCGACGTCGTCGAACTGAACCGTGTTGTGGCTCGCGGTACCGGAGAAGTAGGAAAGGCAATCGGGGTCCGCATAACTGTACGTGCCCCCGTCCCGCAACCAGTTCACCCCCCCCAGCCAAAAATCCACGTGCAGGGCGTCCGCATGGCCCGGGCGAAACCGATACCGAGGGTAACGCACAAACACGGCGGCCCCGCCACGCCGGAGCACCGCGTATCCCCCGTGCTCGAACAGCCCGGACCGCGGCTCCGGCAGACGAGCATCGGGGCGCTCGACCCCCAATCGGTCCATCAAAGCCCTTGCGGCAGGGCCGTCGGGCCCGACCTCGCCCAAAAACAAGGCCCCCGCCAGCGCCACCGAGGGCCGAAAATCCCGATACTCGGCGGAAGCCAACGCCATCAACCAGGCGCCGTCGTTGGCCCCGATGTTGGGGGTGTCTCCGCTTTGCGGCTCCACGAACGCGTGCAGCCACCGCGCGGCCGTGCCGACACGCTCACGAAGTCCGGCGGAAAACTCCCGAAGTCCCAGGGCGCGGCGCCAAACCTCTACGATGCTAAACGTGTCCAGCATCAGGCGGTGATAGTTCACGGAATACTGGCTGAAACTGCCGTCCGGGGAAATCAGCCGACGGGCTCGGTTCTCCAACCACCGACGGCCCATTCGCATCCATCGGGCGCCCTCGGCGTCTCCGAGCACCTTCGCCAGCCAAGCCCCCCCCACAAACAACGCGGCGGCCTCGGACGTCCCGTGGTTGTTGTCCTGGGCCACCGCGTACATCATCGTCGGCACGATCCGGCGGCAATGGGTCCGGATCAGGTCGAGAAGCGGCCCTTCGGGCCCCAGCTCCTGCCCCAGCATCCGAGCCGCCACGGCCAAATGCAGCACCCGGATCGATGTCTCCTGACCGCACTTCCAATTCGGCCCCAAGTACGGCGGGTTTTCCGCGCACCAGTCGTCGATCAGGCGGTTCAGCCTGGGCACCGCCTCTGGGGAGCCGCTTGCCGCTTCATCCGCCAGTTGGACGACCCACCCGAACCGCGAGGCCTCCCATACGGCTTTGATATCGCCGGCGCCGGTGCCGAAATCCGGAATCTCCCACCACGGCCTCTCCCCCCCCTCTACACGCCGTCCGGTGAGCACGTTGGCATGCCAATCGAACCCCCCAGGCGATATTTCTACAGAGTACCACCCGAACGCCCGGAACCGCACCCCACCCTCCCCCCGGCGGACGGAAGACTCCGAGCGGAAAAAAGGGCCCCGGGCAACGGAAGCGCTCAACCGCCGAACCGGGTTCAGCCCGGCACGGACTCCTAGCCTGTAGTAGAGCACCCTCGCCAGATTGGCCACGCCCAACCGGGGGAGGGTCCGTAAAAAAACCCCCGCCCTCTTCATTGCGCTCGCAACAGGTCGGCTGCGGTCAGCGTGGCCCTCGCCACCTCGAAAATCTCCTCGGGCGGAATGGGCGGCGGCCCGCCGGACTCCACCGACTTTAGAAAAGCTGCCGCGCACTGATTGTGCCCTTTGTCTTGCCGCCAAAGCCGCATGGCGGAGAACCCTGGCCATCCGTACGCCTTGAGGCTCCGAAAGTTATCCAGCTGCAGCACCCGTCCCGCGGCAAACACCTCGATGCGCTCCTTCGGGAAGCGGGGGGATCCGTTCGCAAAATAGTGGATCGCCCCCATGGAGCCATCCTCGAAGCCGAGCAGGATCGTCGCCTTGTCCTCGAGCACCTCCAGCCCCGGGTGATCCCCCACCCGCCGGGCCTGCACCGAAACGATTCGACTCCCCGCCAGAAACCGCATCAGATCCACAAAATGACACGCCTCCCCGACGATCCGGCCGCCTCCAACCTCCGGATCCTGCGTCCAGTGGTCCTTCGGGATGGCGCCGGCGTTCATCGTCATCACAAAACACTTCGGCTCGCGCACCGAAGCCAACAGCTCCTTCATCTTTTGGACGTGCGGAGAGAACCTCCGGTTGAACCCCACCATCAGATAAGGGCTCCTTCCGCCGGCACACACCTCCCGAAACACCTCTTCCAGGCGGTCGACCTCCTCGGCGCGGATCGCCAACGGCTTCTCAACAAACACGCTTTTTCCGGCACGCAACGCCTGCTCAACGAAACGCGCGTGAGTATTGTGCCGTGTAGCGACAACGACCGTGTTGATCTCTGCATCGGCAATGAGCCGAGCTGCATCCGAACCAGCTCTTTCGAAGCCCGAGCGCCTGCCGTGCACCGAGGCGTTAGTCCCCCCGGCCGACACAATGGTGTGGAGGCGCGCCCCAGCAGCCCGAAACGCCGGGATCGCCATCCGCGAAGCATAGTTCCCAGCTCCAATGAAGCCCACCACCGGCTTACTACCCAGGTCAGATGGGGATGTCTGTGGCGACGTCGACAGCCCCACCTGACGAGTGTGGCGTGTCTCAACATCGTGATCGTAATCGAGCAAGATCCCGAGCGCGCTCCGATCGGCCGCCAACAGCTCGTAGGCTTTCGGAGCTTCGTCAAACCGGAAACGATGGGTGATGAGGGGCTCCACATTAAGCCCCCCCATAGCAAGAGTATCGAGCACCGCCTCAAAGTTTCTTTGCTCGGTCCACCGAACGAAGCCAATTGGGTAATCGTGACCTTTTTGTTCATAATCAGGGTCGTAACGCCCCGGGCCGTAGGAGCACGACACCTGAAATGTCAGCTCCTTCTCGTAGAAATCACCCCGGTTCAGCTCTAGTCCGGTTACCCCAACCAACACGATTCGGCCCCGCTTTCGACTCATCCGGGCTGCTTGAGTGATCGGATCCGAAGACTTCGTGGACGCAGTAACGATGACCGCATCCACACCCACACCACGGCCAAATGCAAGACCGGCAGCGACGGGGTCCTCACCCCTTGCAAGGTTGCACGTCTCGGCTCCAAAACGCCTAGCGAGGCCTAGCTTGGTCTCATCCAGATCGATTGCCAGCACCCGGCACCCCTGGGCGCGCAAAAGTTGGATCGTAAGAAGACCGATCAGCCCAGCGCCGATCACAACGACCGCCTCGCCCAACGAGGGGTTTGCGAGGCGAATCCCCTGCAACCCGATGCTGGCCACCACCGTGAACGCGGCCGCCTCGTCACTGACCCCGTCGGGAACGACGGCACAAAGGTTCCCCGGCGCGCATACCACATCGGCATGAGGGCTATTCGACACGACACGAACCCCTGGCCGGAACCGCGGGTCGTCACTCTCCCTCACGACACCAACGTTGCAGTATCCCAGAGGTATCGGGGATTCAAGTTTCGAGCGCACCGCCTGTAAAGTGGTAAGCAGCCCATCGGTAGCTATCTTTGCAAGCACCTGGCGCACACGTTCTGGCTGCTGCCGAGCTTTAGAAAATAGATTGGCACGGCCAAACTCAACCAGCATACGTTCAGTGCCAATAGATATCAAAGAAACCGTGGTGTCAATCAGCACATGCCCGGGACGCAAGGTAGGCGATGGCGCTTCGATAAGCTCGGTTCTACCGGTAGATAAGTCTTGAAGTATTTGCTTCATCGAGATCCTTCACTAAAGCATATCCTATTCATGGACGAGCGTAGCTGATCAGCACCGCTCTATACTTGCCTTTGAAAACAAATAGGCTGCCAGCAGCAGCACCCACCGGGCCGACAGCCTCAATTAACTCCGCCATATGCTCCACAGACCCGGCCCCGCCTACAAACGACAAAGGGATCGTCACCGTTTCCCGAATCTTGCGAGCCAAGCGCAGGTCATAGCCCTCAAGTGTCCCATCCCGATCAATGGAGTTCACAAGAATCTCCCCTGCCCCCAGCTCCTCTGCCTTTCGAATAAAATCAAATAGATCTACGCTATGCTTCTTTCGGGCATTATGGGTATACAAAGAATATCCCTTCCCAAGAATGCCGGATCTACGCACATCAACAGTCACAACAACACTCTGTGTTCCCACCCTGTTGCTCATCTCTGCTATGAGTTCTGGTCTCTCCAGGGCAGCTGAACTGATCGAAACCTTCTCATACCCGAGAGAAATAATTTTGGCACCCTGCTCCGCATCCCGGATTCCACCACCATAACATAGAGGCATACGACTTTCCGCTGCAATATCACGCAAAAGTTCGCAGTCAGGTTCTTTCCCAAGCGCAGTAGCATCGATATCGAAAATGACGAGCTCGTCTACTTCTTTCTCATTAAAAATCTTGACTGCATTGATGGGATCCCCAACATATTTTGGGTCTCCGAATTTCTTGGTTTTAACAAGTCCCCCTTCGCGCAGCAACAGAACTGGGGTGATCCTCGCCCGAAGCATCACAGTAACCTCGCAAAGTTTACGAGCAAGCGCACACCGTTCCGGTGACTCTTTTCAGGATGGAACTGAGCGCCAAAAACGTTATCCTTCCCCACTACACAAGGAAGTTCCTGCCCATATTCAACCGTGGCCAAAATGGCATCTGATCCGTTTGCATCAAAATAGTAACTGTGCAAAAAATAAAATCCACGCTCCATGTCGATCCCCTCTAGTAAAGGGATCGAACGCTTAATTTGAACCGAGTTCCACCCCATATGGGGAAGATAAGGGGGAGTAGGAAGCCGGGATGGGTCTATTTTTCGGACGTAGCCTCCAATCCAACCGAGACCTGGATGAGTCCCTTCTTCACTGCCCTCAGCCAGTAGATGCATTCCCACACATATACCTAAGACAGGTTTCTTATTCCCGAAAACCTCTTCTTCTAGCGCAGCTCGAAACCCTGAACGTTCCAACATTTCCATAGTCGGGTCGAATGCCCCAACACCTGGAAGAATGTAATGAGTTCCAGACCGAAGGTCGTGCGGACTATTCGCAACCAGATGAGGGACTCTCTCCCGGCGATATACGTTAGCCAAAGCCGCTACGTTGCCGGAGCCATAATTGATGATACAGACCATAGGAGATCACCTTTTTATAGATCGTTCTACACCTAACGCCTTCAACAGCTTTGCCCCAAGATTAAACAATGCCTCTTGGTTCCGATAATCTTTATAGGATTTTTTCGGCATGCTGTGATAGCGACGAAGCTCGTCTACAGATATTCTAAGTTTTTTGGCGATGTACTCAAATTCATCGTCGATTGTGTTTGGATCGTATGGAGGTTCTTTCAGTCGCTCCAAAGCTTCCTCTCTAGTCATCTGTCCAGTCAGAATAAGAGAGGAAAACTGAACCTTACGTGTATCGTACCCAAAACGAGTAGGCAACCAGTACCCTTCCAGGAACTTTGTAAAGCGACTTTCAAAATGCTTCTGAGGGTAGGCACGCCATCCGTATTGTTGGCGAAGAGTTTCAATAGCCATTTGCCTCGTATACGGGATGTAGTTCAGTGGGCGGACAACTTTCACACCCCGCAGGTAGCGCAGATAGATTTTATGGAAAAATACAGAACTAAATGGATAGTTCTTCAATGGACGCGTGCAGTAGCGACGCCGAATGTCATTAATAAACATCATATCTGTGCCATAATACAACCACTCCAAGGGGTTTCTAACGCATTCAGTTGCGATGTTGCCGCCGTTCATAATGTATTTTATGCCGTGCTTATGGGCAAATTTATAAAGGACCGCAACAAAAGCGTGATCCTGCGGAATGTCCAACTGAGAAACGCCGGATTTAAAAAAGGCAAGTTGAAAATCTCTCATATCCTCCCAATCAATAACCTCTGTATACAGGTCCAACCTCAGACCTTCCACTAATTTTTGGATATTGTTTACAGCAATATCGGTATTCCATCCGCCGTCCACATGGAACACCAAAGGCCTGAGCCCAAACTCTGTCACCAGCACGTGCAACATATAAGAGCTGTCTATCCCACCACTCAACCCGAGAATGCAGTCGAAGTCACGTCCCTTCCCGCTCTTTTTCACTCTTTCGATAATCGCCTCCAGTTCGGCGCGTCCGCGCTCGTCCGGATGCCAGTTCGGGCGCACATTTTTTTCAAAATCCCTGCAATGGTCGCAGACGCCATCCTCATCAAATGTAATTGCCGAGTCTGTCGTATCCATTACACAGTTAGTACAGATTTGATACTCCCTCATCACCACCTCGTTATTTTCTTACTTCAAAAATTATAAAAACTCAAGCACCCCACAGAGTGCTTCATACACGACATCAACTGATATATCCTCAATGCACGCAGGGTCTCCACAACCGGTTGTGTAGCCTTTCTTGTAGCAAGGGGAACAATCTTTATCAGTTCGTACTATCACAAGGTTACGGCAGAGAGGGCCCGTAAGGTGAGGATCTGTTGGCCCATAGATACCAATAACCGGCACCCCGACTGCCGCAGCCATATGGGAGATGGCGTTACAGTTTGCGACGACCGCATGCGCGGCCTGCAACCGGGAAAAACTTTCCGAAATGGATAACTCCCCAGCCCTATTAAAAACATTATCACTATTAGACATCCTCACTATATTGTCACAATAGTCCCGTTCGTCTGCGCTCCCCAAAATTTCCACATTAACGCCTTTTCGAGTAATGCGCTGCGCCAACTTTGCAAATTTATCGGGAGGCCATCTCTTATGTTTTTCCAAATAAAAAGAACTTGGGCCAAAAATTACGACTTGCCTTCTTTCTTTTTTGCTCTTAACGTCATCCGCACACTTCCAATATAGATCATCCTCCCCATAATCAATACCTAAATAGTCCAACCATTTTGCCGTTTCCACAACCTTGTGCCCTTCTTCTTCTATTAATGTGTAAGTGTTCAACCAAGAAAAACGCCCCGCCCACCCGATTCGTCTTTTGGCTCCGCCCCAAAATGTAAGTAGAGAAAACAAAGGAGGATTGACCCCGTATTGAGCCAAAGCATAGTCTATTTTTCTTCGACGCATCCACCACAAAACGCCCAATAGGCGCGTCAGCTTATTTTTACCAAAGCTTGAAAGAGCAACACATTCTGCTTCAGGCAATAAATATAACCCAACTTCTCTTTCCACCTTCCCAGCGACCAGAACAGACACGTTGTACCCAGCTTCTATAATTAGCCTGGTCACCTTAGCCGTCATCACCAAGTCGCCAATACCGTGAGTTGCAACTACTAGGATCTGTCCCGTAGATACAGGTCTAGGTTTCACAGCTATAGCCTCAAGGGTACACGTTACTGTGTTGCACACGATGAGACGACACTGTCGTCCTTAAAAAGCCCAAATCGGCCGTAATCGACTCATCCAGCCATAGTTGGGCCTCAATCTCCTATCCATCCTCCTATTTCAGGCAAATATTTCTCCTTTTGACGGAAAGCGCCTTCTATAAAAAGGCGACTTTCTCATCAGGTTTCCATCTAATGACAAACATGCTCTTCTAACCACACAAAATACTTGCCATATCATCCAAACGACTCCATATAAAACAAATATGACTTCAGTAGTTTTCAAAGAGTCGGCAAATGTATTTCTGTGAACAGCCAATGTCCATGTTAGCAACAAGCTAAACATAAAAATGTAATAATTCACAGAAAAAGAACGCAGTGAAATCAGTTTTGTATACCAAGAAATCAACATACCCCAAAAAAAATATGCTATGGGCGCCCAAATGCCAAAATTTACATAGGCCTCATTCACAGCTCCAAACGCGGCCCCCCCACCTACTGCATACCAATCGGAAAATGCTAGTTCAGTAAGTTTTTCCCCTAATCCCTTCCCGCGTTCAAATTCCGCCGGGAGCAAAAATAAAAAGGAAGAAATGTAACTTTCCCCAGCAAATGACACAAAATAATCTCTATCTATATCTTTGATAATAATGAAGTTACGTACAGGTGCAGCAAGATCTCCAGACGTAAATCGAAGCATTTCGAGATAAGCACCTCTACGAGCAACTTCCAAGAAAGAGGATGAATTTGTAAAAGCAGATCGAAAAACATTATACGACTGGAAGAAAAGCAGACCAAAAACAAAAACTATTGCGAGTACTCTTTTTGAGAGCACCCTATAATATAAAAGTAAAAACCCGAAAGGAAGGGCCACAGTAACTGCTGGGGTTCTTTTCCCAATAAAAAGACTAAACACCAAAAACGCAGTAACCAAGCCAGATGATCGCCAAAATTTTCTTGATCTCAAAAGAACAACAGAAGCACGCAAAATCGATATTTCTAGCAAAATTAAAGAGCAAGCCAACCACCTATCTTCCATATAAATCCTGTCATCATAAGACATTGTAAAGTATGATATTGGACTTCCAGTCTTTAGTGTCAAAACAAGAACAAAAAGGGCAAAGAAAAGAAAAACTTGGAACCAGATAGATATGCGCTCACTGCGGGTGCAGCGTGGCAAAATAAACATTTTAGGAGACAATATTTTTAAAGAAACGATATATGAAACCGCAAAAAAGATACTTGAAAGCAGCGATATCAACAAAAATTCATCCAATTGCGACCCATAAATGAAATAAGCGGAGACCCCGGGCAACACAGTATAAAGAAAATGAAAAACAACAAAAAATACTCCGGGTCCAAAAGGAATTCCGTACACATTTTTATCCCCCCTGGAGACAAGATAAATAGAGCCCCATGTTATTAGCAACGAGCCCGATGCTGCATAGTAAACCGGCATAACTTACCTATATCCTAACACCTCAAAATCCAAAGCATAAAATTCACGGAGAAGACTATCTAATTCATGGTTAATTACAACACCATTATTTTTAAAGACCTTGCTCTTAATTTTTTTTCTCCCGCTATTAATCCAGTCCTTAAACCCTTGCCATGACTTAGGAAGCTTAAAATTAATTCTGGTCGAACTATTTCTATGCTTAAAAAGGGCCAAACAACCTTCATCTAAAGAGAGGTGTTTAGCAAGTTTTCTAACATCACTCTCTATATCCTCGAACCTACCAACAAAGTCAACCGCAATTTTTCCAGTTGAATCACAAATAAATTCACATTGAGGTCTAACGAAATAATATTTGCTTTTTAGCAACGATCCGAGCAACTCCTTTTTGACAAAATCATCAAACGTTTGATTTGGCTTAGACAAAAATTTATAAATAGAAACAGCACGATCTATCGGGTGCCGAACAAAGGTAAACTTAAAGTACTCCTCCAGTTCATCACTATTAATAGCCCCACTATTCAAAAGTTCCATCAAGCTAAAATGAGTCAACATTTCAGGTCCGTCGACTCTACCGTCATTTTCCCCCACAAATAATAATCTTCTATCAACGTTGTAGAGGTTAAACGACTTAATCAGAAAATGCTGGATACTTTGCCCTGCACACTTCGGGATATGTATAAAAATAAATCTATTTTTCGAATCGATCATCTTACACCCCTACACAACTATACACCTTCTTTTTGTTTTATTCCTCTAGCTTCCCCCCTCTAAGCTATAAAGCGTCCTTCATTTCAGTTAAACTTACCGTTGCGGTCCCTACCCTCCCAACAACAATCCCTGCCGCAATATTAGCTGCATTCATCGCCAATTCCATAGGAGCTCCAGATGCAATCCCAGCAGCTAACGTGGCGATAACCGTATCTCCAGCGCCTGTGACATCATAAACGTCTCGGGCGTTTGCGTTAAGGTGCAATGGAGGACCGTTTTTTCGAACAAGGGTCATGCCTTCTTCACCTTGTGTGATGAGTATCGCGTCGAAAGACAACTTTATACGTAGTTGTTCTGCTTTATCAATTAAAACATCGATATTTTCACACTTTCCCACCACGGCCTCGAATTCAGATCTATTAGGAGTAACTATAGTCGCCCCCTTGTAGATAGAAAAATCCTTTCTCTTCGGATCCACCAAAACCGGCACCCCCTCTTCCCTCGCTATGTTAATCATTTTTTCCACTCGAAACAGGGTTCCCTTTCCGTAATCAGAAAACACAACTGCGCCGGCGTTTTGTAGGACATCTGTATATTTGTCAAGAAAATCTTTTTCTTCTTCTAGAGCAAGGCTGCTCTCAAAATCGGCACGAAGCAATTGTTGGTGACGGCTCAAAATCCTAAGTTTGGTCGACGTCTGAACCGACGGATCTGCATAGAGATGACATTCAACTCCTTTGTCCCGTAATAAACGAGACAAAGTATCCCCCGCTTCATCCTCGCCCACAACTCCCATCAACAACGCCGTACCGCCCAATGTTGCAACATTCACCGCCACATTCCCTGCGCCCCCCGGCCTGTCTTCTACTTGTTGCACATGCACTACTGGAACGGGAGCCTCTGGAGAAATCCGTTCCGTATTTCCTATCCAGTACCTGTCAAGCATAACATCACCAACGACTAACACTTTCCCTTTCCTAAACTCAGGCAAAGTAAATTTCATTTTCATACACCACCCCTTAAAACATGAGGTAGTCGTCCCTGAAAAATCTCAAATCGGGCCGTGATGGGGCTCTTCCGACTTCGCCGTCTCCAACGTCTCCGCCAGCAGTTTCTCCATCCCCTCCGGCCCCACCCTCTTACGCCACCGCGTCATCGAGCTCGGATCCAACGGCAACCGGTGCTGGAAGTACTCAAACCCGCAAAAGTATTGCCAGTACGGGTTCTCCAG
>Ga0256830_1001482_pt1 | contig 16625 bp, 11 predicted proteins | sample 128326metaG_FD_190537 | JGI IMG/M metagenome (GOLD analysis project Ga0256830, IMG submission 190537) | Hydrothermal vent microbial communities from Lau Basin, Pacific Ocean - 128-326 | ecosystem: Environmental > Aquatic > Marine > Hydrothermal vents | place: Pacific Ocean: Lau Basin | collected... | reverse complement strand
CGAGCCCCCGATTCCTGGCGAGGGAGAGAGCAGACGCATAGAGCGCCTTGGAGACCGCCTCGGGCGCCCGAACCGTGCCTTCCAGTCGGTACTGCTCGCCCCGGCCGAGGCAGGCGCGGAGGAACTCCTTGTCGTCGAAGGGACCCGTCGACGCCGCCAGGGTGTCGGCGACGACCAGATAGGCCTCCAGGAACGGGAGCAGGGCCCAGTGGGCACGGAGCAGCGGCAGGGTTCCGAAGAGCTCGTCGGCGCCTCCGGGGGTGCGGATCCGATCCCGCCACTGCGGGTCGGCCTCGGCCAGTTCGATGTGCAGCTCTTCGAGGAAGCGTTCCTTGGCGCCGAAGAAGAACTCGAACTTCAACAAGTCCCGCAGCTCGAGGGCGTGGTCGTCGACTTCGTCGGGTCCGACCGAACCGTCGGCGACGGCGGCGAGGGTCAGCTCGGCGATCGCGCCGGGGACGAAGAAATGGACGATCGTGTTGCGGTAGTAGGCGGCCCGCAGCGCCTGATCCGGGGTCAGGTGGTAGACGGGTTCGGCGCCGCCGCGATGCACCGAGACCGCCTCGTGCTCTTCGAACAGGTCCAGCACCCGGGCGACCTCGTCGGTGTCTTCGAACCGCAGCGGCTCGGTTCGGGGAAGTCCGAAACGTTCGACGTAGGCGTCGATGGCGGCGGCGGTCCGGGCGATCTGCGGCAAGGTCCGGCCCCTGCCGTGGCGGGCGAGGAGGGCGATGGCGACGATCGAGCTCGGCGTGATCGGGGTGATGCGGGAGATGCGGTACATCACCTCGAACGCGAGCTTCTGGACCTCGATCGTGATCTCCTCCGCATCGCCGACCGTTCCGGCCAGCTCCTTGGTCACCGAGATCGGGTCGCCGAACCGCACGTGGATGTCCCCGTAGCGTCGACGCAGCGAACGGATGGCGGAGAGGGCCCAGCCGAAACTCTCCCGCTGCTTCTCGCCTCCCCGGGCCTCCCGTGCGTAGTCGGCGACGTCTTGGATGTGGTCGTAGGCGATGCTGGTGGGGATCAGGTACAGGTCGTCGGCGTGGCCACGTCGGACCGAGTCGACCACCCACGACAACAGTCCGTAGCGGGGCGGCATCAGCTTGCCCGAGCGTGACCGGCCCCCCTCCATGTACCACTCCAACGGGAAGCGTTTCTCGATGAGGTAGTCGAGGTAGGTGCGGAGCACGTACTTGTACAGGTCGTTGTCGCGGAACGAACGCCGGATGAAGAAGGCGCCGGTGCGACGGATGAGAGGACCCACGGGGAAGAAGTTCATGTTCACCCCCGCCGCCGTGTGGTTGGGGGGGAGGTCGTTCTCCCAGAGGAGATACTGCAGGGCGAGGCGGTCCATGTTGGACCGGTGCGACGGGAGGAAGGCGACCGGGTGGTCGCTGCCGAGAGACGCGATGTCGGCGACCTGGGCCGGGTCGTAGCGGATCCCGCCGTACCCTTGGCTGTAGAGCCAGTGGATGGCGTTGGCGAGGAGGTCGATCACGAAGGGGCTGTGGGTGGCGGCGATCTCCCGCAGGTAGTGCCGGGCGCGGGACAGGGCGAGGGCGGGCGGGAGTCCCCGCGCCGCCCCGAGGCGGATCACCTCGTCCCGGAAGTCGCCGCGGGCGAGGATCTCGTCGGGGACGAACTTCGGGACCTTGTATCGGTTGCCCCGTTCGAGGCGTTCGGCCCGGTCGAGGGCCCGCCAGGCCCGACGGGTCACCCAATCGGTGAGGGTACGGGTCTCCACCGAACGACGATGAGCCTCGGTGAGGGTCGACGCCGTCGCCCCTTCCCCCAAGACGATCCTCACCCGTTCGGGGTGGCGTGCGGCGATCACGTACTGGCGGACCGGGTCGGGATCCCGGGGGTCCCCCAACGACAGGAGGTCACGCCAGGTGGCCATCCGCCGGCCTCCCCGTTCCGGGGGGAACCAGGCGACCCGGATCGGCAGGACGAAGGGGTCGTCGCCCCTCGACAACCGGGGACCCAGACGGGGATCGGTGCGCGCCCCCCGACGGCGCCGTCGGGAAGGCGCCAGACGGATGAACTCGACATCGGTGTTCCGGGGTCGGTGCCGATCGGTCCAGGCTTCGACCAGGCGGTGTTCGAGGGTGGTGGCTGCGTCGACCAGCACCAGTACGGTCCGGCCCACCGCCTCGTCGGGCCAGAAGGGCTCGAAGGGGAGGGGTTCGTCGATCCGAGGCAGCACCGGGCGATTCTATGGGCAGGAGTCGCCGCCTGTCAGAATGTGCCGGGTGCGAGGGCTGGTGCAGCGGGTGACCCGGGCGGCGGTACACGTCGACGGCGAAACGGTGGCGGAGATCGGCGAAGGGCTGGTCCTGTTGGTGGGGGTCGGGGTCGGTGACGGTCCCCGGGAGGCCGACCTCCTCGCCCGTAAGGTGGCCGAGCTGCGCATCTTCGGCGACGACGAAGGACGTATGAACCGGTCGCTGGTGGACGTGGGAGGGGCGGCGCTCGTCGTCAGCCAGTTCACCCTCTACGCCGACGTCCGCAAGGGGCGACGCCCGTCGTTCGTGGCGGCGGCTCCGTCGGAGGTGGCGGCCCCGCTGGTGGAGAGGGTGGCGGCGGAGCTCGGACGGCGGGGGATCGACGTCGCCAGGGGACGGTTCGGAGCACGGATGCAGGTGGCCCTCGTCAACGACGGGCCGGTGACGATCCTCGTCGAGGTGGCGGAGGGTCGGGTGACCTGACGGGTCACCCGACCCTCGGTCAGGCTCGCACCTCCTGGCGCATGAACGCCCAGTAGGCGAGACCGAAACAGATCACCGTGTACGCCACCAGCGTCACGACCTGCGGCCAGACGACCGCCAGGCTCTGGACCAGCGACAGGTTGGAGATGATCGCCCGGTCGAGCTGGGCGAGGGTGACCACCCCGGTGGTCCGGACCGTGGGATCCAGGAGAGCGCTCGACGCCTCCGAGAAGAGGGTCATCGGGGAGATCCGGGCTAGCAGCGTCTCGAGGCGCGCCTCGGCGAGGGCCGCACCGGGCCCGGACGGGGCCAGCAGCCGGGCGACGAGCCGGGCGGCGAGGTTGCCGAAGAGGGCGAGGCCGAGCCAGATGGAGACCCCGATGAGCGCCGAGGTCGACGACCGGCGAACCACCACCGAGAACAGCATCGCCAGCGCCAGCCAGAACCCCACGTAGACGATCGCCGCCAGCACCCACACGCTCAGCCGAGCCAACTCCGCCGGGGTCGGCACCACCCCGAGCCGGAAGATGCCGATACCGGCCACGAACAGGGTGAGGGCGACGAACACCACGGTGACGATGCCGAGCCCGCCGACGAACTTCCCGTTGATGACGTCGTCCCGGTGGATCGGCTGAGCCACCAGACGGGGCAGGGTGCGTTGGTTGCGTTCACCACTGATGGCGTCGAAGCCGAACATGATGCCCAGCAGCGGACCGAGGAAGGCGATGAAGACCACCAACGCGAAGGGCACCGGGTCGGCGGACACCGTGAACAGCCGCAGGAACAGGGCGGGGATCCCGACCGTCTGCGGCGCCACCGACCTGATCCCCGTGGACGCGGCGAACACCGCCCCCGCCCCGGCCAGGGAGAGCACGGCGAGCAACGCCACGAACCGACCCGAGTAGAGGTGGTCGGTGAACTCTTTGCGGGCCACGATCGGCCATCCGGGCGGCATGCGCTCATCCGGCATGGGTGGTCACCTCCTGGAAGTAGCGGCGGTAGATCTCGTCGAGCTCTTCGGAGGCGCGTCGGAGCTCCAGGATCTCGACTCCGCCGGCGGCCAGGGCTCGGACGGCGTCCCCGGCGTGTTCGCGGGCCACGACCACCTCCCAGGACCCGGGCCGGCGGCCCGGCCGGATGTCGTCGATACCGGGGACGCCTTCGAGGGCCCGGACGAGGTCGTCACGTCCGCCGTCGATGCGCAGTTCGAGACGTTCGGGGCCGGCCCCACCTACCGCCAGCTCGTGGGTCGTCCCCGACGCGACGATCCGGCCCGACACGAAGATGGCGACCCGGTCGCACACCTCCTGGACCTGTTGGAGGTGGTGGCTGGAGATGAGCTGGGTGACGCCCTGTTCGGTGGCGAGGGTCCGGATCAGGTCCAGCATCTCCGAGACACCTTCGGGGTCGATGGCCGCGGTGGGCTCGTCGAGGATCAGCACGTCGGGGTCCTTCACGAGCGCGTCGGCGATGCCGAGACGCTGCAGCATGCCCCGCGAATAGGTCCCGGCAGGCCGATCCGCCGCGTCGGCCAAGCCCACCCGGTCCACCAACATGTCGATCCGCGCCTCGGCTTCGTCGGGGTCCATCCGGTTGAGCCTCGCCGTGTAGCGGAGGTTCTCCCGGCCGGTGAGTCCCTCGTAGAAGCCGACGGCGTCGGGGAGGTACCCGACCCGACGTTTGATGGCCAGCGGGTTTCGAGCCGGGTCGAGACCCAGGACCCGCACCGTTCCTTCGGTGGGTTCGGTCAACCCGAGGAGCATCAGGATGGTGGTGGTCTTCCCGGCGCCGTTGGGGCCGAGAAGACCGAAGACCTCCCCGCGGCCGATCTCGAGGTCGAGGCCGTCGACGGCGACGGTGTCCCCGTAGCGTTTCGTCAGGCCCCGGGCAGAGATGACCGGTTCGTCGCTCATCTCAACGCCTCCCGAAGCGGCGGAACAGCCAGGCCAACCCGGCGAGGACCAGGGCGATGATCCCGACACCCACCAGCCCCCAGACCTGGGAGGGGTTGACGGTGGTCCGGACCTCGATCGAATCCTGCGCCTGGTCGGTGGATGCCCGGAACGTGATCCGGTAGTCACCGGCGATCGCCTCGGGGGACGCCTCGATCGTGGCCGTCACCTGGGTGAGGTCGCCGGGTGCGAGGAAGTCGACGGTCTCGGGATCGAAAGTGACGGTCCAGCCGCTGGGGGCGGTCGCCCGCAGCTCGATCCCCTGGAGGGGCGCCGACCCGGTGTTGGCGACCAGCAGGGTCAGTTCGCTCGGCGTCCCCAACTCGACTTCGGCGTTGAGGGCCCCTTCGGCGGTGTCGAGACGAAGGTCTTCGATCCCGGTGAGCTCGACGACGAGGTCCTGGGTGAGCTCGTATCCGTCACCGGCGGCGACGAGGCGGATCGGGTAGGTCCCTGCGACGGCGTTCACAGGTGGGTTGGCCGTCACGGTGATCCGTCCCGTCGAACCGGCCTCGACGGAGATCGCCGACGCCTGGCGTTCGGCGGAAGGTCGGGCTTCGACCCGCCATCCCCGAGGTCCCTCACCGGAGAGCTGCAGCTGGATCTCCTCGGGGGTGTCGTTGCGGACGGTCACCGTGAAATCGAAGGTGGCGTCGCTCGGGCCGCGCAGCGCCGGGAACTGGGGTTCGAGGGTGACCGTACCGGCCGATTCCTCCCCGATCCTGACCCGCAACGGCAGCCGAACCGTCTCGACGTCGCTGCGTCCCACGAGGGTGAGGTTCGCCTCGCCGGTGGCCGTCTCGGGGGTGGTGACGTCGAGGGTCACCCTCGTGGTGCCGTCGTTCTCGACCGTCACCGCCTCCACCACCAGGCCGCTTCCCCTGAGAACGGCGTCCCAGTCGGCGGGAATCCCCTGAAGCTCCAGCTCGACCCGGGTTCCGGGCTCACCGGATACGGTGATCTGGAACGTGGCCTTGTCTCCCGCCTGCACCACGACCTCGGGATACGGGGTCACCAACGAGACGGATGTCGCTTCCTGGGCGGACGCCGGTGCGGCCAGGGCGGCCAGCACCAGCGCCGCGGCGATTCCTGTACGCATTCATGGCCTCCTGATCTCATCCTGTGGAGGGGCGCGTCACGACGCGTCGGGCGGAGAGCGTCCACCCCCCTCGCCGCTCAGATAGCGCTAGAGGAATAAGAAGGGCGTAAAGGATCGTCAAGTCGGGGACCGGAGCCTCCGGAGCTGTTTCGGGGCGAGGGCGGCAGCCAGGAACACGCCGAACCAGCCGAGCCCGGCCGTCGGATCGACACCCCATCCGGTGGGTCCGTCGACGAGCTGGGTGCCGACGGCGGCGGCGGCGTACACGGCGACCGTGATCAGGGTCGCCGGGGCCGACCGGTGCAGGAGCCGGACGGCGATCCCGATGAGGGCCAGCGCAGGCAAGAACGCCACCGGCCACACCGCCAAGGTCACCCCCGCCGAGATGCCCAGACCCTGGCCACCGCGCAGCCTTCGCCACGGATTCGCCAGGTTCCCCACGACGGCGGCGAACCCGGCAACGAGGGCGGCGGTGTCGCCGGCGGCGGACCTGGCCGCCACCACGATGGCGGCACCCTTCGCCACCTCGACGCCGAGGACCTTGGCGGCCAGCCCCCAGCCTCCGAGCCGTCTCGCGTTGTTGGCACCCGGATTCCGGCTGCCCCCGGAGCGGAGATCCACCCCGGCGGCTGCAGCCAGCCAATCGGCGGTGGGGATCCCCCCGGCGAGGTAGGCGACGACGGCGACGAGGGCGAGGTTCGTCATCGGCCGAGGAACTCCCGGCCCGGCTCACAGAACCGGAGGAAGTCGCACTGTTCGCACAGCGACGAAGGGGTCGCCTCGAAACGTTCGTCACGGATGCCGTCCGCCAGTTCCCCGAGGCGACGGCGGGCGTCCTCCAGCCAGGCGTCGTCGACCCGATAGGACTCCGTCTCCACGCCGTCGCCCAGGTAGACGAAGGTGACCGCCACGTCGGTAGGAGGGTCGTCGACGAACCGCACGTCGTGGACGGCGACCGCGTAGGCCTGGAGTTGGACCAGGGCGCTGTCGGACCTACGGCGACCCGTCTTGAAGTCGACGACCTCCCATCGGCCCGGCTCGGGTTCGTAGATGGCGTCGATGCGGCCGCGGAGGCGGAGGGCGGGGTCGAGGCGAAGCTCGAAGGGGACTTCGACGAGGATGGGCCGTTCGGCGGCGAACCGCGACCCGAGGAACGCCCGGTAGGCGGAGGTCCCACCGGCCCCTTCCTCCGGGGCGACGTCGTAGGAGGCGTCGTCCATCTCGTCGAGGGCGAGGATGCCCCGGCCGTGGAGCTCGATCCGGCGGTGCACTTCGATGCCTCGACGGGCCGCCGGGGAGTGCCGGCGGGGGAGACGATCCACCTCCGACCAGAAGTAGCGGCGGGGACAACCGGCGTAGGTGACGAGCGCCGTGACCGACGTGACCAGCCCCCGATCGGACGGCGGCTCCGGCGGGTCGGGAAGCCGGAACAGCGTGTCGGTGAACTCGTCCATGGACGCATCGTATGCCGCCGCCAGCCCGAGTTCGGTGGCCCGGGTTTCACACCAGCCGGGCCGTGCCAGCTCTTCGCGAAGAGCTCCGGCCCATCCCGATTCGCCGAAGAGCGGGTCGGGAGCGGAGACCCCGGGGGAGTCGTAGCGGAGGATCTCGGGCCGGGGAGGGGCCGGAGGTTCGGGGCGGGACACCACCTGGGTGTCGGGGAGGTCGGCGGCCAGCTTCCACAACGCGGACGGTTCGACGGCGCGGGTCCGGGGTGTCGGACTCCCATACCACCACGCCCCCGACAGGTACAGACGCTCCCTGGCCCGGGTGACGGCGACGTAGGCGATACGCCACTCTTGGGAGAGGTGATGGTCGGCGAGGAGCCGACGACGGTCGTCACGGTCCATCTCGGCGCTGATCGGCGGCAGGCAGGCCCGGTCGATCCGAAGTTCGGGGGGGACCGACTCGGGCCGGGCGTACGGATCGTCGTACACGCCGGGCCCGGACGGGAAGTTCTTCTCGTAGACGGCGGGGATGAACACGACCGGCCATTCGAGCCCTTTCGCCCGGTGGACGGTGAGCAGGGTGACGGCGTCGGCCCCCGACAGTCGGGCGGTGTCCAACTCCTCGGAGGGTTCGTCCTCCATCGTCGCCAGGTATCCGAGGAAGGCGTCGAGGGTGGGACGCCCTTCCAGTGGACTCCACTCTTCGGCCAGGTCGAGGAACCGGTACAGGTTGAGCCGGGCGGAGAGGGCGGCGCCCTCGTCGAGGGCGTCGAGGTCCCGCCACGCCCCCGTCCGGTCGAGGATCCGACGGCACAGCTCGACCACCGTCACCCCTTGGGCGACCTCCACCAGTTCCCTGTAGAGGTGACGGAAACGACCAAGTTGGGCTGAAGCCCGCGGGTCGAGACCGACGACCTCGTCGAGGTGGTCGACGGCTTCGAGCAGCGAACGGGCGGGGAGCCGGTCGTGGTCGTCGTCGGGATCTCCGGCCCGGCGCACCCAGACGGCGAGCCGGGCGAGGTCACCGAGGCCGAGACGGAACCGGGAGCCGGTGAGAATCCGTGCCAGGGCGGGGCCGTCGTCGGGGGTGGCGACGATGCGAAGCCAGGCGTGGAGGTCGACCACTTCGGGAACCGAGAGCAGGCCGCCCAGGTTCGCCACTTCGACCGGGATGTCCCTTCGACGGAGGGCGTCGTGGACGAGGGCGATGTCCCTGTTCTTCCGGAACAGCACCGCCATGTCCCGCCACGCCCGACCCTGCTCGGCCAACCGTTCCATCTCCTCGGCCAGCCATTCGGCTTCGTCGACCGAGGTCTTCGCCCAACAGACGGTGACGGCGTCGTCGGCGGCGTCGGGGAGCGGAGTGAGGGGCTTGCGCTCCCGGTCGTCGATCTGGGCGCGGACCAGGTTGGCGAGATGGAGGATGCGGCCCCCGGACCGTCGGTTGAGGGTGAGGTGGAGCGTGGCCGCCGCCCGGCCCTCGTCGTCTGGGAAGTGTTCGGGGAACTCGGCGAAGTTCTCGAGTGACGCCCCCCGCCACTCGTAGATCGTCTGGTCGGGATCCCCGACCGCGGTGACGGGGAAACCCGGCGGGAACAGCGCCCGAAGCAGCTCGCGTTGGGCCGGGTTGGTGTCCTGGTATTCGTCGAGGACCACGGCCCGGTACCGCGAGGTGATCCGCTCGGCGACCCACCGGTGTTCGACGACGAGACGGTGGGCCTCGACGACGAGGTCGGAGAAGTCCACCGCCCCGAGGCGGCGTTTCTCCCGCCGGTAGGCGACGGCGGCGGCGAGGAGGTCGGCCCGCTGGAACCACGGGTCGTCTTCGTCGTCGACCTCGGGGACGGTGACCTGCTCGGGATGGAGGAGGTGGTCGGCCAGGCCGGCGGCGAGTTTCAACACCTGGGAGGCGACCCGGCGATTGGTGACGTCGAGTCTCGGCAGCGGAACCCGGGCGAGGACGTCGGCGAGGAGCTGGCGGGCGACGGTGGGGGTGATCACGGGGGTGTCCCGTTCGACCCCGACGAGGGCACCGAACTCCGCCAGGATCTGGGCGGCGAACCCGTGGTAGGTGTGGACCTCGACGTCGCGTCCGGCAGGGAGGCGGTCACCGAGCAGGCTGCGGATCCGTTCGCTCAGCTCCTGGGCCGCCTTGTTGGTGAAGGTGACGCCGAGGACCTGTTCGGGTTCCCATCCTTCCCGTTCGACGAGGGCGGCGACCCGGAGGGCCACCGTCGTCGTCTTGCCGGTGCCGGCGCCCGCCTCCACCCGGAGCGGCCGGTTCGGGTACTCGATGATCGCCTGCTGTTCGGGGCTGGGGACGATCATCCGACGAACGCCTCCCGGCCTTCGGGCCAACGGTCGCAGACGATGCGGACCGGACAGCGGCCACAGTGCGGACCGACCCGGGGTGTCCAGTCTTCGGCGAGGATCCCGGAGGCGACCGCCTCCATCCGTTCGGTCACCTGGGGCATCTCGGCGGGGTCGAAGGGGAACCGCCAGCGTCGAGAGGCGAGGGGATACCAGAGTTCGGCGGCGGTGGGGGTCCCCACCGAACGCAACTCGTCGTCGCAGGCGGCGGCCATGAGGTAGAAGCCGAGCTGCAGGGACCGCCGGGCTTCGGTCAGGGTGGGCGGTGACGCCGAGGTCTTGTAGTCGACGATCCGCAGCTCCCCGGGCCGGTGTTCCTCGACGCGGTCGGCGCGCCCGACCCAGCGGACCCCGCCGACCTCGACGCCGAGGGGATGTTCGAGGGCGACGACCCGGAGGGAGTCGTCCGGCCATTCCTCGTAGAGCCGGGTGAGGAGGCGCCTGGCCCGACGGCGCCAGGCTTCGTCGAGGACCGGGCTGCCGAAATCCGCCTGCTCCCACACCCGTTCGAGGGCGGCGTCGGCGTCGGCGGCCGTGGATCGGGCCTCGCCCCGGGACAGCGCCGCCCGTTCGGCGTCTTCGAGGACCTGGTGGACGAGGCTGCCGAAACGGACGTACGGCGACGACACCTCCGCCACCCGGAGCCGACGTTCGAACACGTACCGTCGGGGACACTGCTCGTAGCTCTCGGCCTGGCTCGGGGAGAGGACGGGCCGGCGGCCGAGGACGCCGGTGTCGGGACCGCGGGGGGCGACACCGGCGAAGGTGCGGGGGTCCCAGGCGTCGTCGACGGGCGGATGGGCGAGGAGGGCGACGGCGGCGAGGCGTCGGGGAGGTGCCGCCTCCGGGTCGGCGGCGGTGCGCCGCAGCAGCGCCTCCACTTCCCGCACGGTCACCGGTGGCCGCCGGGAGGAGGGGGCGGCGAGGTCGGCCACCGAACGGGCACCCGACACGGCGAGGAGGAACCGGCTGGGCCGACGTTCTGTCTCTTCGATCCCGGCGTCGGTGGCCGTCCAGACGACGCGCCGCCGGGCCCGGGTCATCGCCGTGTAGGCGAGCCGCATCTCCTCTTGGAGGCGGAACCGGGCGACGTCGACGGTGTCGTCGACCAGCAGGTGGGGCTGGAGGAACGACCGGGGGCGGCGGGTGTCGGGGAAGACCCCTTCGACGGCGTCGGCGATGAACACCACCTCGAACTCGAGCCCCTTGGCCTGATGCAAGGTGGTGACCGTCAGGCGGTCCTCCCCGGAGGGGCGGAACGACAACAGGGGGGTGGCCTCGAAGTCCTCGGTTTCGGCCAGGCGGACGTAGTCGGCCAGGCTGGCGTCCGGGTCACGCTCGGTGTGGCGGCCCAGCGCCTGGGCGAAGGAGGCGAGGGCGGAACGGTGTTCGGCACGGGCCGGGTGCAGGGCGATGGCTTCGAACTGGGGGAGGCGTTGCCACATCTCCCAGAACCCTTCGGCCGCCGGGGTCTCCGCCGCCCATCGCCGGTCGCCGAGCAGGGAGGCGAGTTCGGCCGCTTCGGGAAGCTCGCGGGCGAGGACCTCCGGCCAGGGATCCCCGGTTCGTCGGCGGTGGCGCAACAGCTCCCGTTCCCGACCCACGGTGAGGCCGAACAGCGGCCCGAGGAGGATCCGCCGGACCGCCTGGTCGACCTGGGTGTCGGAGAGGTGTCCGGCGGCGACCGCGACGAGGTCGAAGACCACCCGGACCGCCGGATGGTCGACGAGGCGGATGTCGGGCTGGTCGTGGGGGATGTCGTGACGTTCCAGGGCTCGGCTGAGTTCGGGGAGGAGCCGGCGTTTGGAACGGACGAGGACGGCGATGTCGGTGAGGGGCATCCCTTCGACGAGACGTAGCCGGGCGACCTCGGCGGCGATCCAGTCGGCCTCGGCGGTCTGCTGGTCGAACACGTAGGCCTCCACCCTCCCGGTGTGCGGTGCCGGTTCGACCGGACCGGCCGCTCCGGGGAGGGAGCCCGGTTCGGTGACCCGCAGGGCGGCGTCGAGGATCTCGGCGGGGACCCGGAAACTGGTCGTGAGGACGAGGCGGCGGCCGGGCCGACCTTCCAGGTCCGAGAACCGGTCGGTGAAGGAGGCGACGTTCGATAGGTCGGCACCCCGGAACGAGTAGATCGACTGGTAGGGGTCGGCGGCGACGGTGAGGTTCCGGTGTTCGGCGGTGAGCCGGTCGAGCAGTTCCGCTTGCGCCGGCGACGTGTCCTGGTATTCGTCGACGAGGACGAACCGGAAGGGGCGGGCGACGGTCCGCCGGATGTCCGGGTCGTCCAACAGTTCCACGACGGCGACGAGCAACCCGCCGTAGTCGATGCGGTTCCGCTCGTCGGCGGCGGCGAGGTAGCGCCGGTAGAAGCCGGGGAGCGCCCGCCAGTCGGCCCGGGCTCGCCGTGCCAGGTCGTCGGGGTCGATGAGGCGTTCGCGGCAGCGGAGGAGGAAGTCGGTGACCTCCTCGGCGAAGGTGGCGGTGCCGAGGAGTCCCCGCATCGGCAGCGGCCAGTCCCGGGGGTCTTCGGCGGCGAGGAGTTCGGCGACGAAGGCGACCTGCTCCGGGCCGGTCAGCAGCGACGGCCGAGACGCCGCGTCGTCGACGGAGGATTCGAGGACCCGGTGGGCGAACGAGTGGAAGGTGGAGACCGCCAGATCGGCGATCGAACGGTCGATGCCGTCGAGGATCCGATGACGGAGGTCGGCGGCGGCCCGACGGGAGAACGTGAGGACCAGGATCTCTTCGGGTGCCACCCCCCGTTCGGTGATGAGGTGGACGGCCCGTCGAACCAGGAACTCGGTCTTGCCGGTCCCCGGCCCGGCGACGACGAGTTGAGGCCCTTCGACCTCGGCGATCACCCGCGGCCAGTCCTCGGGGGCGACACGCGTCTCGACCGTCATGGGCGCAGAGTAGGAGCCCTCCGCTCAGGCGGCCGGAGCGAGCACGGGACGGCACTCGGGACAGCGGTCGTCGTCGCCGTCGAAGACGACGGTGGCGCCGACCCCTGCCGCGGCCAGCAGGGCCACGAGTTCCTCGGTGGTTGGTTCGTAGGTCATGGTTTCACCCTACGAACCGGGTGTGACAGATTCGCCGGCCGACGAGGTGTCGCTCAGCCCGCCAGACGGTCGTCGTCGACGGCGGCCCAGGCGGGGCATCGGTCCCGATACGAGCAGAAGTCGCAGAGCCGCTGCGGCCGTGGGGGAAACTGTCCCCGCTCCAAGGCGCGGTCGATCGCCTCCCACAGGGCGCGGAGCTGACGTTCCATCGCGTCGAGCTGGAGGTCGTCGACCCGGAGACGGTACAGGGTCGGTCCGTTCAGGTAGAGGAGGCGGAGCTCCGTCGGGGTCTCTCCGAGACGGTGGCGGATCAGCAGCGCGTAGATCTTGAGGGCGAAGAAGGCGGGGAGGGCGTAACGCTCGGGTGGAGCCTTCCCGGTCTTGTAGTCGGTGATGACGAGCTCTCCCGACGGGAGGCGGTCTATCCGGTCGAGGATCCCCCGGATGGTGATGCCGCCGAGGTCCTCGGTGAGGTCGAGCTCCCGGCCGACGGGGTCGATCTCGGAAGGATTCTCGACGGCGAAGTAGTTGGCCAACAGCTCGAGGCTCTCGAGGCCCCAGGCGCGTTCGTCCTCCACCGTCTCGAACAGGCCCTGGTAGTCCTCCTGGATCCGCACCTCGGACCAGGCCTGGCGGAACAGGTCGTACAGACGGTCCGGGGTGCGTTCGTCGGCGGGGAGGTCGAAGAGGCGCTGCAACGCGAGGTGGGCGGTGGTGCCCCGGGCCTGGTACACGGTGACCGGTTCGGGGATCCGGTCGACGGCGCGGAACTTGAACAGCTGCGGGCAGGCTTTGAAGTCGCCGGCCCGGCTGGGGGAGAGGGTCTCCAGCGGCATGGCCTGACCATACCCGACGGGAATGACACGTTTGGGATTCGGAGGCACCGGCAGGAGGGCAGACCGACGTCGCGAAAAGAAAACAGTGGGTCGCGAAAACGAACCAGGACTCTCCCTTGACAGTCGATCGCGGGCTCCCTACCTTCCCTGGTGCCGGTTCGGAGGAAACTCCGGCCGGTACCGGAGAAGCCGAGAGGTTTCTTCGGGAGGCTCTCGGAAGACCGGGCTTTCGGGTCTTGGAGTTCCGAGGGCCGGAGAACCCCGAGAGGGTTGAGGTTTCGGCCGAGGCTCTCTCGGGGTTTCTCATATGCTCCGTGCGGCCGAACGGCCGCACTCTTCTCCCCCCGTGGAGCGAAGCGGAACGGGGGGATTCGGGTCGATCGTTCCCCACCGGAGACGAACAGCAACCAGGGAACGATCGACCCGAACAGTGACCCGGCGGCTCCGCCGCCGGGGGAGGGGGGTATGGTGCTCGCGCCTCCCACTTTTCGCGCGGCACCGAGGCCGGTGCTGCACCCCCTTCGTCCGCCGACTTCGTCGGCGGCCACTTCCCCCTCGGGGAGGGGGAAGAACTCGGACTGTCTACGGCGAGCCGACGGAGAGGGTGAAGGTGGAGGCCTCGTCGGCCTCGATGGCGTTCACCTCGATGTAGTAGGAGCCCGGCTTGAAGAACCGGTCAGGGTCGAGATCGACGCCGATGGTTTCGTCGGCGGTGCCGGGTGAAAACGAGAACTTGAGCCCGACTCCGCCGTCACGGAGCGTCTCGAGGTCCGGGTAGCCCGTCGCGAGGTCGAGATTGGTGGTGAGATCGGTCAGGGTCACAGAGAAGCTGGTGACGTCGGTTGGCACGTCCACACAGAAAACGAGCACCTCACCCTTCGCGATGGTCCCCTGGTGCGGCGACCCGAACGTGATGTTTTCCACCGAGGTGTCGCATTCCGGCAGGTCCTCGGGCCACATCGGGGTGGCCGGCTCCGTCGTCTCAGGCTGGGATGCGGGCGGTGCGGTCGGACCGGTGGTGGCCGATGTGATGGCGGTCGGCGGATCGGCGCTGTCGCCCCCACCACACGCGGCCACGACCAGGGTGGCGATGCCAAGGATTCCCAAACCGAAAACCAAGTTCCGCGCCATCGCCGGCACTCCCTTCTGCCGGCCAGAGCAGGCCAGGGCACGTTCCCGCCGGCGTCGAATCGCGCGTGGAATCTGTCTCCTTCAGGATCGAATCCTACTCGGACCTGTACCTCTCGCGCGGTACCGAGGCCGGTGCTGCACCCCCTTCGTCCGCCGACTTCGTCGGCGGCCACTTCCCCCTCAGGGAGGGGGAAGAACTCGGACGCGACAGAGTTCTCCCCCCACTTGTGGGGGGAGGGGACCATCGCCGTAGGCGATGGTGAGGGGGGCTTGGTGGGTGCGCCTCCCACTTTTCGCGCGGCGGTGAGGCCGGTGCTGCACCCCCTTCGTCCGCCGACTTCGTCGGCGGCCACTTCCCCCTCGGGGAGGGGGAAGAACCAGCGCCTCCTGGCGGAGGCGCGAAATTTCGGAAGGGAACGCGAAAAATCGGCTCCGGAATCGGGGGTTCGGACAGGTCGGGTCCGGTATGTTGGCGTCGTCGCACCGGGGAGACCCGGAGCGGCGCCGGGAACGGAACCGGGAGACCGGTCCCAGACCCGGGGGCCTCGGCTCCTCGGATCTCCGGATCCAAGGGGTGGGGGCCAGGGCCCGGAGTCGGCGCCGGCTTCGGACCCGTCCCTCGTACGAGGGTGGATGTCTGAGCCGTCCGCTTCGGCGGGTGGTGAGACACCCAGCGGCCTTCGGGCCGCACGGCGAGGCTCCGGCCTCGCAACGCGGAGCTCTCACGGGCTTCGCAGCGGTGCCGCAAGGCATCGCACCTCCCGCCAGCGGGAGCGAACCGGCAACGGTTCATCCCGACGGCAGGGGTCCGAGGAACCCCGAGAGGGTGGAGGTTTCGGCCGAAGCTCCCTCGGGGTTTCTCGCGTCCTGTGTGCCGGTCTGGGCGACACGACGCGTCGCAGGGGGATACGATCCCTGTCCGTATGGGATACCCACGACGCCTCCTCAGCCCCGGCGAAGAGGTCATCCGCGAGTTCCGGCCCCACTGGCAGTTCCTCGTCGTTCCCCTCCTCGTCACCGTCGGAGCGGTCGCCGCCGGGGTCGGCGTCGCCGTCTTCGCCGAAGGCACGGTCCGGAACGTCCTGTTCGCCGTCGTCGGGGCCCTCTGGCTGATCCTGGTGGTGCGCCGCGTCCTCGAATGGCTCACCACCCAGTACGTGATCACCAACGAGCGGGTCATCTTCCGGGCGGGCATCCTCGCCCGGCGCGGCAAAGAGATCCCCCTCGAGGTGATCAACGACGTCTCGTTCCAACAGTCGTTCTTCGAACGGATCGTCGGTTCGGGGGATCTGCTCATCGAGTCGGCGGGGGAGATGGGCCAGAGCCGGTACACCGACATCCCCCACCCCGAGGAGCTCCAGTCCCTCATCTACCAGGTGCGGGAGACCCGGACGATCGCCCTGTCGGGTGCATCGTCGACTGCGACGGAGTTGGAGACCCTGGCCCGGCTCCGGGACCAGGGTGTGCTGACCGACGAGGAGTTCGAGAAGCAGAAACGCCGCCTGCTGGGAGACGGTTGAGGCGAAAGGAGGCCGGATGACCCACATGATGGACGATTTCCCGCTGCTGCTGTCGACGCTGTACGACCGGGCGGTGCGGATCTTCGGTGACCAGGAGATCGTGTCGGTCGAATCGGACCGCGCCGTCGTCCGCTACACCTACGCCGACGCCGACGACCGTCTTCGCCGGCTCGCCACCGCGTTCGAGACCCGTCTGGGGGTGGGCCGCGGCGGCGTGGTGGGCACCTTCGCCTGGAACAACCGCCGACACCACGAACTGTATTGGGCGACCGCCAACACGGGCCGAATCTGTCACACCCTCAACATCCGGCTGTTCCCCGACCAGCTCGTCTACATCGTCAACCACGCTCAGGACGAGGTGATCTTCGTCGACCCCGACCTGGTCCCCCTCGTCGAACGGATCGCTCCGCAGCTCGAAACCGTCCGCCACTACGTGGTGATGGGCGACGAAGTGGGGGACATCTCCCTCCCCAACGTGGTCGCCTACGAGGAG
>Ga0256830_1001481_pt1 | contig 16625 bp, 17 predicted proteins | sample 128326metaG_FD_190537 | JGI IMG/M metagenome (GOLD analysis project Ga0256830, IMG submission 190537) | Hydrothermal vent microbial communities from Lau Basin, Pacific Ocean - 128-326 | ecosystem: Environmental > Aquatic > Marine > Hydrothermal vents | place: Pacific Ocean: Lau Basin | collected... | reverse complement strand
TCAAACATTGAGTAAGCTAACTTTATCTCCTCCGGGATCTCTTTCTGCATGATAGAGATTAGATGTTGAAAGTTTTTAAGCACCAGGGTAAGTTCCCTGTCACCGGTAGAATATTTTTGCGACAGTGTCTCAGTAAATTGATTTACCACATACACGTGTTCCTTGAAACTCATCAAGTCATGGAAAAGAAGATGTATAGACCTTTCGAAAGCAAAATCATGCGTAATTCTTTCCACCGGCCTATCCAGAAGAGCATGCGTCAGGTCCTTCAACTGCCACAACTCGCCCCTGTTTTCTGCCGTTCCTATAAACTCGTCCATAACCCTGCCATCCACTCTTCCTTTTTCCTGAAACTCCTCCCAGAGCCGGATAAAAATTTCCCGGCAGTAAAAGAATTTTTCTACCAGGTCCCTCAAGTATTCCTCTCTCCTTCCCTCTACCCAGAGATTAACTCTATCTTGCATATTTCCCCCCTATTTACTGTTTACTATCTTTCCTCGCTACCCACTACTCGCTACTAACTACTTTCTTCCCGGTCTAACCTCTATAGTCTAATATATCTTTCACAGCCGAATCACCTTATCGGCTCTTTCTACCAGATCTATACGATGGGTAGCTATTATCAAAGCCGTGTTCCTCTTCTTGCGAATTTCTTCCAGGGTTTTGATTACCTCTCCGCCGCTCTTCCTATCCAGGTTACCGGTAGGTTCATCCGCGAAGATAAAGTGGGGCTCATTAATAATCGCCCTGCCCATGGCCACCCTTTGCTGTTCCCCCCCGGAAATTTCCTGGGGATAACGGTCTTTCAAGTGTTCCAGGTGTAGCTCTTTAAGTATCTCTAAAGATTTCCTCCTTGCTTCTTCTCTCCCCCACTTTTTCCAGCCTGCCACATAAATGTTTTCCAGGACAGTGAGGTCTGAGAGGAGGTAAAAAAACTGGAAAATCAACCCTATATTTTCCCTTCTCCAGGAACACCTTTCTTCCTCTGAAAAGGCATAAATATTTTTACCCCTCCATATTACTTCCCCCTCGCTGGGGAAAAGAAGTCCGCTTAGAATATGAATAAGCGTAGATTTACCCGCACCTGAAGGCCCGGCTATTACCAGGTAGTCTCCTTTCCGTATGGTAAAGGAAACATCCTTTAATACCTCTACTGTTTCCCCGCCGGAAACGAAGTTTTTAGTTATTCCCTCTGCCTGTAGTTTATCATTCATAACGCAATGCCCTGGATACCTCGATATGTGAGGCACGGTAACTTGGCAGGATAGTAGCCAGTAGACTGGTGAATACGGAAAAAAGCATAATCCACAGGAACATCAAGGGGTCAATTTTCACCGGTAAATAGGAGAGGAAATATATCTCCTGAGGCAGGCTTACTATCTTGCGGTATTTTATGAGTAACTCCAATACCAGGGCTATAATTTCTCCAACCACTCCCCCGGTAATTCCGATAAGTAAACCCTGGTAAAGAAAAATCTTGCCTATTTCCCGGGGAGTAAAACCCAGTGCCCGCAGAATTCCTACGTCCTTTTGCTTCTCCATTACCTTGAGGATAAGGGAGGCGGTAATACTAAGTGTGGCTACTATCAGAATAAGAGACATAATGGTAAACATGGTCAGCTTCTCCATCCGCAATGCGGCAAACAATGTTTTCTCAGTTTCCTTCCAGGTAAGTACCGAAAAGTTTTTCGGCACAAACTTCTCCAGGTATTTTCTCACCTCTTCCACTCTTTGCGGGTTCTTTATCTTTATATCTATGCCGCTAATTTCTCCCTCCATCCCCAGAAGTTTTTGTGCCTGGGCAAGAGGCAGGAGCACCAGGGAAGAATCAAACTGGTATATCCCTGTCTCCGCTATCCCTGCTACCGGCAGAATCTTACCCTCCAAACGCGTGGTAAGGAGAAAAAGTTTGTCTCCCCTTTTAACCCCCAGTCTCCGGGCAAGCCCTTTCCCCACAATTAATCCCCTGCCCTTATAATTCAGCTTAATTTTTAAATCCGCCAGCTTGTCCCAGGGGATTCCCTTTATTATCACTCCTTTGCTCAAGGGAACATCTGCCAATGTTTTTAACATTCCCTCTCCCCATATTACCGGGTAGATTGCGGTAATCTCCGGAGAACGGATTTTTTTCTCCCAGGGTACAGGGTAAGTAAACTTCTCCCAGGAGATTATGCTAATATGGGGTTTAAAGGAAAGTATTCGGTTCTGCAGTTCTTCGTCAAATCCGCTCATTACCCCCATCACTACAATCACTGCCGCCACTCCCACGCTCACCCCCAGGATAGATACCAAGGTGGAGAAGTGGGCAAAAGAATCCTTTTTGCCCTTCAGGCTTTTAAGCGTAAGAAAAAAAAGACAATTCATTCAGGACGTAGAAGAGGAAACAGTATCACCTCTCTTATACTTGAGGAATTTGTGGCCAGCATTACCAGCCGGTCAATCCCTATGCCCAGGCCTGCCACGGGAGGCATACCATATTCCAGGGCCTGCACAAAATCTTCATCCATGGGATGGGCTTCCCTATCTCCGGACTCTTTTTCTTTCCTCTGATGAATAAATCTTTCTCTTTGTTCCCGGGGGTCGTTCAGTTCTGAATAAGCATTACCCAATTCCAGACCACAGATTATAGGTTGAAATCTTTCGGTGAGGTCTTCTTCTTTGCCTTTTGCCAGGGGAGAGAGAATGCGGGGGTAATCATAAATAAAGGTGGGTTGAATAATATGAGGAAGTATCTTTTTCTTGAATATAGCATCCAGGTTTTTGCCAGGGGTGTCTCCCCCTATGCCCCATTCTGAGGCTTTTTTCCCCACCTCTTTCTCATCTCTCCAATCCAAATTCGCTATCTCTTTAAAGGCATGCGTGAAGGAAATCCTTTCCCAGGGAGGCGAAACATCCAGGCTCTCTCCCTGGTACTCAATCACATAACTTTTGCATACTTCATAGATTATCTTGCTCAGAGCTTCCTGGGTAAATTGCATCAAGTCCTGGTAATCCGCATATGCCCAGTAAAGCTCCAGCATGGTAAATTCCGGGTTATGGCGGGGGGAAACCCCCTCGTTGCGAAAAGAGCGGTTTATCTCGTATATCTTCTCCCATCCTCCCACGATGAGCCTTTTCAAATATAACTCGGGTGCAATTCTTAAATAAAGATCTATGTCCAGAGCATTGTGGTGGGTTACAAAGGGTTCAGCCAGTGCTCCTCCCGGCAGGATATGCATCATGGGAGTCTCCACTTCCGTAAAACCTTTTTCTTCCAGATACCTCCTGAGCAAAGAGATTATTTTGCTCCTGGTGAGGAAAATATTTCTTACCTCCGGGTTTACCAGGAAATCCAGATAGCGCTGGCGGTACCTTTTTTCCACATCTTTTAATCCATACCACTTCTGCGGTAAAGGATGCAGGCACTTGGAAAGTAGGCTGAAAGACTTAACCATCAGGGTAACTTCACCGCTCCTTGTCTTAAAAATCTCCCCTTCTGCCCCGATAACATCTCCCAGATCCAGCCAGCCTAAACGGGCAAAGTTATCCTCGCCCACAATATCCTTGCGCAGGTAAATCTGTAGCCTTATGCTTTCCTGCTGGATATCCATAAAGGCAGACTTACCATGCTCACGAATGCTCATTATCCTTCCCGCCACCCTGGCTTCTTTCCCTTCCCAGGCAGGAAAATTATCCTTTATTTCCCGCAGCGAATTAAGCGGGAGAAAGCGTGCACCGTAGGGAGAGATACCGGCTTCTCTCCATTTTTTGAGTTTTTCTTTTCTAATCTGATGGTAATCTTCACTCATAATTTCACCAGTCCAAAGGCAAAAACGGGTACTTCTTGAACCTTTCCTTAACCTGCTGTTTTAGTTCTTCCAGTTCCTCTTTTCCCTTTGCCTCAAACCTAAGCACTAAGATTGGTTGTGTATTGGAAGCCCTTATAAGCCCCCATCCCTTAGGAGTGATGAATCGTATACCGTCAACATCAATGACGGGAAATTTCTGGCTGAAGTAGCTTTTTACATCTTCCACTATCCTGAATTTTTCCTTCTCCGGGCAATCAACCCTGATTTCAGGGGTAGAGTAGTAAGCAGGAATCTCGTTTATAAGCTCTGAGAAAGGTTTATGCTCCTCGGAAATTATCTCCAGCAGGCGAGCTGCAGCGAAAATAGCATCATCGTAACCCAGGTAATTATCCTTGAAAAACATGTGCCCGCTCATTTCTCCCGCCAGAGGAGCACCGGTTTCCCGCATTTTCTCCTTAATCAGGGAATGTCCTGTCTTCCAGATAAGCGGCTTTCCTCCTAACTTCTCTATATATTCGGCCACTCCCTGGGAACATTTCACATCCATGATAATGGTTGCTCCCGGCAGGTTCTTGAGCACTTTCCTGGAAAAGATTCCCAGTAACTTGTCTCCCCAGATTATCTCCCCTTTTTCATCCACCACCCCTATCCTGTCGCCGTCTCCGTCAAAGCCGATACCCAGGAGTGCCTTTTCTTTCTTTACCAGCTCACTGAGGTCTTTCATGTATTCGGGGATGGTGGGGTCAGGTAAATGGTTGGGAAATCTTCCGTCCGGCTCTGTATAAAGCGGAAGCAACTCCACGCCGAGCTTCCGGAAAAGAGAGGTAGCTACCTCTCCTGCTGTTCCATTACCAAAATCTGCCGCTATCTTTAAATTTTTATCCACATTCACCTTGCTGGTTACCTCTTCGATATATGCTGCACGAGGATCAGCTTCTGCAACGCTTCCTTTCCCTTCCTGAAAACTTCCTTCTTCTATCATGCGATAGATTTTCTGAATCTCTTCTCCGTAGATGGAAAACAATCCCACACATATCTTGAATCCGTTATATTCCTTGGGATTATGGCTGGCTGTTACCATTACCCCGCCATCACTATTAAAATGGTGAATGGAAAAATATAAGACCGGGGTAGGAACAACGCCTACATCAGTTACCTCGCAGCCAGTAGAAATCAATCCTTCTACCAGGCTGTTCCTGAAAGATACAGAGGTTAGGCGTACATCTCTGCCCACTGCCACCTTTTTACCTGCTTTATCCTGGATATAGGTGCCAAATGCCTTACCTATGAGATAGGCAGTTTCTTCTGTCACATCCTGCCCTGCAATGCCCCTTATATCGTACTGCCGGAAAATTTCTTTGCTGACTTTCATTATCACTCCCTCCCTGACAGTTAAAGTCAATGATATTAGGCAGAAATAACCTGCCGTACAACCTGTAACTCAGTGCATATTATACCAACTTTTATGATAATATAGTATAAACATGAAGATAGAATGGCATAGAACCACTATACTTTCCGTGCAGAGGAAGGGAAAAACAGTGATGGGAGGAGACGGGCAGGTTTCCCTGGGGGAAAGTGTAGTAAAGGGCAAGGCAAAAAAGGTAAGGAAAATATACGAAGGTAAAGTTTTGGCAGGATTTTCCGGTTCCACGGCAGACGCTCTCACCCTGCTGGAGAAATTCGAGGGGAAACTGGAGAGCTTCCACGGAAACCTGACCAGGGCAGCTATTGAAGTGGCCAGGGACTGGAGAACAGATAGAGCCTTAAGAAGGCTGGAGGCACTTTTGATAGTGGCGGATAAAGAACACTCTTTCCTCCTCTCGGGCAGCGGAGACGTTATCGAGCCGGATGACGGAATTATAGGGATAGGCTCGGGAGGTAATTTTGCTGTATCAGCGTCTCGTGCCCTTATAAGACACTCCTCTCTCAGCATAAGAGAAGTAGTGGAGGAAAGCCTGCGCATTGCGGCAGAAATATGCGTTTTCACCAACCACAATATGACCATAGAAGAACTATGAAAGAAGAAGATAGCGAAAAGCTGATTGCTTACAATCTCACCCCGCGTGAAGTAGTACGGGAACTGGACAGATACATCATAGGCCAGGAAGAGGCCAAGAAGTGCGTGGCTATTGCTCTGCGCAACCGCTGGCGAAGGCAGAATCTTCCTGCGGCCCTGCGGGACGAAGTAGCTCCCAAAAATATTATCATGATCGGGCCTACCGGCGTGGGGAAAACCGAGATTGCCCGCAGGCTGGCCCGCCTGGCCAAGGCACCCTTTATCAAGGTGGAAGCTACCAAGTACACGGAAGTGGGATACGTAGGAAGAGACGTAGAGTCAATAATAAGAGACCTGACCGATGTCTCGGTAAGCATGGTAAAAGAAGAAAAAACCCGGCTTATCCAGGAGAGAGCCCGGGCACTTGCCGAGGAAAAACTGTTGCAACTACTCGTACCGGGCAATAGAACAGATGAAGAAACATTGAATACACGTAATAAATTCAGGAAAATGCTGGAGCAAGGAAAACTGGAGGACAGAACTGTAGAACTGGAGGTAGAATCTCCTATTATGCCCATGGTGGAGATATTTTCTTCTTCTGGGGTGGAAGAGATGGGACTGCACTTTCAGGAATTATTTGGCAAAATGATGCCGGGGAAAAGAAAAAAGAGAAAGGCAACGGTCAAAGAGGCACGCAAAATAATTATACAGGAGGAAACCGGCAAGCTGCTGGATATGGAGGAAATAACCCGGGAAGCTCTTTACCGGGTAGAGAATTTAGGGATTGTATTTCTGGACGAATTAGATAAAATTGCCGGCCGGGAAAAGGGTAGCGGGCCGGATGTCTCCCGGGAAGGCGTGCAGAGAGACCTGCTGCCTATTATTGAAGGGACCTCTGTCCCCACCAAGTATGGGATGGTGAGAACAGACCATATCCTGTTTATCGCGGCCGGAGCATTCCATGTCGCCCGTCCCTCCGACCTTATACCTGAACTGCAGGGAAGATTCCCTATAAGGGTAGAACTAAAATCTCTTACAAAGGATGATTTTAAGAGGATACTGCTGGAACCAGAAAATTCCCTGGTCAAGCAGTACACGGCCCTCCTGGCTACTGAAGGAGTAACTTTGAAGTTGCTTCCTTCCGCGGTGGATGAAATTGCCACCATATCAGAAAGAGTAAATGAGAAAACAGAGAATATAGGGGCAAGAAGGCTGCATACCATCATGGAGAAAGTCCTGGAAGATATCTCCTTTACTGCACCGGAAAGAAAGGGAGAAAAGATAGTAGTCAACCGGGCGTACGTGAGGAAGAAACTCTCCCGCCTGGCAGAAGATGTTGATTTGTCCCGTTATATTCTTTAAGAGAGGAAGTAGACTATGCTTTTAAAATTTTTCCGAAAAAAATTGCGGGTTATTCTCTGGATAACCATAATTGGCACCGTCCCTGCCTTCATATTCTTTTACGGCTACTCACGTTCTCAGGCTCCCTCACCCTACATCCTGGCCAAAGTAAACGGGACTCCCATCTACGTGAAGGATTTTTACCAGGAAGTAAACCAGCTTTCCGAGACATTTCCTTTCATCAAAGACCCCGCTAAGATAAAGAACCTTGCCTACCAGAGGCTGGTGGAAAAGGCAATACTCCTAGAAGAAGCAAAGAAATACCGCTTAAAAGTGAGCAAAGAGGATTTGTTGCGGTTCTTCCAGGCACTGCCCTACTTTAAAGACAAAAAGGGTAATTTCCGTCCCGAATATTTGAATAATCTTACCGATGAGCAACTTCAATTCTTAGAAAATACAGCCAAGGAAAATATACTGATAAACAAAATGAAGGCCCTGGTTACCTCACGGATAAAGGTCTCTGACAAGGAAGTGGAAGCGAGATACAGGGAAGAAAATACCAGGTACACTCTCCTCATCCTTACAAAAAAGCCCGGACCGCTGCCTTCAGATATCAAAATAGGAGAGGACGAGTTAAAAGCATACATGGAAAAGAACAAGGATAAATTCAGAATAGGCCCCTTTTACAAGATCACCTGGATAAAGGTGAAAGACAAGGAATTCTACCCACAGGTAAAAATAGATAAAGAAGAGATTAAAGCTTATTACCAGAAGCATCTGGATGAATTCAAAACTTCGGATACTGAGTATCTTCCCCTGGATAAAGTAAAGCCGCTAATAGAGAAAAAAATAAGGGCAGAAGAAGCGCGCATTGATGCAAACAACAAAGCTTTTAACCTTTCCCTGGACCTGATTGAGGCAAAAGACTGGGAAAAGGTGCTGCAGGGAAAGAGAAAAGTACATACCACCGGCTGGATAAAGGGCAAGGATGTTTATTCTGAGGTGGGAATTTCCCTGCTAAAGCTGCAATCTCTCCCCCGGGGAGAATCCAGCGAGCCTCTCAGGGTGAAAGACGGCTACGTAGTATTGAAAATAGATAACGAGAGGCCCCGTTATTTACCTCCCTGGAATGAAATTAAGGAAAAAGTAAAGAAGTCCTGGATGGAGGAGCAAAAAATAGAGCGAGCAAAGGCACTGCTTGAGAAAGTGCGGGCAGGAATTTTAGAGGGAAAAGACATATCCTCCCTGGAGAAAAAGTATAAATTCAAGAAAGAAAGCAAGGGGCCCATGCTGCTCTCCGGGTTTATTCCGGGAGTGGGTTACATCCCCCAGATAAAGAAAGATCTGCAGGAGAACGGAGTAAGCCGGGTATACGTAATAGGAAACAAGGCAATCCTGGTACAGGTACTAAAAAAGGAAGAACCGGACTTAAAGGATTTAACTCCTGAGATGCGCAAAAGAATCAAGCAAGCGCTGGAAAGCGAGAAAAAGGAACAATTCTTTTCTCAATGGCTGGAAGAAAAGAAGAAGGAAGCAGATATCAATCTTCTGCGGAAGGACCTTTTAGGTTGAGACTGCCGCAACGGGGGCAATGGGAATACTCCCCCTGGGGAGAAGAGAGGTAAACATGGGTGCAGATGGGGCAGCGTGTAGTGAGAGACGGGGAAGGCGGAAGGAAACGCATCTTCTTGCGGGATTCATTCCTTACCCAGAAGTATCCGAGGATAACCAGCCAGGGGAAAAGATAGATAAGAATAAGGAGAGAGAAGTTTAATTTAACCATTTAATTAAATTATATCACGGAGGTGAAGAAATGGCAGAACCGTATTTAGTTTTCATGACCAGTGCGATAGTGTTTCTGATACTGGTGCTTATACTGATATTAGAAGTTCGTATGAATAAAATTTCGCGCAAGCTTGACCATATAGCAAAAGATGCTTCTGAATTCTTAAGGCTGGGCTTAAGCCACTTCAAGACTAAAAAGAAATGAAAATCCTTCTCTGTGGCGAACTTAATTTAGTAAAAATTTCCGCAGAATACCTGCAGGAGAGAGGGGATTTTCCCGTTATTCTAATTCCCCAAAAAAAGGGGCAGAAGCAAAACGGGTGGGGAAAGGATTTCTTTGTCTGGGAAACAGATGAACTAACCCAGGAGGCATCACATAACCTGACCAGGAATACTGACCTGGTTATCCTCGTATATCCTTATACCCAATGTGAAGCGGTGGAAGACCTGCTCGCCTCCCCTTACTTAACCGGTAAATTTATAATTCTGGTTAATTCCTACCACGTATACGGTACACCCCGCATTCTTCCTGTCCAGGAAGACAGCCTGGCATCTCCCGCAGAGGAAAGAGGGTGGAAAGAGCTGATTATAGAGGACAAATTGAAATTCTATTCTTACAAAACACACTTCTCGCCTATCATCCTGCGCACAGGGGAAATGTACGGCCCCGGGGTAGAAGGGTGGATATCCCGTTCCATCAGAAATGTCCTGGAGGATAAAGAGATCACCCTGTGGGAAAAGGGGGAAGGAATATTTGACCTCCTCTATGTGCAGGATTTTCTGCGCGCCCTGGAAAGAGTCATAGAAGATAGAGATAAATTAAGGCAAGAAACAATCAACATAGCCAGCGGTAGGGCAACCCCCCTTAAAACAATAGCCAGAAAAATTCTTTCTCTCGCCCACAAAGAGGAAAACCGCATAAAATTTTCCCACCTCCCTCCTCCCTTCCCGCAGGTTACACTCTCTCCCTCCAAAGCAAGAATCCTCCTTTCCTGGACACCGCGTTACAGTGCTGAAAAAGGCATCCAGCTTACTTTCAACAGTATGGAAAAATCCCCCGGGGGAACAGGGAAGCTAACATAGGGATTAGAGCTTGGAGGGTGAACCAGATCCCACAGTGAATACCTCGCCGGGTGAGGATGGGGAAATGCTTCTTTTTGCTAAAATAGCAGTATGGGCAAAATGAAAACCAGGAAAGAATTGGGGAATATTCTGGAAGAAGAAAGAAGAAGTGGGAAAATTGTTGTTTTCACCAACGGATGTTTTGACATTCTTCATCCCGGGCACCTTTATCTCCTGCAGGAGGCTAAAGCCAGGGGAGATATACTGATAGTAGGAATAAACTCTGATGCCTCTTTGCAAAGATTAAAAGGAAAGGAAAGGCCAGTATTTCCACAGGACGAGCGAGCCGAGATACTGGCTTCCCTGGAGATGGTAGATTACGTAACCATATTTGAAGAAGATACCCCCTACAATATCATTAGCGAATTAAAACCCCATGTCCTGGTAAAAGGAGGGGACTGGAAGAAAGAAGAAGTAATAGGGGGGGATTTGGTAGAATCATGGGGGGGGGAAGTGGTAATAATCCCCTACAAGAAAGGCTACTCCACCAGCGGAATACTGGATAAGATTAAGGGAGTAAATAGTAGCGAGTAGTTAGTAGCGGGGGGAGATAGCAAGCAGGGATGGGAGGTAAAGTGTGAATCTGCAACACAAGACTCGTTCGACTGTCATGTTCCCGATCTTATCTCGGGAGGATGTGGAATTCGTGGTTTTTTCCTGTAAAAAATGTGGCAAATCATAGATGTAAACTATAACCGGGCCAGGGAAGGGATAAGAGTGGTGGAAGAAGTAGCCCGTTTTATTCTCAAAGATACTGCTCTTACACAAGAAATCAGAAGATTACGCCATTCTTTACAAAAGATTCTTAGCTCTTTTCCCCTTTACAGTTTCAGGAATGCAGAAACTGATATCGGGAAAAATTTTTCTTCCCTTTCTTATGCACACCTTTCGGAGCTGGTAAAGGCAAACTTTTCCCGGGCAGAAGAATCCCTCAGAGTAATGGAGGAATTCTCACGCCTGGAAAAACCCACCTTATCCAGGAACTTGATGGACTTGAGATTCCTTGCCTACCAGCTGGAGAAGCAGCTGCTTTCTTGTTTAGCAAAGAAAGATAAATTAGCCAAAATTGGCATTTATCTTATTGCGGACGAAAGAATTGCCGGGAAACCTTATGAGGAAATTGTGGGAAAGGCCTTAGAAGGGGGAATTCGCTTCCTGCAATTCCGGGATAAATCCTCTAACACGCGGGAACTGTGGGAAAAAAGCTTTATAGTTAGAGAATTAACCCAGAAATATTCGGCAGTGTTGATAATTAACGACCGGGTGGACATTGCCTTAAGTATCAATGCAGACGGAGTCCATCTGGGCAAAGAAGATTTACCCGTAAAAGAAGCGAGGAAAATTCTGGGTGAAGAGAAAATAATAGGGCTCACGGTAAGGTCCCGGGTAGAAGCCATAGCCGGGATAGAAGAAGGGGCTGATTACGTCTCCCTGGGGCCTGTTTTCCCTACCACCTCCAAAAAAGATTTACCTCCTCCTCTCGGCTTGGGAGTACTTAAAAAAACAAGAAAGAAAATAGCAGGGGTTCTGGTAGCTATAGGAGGAATTACCCTGCCATTCCTTCCTGAGCTGAAGAAGGCAGGAGTGGACGGAGTAGCTGTCATCTCCGGTATTCTCCGGGAAGGGGATATCAGAAAGAAGGCTCAGGAATGGGTGAAAGCCTGGGAAAGGGAGGAGGAGGCATGAGGCAGAAACAGAACACCACCCTCAAGCAGGCGGTAGTATACGATAGATGCGTCTTTTCCCCACCCTGAGTAGAAATGAATGGGGAGCCCGGATAGGAATTTCGCTTGCTTTATCCGTTATTTTTTCTCCATCAATTTCCACTGCTCCCTGTTGGACAAGCCGTGCAGCCTCCGAATTACTGGAGGCAGCCCTGCACAGAGTTATAAGACGGCATATCCATATTTTGCCCTGGCGTAAATCCCGCTCATTCAGCCGGACTTCTTCGATATGCAGATCTTTTATTCGTTCTTCCCAGGAAAGGTTAGGCTTGTGTTTTGCCTGGAAGTCAGTCTTTGCTTGTTCTGCCTCTTTTTCGGAATGCAGGAACGAGGTAAGCATGAAAGCAAGATTTTCTTTTACTTCTTTCGGATGCAGTCTGCCTTCTTCCACCTTCTTCTTTAAACCTTCTATTTCTTTCCTGGAGAGAGGAGTGAGTAACAGGTAGTACTTGAACATAATCTCATCCGGGATAGACATGACTTTCCCAAATATTTCTTCCGGCGGTTCATTAATACCTATATAGTTACCAAAGCTCTTGCTCATTTTCCTCTTTCCGTCCAGCCCTTCCAGGACGGGAAGTGTTATTACCACCTGCGGCTCTTTCCCCATTCTCTTCTGGATGACTCTTCCCATAAGTAAATTAAATTTTTGTTCTGTAGCACCTATCTCCACATCTGCCTCTAAGACCACGGAGTCGTAGGCCTGGAGGAGGGGATAGAGAAATTCCGATATCCTTATATCTTTTCCTGCCCTGAGTCTTTCCTGAAATTCGTTCCTCTCCAGCATCCGGGAGACCGACTGGAGAGAAGAAAGGATGAGAAAATCCCGGAGAGAAATATTTTTTAACCAGGAAGAGTTGTATACTACTCTTGTTTTCTCTCTATCCAAAATTTTAAAAACCTGCTCTGTATAAGTACGCGCATTATCTTTTACTTCTTTTTCCGAGAGAGGAGGCCTGGTTTCTGTCTTCCCGGAGGGATCACCAATGGTAGCAGTAAAATCCCCGATAAGGAATATCACTTCGTGGCCTAAATCCTGGAAGTCTCTCAGCTTTCTTAGCACTACCATGTGCCCCAAATGAAGATCAGGAGCGGTGGGGTCAGCTCCCCATTTTACTTTCAATCCCCTCCCCTCTTTTCTCACCCTTACAAGTTTCTCTTTTAATTCTTCCCGGTTAATTATCTCCTCGCTTCCCTTTTGTATTACTGTCAGCTCTTCTTCTACCCGTAACTTTTTCATTTTTTACTTCTCCTTATAACTCTTTTCTTGAAAAAAGAATTATACCAATAGTCAGGAATAATGCCATATAGTAAAACCCATAAGCAAGGTCTTTCCAGATAAGGGAAAAGGTAACTTCTTCACCCGCAATCACATTGGAAGTAATATCAAATCTATGCAGGTGAGGAACGAAATAATAAAAAATTTTGGCCAGGAAACTTACCACCAGGTTATCTATCTGGTTACCCAGGAATTTCAAGGAAGCTGAAATATTACCTGCCAGGGACACGAAGAGGGAAAGTGAAATATTTAACAGGGGCGTGGCCAGGGTAGAAAGCATCAGGGAAAGAGAAAAAACCAGGAGCATTTCCCAGGAAGCAAGTAATACTGCCTGCCAGATAAGTAAACTGGAAAATTGTTTTAATCCCGTAACCGCAATAAAAACTATCCCCATAAGCAGCAACAGAAGAAGCAGGGCAACTGCTCCCCCTATGAATTTACCTATAACTATCTCTCCTCTTCTTACCGGGAGAGAGAGAAGAGAATAGAGCTTATTTTTCCCCTCCTCGGCAAAAAGAAGGCAGGCACCCAGGTAAACTGCAAGTAACGTACTGAAGCCTATCAAGCTCTTCAGCCATACTGCCTGCATTGTTTTTAAAGGAATCCCGGCTTTCAAAAGGAAAAACAATTGCGCACTGCCTATAAAAATAAGCGAAGCTATAAACAAAATGATAAGCGGTTTTTTTCGCAGGGTTTCCCGGCAGGTTACCTTTGCCAAAGTGATTATCCTCCTAAACATGTGTCTCCCTTAAGATTTCTTCCTGGTAAATCTCTTCCAGGGACAGCTGCTCATCTTCCACCCGGATTATACTTCCTCCCCTGGAAAGAACAGTGCTGATAATCTCATCGCAGGCTTTTTGATGGGGCACATGCACGGTTATTTGTCCGTTTGCTTCTTCGCTCCGGTAAGAGGCATTAATAGTATTTAATACCCCCTTTTTTTCTATGCGGAAAGTAACTTTTTTCCCCTCTCCCTTCCTGAGCAACTCTGTTAGCCTGCCTCTTCGTGTCACCCTTCCCTGGTAAATAATTGCTACAGAGTCACATATGCTGCCAGTTTCCACAAGATGGGAAGAAGTGAGCAGGATAGTCTTTCCCCGGCCGGAGAGCGCCGTTATTATACCCCTGATTTCTTTTTGATTCCTGGGATCAAGCCCGGCCTCGGGTTCATCCAGAAGAAGGAGTTCGGGGTCATTAATAAGTGCTCTGGCAATGCCTATTCGCTGCAGCATTTCCCGGGAATAATCCTTGATTTTTCTGCTTTTTGCCTCTTCCAGCCCTACCAGAGATAAAAGTTCCTCTGCCCGTTTACTGCTCTCTTCCGGTGGAATCCCAAAAAATCTGCCTGTATGCAAAAGCAGTTCTTCCCCGGTAAGGAAATCACAGAAACATGGCTCCTGGGTCAGAAACCCTATGCGGGCTCTTGTCCTCCAGTCCCTTTGTTCTCTGCCAAATATAAGAGTTCTTCCTTTTGTAGGCTTGCTGAGACCCACAAGTATCTTGAGCAACGTACTCTTGCCTGCTCCCTGCGGTCCCAGCAGGCCAAACATTGTACCTGCATTAACTTGCAGGTTGAGAGAATCCAGGGCTCTTACCCGTTCACCTTTGCTGATTTTGTATTCCTTGGTAAGGTTTTCTATCCGGAGTGCAACATCGCCCATAGTAAATATTTAGTTAACACGATTATGTACAGGCAAGTTCACTACTGTAGGCGTTCTTTAAGTGTCTTGCTCGCTTTGAAGAATGGATGCCTTCTTTCCGGGACAATCAATTTTTTACCTGAACGCGGATGGAGCATTTCTCTTCCCCTGCGATACACTACTTTGAAAACCCCGAATCTGCGCAGTTCTACGCGTTCCCCCTTTTCTAAGGCACACGATATTTCTTCCATGAATCTATCTATTACTGCCTTAACCAGATTTGAAGATATGCCTGTATCGTGCGATATTTTGGTTACTATGTCTTTTTTCTTCACTCCTGCTGCTCCGTGTCCCCAGGAGCATTCTCGCTCAGGAAGGGAAGTTTGTCTTTCAATGCAGAGATTTTTTCCGGGGTGAGGAAGCTTGCCAGGAAAGCATAAAAAAGCATGATTACCGCAATAAGAAATATTAAGGTGGTAAGGGGATGGCGGACAAAATTACGGAAGCTGAACCCAAACCGGGATACCCGGGCAAGTTCTGCCTTTTTGGCCTCCAGCCCTCCCAGGAGCTTATTCAGACTTATGTAGGCAGCATGCCAGTCATTCTGCAATTTCTTGATATGCATTGGCTGGGTAAGTATCTGTTGAAGCCCGGGAGCCTGCGAGAGAACATCCAGGATCTTGCCTTCCACCATAAACCCCTGCTCTAAGCTCTCATGGAGAACCTGGCATCTGCGGGCAATCATGCTTTTCATATCCATGAATTTCTGCTCGTCTTCCGCAGATACCTCTCTGTCCGGAGGGAGATTGAGAAAGTTGCCGAAATCTTGCCACTGTGCAATAAACTCTTTAACCAGATTAATGTTCCATTCTATCTTTTTATTTCTCATAGCAACAATTTTACTTCTCTTTTTCCCCTGCGTCAATAATGGAAGTTATCTTCACCCGGGTAAAAATCTGCCGATGTCCCTTTTTCCAGTGAGAATCCGTCTTCTTACGATACTTGAAAGAGATTTTCTTGTCCCCTTTTATCTCTTCCAGAACTTCCCCTTTTACTTTCGCGCCTTTCAAAACAGGGCTACCATACTTCATATTTCCTTCTTCACCCAGGGCAAAAACCTCTTTAAATTCTATCTTCTTGCCAGCAGGAACACCCACCCTTTCTATTTCAATGACTTCCCCTTCCTTTACTATGTATTGCTTCCCTCCGGTTCCTATAACTGCTTTCATTATTTACCTCCTGAATTGTGCCTGTCTTTAACTCATAACCTCTTAAAAATAAATTTTCACTCCTCTTTATTTTACCGCATTTTGCCCGGCTTAGCGAACACCCCGCTATTCCGGCAGATAATGGAAGCAGGCATAAGCACCTGCGCTTGCCCACAGGATTCCACAGCATGCATTATAAAATTCATAAGTAAGAAAAAATATCTCCCAGGTTCTGTATGCTTTCCGGGTGGCTTTTTCCCTCCCTTTCTATAAGAATACTCCTGTAGCCAGCCTGGCGGGAAAACTCGTAATCAAGCATAGGATGGTCTCCTACGTGGAGAATAGAAGCAGGTTCTGTAAGAATTTCCCCGGCAATATGCCGATAGACATCCGGAGATTTAACTTTCTTGAAATCACTTATGGTGGAAAATACTTTCTCAAAGAAAGAATCAAACCTATGAATTTTCTCCTTGAGAAATATTCTGGGCATACAGGTGATGACAATTAACCTGAAACCGCTTTTGGCCAGCTTTCTCAGAGTAGTAGAAACATCCGGGTAAACCCTGATGGACTTCTCCCATTTTCGCAGTATCTCTATGGCCGGAGTCTCTATGCCAAACCTCTTTAGCCAGTACTCAATATCATACCAGCGCAGGTCCCTGTCCCCCAGCTTCTGATACTCACTTGTACAGTAACCCTTTGCCTTTTCAAAATCCCACCCTTTGCTTTCTGCCACCTG
>Ga0256830_1001480_pt1 | contig 16628 bp, 18 predicted proteins | sample 128326metaG_FD_190537 | JGI IMG/M metagenome (GOLD analysis project Ga0256830, IMG submission 190537) | Hydrothermal vent microbial communities from Lau Basin, Pacific Ocean - 128-326 | ecosystem: Environmental > Aquatic > Marine > Hydrothermal vents | place: Pacific Ocean: Lau Basin | collected... | reverse complement strand
GATATCCGAGTCCTGAATGAGGACTTGTGCACGAGGGCCATCGATGAAAATACCCGCCGCTGAATTGGCGAGCACCCTCACTTCCTCCAGCTGTGCTTGCGCCGAGCCGCTGATGCTTATTCCAACCCCATTGCCGAATGCGAGCACCCGACGTATCGTGACCCTAGAGCGACCCTCAACCACGATTCCATCGCCGCTGTGGAAGAACTGTGACTCTTCGATCGTCGCGTTGGCCACATCTTGGATGACTAATCCTGAGCTATCGACTCTAGAGACTTGTACACGGCGAAGCACGGCTTGGGTGCTTCCTGAGATCACAACGCCGTCTGGACCGAAGGAGCCTGGATCCGCAAGAGGAGCTATTACAGCTATTTCCTCCAAGATCACCGGTGAGGGTTGCGCTACTCGGATCTGCACTACGGCTACTGTTGGGAGAACGCCTTGGATGATGGCGTTTCCCCCTTGACCTCGCAAAGTTAAGGGCTTGTCGACGATGGAGAGGTTCTCCGCGTACGTCCCGGCTCCGATCTCGATAGTCGCTCCTGGAGGGGCAGCGTCAATCGCCTGCTGGATCTGCGCGAAATCGCAGGCCGGCGGTCCCTGGGGGCAGACCGTGAGGGGAGAAGGGGGTTGATCTGCTTCCCTCACGACACCGATCAGTCCTATCCCTAAGAACAACAAGGGGGCGAGTAAAAGCCTTCTCATCGCTGATCCTCCGATCCTCTCTCCTCTATCATCGAATCATCATAGCTTGCTCAACTTGCAGGAGACAAATCTGCCATCCACAGATGGAACCCAGGGCAGGAAGGGGTGGAGGAGCCATGGTGGCTACCGCTTCTCCTTGACCTTGAGATTCCTCTATAGTACACCGTACTGCCATCTGCGCTCAGCCAGGCAACGATGATGGGGACTGCGCTGTTGGCCAACCTGGGATCTCCTTGTAAGGCTCGAATTACGTCATCCACCGGCAAGAATCCCATGAGGAACACTTGTTGATCCGTTGGTGAGAGGGGGGTGTTTCTAGCGTTTCGAGTCGCGCCCCAAATGCCTTTGATTTGCCAACCTGTACGAGTGGCGCTGAATGCCGTCATGAGGGTGCTTTGAACCCCTCCGGCCAGGGGTAGTCCTCGGGGCAGAGGTCCCCCTGTCGATTCCCTGCGATCCAGTTCTCCTCCCCCTCTATGGCGAGCCTCTCCTGTAAGGCCCCCTCTATGCGCACGCCGCAACCCCCGTTGCTTAGGATTTGATTGCTGTGCAGGAGTACTCGTGCGGCATCGCGCTGGATGATCACCCCGTCCTCCTGGTTGCCTACCACGAGATTCCCCTTCAACTCGCCTTGGCCCTCAAAGCCGAAGAGGATGCCTACTTTGTGGCCCCCTACGGTGTTGTCCTCTATTGTCACCTGCAAACTGTCCACTACAATTCCCTTGCTGGACCGTAGTTGACCGAAAATGCTGTTCCCTTGGATTCTCACCCTCCCTGCATCATGGTCTTCCGGCAAGGATCTCCTCAGATCGATTCCTGCCGAATCGGCAAGGATATGATTCCCTTTCAAGGTTAGACCCCGGCTGCCGTCGATCAGGACCCCCTCTGCCCGGCGAGCCACAATGCTGTTACCGGCGACCTCGCCTTGAGAGTTCACCAGGAAGAGTGCAGCGGCTACTTCCCGAGAGCCTACAAGGAGGGTGATGGTGTTCTCGACCATGCGCAGCTTGCTCGCCGAGGCCGAGACCCCGAACACGTACTCCCAAGAAGATCCGATATGGATCTGGTTGGAGAGTATTTCTGCTTCTGCACCCTCTAGCGAGATGCCCACAACCTCTTGGGCCGCAACATCCGTTTGCAGGATATTCTCCTCCAGCACAGCGGAAGCGCCCGGCTGAACCCGAATGCTTATGCCCCAACCTTGCAGTTCATTCCGGAGTAGCGAAGCCTGCGTCCTGCCCTGGATGAGGACTCCCACCGTGCCAGCTCCCCTGCCTTCCGATTGGGATTGAATCCGGAAACCTTCTAGGGTGATAGCACCGGCATCCCTTAGGGACACAGCGGGACGTTGGGGATCGGCCTTGAGAATCGCGCCGTAGCCCTTGAGGCGGAGGGGTTTTTGAATGCGGAGGTTTTCGGGATAGCTGCCTCGATCTACCTCGATCAGGCTGCCACCGAGGGCCGCGTCGATCGCCTCTTGGATCGTGGGATAGTCGTGAGGAACTCGGAGCCCATTCAGCCCATCCCATGACCGATCTTGATTTGACATAGAGCTTCCTCCTACGCTCAGTTCTCCTGTGAGCAACCGTTGAGAGAAACGAAGATCTTCGTCATGATGGGAGCCTACGAGGTTCAATGAATTCGTGTACCCAGCCGCTAGGGCTTTCTAAACCCCGAAGGCAAAGGATAATCCTCCGGGCAGATGTCCCCCTGACCGTTGAAGGCAAATTCGTTTCCGGCCCCATCTATGCTCCCAATGAACTCCCTCAGCCCTAGGTCCTCCCCACAGGAGGGATCGGCGATCACGAGCCCATAGGATAGGTTCCAGGTAAAGGAGTCATCGAGAAAGGTGGCCTGCAGCAGGCTTCCCCCTACGATTACGCCCACATCATTCTGGGTGAAGAGATTGCCCTGGGAGATCAGCTCCCCGAACAGTCCGCTCCCCGGGCGTTCTATGCTGTCATACCTGAGGCCCACCCAGTAGTCCTCGATGGTGCTGTGTTTCAACACAAGCCGAGGGCCGAGAAACCAGATTCCCACGCCATTACTGGGACCAACGTTCGCTTGAAAGCTGATGCTCCGTAGGGAGCTGCTTTGAATCTCGAGCCGCCCGCTTCCCCGGATCCCCGATGTCACGGAAAACACTTCGCTGTCCGTGATGATTACCTCTGCACCTTGCAACTCCATCCCTTCGATGCCCACTACCCGGCTTCTTATCACGCGAAGGCGTGTACGTATTTCGCTCTCAGGCGGGTCATTTTGTACCGAGATCGCCGTCCCCGAGTTAACGCTCCACTCCTCGCTCCTAAGGGAAAACCGAGGTCCTCCCTGAATGGCCAGATCCCGGATCTCAACGGACAGCCCCGCGCCGCGCACGCTGATCGCCACCGCGTCCGGGTCCACGAGCTGAATCCGCGTCCGATCCGCTCCGGCCCCTTGCAGGGCCACGCTCTTATTCACGATGAGGGGCTTCTCGTAGTACACGCCGGGGCCGATTTGGATCACCGCTGAGTCGGGGGCTTGCTCCAGCGCCTCCCGGAGGAGGAGGAAGCAGCCCTCGCTCCGGGAACAGGACACCTCCATCCTCGGGGGTTGAAGGTTCTCGGAGGCCCCACCTCCCGGCACCCCCAGAAGGAGGACGGCTGCCGTTGCCAGAAGGCAGCGCACGAGCACGAGAGGGCGTCGCATGCTACTCACCCCTTTTCGGCTTGTCGCCTTAAAATCTGCGTGATCCTACAGCAGTAAGACGCTTGAATGCAATTATACGACAATCATCAGGCTCCGTAGCGGGGTGGGGGAACGTCCCCCCTTTTGACGCAGATCAGGTCTTCGGCTGATTCCCGTCATGGCCTCAGCGGACCGCGCGGGGTAGGTTTAAGGTGGAATCGCCCGGCCCACCCCGGGTGGGGTTGGGAGGGCGGAGGAGGACGGTATGAACCGAACGACCTTGGGTGTCGTAGCGCTGCTGATCCTCGCCGCGATCCTCCCGCATGGGGAAGGGTTCGGCTGCAACGTATCGGGAGCGATCCCCGCCGGGGGGAAGGCCGCCCAGGGTCCGGAGTTCCCGTCCCCCCACGCCCAAGCCGACGGCTGCGGCGCGCAGGTCCACAGCGTGCTGAACCTCACCGGCTGCTGTGCCTGCGGCGCAGCCCTGCTGCAGGATCTCCGGCTCACCCATCCTCGAGCGGTCCGGGGGGTATGGCAGCCCACGGACCCCCCGTCCCCTCCGAGCCCAAGCTCTCATCCCTGGCGTCCCCCCGCGTGACGCTCTCGTCCCGGGCCTGAGGCAAACAGGCCCCTTCGTCCGGGATTCCAACCCCCACTCGAGCTGCGCTCGGCATCGAGGAGGTTGAAGTGGAAGAGAAGATCTGGGGAACTCTCGCGGCGGCGTGGGCGGGCGCCGGGGAATGCGGGCGGCTCCCCTCCCGGCGGAGGACGATGGCGAGCATCCCTGGGACAGGAAGGGGGTGAACCCCGTGTACGAGCCGGAGGAGCCCACCGAAGCGACGGCGATGGACGAGGACACGCGCGCACGCGGAAGGGCGGGCTACGGAAACCTGCTCATCGTCTTCGTGCTCGTCTTCCTGCTCGGCGTGATCGGCATTCTGGTCTACGGCCTCTACCGCCAAGGCGGGCGGACCGCGCGGTCGGCCCCAAGCCCGGAGGCGATCGTCCTCACGGTCGCCCAGGAGAAGGTTTACCTCACCGCGATGACGGAATATCTGTGTCCTTGTGGCTCCTGTGACCTGGTCTTCATCGATTGTCACTGCCCTACGGCCCAGCAGGTGAAGCTCGCCGCCCGCGAGGCGCTCCAGCGGGGCGCCTCGGGGCCGGAGGTCGTCCGGCTCCTGGAGGTGACCTTCCGGGCCGAACGGCTCCCCTGATCGACCCGAGGCGGCCGGAAGCGGACGCGGACCGGGTGGACCGGTGTACGCGAAGCAAATGCGAATACGGCAGACGCGAGCGCAAGACGGGGGCGAAGGTAGGGTAGGGTAAGGCAAAGCAACACCAAGCAAAGACAGAATCAAAGGCAAAGGCAACGGAAAGGGAAAGGGAAAGGGGCAGAGGAAGGGGGAGATGAGCCATGGCGGGCAACCGAAAGCGGTATCCACTTGGGGTGGGGATTGCTCTCCTGGTGGGGGCCATGATCTACCTGGTGGTTGCCAGCCTCTCCGGGACGAGCGTCTACTACTACACCCTCGACGAGCTTCCGGGGCTTGGGGTTTCCCCGACGGAGAAGATCCGGGTGAGCGGCGCGCTCGACAAGGAGTCCGTGGACTACGACCCGTCGGGTCCCGTGCTCCGATTTCGGCTCCAGAACGAGGACGGCAGCCAGAAGCTGCCCATCGTCTTTAACGACGTGATGCCGGACAACCTCCTGGAGAGCACGGAGATCGTCGCCACCGGCTACCTCCGGGACGGGACGTTTTACGCCGAGAGCCTGTTGGTCAAGTGCCCCAGCCGCTACGAGGCCGCCGAGGAGGAGGGGCTCTCCGGGGACTGATCGGAACGGAACGGGGAAGGAGGAAGCGATGCCCGCGCTTGGGACGTTTCTCGTGTTCTTGGCCTTCGTCTGCTCGCTGCTCGGCGTGACCGCGCTGGGCTGGGGGCTGCGGCGGGGGGATGAGGGGCTCCTCAACGTCGGCCGCCGCAGCCTGCACTCCGTCTTCTTCTTGGTCGTGGCGGCCTCGGCGGTCCTGCTCTATCTGCTCGTCACCCGGGACTTCAGCGTCAAGTACGTGGCCAACTACACCTCCCGGGATCTCCCCCTGGCTTACACCGTCGCGGCCTTCTGGGCCGGCCAGGCCGGATCGCTGCTGTTCTGGGAGCTGATCCTCGCCCTCTACACCGCGATCGTGCTCTGGCGCTACCGGGAGAACGACCGCTACACGCCCGTGGTCGCTTTGGTGATGGGCTTAGTGAATCTTTTCTTCGCCACGGTGCTCACCTTCTCGTCGAACCCCTTTGAGACCCTGGGATTTGTGCCCGCGGACGGGGCGGGCCTCAACCCGATGCTCCAGAACATGGGGCTCTGGCTCCACCCCGTCACCCAGTATTTGGGGTACGTGGGCTTCACCGTCCCGTACGCGTTCGCGATGGCCGCCCTCATCCAGCGCCGGGCCGACGACGAGTGGATCGTAAAGACCCGCACCTGGACGATCATCAGCTGGATGTTCCTCACGGCGGGGATCGTCTGGGGCGGGCAATGGGCCTACGTGGAGCTGGGCTGGGGGGGCTATTGGGCCTGGGACCCCGTGGAGAACGCGAGCCTCATGCCCTGGCTTACGGCCACGGCCTTCCTGCACTCCGTGATGATCCAGGAGCGCAAGGGGATGCTCAAAGTGTGGAACGTCTCGCTGATCGCGCTCACCTTCTGGTTCTCGATCCTGGGGACGTTCCTTACGCGCTCCGGGGTGCTGGCCTCCGTGCACGACTTCGCCGAGGGCTCGATCGGGCGCTACTTCCTCGTGGCGCTCACGGCGATCCTCCTCGGCTCGACCTACCTCATCCTGGACCGCGCGCCCCTGCTGCGGGGCCGCAACGCCTTTGAGGGGCTTCTGGCCAAGGAGAGCAGCTTCCTGGTGAACAACGTGCTCTTCCTGGGACTGGCGTTCGCCACCTTCTGGGGCACGATGTTCCCCATCCTCTCGGAGGCGGTGACGGGCGAGCGGGTGACGGTGGGGCCGCCCTTCTTCGAGCAGGTCAACGGCCCCATCTTCCTAGGGATGCTCGTGCTGATGGGGATCTGTCCCCTGATCGCCTGGCGGCGGGCTTCCGTGGAGCGCCTGCTGCGCAACGCCTCCCTGCCCGCCGTCGTGGGCACCCTCACCCTGATCGCAGCTTTCGCGGGGACGGGCCGGGTGGGGGTCGCCTTCGCGTACGGGGCCTCGCTCTTCGTGATCGCCAGCATCGTCTACGACTGGGTCCAGGAGGCCCGGGTCCGCCGGGGCTACCACCCCGAGGAGGGGCTCCTCCGGGCCGCGTGGCGGATGATGCGGATCCGCTCGCGCAAGTACGGCGGGTACGTCGTCCACCTGGGGGTCGCGCTCATGGCCGTCGGGATCGTCGCCTCGACCGCCTTCAAGCAGGAAGCGGCCTTCACGCTCGCCCCCGGCGAGTCGGCTCAGTTCGCGGGCTTCGAGCTGCGCTACGAGGGCCTGATGCTCCGGGAAGAGCCGACGAAGACCACGGCGACCGCGACCCTGACGGTGCTCAAGGACGGACAGGTCTACGACCGCCTGGAGCCGGAGAAGGTCTTCCCCGCCGGGCGGGAGCAGCCCCACTCGGAAGTAGCGATCGCCCGCGGCGGGCTCTTCGACGACCTCTACGCCATCCTGGCGGGCTTCGAGGGGGGCAACGGCGGGGAGGGAGCGGAGGAGTACGCCACCTTCAAGATGCTCTACCACCCGCTGGTGAACCTCGTCTGGCTGGGGTTTTACGTCATGCTCCTCGGCGGCGGGTTCGCCCTCTGGGGCGGGCTGCGCCCCCGGCGCCGTCGGCCCACGGTGCCCGCGAGCGTTCCAAAGCCCCGGCTGCAGGCGCAAGAGCCCATCGGAACGGAGACGAAGGGGGTCTAAGATGCGAATGCCCAAGGCAGCAGCGCTCCTCCCGGTCGTCCTGCTTCTGGGGATGACCGCCCTGGCAAACGAGCTCTCGCAGCTTAAGGATCAGCTGGTCTGCCAGTGCGGCTGCAATCTCGTGCTCTCGTCCTGTCAGGACATGATGGAGTGCGGCGTGGCCCAGCGGATGACGGACGAGATCGCGGCGCGCCTGGCCGACGGCGAGACCCCGGAGCAGATCAAGGCCAGCTTCGTCGCCCGCTACGGCAAGGCGGTGCTCTCCGCGCCGCCCAAGGCGGGATTTGATCTTACGGCCTGGATCACGCCCTTCGTCGCGCTGATCGTGGGATTGGTGCTGCTCTCCTTCATCGTCCGCGAGTTCGCCCGCCAGGGCCGGCGGCGCCTGGAGGAGGTCTCCACCTCGCACTTGGAGCGGAGCCCCGAGGAGCGGGAGCGCCTCCGCCGCAGGCTGCGCGAGGAGCTGAAGGATTACGTTTGAGCGCCTGAGCTCACAAGGAGGGAGCCGATGGTGACCGCAGGGCTGATGATCGCGGGGCTGGCGATCGCGCTGCTCGTGGGGATCTACGTCTTCGGGCCGTACCTCGGTCCGGGGCGGGAGCCGGGAGCGGGGCGACGTCGGGAGGGGGGCTTCGTGGGCCGCCCCCCAAGGGAAACCCTGATGGAGGAGTTGGCCCAGCTGGAGTACGACTTCCGCTCCGGGAAGGTCCGCCCGGAGGACTACGAGCCGCTGCGCGCGGACCTCGAAGAGCGGCTGCTGAAACTCCAGGGACGAACACAGGGACACGACGAGAAGGGGCAGGAAGGGGAACAGGAAGGGGAGGAGGCCCCCCACGATGAGCACGAACCCGAGCGCGAGCCGAGCGAACGGGGCTAAGCTGGAGCTGCGTGAGGTCGCCAAGGCGATCGCGGGGCGGCGGATCTTAGAGCCGCTCTCGCTGGTCTTGGAGCCGGGGCGCTACCTCCTGCTCGGGCCGAACGGCGCGGGCAAGTCCACGCTGCTCAAGCTGCTCGCGGGTCTCTGGCGCCCCTCCTCGGGGCACGTGCTCTATCGCGGGCGGGACATCTACGAGCTGGACGGCGATTACCGCCGCGAGGTCGCGCTCCTCACCCACGAGCTGGGGATGTACGAGGAGCTCACGGGGCTGCAAAACCTCGTGCTGTTCGGGGCGCTGTACGGCCTTCCCCGCCCTCGGGCTCGGGCCCAAGAGCTCCTGGAGCGGGTGGGCCTGCGGTTCTTCGCCCACGAGCGGGTGCGGGCCTACTCCCAGGGGATGAAGCAGCGCCTGGCCCTGGCGAAGGCCCTGCTCCACCGGCCCCGGGTGCTCCTGCTGGACGAGCCCTTCGCCGGGCTGGACCTCCGGGGAGCCGAGCTGCTTCAGCAAATACTCGAAGAGGCCGTCTCCCCCGGCAGCCTGCTCATATTGACGACGCACGATCCGGAGCGGGGGTTCCGGATCGCGGAGCGGTTTCTCTATCTGGAACGGGGAGTGCTGAGAGCCTATGGCGATCGAGCGCGATTTGACGCTGAGGGAATCCGCGAGCGACTCCGCGGCATCCGCGACGTGGGCGTCTTCTGAGGCTGAGGCTAAGGCTGAGGCGGAGGCCGTGACCGCGACGAGAGCGGCGACGAAGCCCAGGGCGCCGGGGCTTTTGCGGGGTTCGTGGCTCGTCTTGCGCAAGGACCTCGTCTACGAGCTGGAGAACCGCGAGACGCTCGCCGTGCTGGTGGTCTTCTCGCTCGCGGTGGCGTTTGTCTTCGCCTTCGCCTTCGATCTTTCGGGCGCGGAGGCCCGGCGCTTCCTCCCGGGCCTGCTTTGGATGACCTTCCTCTTTGCGAGCGTGTTGGGCTTCAGCAAGGGGGCGGCGCTGGAGCGCCGCGGGGCCGGATATTTAGGGCTCCTTCTCGCCCCGATCCCCAAGGAGGCGATCTTCCTCGGCAAGGCGGGGAGCGCTTTCGCCTTCTTGGTGTTCACCCAGCTCTTCGTGACGCCGCTCTTCCTCGTCTTCTTCGGCGTGAAAGTGGGATCGGGGGAGTTCGGGCTCTTGGCGCTCATCTTCCTGCTGGGGAGCGTCGGGTTGGCGGCCGTAGGGACGCTGCTCGCCCAGATCTGCCAGGTCGCCCGCAGCGGCGACGTCCTCCTCTCGTTGGGGTACTTCCCGCTGGTGGTGCCCGTGCTCATCGCGGCCACCCAGCTCAGCAGCGCCGTCCTCACAACCCAATCCCTGGGGGAGGGACCTTGGCTTCAGCTGCTGCTTGCGTTCGATCTGATCTACAGCACCGCGGGGTGGCTGCTCTTCCGCTACCTCGTCGAGGAGTGAACCGCTATGAGCACACCGAAAGCGATTTCGACGGCACGAGCAGAGGAACGAACCCAAAGGACACGATCATCGGGCGCGTGGGCGATCGCCCTGGTCGCGCTCCTGGTCGTGACGAGCTTGTACATGATCTTCCTCTACGCGCCGCGCGAGCGGGTGATGGGCGACGTCCAGCGGGTCTTTTACATCCACCTGCCGCTGGCCTGGAACGGCCTGCTCGCCTTCGCCGTCACCTTCGTTTTGTCGATTCTCTATTTGAAGACCCGGCGGGCGGGCTTCGACCGCTGGGCCGCGGCCTCCGCGGAGGTGGGGCTGCTCTTTACCACGCTCATGCTCCTTACCGGGTCGCTGTGGGCCCGGGCCGCCTGGGGGACGTACTGGACCTGGGAGCCGCGGCTCACCACGGCGTTCCTGCTCTGGCTCATGTACGCCTTCTACCTCCTCCTTAGGCGCTACATTGAGAACAAGGACAAGATGCGGCTGATGGCCGCCGTCTACGGGATCGTGGCCTTCATCAACGTGCCCATCGTCTTTATGTCCATCCGCTGGTGGCGGACGCTCCACCCCGTGGTGCTCAAATCGAGCGGCTTCCAGATGGAGCCGGAGATGGTCCAGACACTGTTGGTCGCGCTCGTCTCCTTTACGGTCTTCTACGGGCTACTCCTGTGGGAGCGGGCGCGGCTGGCCCAAGTCGAGGAGCGCGTAGAGCGCCTACGCGAGCGCATCCGGGAGGTGTGAACGATGGCGTATCTCTTTGCGGCGTTTGCGGTCGTTTGGCTCGCCTTCTTCGCCTACAACGCCTATCTCGTCCGAAGGCTGGCCAAGCTGGAGCGGGAGGCGGACTTGCTGAGGAGCTATCTGGAGGAGCGTGGATCCTGATGGAAGCGGAAAAGGGGACGGCACCTAAGGAAAAGCGGAAGAATCGGGTAGCGCTGGTGGTGTGGGGCTTAGCAGCGGTGATCCTGCTGTTGGTGGTCGTCTTCTTCGACGTGACCCCGGCGGACCTCGCGTATCAGGTGAGCCGCTGCCTGCGCTGCCACTGAGCCCTTGCGGGGAGAAGGAGCGCATAAGGGAGGGGTGAGGCCGTTATGCGGAACAAGACGATTCTGGCGGTGTTGATCGGGATCTTCGCGATCGCGGTTCTGGGGGGTGCGGCGCTCATCCTGCAGCCGTTTGAGCCGCCCGCCCCGGCGGGTTCTCAAAGCAGCTCCGCCGGGCAGGACAAGAAGCTCCAGACGCAGATCGAAGCGTACGAGAGCCTCATCGAGGAGAACCCGGACGACCCGAAGTACCACCAGGGGCTGGCGGACCTCTACTGGAGCGTCGGGGAGTGGGAGAAGGCCGCGGAGCACTACGCGAACGCGCTGGCGCTCAAGCCCGAGGACGGCGAGCTGAGGCTGATGACGGCCATGGCCCGCTGGCACGCCGGGCAGGTGGAGCAGGCGATCGGGCTCCTTCAAGAAGCTGTGGAGCGGGACCCCGAGGACCCCACGGCACAGTTCTACTTGGGGATGCTGTTGGCCAACCAGGAGGGCCGGGAGGCGGAAGCCGTGGCGGCCCTGCGGCGGGCGATTGAGCTTGCCGGCGACAGCGAACTCGCCCTCCAGGCCCGCCGGAGGCTCGCGGAGCTGGGAGCTGCCGAGCAAGGTCCAGCCCGCTCCGCGGACGGGTCGGCGGCTTCCCCCTCGGCCTCGGCCTCGGGGTCCGGGTCAGGGGCAAGGGCGGGGACGGGGGCGGAGACAGAGACGGGGACAGAAGCAGAAGTTACCCGCATCTTCCCGAGGACCTTGGGGGGATTGCGGCTTGTGGAGGCGTACGGGGGCGCGCGGGCCAAGCGGGAGATCGAGCGGATGCACGGCGGCAAGGTCACGATCGAGCGCGGGTTCGTCGCCTTCTACTCCGGCGCGGGTGGGGAGCGCTCCGCGACCTTCTGGGTGTCGGAGGCCGCCAGCGAGCAGGAGGCCCTCGACCTCGTGCGGAAGATGAAGGAGAGCATTGCCCGGGGCGGGACGCCCTTCTCCCCCCTGGAGTCGATCGCGGTTCCGGGTCTGGAGGCGATCCCCGTCTACCTTACCCGAGGCATGGGCCAGTTCCACTACATCTGGGTCAAGAAGCAGTGGATCGTCTGGGTAGCGATGGACGAGCCGAGCCCGGAGAGGCGCCTGGAGCTCCTCAAAGCGGCGATCGTCCTCGTCGGTTAGCTCAAACCTGAGCCCTTAGGGCGGAGGCGAGGGGACCTCCTCCCGATCCCTCCTCTCGGGCACGGGCGAACGCCTCCCCGCTCCTCTGCCCGGAGCCGGACCGACTTCCGGTCCTCCCGACGCGGGAGCCGGAAGTCGGTCTTAGTCCCTTTGGACTTGCTTGCTTACACGTCTTGCTTGCCCTCAAGAAGCGGGACGTTGGGCCTCCACAGAATCTCCACACCTTCTCCACAGCGCGTTCACATCCGGCCCGTATCGTGGCGGGTGTCATCCCCGTACCATGCGCTATGCTATGCTATAAAGCCTAAAGCGTTGCAAGCTCAAGCGTTCTAACTCAGCCAAAGGAGAGCGAACGGACGATGTACCGCAAGTATCTCGAAGCCGTCGTCGAGCGCCCCCGGTGGGTGCTGATCCTGATCGCGCTGGTGACCCTGGGGTTCGCCGCGGGGCTGCCCCGCATCCAGACGGACACCGACCCCGAGAACATGCTCCGCCCCGACGCCCCCATCCGCGTCTACAACGACCAGGTCAAGCGCTGGTTCGACCTCCAGGACGTGCTGGTGCTGGGCGTCGTCAACGATCAGGACCCGAACGGCGTTTTGAACGCCCAAACCCTCGGGAAGATCTACCGCATCACCCAAAAGATCCTGAAGATCGAGGGCGTGGTGCGGCGCAACGTCTGGAGCTTCCCCACCACGAACCACATCTTGGTGAGGGGGGCCACCCTCGTCCAGGAGCGCCTCTTAAAGACGGACAAGCCCACGGACGCCGACATCGCCTCCCTCGCCAAGGCCCTGGAGGGGAACCCGCTCTTCGAGCGCATCTTGATCTCCGAGGACCGCACCACGGCCGCCCTCTACATCCCCGTCGAGGACGACGTGGACGCCAAGCCCATCACGGACCGCATCCAAGAGATCGTCCGGGCCGAAGGCGGGCCCGAGGCGTACTACCTCGGGGGGCAGCGGGTGGCCGAGGACGTCTTCGGGGTCCTGATGTTCCAGCAGATGCTGCTCCTCTCCCCCTTGGTGGCCCTCGTCATCCTGGTGGGCCTGTGGCTCATGTTCCGCAAGCTGCGCTTTGCCTTCGTCTTGTCGCCGCTGCTGATCGCGCTGGTGGCCGTCATCTGGACGATGGGGCTCATGATCTGGCTCGGGATCCCCGTCCACATCATGAGCTCGATGGCCCCGGTGTTCCTGATGAGCATCGGCGTGGTGGACGGGATTCACATCCTCAGTGAATTTGTCGATCAGTACCCCAAGAGCCGCAACCGCCGGCGGGCCATCCTCGATACCCTGGTGGCGCTCAAGCGCCCCCTGCTCTACACCTCGCTCACCACGGCGGTGGGGTTTGCCTCCCTCTACTTCACGGACATCCCGCCGGTGCGGGTCTTCGGGGTGTTCGTGGCCTTCGGCATCTTGGCCGCTTGGTTCCTCACGATCACGATGGTCCCGGCGATCGTGATGGTCCTACGGGAGCAGGACGCCCGGGAGCTGGCCCTCCAGGAGAACCGCCTGGCCCGCGCGCTGCGGGCGCTGGGGCGCTTTAGCACAAAGCACCGCCGGGCGGTGCTCGTCGGCGGGCTCGTCGCGCTGCTCATCGCGGGCTTTGGGCTCACGCAAATTCAGATCAACGACAGCCCCGTCTGGTGGTTCAAGAAGGGCCAGCCCATCCGCGAGGCCACTGCCTTGCTGAACGAGAAGCTGGGCGGCACCTCCCTGCTCTACGTGGTGGCCGAGGGCGAGAAGGACACCATGAAGGAGCCCGACGTGCTGCGCTATTTCGAGAAGCTGCAGCGCTATCTCGAAGGGTCGCCGCTGGTGGGCAAGACGACCTCGCTGGCCGATGTGGTCAAGCGCATCAACGAGGCCTGGAACGACGACGATCCCCGCTACCGGGTGATCCCCGACTCGCGCAGGGCCGTGGCCCAGTTCCTGTTGCTGTACCTCTCGTCGGGGAACCCCAGCGACCTCCAGGACTTCGTGACCCACGGGACGGGCTATGACAAGGCCAACATCATCGTGCAGGTAAAGAGCCCCGGCTCCGCGGCGATGGAGCAGGTGGTGCAGCGGGCGCAGGCGTTCTTGGGGGAGAACCCGCCGCCCCGGGGGGTGGAGATGAGCTTCGCCGGGCCGGGCTACTTCAACGCGAAGTGGAACGAGGAGATGTTCCGCGGGATGATGCGGGCCGTCGCGGGAGCCACCCTCATCGTCCTCCTGCTCCTCGCGCTCAACTTCCGCTCCCTGCGCTGGGGGATCGTGGGACTGCTCCCGTTGGGGTTCACCATCGTCTTCGCCTACGGGATGCTGGCACTCTTGGGCGTGCCCTTCACCATGCCCATCGAGGTCATCTCGGCCCTCTCGCTGGGGATGGCCGTCGACTTCGCGATTCACTTCGTGCAGCGCTTCCGGGAGCGCTTCGCGGAGGTGGGCGACGTGGAGGCGGCGCTGACGTGGACGATGGGCGGTCCCGGCGTAGCCATCCTGCGCAACGCCGTGATCCTCTTCGTGGGCTTTACGGTCCTGATCTTCGCGCCGCTTACGCCGTACATCACCGTGGGGGTCTTCATCGCGATCATCATGGCCCTAAGCTCCGCCACCACGCTCTTCTTCCTGCCCGCGCTCATACGGCAGTTCGCCCCCGGACTGGTGGGACAACCCGCGCGGGCCTCGCAGAGCTCGCGGGCTGGGGCTGCCGCCCCCCCAAACGCCGAAGCGGAACCCGAACTCGAACTATAGAGATAGAGATTTCACAGAACCCTTAGGAGGTTGATCGACATGACGAAGCGAAGCTACAACCGCACGACCGCGACGGACGGACGGACGTGGACGCTGGGGCTCCTGGGCCTGGGGCTGCTGCTGGCCCTGATGATCGGGGCTCCGACCGCCACCCAGGCGCAGGGCTCCTCGGCGGCGGAGATCATGCAGCAGGCCAAGGACCGCTGGCAGGGCGAGGACTTCGCGTCGAGCGTGCGGCTCACGACCGCCGAGCCCGGCGGCGGGGAGACCGTCCTCGACGTCGACTTCAAGGCCAAGCTCATCGAGGAGAGCCGGGAGACGGGCGCGTTCCGCTACAAGGTGCTGGCGCGCGTCACGGCTCCGGAGGACGTCGCGGGCTGGGCGGTGCTCATCTGGGAGCAGGAGTTCCCCACCCCGGACGACATCTGGCTCTACCTGCCCGCCCTCGACTCGACGAAGAAGATCTCGCTGGAGAACTTCCGCAACCCGCTCTTCGGCAGCGAGTTCGTGTTTGAGGACGTCATCGGCCGCGAGCCGGGGCTCGACACCCACGAGCTCTTGCGGGAGGACACCCTCACCGTCGGGGGCGAGGAGCGACCTGTCTGGGTAATCCGGAGCACGCCGAACGACCCCGACTTGGCCGGGTTCGCCTACCGCATCACGTATGTGGATCAGGAGACGCTCCTCGAGGTGCGCATGGAGCTCTACAACGACGCCGACGAGCTCATCAAGCGCTACCAAGCCGAGGAGGTCGTCGAGCTGCAGGGCATCCCGACGTGGGTGAGGGCCACGGCGGAGAACCTCGAGACCGGGCGGGTCACGACATTTGAGTTCCTCGACCCCGTCTACAACACGGGCGTGCCCGACGAGATCTTCGACCCCGAGAACCTGGGGCAGCCCTAAGCTAAGCCCGGAGAGGAGAGCGCGATGGACCTCAACCGCTGGCTTCGACTGATCGCGGGGACGTTCGTGCTGCTGAGCCTCGCGTTGGCCCAGCTCGTCTCCCCCTGGTGGCTGCTCTTCACGGCGTTCGTGGGGCTCAACCTGGTGCAGTCCGCCTTAACGAACTGGTGCCCGATGATGACCCTGCTGCGCCGCCTGGGGGTGCGCGAGGCCGAGGCCGCCTGCCGCGAGGCGACCGCCGGGTGACGGGACGGAACGAAACGAAAGCCCGGTTGCACGAGGGCTCCCCTTTCAAGTATCGTAGGCGCGTGGTGCGGACGAGGTCGAGGTCGAGGCCGATGCCGATGCAGGGCACGCCAAAGGCGGGGATGCTCGTGCTGGCGATCCTGCTGATCGCGACGGGGCCCCTGAGCCACCCGATGCACGGGGCGTGTTCCCTGGCCGTCGGAGGCTGCGGGCTCCCGGCCTCGTCCCCCGCGCTGCCCCCCCAAGCGTCGCAACCCGCGCCCCCGACCCTCCCGTCCCTGGGGGCGGGCGAGGGGCCAACCGCCGCCCTCGAAAAGCCGCCGCAGGCGCCGGGCGGGATCCCGTCCTCGTAGCTTGCGCCCTTCACGTCCCCGCAACCCTCGCAATCGCGATCTTCCGACCCCCCCCTCTCCATCGCCCTCTCGGGACGGGGGCGATCGAGCCAACGGACAGGGAGCACAACGAAAACGAAGAAGAACGAACGAGAACAAACGAGAAGGAATAGGGAAGAAAGGGAAAAAGAGGAAGGGAGACCCGAGATGAACACGAAGGTGCTGATCGTCATCGCAGCGGTGCTGGCGTTGGGCCTGTTATGGCTGATGACGCAGGGACAGATGGCGAGGGGGCCGAAGCCCGGTCCCGGTCCCGACATGATGATGGGGATGGGCAAGGAGGAGGCGGTGGCCGGGGCCCAGGGCGGGCTCAACCGGCTCGCCTTCGTGGACCCGGAGACGGGCGAGAGGTTCACGGTGGAGGTCGGCCCGGCCACCCACGGGGTCGGGGTGCTCCCCGACGGCTCCAAGGCGTACGCCACCAGCTTCGGCGCCGAGGAGATCGCCGTCGTGGACCTGACCCGGCGCCGGGTGGCGAAGACGATCCCCATCGGCGCCAAGTCCCACCACGTCGAGATCAGCCCCGACGGGCGCTGGGCGTACGTGACG
>Ga0256830_1001479_pt1 | contig 16632 bp, 15 predicted proteins | sample 128326metaG_FD_190537 | JGI IMG/M metagenome (GOLD analysis project Ga0256830, IMG submission 190537) | Hydrothermal vent microbial communities from Lau Basin, Pacific Ocean - 128-326 | ecosystem: Environmental > Aquatic > Marine > Hydrothermal vents | place: Pacific Ocean: Lau Basin | collected... | reverse complement strand
GCACCAACCCGGCCGCGTCGTTCGCGATCCGCGCCCGGGCCGCCGCGTCGAGACCGGTCGCCGTCGCCAGACGCCGGACCGTCTCGTCCTCGTCCGCCAGATGGGCCCGCCGGATCGCGGTGCGGAGCGTCGCTTCGTCCCTTGGTGCCGCGCCCATGCTCATGGCCGTTTCTCCGGATCGGTGCCGGACGTCGTGGCGAACGCCGAACATGCCCCCGATACTAGCCCAAGCGGCCCATTCTTTCGGACTTCATTTCGCGTGTATCCAAGTCTAATGTACCAACAGTCCGTGTTAACATCATAGTTTGGTCCAAGATGCCGAAATCAAACGGGACGATCGACCGGATTGACCTGAGCATCCTCAGGGAGCTCCAGGAAGACGGGCGGATCACGATCGTCGAGCTCTCGAAGCGGGTCGGCCTGAGCAAGACCCCCTGTCTGGAACGGGTCCGCCGGCTCGAGTCGCGCGGCTATATCGGCGGCTACCGGGCGCTCCTCGAGCCGGTCCGCCTCGGCGCCGGCCACGTGACCTTCGTCCAGGTCACGCTCGGGAACACGACGACCGAGGCGCTGGTGGCCTTTCACCGCGCCGCCGAGCGCGTTACCGAGATCCAGGGCTGCTACATGATCGCGGGCGGCTTCGACTATCTTCTCAAGGTCCGGACCCGCGATATCCAGGCCTATCGCCGGCTCTTGGGGGAGCGGATCGCGAGCCTTCCGAACGTCGTTCAGACCAGCACCTTCGTCGTCATGGAGACGATCAAGGACGAATCAACCGTGCCCGTGCCCGACTCCCTCGGCGACTGATCCGGGGCTCGCGGACCGTCCGGTGGACCGAGGCGGCGAGCGAGTCCGGCGCGGGTCACGAACGATCGCGGCCGGAGCCGGCGGTCAAAGGGCGTGGTCGAGATCGGCGATCAGGTCGTCCACGTTCTCGATGCCAACCGACAGGCGCACCAGGCCGTCGCCGATACCGAGCCGCGCTCTCGTTTCCGCGGGGATCGAGGCATGGGTCATGGTCGCCGGATGCTCGACCAGGCTTTCGACGCCGCCCAGGCTCTCGGCCAGGGCGAAGATCTCGACCCGCTCCAGGAAGCGGCGCGCCTCCGCCATGCCGCCTTTCAGGACCGCCGTCACCATGCCGCCGGGGGCCAGCATTTGACGGTTGGCCAGAGCGTGCTGGGGGTGGCTGGCGAGGCCGGGATAATGGACCCGCTCCACGCTCGGGTGGCGTTCCAGGAACTCGGCGACGGCCCGGGCGTTGGCGCAGTGGCGTTCCATGCGCAAGGCCAGCGTCTTCAAGCCCCGCAGAGCCAGGAAGCTGTCGAACGGTCCCTGCACGGCGCCGACGGCATTCTGGAGATAGGCGAGCCGCTCGACGATGTCCTCGTCGTCGCCCGCGACGACCACGCCGCCCACGATGTCCGAGTGGCCGTTCAGATACTTGGTCGCCGAGTGCATCACCAGGTGGAAGCCGAGCTCCAGGGGGCGCTGCGCCCACGGGGTCGCGAAGGTGTTGTCGCAAACGCAGAGAATATCGCGGTCGCGAACGGCCTCGGCGATGGCTTCCAGGTCGGCGAGCTTCAGAAGCGGGTTGGTCGGGGTTTCCACCCAGATCATGCGCGTTTCGGGCCGAAGGACCGATAGCAGCGCGTTCGGATCGCTCATGTCGACGAAGCTGAACGACAGACCGGCCGAGCGCTGGCGGACGTTCTCGAACAGGCGATAGGTGCCGCCATAGAGGTCGTCGGTGGCGATCACGTGATCGCCGGCGTCGAGCAGCTCCAGGATCGTGCCGATCGCCGCCATGCCCGAGGCGAAGGCGAAGCCGGCGCTGCCGCACTCCAGATCGGCGACGCAGCGTTCGTAGGCCATGCGCGTCGGGTTCTGGGTGCGGCCGTACTCGTAGCCTTTGTGGACGCCCGGGCTCTCCTGGACGAAGGTCGAGGTCGCATAGATGGGCGGCATGATGGCGCCGGTGCTGGGGTCCGGCCGCTGTCCGGCGTGGATGGTTCGAGTCGCGAAGTGAAGCCGGTTTCGGCGCCGACGCGTGTCCGACATGGGGCGCTACCTCAACTGCCGCCGCAGGTGGTTCAACAGGTCGATCCGGGTGATCAGGCCGAGGAACACTCCGTTCTCCATCACGATCGCGACGTGGTCCTTGGCGAAGATGGGCAGAAGATCGTCGAGGGGCTGGTCCATTCGGACGGTCTCCAGCTTGGCGGTCATGGCGGTCGACACCGGCTGCTTGAAGCGGTCTTCGTTCCTGTAGACCGCGAGCAGCAGGTCGCTTTCGTCGATGATGCCGACCACGTTCCCGGACTGGTCCAGAACCGGGAGCTGCGAGAAATCGTGGAGCTTCATCCGCCCGTAGGCGGTCAGCAGGCTGTCGTCCGGTCCGACGACGATCGTCGCATGGTCCTTGTGGCGCCGGGCGATCAGGTCGCGGAGGTCGCCGTAGCGTTCGCGCTCGATGAAGCCCTGATCGATCATCCAGTAGTCGTTGTACATCTTCGAGAGGTACTTGTTGCCGCTGTCGCAGACCAGGGTCACGACCCGCTTGGGCTCGCTCTGCTCGCGGCAGTAGGCGAGGGCGGCCGCGAGCAGCGTTCCGGAGGACGAGCCGGCGAGGATGCCCTCCTTGGCCAGAAGCTCGCGAGCCGCGGCGAAGGCGTCGCCGTCCGAGATCGTGTAGGCCCGCTCGACCCGCGACAGATCGAGGACGGAGGGCAGGAAGTCCTCACCGATGCCCTCGACCAACCAGGAACCGACCTCCTTCGCGGGCTGGCCGGTCCTCACATACTCGGCGAGAACCGAGCCTTCGGGGTCGGCCAGCACCAGCTCGGTGTCGGGGCTCACCTTGGCGAAGTAGCGCGACAGCCCGGTCATGGTGCCGCCCGAGCCGACGCCGCAGACTATGGCGTCGACGTCGCGGTCCATCTGCTCCCAGATCTCGGGCCCTGTGGTGGTCTCGTGGGCGAGGGGGTTGGCCGGGTTGGCGAACTGGTTGACGTAGAAGGCGCCGGTCTCGGCGGCGATTCGCTCGGCCATGTCCTGATAGTACTCGGGGTGCCCCTTGCCGACGTCGGAACGGGTGAGGATGACCTCGACGCCCATCGCCTGGAGGTGAAAGATCTTCTCCTGCGCCATCTTGTCCGGCACGACCAGGGTCAGGCGATATCCCTTCTGGCCCGCGACCAGCGCCAGGCCGAGGCCGGTGTTGCCGGCCGTCGCCTCGACAAGCGCGCCGCCGGGCCCGAGCTTGCCGTCGCGCTCGGCGGCCTCGATCATCGACATGCCGATGCGGTCCTTGATCGATCCGCCGGGATTCTGGTTCTCGAGCTTCAGGAACAGGCGGCAGGGGCCGCAGTCCATGCGCGTCGCCTCGACCAGCGGGGTGTTGCCGATGCTCTCCAACACGTTGCGGAAAACAGGTGGGGGCACGATCCGTCCTCCCTGTGCGGTCTCGCCATCCCGTTCCATGCGCCTGGGTCGGCACGTCCCGGATGGCTCGTCGCGTTCGCCGACAAGCGTAGCACAATCGGCGGGTTGGGGCGTCGTAACCCGGTGTCCGGAGAGGCGGTCGGGGCCGGGGCGACGAGGGACCCGTGTCGCCCTCGGCGCGACCTGGTCGTGTGTCGCGCTTCTCGAAGAAGTGCCTGTTGACAGGCCCGGCTCCGCGGCGGCATAATTCAATCATGGACCTATGGTCCATTATATGAACCTCAAGAAGAAGTGAAGCCGGAACTTCTCCTCGAAGGGAGGATGCAAGATGATGAGATCATTGCGGTTGCCCATGGGCGCGTTGGTCGCGCTTGCGATCGTGTCCGCGGCATTGCCGGCTGTTGCACAGCCCAAGGTCGTTCCCGGGCCGGGAGCGCTTCCCGACTGTTTCAAGCCCTGGAGCAGCGACACCAAGTACTTCCAGTTCCCGAAGAAGGAAGGCCCCTACCGAATCGCGCTCGCCAACGGCTTCGTCGGCAACACCTGGCGCATTCAGATGGTGAAGACCCTCAAGGCGTACGCCGAACAACCGGACGTGAAGCCCTTCATCAAGGAGTTGAAGGTCGTCTCGACCGGGACCGACGTGGCGGCGCAGATCGGGGCGATCGACAACTTCATCAACGCCGGCTATGACGCGATCCTGACGATCGCGGTCAACCCGACCTCCTTCGGGCCGGTGATCAAGCGGGCGAACCGGGCCGGCGTGGTTCTGGTCCCGTTCGACAACATCCTGGATTCCGATAAGATCATCCAGGTCAACGAGGACCAACTCGAAATGGGCCGCATGATGGGCCGGTGGCTGGTCGACAAGGTCGGCACCAAGGGCAAGATCCTTGAGGTCCGCGGCCTGCAGGGCAACTCGGTGGATCGGGACCGCCATCTCGGATTCCGCGAGATCATGGAAGCCCAGGGCAACAACTTCGAGATCATCGAGGTCGTGGGCAATTGGGACGACGGCACGGCGCAGAAGGTGGTCGCGGACGCCGTCGCCGTGCATGGCCGCTTCGACGGCATGTACGTGCAGGGCGGCTCGGCCGGGGCCGTCCGCGCCTTGATGGACGCGGGCCACCCGTTCATCCCCGTCTCCGGCGAGGCCGAGAACGGTTTCCGCAAGCTTTGCGCGAAGTACGCCGACGACGGCCTGCTTTGCGCTTCGGCGGGACAGTCGCCCGGGCTCGTCGCGATCGCGGCCAAGGCGGCGATCCGGGCGCTCCAGGGCGACGTGTTGCCGCAGTACATCTCGGTGCCGATCCCGTATGTCGAGCACCCGAACTTCAAGGCCAACGAGAACTACTACCCGGAGCTTACCGACAACTTCTTCACCCCGAACGAGTTCGCGCCATGCGGCGTGAACATCACGGCGGTCGAGATCATGTCCAAGTCTCCGGCCAACGAGTAACGCCAGCGGGGGCAGCGCCGGGCAGGGCTCGTCCCCCGTCGGGACGGTGGGGCTTCATGCAAAAGCGGGACTCGGCGCCGCCCTTCTGGCGCATGCAAGGCATCAGTAAGCGTTACGGGGGTGTTGTCGCGCTCGACGACGTGGACTTCGAATGCGAGCGCGGCCACATCCACGCCGTCATCGGCGAGAACGGCGCCGGCAAGTCGACCCTGATCAAGATCATCTCCGGGGTCGTGCAGCCGAGCGCCGGCCGGATGTTCCTGGAGGGCCGGGAGGTCGCGTTCCCGTCGCCGCTGGACGCCACCCGGCGGGGCATCGTCTGCGTCTTTCAGGAACTCTCGCTGCTGCCCGATCTGAGCGTCGAGGACAATATCTGCATCGCCGACTCGTCCGGGCGATGGGGCTTCATCGACCCCCGCGCCCGCAGGCGCCGGGCGCGGCGCCTCCTGGAACGGGTCGGATGCGGCGACGTCCACCCCATGGAACGGGTCAAGGACCTGCCGCTGTCGCGCCGGCAGATGGTGGAAATCGCGAAGGCGCTTGGACGCGAGCCGAAGCTGCTCGTCCTCGACGAAGCGACGTCCGCATTGACGGCCGCGGACGTGGAGAAGGTTTACCGGATTCTCGAGCGCCTGCGCGATGAGGGGTTGGCGATCGTCTACATTTCCCATCGCATGCACGAGATCAAGCAGCTCGCCGACCGGTGCTCGGTCTTCCGCAACGGCCGGCACATCGAGACCTTCGACAGGGACGTCAAGACCGACGAGCAGGTCGTCGAGCTCATGATCGGGCGCGAGTACAAGCACGTCTTTCCGCCGAAGCCGCACCGCGACGCGCCGCCCGCGCCGTTGCTCGAGATCGAGGGGCTCTCGTGGGGCGAGCACCTTCACGACATATCGCTTTCGGTGGGGAGGGGAGAGATCGTCGGCCTGGGAGGGCTCGACGGGCAGGGACAGCGCGAGCTTCTGCTGGCGCTGTTCGGGGTGCTGCGGGGCGTGACCGGAACGATCAAGATCGAGGGCCGGCCGGTGGCCATCCGCAGTCCGCGCGGCGCCAAGTCGGAAAGCAGGGGAATCGCGCTCATCCCCGAGGACCGCAAGACCGCGGGCTTGATGCTGCCGATGTCGGTCCGCGACAACATCTCGATGGCGTCGGTCGGCAAGATGACCAGGGGCCTGTTTGTCGATCGTGCCAAGGAGAACGACGGGATCCGCGAGATGGTCACGAAACTGTCGATCAAGATCGACGATCTCAACGAGCCCGTGGCGACGTTGTCCGGCGGCAACCAGCAAAAGGTGGTGGTCGCCAAATGGCTGATGACGAACGCCAGAATCGTTCTCCTCAACGACCCGACGCGGGGCATCGACGTCGGCACCAAGCAGGAGATGTACAAGTTGCTGCGCGAGCTGGCCGACGCCGGCACCTCGATCCTTTTCTACAGCACCGACTATGACGAGCTGATCGGCTGTTGCGACCAGGTCGTGATCCTCTACGGCGGACGCATCGTCCGCAGACTGCGCGGCGACGACATCAACGAGCACAACATCATCGCCAGCTCGCTGAACCTGCCGCAGAACGCCCGTGGCGATCAGGAGATCGAACGGCCATGAAGGCGCTGCGGCTGTGGACGATCCACAATTACGGGCTTCTGCTCGCCGCCGGCGTCTTCGTCTTCATGTTCGCTCTCTACATCGCGAATCTCGAAGCGGGCCTCAACGTGCGGGTGGTGACGACCGCGGCGAACAAGGCGGTGCTCCTGGCCTTGGTCGCGATGGCCCAGACCCTGCCGGTGTTGACCGGCGGGTTGGACCTGTCGGTGGGAATGATCTTCGTTCTGACCAACTGCATCGCCTCCGCCATCGTCATCGGCACGCCGCTCGAGGTGGGCGTCGGCGCGGTCGGCGTGCTCGGGGCGGGCGCGCTGGCCGGTTTCGTCAACGGCTTGATCATCGTTTACGGCCGCTTGCAGCCGATCATCGTGACCCTGGCGACGGGTGCCGTCTACTACGGCCTGGCGCTGCTGATACGACCGATTCCCGGCGGCGACGTCGACGAGGGCCTGGCGGAGTTCATGACCGATACGGTGTTCGACCTCGTGCCGACGTCCCTGGCCGTGCTGCTGGCGGTCGTCGTCCTGATCTGGCTCCCGTTCCGTCTGTCCGTGCTCGGACGCGCCTGCTACGCCGTCGGTTCGGCCGAAGGCGCGGCCTACATGTCGGGCGTGCAGATCGCCCGCACCAAGCTTGCCGTCTACACGCTGGCGGGGCTGCTGGCGGGGATCGCCGGTCTCATGCTGACCTTCGTGACCTTCTCGGGCGAGGCGAGCGCGCCGATCGGCGGCACCTACACCCTGAACTCGATCGCCGCGGTCGTGATCGGGGGCACGTCGCTCTACGGGGGCGTGGGCAGCGCGGTCGGTTCGGTCCTCGGCGCGTTCATTTTGCGGACGATCGACGACCTGTTGTTCGTCTTCGATCTGCCACCGCTATGGCAACCCCTGTTCCAGGGCGTGGTTCTGCTGCTGGCCGTGAGCCTGGGGGCGGCGCAGGTCCTGCGCATCCGCAACCGCCTCGACCTGTTCCAGTAGAGCGCGAGAAGAGGCAAGACGTTGAACCCGATCCCCGGCCTGCGAGTGCGCGCGAACCGCGTCGACAAGGCTATCGTCATCGCCTTCGGCTTCATCATCGTGATGCTGCTGGCGGGCAGCCTGTACTCGACCAACTTCCTGTCGACGGCCTACCTGTTGCAGCAGCTCCAGATCGCGGCCTTCCTCGGTATCATCGCAAGCGGCCTGACGACGGTGATCCTCCTGGGGCACATCGATCTCTCGATTCCATGGGTCGTAACGGTCGGCGGGATGATGTCGACCGCCGCCGCCAGCTGGGGGGAGCCGTCGCTCGCGGTCCCGATCGGCGTCTTCAGCGGCCTGCTGTTCGGCCTCGTCAACGGCTTCGGCGTCGCGTTTCTGCGCGTCCCGTCGATGATCTTCACGCTCGGCGTCAACGCAGTCGCCCAGGGCGCGATGGTCCTGTACACCGGCGGCTTCGCGCCCCAGAGCTACGCTACCGAGTTCATGCGCTGGCTGGCGGTCGGCAAGACGGTGTTCGGCTTTCCGAATGCGGTCCTGGTGTGGCTGGCGGTCGGCCTGACCATTGCCGTTCTGCTCAAACGCACGGCTCTCGGCCGCTATATCTACGCCATCGGCAACAACGAGGGCGCGGCCTATCTTTCGGGCGTCAACACGCGCGGCGTGTTGATCGTGTGCTTCGCGATCAGCGGCATGTCGAGCGCCCTGGCGGGGGTGCTGCTCGCCGGCTACTCGACCAAGGGCTACCAGGCCATGGGAGACCCCTACCTCCTGCCGGCGATCGCCGCGGTGGTGTTGGGCGGCACCCACATCCTCGGCGGTCGCGGCACCCTAGGGGGCACCGTGGTCGGAACGATACTCGTCAGCCTGTTGCAGAGCATCCTGTCGGTGATGCAGATGCCCGAGGCCGGCCGGCAGATCATCTACGGCATCGTCATCATCGCGATGCTGCTGGTCTACGGTCGCGGCAAGAAGGTCCACGGGTGAAGACGGCCGGCCGGCTCCTATGGCCACTGGACGCCGCGGCGGTTCAGGTAGACGGCATAAAGCGACGTCGTGGCGGTGATGAACAGCCGGTTCTTCTTGGGGCCGCCGAAGGTGACGTTGGAGACCGTCTCGGGGATCAGGATCTTGCCCAGCAGCTCGCCCGCCGGCGAGTAGCAGTGGACGCCGTCGCCGGCGCTGGTCCAGACATTGCCGTCCTCGTCGATACGAAAGCCGTCGGAAACCCCCGGGTCGATCTCCGCGAACACCCGGCCGTTCACGAGCCTCCCGCCGTCGACCACGTCGAACGCCCGAATGTGATGCGGGCCGGCGGGGTCGTGCGACAGGCCGGTGTCGGATATGTAGAGAATCCTTTCGTCGGGCGAGAAGGCGAGACCGTTCGGCTTCTCGAAGTCGTCGGCGGCGACGTCGAGGGCGCCGGTCCGCGGGTCGAAGCGAAAGACGTAGCAGCCGCCGTACTCGATGTCGCCCTTGTGGCCCTCATAATCGCTGAGGATGCCGTAGGGCGGGTCCGTGAACCAGACGGTGTCGTCCGACTTGACGACGACGTCGTTCGGCGAGTTGAGCCGCTTGCCCCGAAACGCGTCGACAAGCGCGACGACGGTTCCGTCCCACTCCGTACGGGTCACGCGGCGGGCGCCGTGCTCGCAGCTCACGAGCCGGCCCTGGCGATCGCGGGTATGGCCGTTGGCATAGTTCGACGGCTTGCGGAACACGGTCGTGCCCGCCTCCGGCTCCCATTTGAGCATGCGGTCGTTGGGGATGTCGCTCCAGATCAGGAAATCGCCGTCGCCGAAATAGACCGGCCCCTCGGCCCACAGGGTGCCGGTGAAAAGCTTTTCGACCTTGCAGTTGGTCAGCAGGTAGTCGCGGAATCGCGGGTCGCGGATATCGTAATCGCCATGCACGGCCGCTACTCCCTCGTCCTTTCCTCGCAGGGGTTCATTCGCCTACGAAACCCAAACCGCGGCTGAGCCGGAGGCAGTGATCCCTGACCAGGCGCCCGAACGACTGGAATGCGGACCGGCTCACCTGCGAGGCCGTTCCCGAGATGCTGATCGCCGCGATTGGCTCGCCGGCATGGTTGAAGATCGGCGCGGCGATGCAGCGAATGTCGGGTTCGTTCTCTCGGTCGTCGACGGCGTAGCCGAGCTCGCGCACGCGCACGAGCTCGGCGGCGAGGGCTTCGCGGGTGGTGATGGTGTGGGGCGTTCTCCGAGACAGCTCGGCCTCCAGGGCGTCCTCTCGAACGTCCTCGGTCTCGAAGGCCAGGATCGCCTTTCCGAGGGCCGTACAGTGCAAGGGACCGCGCCAGCCGATGCCGGAAGCGAGGCGAATCGGGAACGTTCCCTCCATCTTGTCTATGTAGACGACCTCGTTGCCGTCGCGGATCGCGAGGTGGGCCGTGACGCCCGTCTTGCCGACCAACTCGCTCAAATGCGAGCGCGCGAGACGGCGCAGGTCCGTCTTCCCGTAGACGGCCGTGCTCAAGCTCACCAGCTTGGTGCCCAGGCGGTAGCGGCCGGTGGCCCGGTCCTGCTCCACGAAGCCGTAGTCCTTGAGCTCCGACAGCAGGCGATGAACGGTCGGCTTGCGAAAGCCGGTGCGCTCGACGAGGTCGGTCAGCCGAACCCCCTCCTCGCACGACAGGGCGCCCAGATCGATCAGAATCCTGAGCGCCTTGCCGACGGCGGTCTGGCCTGAGGTCTCCTTCTTGCCGGTCATTCCTCGGTTCCCATCGACCTCGACGGTCGCCCGGCTCGTCGCTGCCGATCGGGCCGGTTCCTCCCTGTTCATGATTGCGGACGCAACGACGGCGGTCGGCGTGGACCGCCAAACGGCCGAGAAAACGGGTCCATGTCGTTTTGGCCGTCATCCCCTTGAAAAACGAGGCATCCATTATTGACGAATCGGGCGCGCCCGAGTCAATATGTTTTGTGTTTCAGACCATGGGTCCAAATTGAGGAACAAGGAAATGGGCGTGCCGGTGGCGGGGAATCGGTCTGCCGACCGGTCGGGAGCCACCGCCTCGCCCGTCGCGTTGCGAGGTGTGGCGTCAGCATGATTTCACGGAACGGTCCTCGTCGGTCAGACCCCGCGAGCCCGTGGGGCGGCGATCCCGATACCTTCCTGCCCGAGGACAAGTACGCCGGGACTCTGGTCGGTCGTGCGTGGCTGCCGGCGTCCGGTCCTGGCCGCCCGGGCGGGCCGGCCGTGATCGCGGTCCGCGAGGACGGCGTCTACGACCTGAGCTCTCTGGCCCCGACCTGCGCCGAGCTGATGGAGGCCGATGACCCGCCGGCGCTTGCCGGCAGCATCGACGGGGCGGTCCGGATCGGAACGCTGGGCGAGCTTCTCGGGAACAGCCTTCCGAACCGCGACAGGGACCGCTCGCGGCCTTTCCTGCTCGCCCCCGTCGATCTGCAGTCAGTCAAGGCCTGTGGCGTGACCTTCGCGGCCAGCCTGCTCGAGCGCGTGATCGACGAGCGTGCCGGCGGGGATCCGGGCAAGGCGGAACATATTCGCAAGGACCTGTCCGGGCGGGTGGGCGCCGACATACGCCGCGTGCGGCCCGGTTCCGAGGCCGCCGAGCGTCTTAAGGACGCCCTGGTAAGACAAGGTCTGTGGTCGCAGTACCTGGAAGTGGGGATCGGCCCGAACGCCGAGGTCTTCACCAAGGCCCAACCGATGTCCGCCGTCGGGTACGGCGCCGAGATCGGGATCCATCCCCAGTCGGTCTGGAACAACCCCGAGCCGGAGATCGTCCTGGTGGTCGACAGCCGGGGGCGGATCGTCGGCGCCACCCTGGGCAACGACGTCAACCTGCGCGACTTCGAGGGGCGCAGCGCGCTCCTGCTGGGCCGGGCGAAGGACAACAACGCGTCCTGCGCGCTCGGGCCGCTGATCCGGCTGCTCGACGAAACCTTCACGCTCGACGACATAAGGCGATGCGACGTGCGCCTCGACATCGAGGGCCCGGACGGTTTCCGCCTGACCGACGTCAGCTCGCTCAAGGAAATAAGCCGCGACGTCACCGATCTCGTCGGCCAGACGATCGGCCGGGACCACCAGTACCCGGACGGCCTGGTGCTTTTCACGGGAACCATGTTCACGCCGAACGCCGACCGCGACGAGGCGGGGATGGGGTTCACCCACCGAATCGGCGATCTGGTCTCGATCTCGTCTCCAAAGGTGGGAACGCTCGTCAACCGCGTGAACCGGAGCGACCGGGTCGAGCCCTGGACCTTCGGCGTCGGCGCCCTCATGCGCAACCTGAGCGCCCGCGGCCTCCTCTGAGGCGGCCGCGGCGGCGCGACAGTCGCGGCCGGGTCCGCGACTCCGGGCGGGGAATGGGCCATACTCGCGCCCAGGTCCCGGAACCGGCCGCCGTCAGAGGAGGCACGCCATGCCCCACCTGCCATCGCTCGCCGCCAACGCCACGCTGGCCGACGTGTTCGCCCGCTTCCCGGCCACGTCGCGGCCGCTGCTCGACTATCACGAGGTCCTGCTGCGCGGCCCCTCGCCCTTCACCGTCGCCGAGCGCGAGCTGATCGCGGCCTACGTATCGGGCCTCAACCGGTGCCGTTATTGCCATGGCGTGCATACCCGCACGGCCGAGGCCTTCGGCGTCGACGAGGGCCTCCTGGCCGACCTCGTCGAGGACCTCGAAGGGGCGGCAGTGGACGCGAAGCTGAAACCCGTCCTCGCCTATGTCCGCAAGCTGACCGAGACCCCGAGCCGCATGACCGAGGCCGACGCCCGGGCGGTGTTCGATGCCGGTTGGGACGAGACGGCGCTTCACGACGCGGTCTCGGTGTGCGCGCTGTTCAACCTCATGAACCGCCTGGTCGAGGGGCTCGGTCTCGCCGACGACCCGGGCTACGCCCGCGAAGCCGGCCGCCGCCTCCACGACCAGGGCTATGCCGGGATCATCCGCCGGCTCGGCCTGTGACGCGGCCGGCCCGTTTGCGACCGCCTTTCAGAACTGATCAAGATCAAATCCCGCCCCCTCGTGATCTGTTAATCTCGCGGCCCACAGCGGATTCGGGCCCTATTTCAGGATCCGCAGGCCCGCCCGGGTTAGGGTCGTCGAAAGATTTATTGTAGTATGCTCCCGCTCTGGCCTCCTGGCCGGCGTTCGGCCGCGAGGGGAGGGGGACATAGAGGAACGGGACATGGACTACGAGAAGGCATTCGCCGACGCGATCGCGGCGCTGCGGGCCGAGCGGCGTTACCGCGTGTTCACCGAGCTCGGCCGCCGCGCCGGCGACTTTCCGCGGGCCACCGACTATTCGCGACCCGACCGGCCCGAGGTGACCGTGTGGTGCTCGAACGATTATCTCTCCATGGGCCAGAACCCGGTGGTCCTCGAGGCGATGATCGAGGCGGTCAAGACCTATGGCGCCGGGGCCGGCGGTACGCGCAACATCTCGGGCACCAACCACCCGCTGGTCGCGCTCGAGGCGGAGCTCGCCGACCTCCACCAGAAGGAAGCGGCGCTCGTCTTCACGTCGGGGTTCGTGTCCAACGAGGCGTCGCTCAGCACCCTGGCATCGTTGCTGCCCGGCTGCATCATCTTCTCGGACGAGCTCAACCACGCCTCGATGATCGCCGGCATCCGCAACAGCCGCATGAAGAAGCGGATATTCCGCCACAGCGACCCGGCCCATCTCGAAGAGCTGATCAAGGCCGAGGATCCTGCCGCGCCCAAGCTGGTGGCCTTCGAATCGGTCTATTCGATGGACGGCGACGTGGCCCCGATCGCCGAGCTCTGCGACGTGGCCGAGCGCCACGGTGCCATGACCTATATCGACGAGGTTCATGCCGTCGGCCTCTACGGCCCCCGCGGCGGCGGCATCGCCGAGCGCGACGGGCTGATGGACCGCCTGACCATCATCGAGGGCACGTTGGCCAAGGCCTTCGGCGTGCTGGGGGGCTACATCACCGGGTCCAGGAACCTGATCGACGTCGTGCGCTCCTACGCGCCCGGATTCATCTTCACGACCGCGCTTCCGCCGGCGGTGGCGGCGGCGGGGCTCGCCAGCGTGCGCTACCTCAAGGCCAGCAACGCCGAGCGCGAACGCCATCAGGAGCGGGCCGCTACCCTGAAGCGCCTGCTCACCGAAGCCGGGCTGCCGGTGATGCGGACCGAGACCCACATCGTTCCCGTCATGGTCGGCGATGCGGCGCTCTGCAAGCAGGCGACCGACCTGCTGCTCAGCGACTACAACATCTACATCCAGCCGATCAACTATCCGACCGTGCCCCGCGGCACCGAACGGCTGCGCATCACGCCGGGTCCGCTGCACGACGACGATCTCATGGCCCAGCTCGTCGAGGCGCTGACCGAGGTGTGGGCGCGGCTCGCGCTCAAGCGCGCGGCCTGACCCGCCCTCCGGCCTGGCGCCGCATCGCCGGCGCGGTCTTCCCCTCCCACAGGAGCTTCTCCTTCCGTCAGGCGGGGTCGGCGGCCAGCAAACGCTCGGCCACCGCCAGGTCGGCGAGCCGGTTGGCGTTGAAAAACGGATCGACGGGCGCCGCCGACCAGGTGACGACGGCAAGCCGATAGCGCGCCGTCCACAGGTCTATCTTGCGCATGTCCTCGTCCTCCATGGCCCGGCGCAGGTCGCCGGCCAGACGGACGGGCCAAAGCCCGACCACCGGGTGGCGGCGGCCCTCCGAGGCCGCGCAGGCAAGGTCGGCATCCCCGCCCGCGACGGCCGCCAGGAACCTGGCCACCAGGTCGCGGGGCAGGAACGGGGCGTCGGTCGGGGCGCTGACGACCCAGGCGCAGTCGGGGGCGTGGTCGCGGGCCCACTCCATGCCCGTGAGCACGCCGGCGAGCGGCCCGGCATGGCCCGGGATCACGTCGGTCGCGACCGGCACGCCATAGGCGGCGAACCGCGCGGGGTCGCCGTTGGCGCTGAGGACGAGCCGGCCGACCTGGGGCCCGAGGCGCGCCGCGGCGCGGGCCAACAGCGTCTCGCCCCCGAGCTCGCGCAGGCACTTGTCGCCGCCGCCCATGCGGCGCGCGAGGCCGCCGGCCAGCAGCACGCCGACGACGCAAGGGTTCGCGTCAGGCGACATCCTCGGCCAGGCCCGCCTTGCGTTGGAGGCCGCGTCCCTCGTCGGGGACGCGGCCGGGATCGGCGTCGTAGAGGATACGGTCGCCGCCCGCGAGGCAGACGAATCGCTTGCCCTTGGCCCGGCCGATCAGGGTGAGGTTCGCGCGGCGCGCGAGCTCGACGCCCCAGGCGGTGAAGCCCGACCGCGAGATCAGGATCGGAATGCGCATCTGCACGCACTTGATGACCATCTCCGAGGTCAGGCGGCCGGTGGTGTAGAAGCTCTTGCCGGCGGGCGAGAGACCGTGGCGGTACATGTAGCCGGCGATCTTGTCGATGGCGTTGTGGCGGCCGACGTCCTCCATGTAGACGAGCGGCCGGTCCTCCTCGCACAGCACGCAGCCGTGGATGGCCCCGGCCGCGAGGTAGAGCGAGGGCCGGGTGTTGATCTTCCTGGTCAGGCCGTAGATCCACGAGGTGCGGAGCACGGCGTCGCGCGGCAGCTCGACGTTCTCGAAGCTCTCCATCACGTCGCCGAACACGGTGCCCTGGGCGCAGCCCGAGGTCAGCGTCTTCTTCTTCAGCTTCTCCTCGAAGTCGGTCTTGCGCTCGGTCCGCACGACGATGGTGTCGATCTCGGCGTCGAAGTCGATGGCCGTGATCCGGTCGTCGGGCCTCAGCATGTTCTGATTGATCAGGTAACCGAGCGCGAGATACTCGGGGTAGTCGCCGATCGTCATCATGGTGACGATCTCCTGGCCGTTGAGGAAGAGCGTCAACGGCCGCTCGACCACGACGGTCGCCTCGACCGGCCGGCCGTCATGGTCGGTCCCGGCGAGGCGGCGGGTGAGCCGTCCGTCCTCGGGGCAGGGGGCCAGCGCGAACTCGTCCAACTCGGCCATGAAACGCAATATGCGCGCCCGGACCCGCCCTGCCAAGGGCCGGGGCGCCGCGCCCGCCGGCGCGTCACGCTCCGGCGACGAGGTCGTAGGCGAAGCCGACGAGGGTCGAACCGACGAGGGCGAGGGCGAGATACCAGGCGAACACGGGCGGCCGGGCCAGCGCGTAGACGGCGATGGCGGCCGGGATGCTGGTCACCCCGCCGGCGATCAGGAACGCCATGGCGGCGCCCGGCGCCATGCCGATCTCGATCAGGCCCGAGACGACCGGGAGCGCGGCATAGCCGTTGAGGTAGGTCGGCACGCCGACGATCACCGACAGCGGCACCGCCCAGACGCTCGACCCCCCGAGCCAGGCAGCCACCGTCTCGGTCGGCAGATAGGCGATCATCAGGCTCTCGAGGGCGAAGGCCAGGGCCAGCCACTTGCCGAGAAAGACCCCGGTGGCGAGCGCCTCGCGGCCGAACTGGGCGCGCCGGTCTGGCTCGCGCCAGAAGGCCCAGACCAGGACGCCCGGGCGGCGCACCGTCGACCCGGCGCAGCCACCGTCGCCGACGCCGTCTCGCAAGGGCTGGGCGAAACCGCCGAAACGCTGCACCGCCAGCGTCGCGAACCCGGCCGCGAAGCCGAGCGTGAAGGCCGCCAGCGTCTTGGCGGCGGCGAAGGGAAGGCCGAGGGTGGCCGCGGTGAGCACGAACATCTGCGGGTCCATGAGCGGCGAGGCGATCCAGAACGCCATCACCGGCGGGAGCGGCACCCCGGCCGCCAGCAGAGCCGCGATCAGCGGGATGACGCCGCAGGAGCAGAAGGGCGAGAGCGCCCCGAAGCCGGCGGCGGCGAAGATCATGGTGGTCGGCCGGCCGGCGAACACGCGCGCCACGACGCGGTCGGCTCCGGTCGCCTTGGCCGCCGCCGCGACCGCGATCGACAGGCCGAGATAGGGGGCGATGGAAACGAGGCTCTCGCCCGTGAAGCGGAGGCTTTCGAGAGCCTGCTCCGGCAGGGCCGCGAGAAGCCCCGCGAACAGGAGCAGAAGCGTGAGCAGCACCCGGTCGGCCCGCCGCGCGAACGCCACCACTCCGCCCAGGGACGCCACCAATGCGGTCATGTTCGCACTCCTCCCAACCCGCGCCCCGGTCAGGCCGCGCCCTCTCGGGACGGCCGCACCACTCC
>Ga0256830_1001478_pt1 | contig 16638 bp, 16 predicted proteins | sample 128326metaG_FD_190537 | JGI IMG/M metagenome (GOLD analysis project Ga0256830, IMG submission 190537) | Hydrothermal vent microbial communities from Lau Basin, Pacific Ocean - 128-326 | ecosystem: Environmental > Aquatic > Marine > Hydrothermal vents | place: Pacific Ocean: Lau Basin | collected... | reverse complement strand
AAAGTCCTCGACCTCAGCCGCGTGCTGGCCGGCCCCTACTGCACCATGCTGCTGGCCGACATGGGCGCGGAGGTGATCAAAGTAGAACGCCCCGGCAAAGGCGACGACACGCGCGGCTACGGCCCCCCCTTCGTCAACGGCGAAAGCGCGTATTTCCTGAGCGTCAACCGCAACAAGCGCAGCCTGACGCTGAACATCAAGCACCCGGACGGCCAGAACATCCTGCGCGGCCTGATCGAGCAGGCCGATGTGCTGGTGGAAAACTTCCGGCCTGGTACGCTGGAAAAACTGGGCTTCGGCTACCAACAAGCCGGCCAGATCAACCCCCGGCTGATCTACTGCTCGATCTCCGGCTACGGCCACACCGGCCCCAACGCGCACCTGCCCGGCTACGACCTGATCGTCCAGGGCGAGGGCGGCATCGCCAGCCTGACCGGCGATCCGGACGGGCCGCCCTACAAAGTCGGCACTTCCCAGGCCGACATCATCGCGGGGATGAACGCGTTCCAGGGCATCCTGCTGGCCTTGATCGCACGGCAGCAAACCGGCCGCGGCCAAAAGATAGACATCGCCCTGCTCGACTGCCAGGTATCGCTGCTCACCTACCAGGCGGGCATCTACTTCGCTACCGGCCAAAGCCCCACCCGCATGGGCAACCAGCACCCCTCCATCGCGCCCTACCAGACCTACCGCTGCAAAGACGGCTACTTCAACCTGGGCTGCGGCAACGACCGCATCTGGCAGGCCTTCTGCCGCGCCGCGGGCTTGGAAGAACTGCTCGAAGACGAACGCTTTCGCACCAACCCCCTGCGCGTCCGGCACCGCGCCGCGCTGAACGAGATCATCGAACCGCTCATGTTGACCCGCAGCGCGCAGGAATGGGAAGAGCTGCTGCGCCCGGCAGGCATCCCGTGCGGCAGAATTCAATCCGTGGGCGAAGTGCTGGAACACCCCCAAACCATCCACCGCCAAATGGTCGTCCCCTTGCAGCACCCCAAAGCCGGCCCCATACGGGTGACCGGCATCCCGATCAAACTTTCCGGCACCCCGGGCGCGGTGAGCGCGCCCCCGCCGGGGTTGGGGGAACACACCGAGCAGGTGCTGCACGATTGGTTGGGGCTAGGCCCGGAGCGGGTGACGCAACTCAGACAGCAGGGGGTGATTTGAGCGCGGCCGCGATGCGCTCCAGGCAATCCTGGGTGGCTTCCAATCGTTCCCCCCACACCGCCGCGATGGCGGCCAACCCGGGACGGGTCGCCATTTCCCCCCAGAACGCGGCCCACTCCCCCGTCAGGCCACGCAAATCTGCCAGCAAGTGCGGCAAACGGTCGTATTCCGCGGCCGCGCGCAACAGGTTGGTGAGCATCTGCCGCCGCCCGCCAAAGCCGCGCGGCAGGTTTTGCCCCCGTCCCAGCCTGCCGATGTCGTCCCGGCTGAGGAACAGGCCGCTGTGTGCCGGGGTGGTCAGATAGGCGGCGATCTCCTTCAGGCCGGTGTGCGGGTCATCGAGCAAAGCCGGGGGGTCAGGTAACACGAAAGGCGCGTGGAAGGTAAGGCCCGCGCCCAGCGTCTCCACATGGCTGCAAACCACCTCCAGCGTCAACGCGGCCAACGCGCGGTAAAACGCCTGCCCCTGCTGGCGCACGGCCTGTACGAACGCGGGCAGCCAGCGCAGCAGATGACGGTGCAGGAAGTGCTGTTGCAGCCCGCGCGCCCGCTCCTGTTCGGGGAGGTTGCCCGCTTCGACCTCCGCCGCGCACAAAAACGAGAGCAACGCAAGCTCGCAGCCCAGGTGATCGGCGGTGTTCTCAGCGCACTCGAAACCAGCCTGCGCGTAGAACCCGGCCACACCGTGGGTCACAGCACCACCCAGGGTGTTAGCCGGGTCCAAAAACACGCTTTCGTAAGGAAAAACGTTCAGGCCGAACAGGCCGTAGTGGTCTGCCGCGTGCTCCGCCGCGGGTTTGTCCTCCAGCGCGGCGGATAACTCCGGGATCGCCTGCACGTACGTGCGCAGTTCGGCTACCGGGCCGCGCAGGTAAAGCTGGGCGAACAGCGCGTACGTGTGGCTGAACGCCAGCGCCTGCCGGTCAGATGGCACAGACGTTCCCCTGCCCGTCCAGCATGGGCAACTTCGCGGCGCGCCAGGCCGTCATACCGCCGGTGACGTTCAACACGTTCTCGAAGCCGTGCTGCAACAATATCCCCGTGGCCGTGCTGGAGCGGTAGCCTCCGGCGCAGATCACCGCCACTTGATCCTGGGGGGAGAGGTCGAGGCTCTCCAAACCGGTGCGCAGTTGTTTGTAGCTCATCTGTTGGGCACCGGCGATGTGGCCTTCTTCCCATTCAGAGCGCTCGCGCACATCCAGCACCTTGAGATTGTTGTGCTGCAAACGTTCGTAGAGCTGCCGGACGGTGATCTGGGGCACGGAGCGGTAGGGCAAACCGGCATCCAGCCAGGCCTCCATGCAGCCATCCAGGAAACCTGCCACGCGGCGTTCCAGGCCGATGAAGGCCAGGTTGTGCACCGCGCGCCGCGCCAGGTGTTCATCCGCCAGCACCAGGATGAAATCCCGGCCCTCCGGCAACACCCAGCCCACGCGCTGCTCGAACTCCGGGCTGGCAAGCTGGATGTTGATGGCGCCGGGGATGTGTGCGGACCCGAATTCCGCGGGGGAGCGCGCGTCCACGATCAGCACGCCTTGCTCGATCATACGGGCAACTTCCTCGGGCTGGCGGGGCTGCACGTGGGGCAGCCTCATGCTGAGCGGCTGTTTGCCCTGATTGATCGCCACGATGTTGAGCACGTTGGCCGGGCGGGAAGGCTGGCCCTCGTTCATAAAAGCGATGAATGCTTCCCGGTCGTCGAATTGCAAGGCCGGGTTGTAGCGGCGTTCGTATCCCAGGGTGGTGACAAACTTGCCACTGGTGACGCGCCCTCAAGTCGATCCGGCCACGTGTCCCGGGTAGACCTCGACGAAATCGGGCAGCCCGGCAATGCGCGGCAGGGCCTGATCGAACATCACCTGCGCGCCCTCCACACCGCCCTGCGCCAGGTCGGGCCGTGCCACGTCGCCCACCAGCAGGAAGTCCGCGGTCAGAATGCACCACGGTTCCTCCCCCCGGCTGTGATCGTATACCAGCAGGTTGATCTGCTCCGGGCGATGGCCGGGCACGTGGACGATCTCCAGAGAGACCTCCCCCATCTCCAACACATCCCCATCGCGCACGCGGCGGGCTTCGTAGGTGATGTCGGCCAGCTCGGGCAGGATCAGTTCCCCGCCGGTCTCCGCGGCCAGCCGCCGCGCGCCAGAGACGTGATCTGCATGGCTATGCGAATCGATGATGTAACGAATGCGGGCGCCCTTGTCGCGCGCCGCCTCCAGGTATGGCTCGATGTCCCACAACGGGTCGAACACCGCGCACTCGCCGTTGTCCGCACCGACCATGTATGCTGCACATCCTGTCTCCTCCCGTACGATTTGTTTGAACCACATGTACTGCCTCCTGTTTGTCGGGTTTGTCTGACTTGTCTGATTTGTCTGACTTGTCTGAGTGGTCTGACTTGTCTGAGTTGTCTGAGTTGTCGGGTTTGTCTGATGGGTCTCACCGGTCGAGAGTGTCCCCTGTCTATCCCCTCACTCTACCGCCACGGGGTAGCCCGCGGCTTTCCAGGCCAGCATCCCGCCCTCCAGGTTGTACACCTGGGAATAGCCCATGTCTTTCAAAATATGAGCAGCCAACATACTGCGCCGTCCGGTGCGGCACACCAGCACAATCGGGCAATCGCGGGGCAAATTCTTGCCTTTGACCGCAATGTGACGCATGGGGATCAGGCAGGCCTGAGAGATGTGCCCCTCCTGGTACTCTTTTTCTTCCCGCACGTCTGCCAGCACCAAGACCTGGCCGTTTTCGGTCAATTTGGACTGCAACTCGCTGGGCAGCAGGGAATCGATGTGGTGTTCGTCGAAACTGAACGAGACCGGCAGGTTCGAGCGGTAGTCGTATTTGGGCAGCGCCTGGCACTCGGCAAACACCCGCACCGGGCACTCGTAGATGCAGATTTCCGGGCTGAGCACGTGATGGAAGAGGTAGGCAATCGCATCCTCGCGCGCGAAAAAGTGATCGCTGCTCAAAAACTTGTCGAACCCCAGCAGTTCCATTTGTTGCCGCACCAACGGCCGCACCCCAGAAAGAAACACATCCCCGCCTACTTTGCGCCGCATCCGCACCAGAGACTCCAGCATGTGAATCCCGCTCACATCGCAATGGTCCACCAGGTGCATCCGCAGTAACAAATGGGTTTGTTCGGGATATTTGTCCAGTTCGGCGCGGATCACCTTTTCCACGTGATGGGCTGCGCCGAAGTACAACGAACCGCTGATGGTGATGATGCCCAATTGCGGGCAAAACGGCTGGTCTTCGTGCTGCACGAAATGCCGGAAGTTGTCACTGGGCACCACCGGATAGACCAGCGGGGTAGAGGTTTTGATCACGTAGCGCACGAAGGAGACGATCACCCCGGCCAACACCGCGTATTGCAGCGGCAACACCAGGGTGGAGCCCAGCGTCGCCAGCATGATCAGGCTATCGCCGCGCGAGGCGTTCCAGATCCGCCGCATTTCTTTACGGTCGATCATACCATAGGCCGTGACGATCAGTACACCGGCCAAGGCAGTGCGCGGCAGATAGGCGGTCAGAGGGGCAAAGGCCAGCGCGGCGGCCAACACAATCAGCCCCGAGAACACGCTCGCCATCTGCGTTTTCGCGCCCGAGGCGTAATTGAGCGAAGAGCGGATGAACGAACCCGAACAGGTGTAGCCGGAAAACAGCCCGGCAGCCATGTTCGCCATGCCCTGCCCGACGAACTCCTGGTTGCTGCTGACGTACTGCCCGCTTTGGGCCGCGATGGAACGGGCAATCGAGGTGGCCTCCACCAGGCCAATGGCCGCCACCGCGAACGCGCCCACCGCCATCTGTCCCACCCACTCCGTCCGAAAGAGGGAAAAATCACTCAATGGCGGCAGGCTGCGCGGCAGCTCTCCCAGCACTTTGACGCCCTGCGCCTCCAGATGGAAAACACCCACGATCACCGAGGCCAGCGCCATGCTGATCAGTGCGGAGGGCCAGTGAGGTTTGAAGCGTTTGAGCAGCAAAACCACCATCACCGTGCCAAGCCCCAGGATCAGGCTCAAGGCGTGGGTGTGAGACAGGTTGAGCACCACAGCTTGCAGGGTGTTGAACAGATATGGGGAGCCGGGCACCGACAGTCCGAACAGATGGCGCAATTGGTTGGCGCTGATCAGGATGCCCGCGCCGGCGGTGAAGCCGATGATCACGGAATCCGAGACGAAATTGGCGAGAATCCCCAGGTGCAGCATCCCCATCGAAAAGCGAATAGCCCCCACCATGATCGCCATCAGGCTGGCCGCGGCGATGTACTCAGGGGTGCCGGGCGGCAAGATGGGCAGCAGGGTGGTCAGCACCAGCAGCGAGGCCGCGTTGGTCGGGCCGGTTTGCAGGTGTTTGGACGATCCCCACAACGCGCCGGCAATGCCCGCGATCACCGCGGCGTACAACCCAGCCTCGGCGGGCAGCTCCGCGATCAGCGCGTAGGCAATCGCCTGGGGCAGCAACACCACCGCGACCGTCAGCCCGGCCACGAGGTCGGCGCGCAAATACTCGCGGCGATACCCCCTGAGTATCTCGAAGGGGCGCATCAGGAAGCGAAAATCGTCTCTCGGCCATTGTCGAACATCAACGGCGAGGGGTTCACGTACCAATGCCACGGCTCATCTTCCAAACGGTTTTGCGGGTAATTTGTAGGCCTCCCGCACGGGTTTGAGGGGGCGTTTGAGCCAGTAGGGGCGCCGCTCGCCGTTCGGGCTGTGGTCCACTGCGGAGCGGGTGAGGGACACCCACTGGCGATAAACCGCCATCGAGCGGTTGGTGTCCACCCAGACTTCACCGTATTTTTCGCCGGGTTTGGCCTTGCGCACGTTGACCGCTTTTTGCAGCCAGCAGTGCGCGCCGCTGATCGGGTCGGGGTGTACCGCGTGGGTCAGGTTTTGGTGGACGCCGACCTCCTCCCACCAGATGCGGCTGGTGTCGGGGTCGCTGGACTGCCAGGCGCGCGCGCCGTGGATGACGTTGAGTTTGTGGCCGCCTTTGCCGTCCTCTTCCAGCGCGGCCAGGTTGGACGCGCCGCGGTTGACGCCCATGTCCTCCTGCAAGCGCCAGCGGCCCAGGTGGTGGCTCATGGCGATCACCCCCGGCTTGATGCCCTCCGTGACCCACACCTTGTCCACGAAATAGCCGATCTCGGTGTCCACCCGCACCAGGTCGCCGGTGCGCACGCCCAGGCGTTCCGCGTCCGAGGGATGCATCCAGACCGGGTTCTTGTGGCTGATCTCGTACAGCCATTTGGCATTGGCCGAGCGGGTGTGGATCAGCGTGGGCAGCCGGAAGTTGGGCAGCAGCAGCATTTCGCCTTTTTCCCGGTCGATGTTGTCGGGGTGGACGTGGCTCTTGAGCGGCCAGGGAATGACGTATTCTTTTTCGGGCCAGCCCCATTGGGCCAGCGTGGAGGAGTAGAATTCCAACCGCCGTGAGGGCGTGTTGAAGCCGACTTTGGGTTCGCCGTCCACCATCACGCCGATCACTTTGTCGTCCTGGTGGATGCGGTCGAGAGCATCGATTTTGTAATTGGTAATTGGTAATTGGTTGTTGGGGGGTTCGCCGTCACCATTATCAGTAACTGAACTACCAATTACTGAATTACCAATTACCGAATTATCGGTTGCTAAATCACTAATTACCTTTTCGTAAGGGACATAATTCTGCGCGGTGACCTCGAACGCGCCGTATTTGCGCATGTATTCCAACGGGCTGAGGCCCTCTTTGGCTGCGGCTTCGGGCAGGCCGGGGACGCTGTTCTCGAATATCCAGCGGTAATACTCTTCGACGGTGATGATCTCGCCGGGGCGGTAAGGGCTTTCGAACCACTGGCGGATGCCCAGAGAGCCGTCCGGGTCCATGCGTGCGGAAAGCTCGATCCAGAACTCGTTCTCCTCCCACACTTCGCCGGGGTTGGCCTCGTAGGTGAAGCGCACTTTCTTACCGGCGCGCTCCAGCGCGACGCGGCGCACCGGCTGGCGGAACGCGATCCACTGCCCGGCGTGGGTCTCCTGGCTGACCAGGTCGTGGCGCTCACCGGCGTGGCCCATCGGCAGCACGTAGTCCGCGAACCAGGCGGATTCGTTCCAGGTGGGGGTGAGGGCGACGTGCAGCTTGATCTTTTGCTCGTCTTGCAGGGCTTTGAGCCACATGAAGCCGTCGGGGTTGATCCACATCGGGTTGTAGACGCGGGTGAAATACACGTCGATTTCGCCGCGGCCCTCTTCGAGGAAGTGCGGCAGCAGGAAGCTCATCTCATAGAAAGCCAGCGGCCACTCGTGGGGGATGTGCAATTCGTTCCAGGCGTTGAAGGGTTCGGGCACTTTGAAGGGTTTGGGTACGAATTTATTCCACGAGTTCCCCGCGGTGCCGCCTTTGGTGCCCACGCTGCCGGTCAGCACGTTGAGGAAGAACAGGCAACGCGCCACCTGCCAGCCGCCCAGGTTGCCGATGCTGGCGCTGCGCCAGGTGTGGGTGGCCAGTTTGCCGTCGCAGTTGGCGACCAGTTCTGCGGCCTCCCGGATGCGCTCGACGGGCACCTGGGCTTCTTGCGCGGCGCGCTCGAAGGTGAATTCCGCGTAGAGGGCTTTGAGGACGCGGTCGAAGGCCTCGAATGTTAGAGAGTCGAGATTCGAGATCAGGGATTCGTGGTCTTGACCAATCTCTAATCTCGAATCGCGAATAGCCTGCAAAGTTTCTTTCCAGTTGACCCACCTGCGGACGAACGCTTTGTCGTACAGGTCGTTTTGGATCAGGTAGTTGGCGATGGCGAGCAGCACAGTGGCCTCGCTGCCAGGCCAGGTGGGCAGCCACACGTCGCTGCGGCTGGCGGTGTTGCTCAAACGCGGGTCGAAGGTGATGATCTTCGCGCCTTTCATCTTGCCTTCGATGATGCGTTGGGCGTGGGGGTTGAAATAGTGGCCGGTTTCCAGGTGGCTGGAGATCAGCAGGATGACGCGGGCGTTGGTGTGGTCCGGGCTGGGACGGTCGAACGCGCCCCAGAAGAAGTAGCCGGCGCGCGCGCCGCTGGAGCAGATGTTGGTGTGGCTGTTGTGGCCATCCACGCCCCAGGCGGTGATGCAGCGGTTGGTGTAGCCGTCTTCGCCGGGGCGCCCGACGTGGTACATGATCCCATCGCGGCGTTTCTGGCGGCTGGCGCGCATCCGGGCCGCGATGTCTTCCAGGGCTTCGTCCCAGGAGACGCGCTGCCATTTGCCCTCCCCGCGCTTGCCGACGCGTTTGAGGGGGTAGAGGATGCGTTCGGGGTCGTAAATCTGGTTGTGGGTGGCCGGGCCTTTGGCGCAGTTGCGCCCGCGGCTGCCGGGGTGCGCGGGATTGCCTTCGAATTTCTTGATCTCGAAGCTGGTTTTGTCCACGTAGGCCAGCAGGCCGCAGCCGCTCTCGCAGTTGAAGCACACGGTCGGCACCAGCGTGTAACGCCGGGCGACCTTGCGCGGCCAGGCCTTCGGGTCCCACTCCACCCAGTCGTCCCACTTTTCCGGGGGCGGGTACTGGCTCATGCGCCCGTCGGGGTGAATCACGGTCTCCAGCGGCACGCTCTCAGGCATCAGGTTGGTTTCGCCGAACGCGGGCATGGCTTCGCCCGCTACGTTGGTGATCTCCCGGGCCGCGGCGCGGTGGTCACCCGGCGCGCCCAGGCGCAGCATGGTGGAGAGGAGGGAAGAAACGCGTTTTTGGTTTACCGACATCAATACACCTCGTCGTGTGTGCCAACTGCCAGAAGCAAAATTTCTTTCTCGACCGCCTCGATGGCCGCTCGAAAGGGGGAGGGTTCTCCGGTCATCTGTTACCTCAATATTACGCAGGCCGATCCGGTTTGGATGATAACACACTCATGAATTGGGCACCTCCTGGGGGGCCATCACAAAGGCGTACTCGAAGGCGTACAGCCCGATAACGGCTGCCACCCCCGCGGCCGCGGCCAGCAGCGGTTGGCCGAAGAACAGCAGCCCAAGCGGGACAACGTGGCCCAACACGATGCCGCCCCACCAAAAATGGTTCTTGTAGTGGCCGTGGCTGATGTCGTGCGCGGCGCGGGCCGCCACCTCGCTGGCGTGCGGCATCCCGAACTCGCCGAACAGGGTGACGAGCAAGTCCACCACCAACGCGGCCGCGAACACGCCGCGCGCCAGGGGAGCAAACCCCGGCGGGGTGTCCACGAACAAATCCACCAGCAGCAACACGCCGCTGCCCACCATGAAGGCCTGCACCAGCAAATGCACCGGCAACAGGGTGCTCTGCCACAGGTCGCGGCCCTCGGCCTGAGCGAACAGAAACGCGGTGTAGACCGCGACCCCCGCAGCCAGGGGCAGCCCCAGCCAGAAGACCACGCCGCGCACTCCCGGCGGGACCGCGCCCCACCAGCCGAGCAGCGCGCCCAACTCGGCCAGCCACCACACCCCGATCAGAGTCGAGAACCCGACCAGGATGAACGCGCCGCGCGTCAGCCAGCTTTTCCACTGGGGCCGCAGCAAAATGGTGAAAAACCGTTCCGGGCGGTCGAGGTCGTACACCAGCAGGCCGGTGGTGATGGCGATGAAGACCAGGCTGAGCAGCCCGCCGACCACGTAGGTCAGCCCATCGAAGGGGAACAGGTTGAAAATCGCGCCCAGGCTGAGGAACATGAAGACCCCGGCGGCAATGCCCTTGGTCACCAAATAGGCCGGGACAGGCCAGTGCCAGGGGATTTTGTGCTGCGCGTTGTAGGCCACCTGCACCATGTGTTCGGCCATGCGCCCGCCGATCTGGATGGGGCCGTTCCGGGGTATGCCTTGCGGATCGGAGCGGGGACCGGGGGCCGGGGACGGTTTTCGGTCTTCCGTCTTCGGTCCTCCGTCGTGGAGTGGAAGCACGTCGGCCCACAGGAACGTTTCCGGGGTGCGCGGCACTGCGGTGGGGTGCATGGCGAGGTCGTTACCGTCGATGTAGAACAGTTTGGGCGCGGTGCCCTGTTCGGGTTTGCGCACGGTGACGTGGTTGGCCGCCAGCACACGGCTGATCTCGGAGTTCGGGTCGTCCATGTCCCCGGCGATGATGGCGTGTACCGGGCAGACCACCACGCAGGCGGGTTCCAGCCCCAGATCGGTGCGGTGCGCGCAGAAGTGGCACTTGGCCGCGGTGCCGGTATCCGGGTCGATGTAGATGGCGTCGTAGGGGCAGGCCTGCATACACGCCTTGCAGCCGATGCACACCCCGGAATCGAATTCGACGATGCCGTCGGCGCGCTGGTACATGGCCGTGACCGGGCAGATGCGCACACAGGGCGGGTTGGCGCAGTGGTTGCAGCGAGTGACCTGAAAGTGGCGGCGCACGTTCGGGTACAGGCCGGTTTCCACATACTTGACCCAGGTGCGGTTGACGCCCAACGGCACTTCGTTTTCGGATTTGCAGGCCGTGGAGCAGGCATGGCAGCCAATACATTTGCGGTTGTCGATGACGAAGCCAAAGTTCATTCTCGCTCCTCGATTAGAAGGGTACAAGGGTACACGAGCGGTGCATTTCCATGAACATCTCTGTGCCAAAACCGTTATTCCAACTGCAAGAACACTTCCGCGTTTTCGATCACCACGCGGAAGGTTCGGATGCCCAAATCTGCCGGGCCGCGCAGGCGTTCACCGGTGCGCACGTCGAAGCGGCTGCCGTGTTGGGGGCAGGTGATCACCGCGTGGTCCAGGCTGAGTTCCCCGCGAGAGAGCTGCGCGCCGGCGTGCGGGCAGGTATCCTGCGCGGCATAGACCACCCCGCCGATGTGGTAGATCGCCAGCGGGCCGACGGGGGTGTCTTCCAGCCGCTGCACCAGCCCCAGGCGCCCGGCAACGTCGGCCAGGCTGAACAAGCGCAGCAACCGTCCCCCGGGCTGTTCTTTCCAGCGTTGCAGTTTTTTGCGCAGTTGTGCGGGCAGCGCGCCGCGCGTGGCAACCAGATGGCAGCCGGCCCGCTCCCCCGCCAGCCACAAATCCGGATCGGGCAGCGAGACGAAACCCGCCAGCAGGGTGCGCGGCCATTGTTCGGCCATGCGCCCCACTGCCTCCAACGCGCCTGCGGCCTCCAGTTCGACCACCACCGCCAGAGGCGCGTCCGGCCGCGCCGCCACCCGCTCGAAGGATTCCCCCCGTTCGTATGCCAGCCCCATCTGCGCGGCGATGCGCTCCAGGTTGCGCTGCACCAGGGGGTTGCGCGTCACGACTACCAGCGTGTTGGACATCGCTACGTCCCTTCTGACAACGTTACACGCGCGTTGTGCAACACATTGTGAGGATCGTAGACAATTTCAAGTTCAGTGAGATAAATCTCCGCCAGGGGCAATCGCAACATCACCAGATCGTACAATTCACCGGCTGTCTGGATGCGGCAGGTCAGGCTCTTCTCCGGTATCAGGTTTTTGACCAGTTCCTCGGCAACCACATCGTACCGCTCCCGGGCCTCAGCAGGCGCAGACCGCACGATCAGCAAGACGTTGATATCCCCGCTCGGATAGTGAGGGTCAGCTATCCGCGGGTCAAAAAACGCCAGGCCCACCAGATTGTCCCCGTAGTGGTATTGGCACCATTGGAGAATGGCGGTTCGGGACTCGTCTGAGACGTCCATAATGAAACGATAGAGAGAGGGGATAGGGATAGGGATGGGGATGGGGATAGGGATAGGGATAGGGATAGGGATAGGGATTAGGGATAGGGATTAGGGATAGGGAGTGGCTCCCTTCTCCTTACTCCTTACTCCTTACTCCTTACTCCCTTCTCCTTGCTCAAATGCGCCATGACTTCTTGAAAGGCCTCATACGGGCGCAGGCCGATGATGACGTATTTGTCGTCGAAAACGAAGAGGGGAACACCGGTGGCGCCCAGGGAGATCAGGCGGGCTTTTTGCGCGTCTACGAAGGCTGTGTAAGCACCGCTCCCGGTTTTGCGTTGCATCTCATTGGAATCTAACCCGACCATCTCGGCCGCGTCGCGCAGCACTTCCCAGCGGGCGATGTCCTGGCCTTCAGCGTACAGTTTGTGAAATACGGCTTTGTGGAACGCGGGGTGTTTGCCCTGTTCGCGGGCATATTCCGCGGCTTCCAGCGCGCGGCGGGAGTTGGGGATCACTTCCGGCACCACCATTTCCATCCCGGCCTCTTGGGCTTGCTGGCGCAAATACTCGGACGCGCCGCCGAAGTGCGCCCGAACGTGCGCGGGCAACTGCAATCCTTCCGGCGGTATTTCCGGGTGAATCTCGACCGGAAGCCAGTTGACGACCACATCGTATTCGCGCTGTAATCGCTCGGCCCGCGCCTGGCCGACGTAGCAGAACGGTCAGAGGAAATCGGAGTAGATGGTGAGGTGGGTGGGCATGGTTCAGTGGTCAGTGTTCAGTATTCAGTATTCAGTGGTCAGTGAGGTGTGTATCAGCCGGCGGCGTTGAGGATGGCGGTGGTGAAGTCTTCGGGGGTGACGCCGGGGGATTGGATGTTCAGGGCGCGGTAGACCTCCTGGATGCGGCTGACGAGCGAGTCGCGGCGGGCGCTGAGGCCGCGCACGGCCTGCTCCAGCGAGCCGATGGCGAAGGCAGGCAACACGGTGAAGTCGCCGCTGATGGAGAGATCGTCGATGCGGCCCTCGCGCAGGCGGGCGGTCACTCGGATCAAGCCGCCGGGAGCCTTGAAGGCCGCCTCCACCACGCGCACATCTTCGTGAATTTTGACGCCGATCTGGCGCAGGCCGCCTTTCTGGTAGAGCCATTCATCGGAGGTGAAGCGGGCGTCCAGTTCTGTGGCGATGCGCTCTTCTTCTTCCGTCCACTCGCCGGGCACGATCTCGGCGTTCAGAGCCTCGGCGCACTTTTGGATGTACAGGTCTTTGACGGCCTGGCGGTCTACCGGTTCGTCGAGCAGCTCGCGCATGGTGGTCATGTACTGCTCCAGGCTTTCGAAGATTTTGTCGCGCATCTTCTCGGAGGGCACTTTGAGCACTTTGGCCATGGTGGCCTTGTCGAAATCGAACATCAGGCTGCCGACCACCACTTCGGCGCGGCCCATCTGTGCTGCGCCCGTGCCGCCGATCTTCTTGCCGCCCACATGGATGTCGTTGACCGGGCGGTGGTAGGCGTCGATGCCCAGGGCCTGGTAGGTCTCGACCAGCGGACGAATGTAGAGTTCGAAACGCTCCTCCAGGGAGGCGGGCAAATGATCGGGTTGGAAAATCCACTGGGTGAAGACCTGGTTGTCGTCCAGGTAGACCGCGCCGCCGCCCACTTCGCGGCGCAGCACGGGCAAATCATGCGCCCGGCAAAAGTCCAGGTCCACTTCTTTCTCCAGGTCCTGGTGAAAGCCGATGCACACGTAGGGCCGGTTGGAGTTGACCAGGATGATGGTGTCGGGCGAATCTTCCTGGAGGGCATACGCCGCGGCGTGGTACACGGTTTGCGAGCGCAGAGGGGAGAGGGAACCGAGGTCGAGAAGGCGGATTTTTCTCATGGGAAGTCCTTTCGAGTTTGGAATTGGGTAATTACATCCTGAGCGGAGGGTGGACGAAGTCCGCTCGTAGTCGAAGGATGGGGATTGGTAATTGGGTAATTGAGTAATTGGGTAATTGCATCCTGAGCGAAGGGCGGCGCAGCCGCTCGTAGTCGAAGGATGGGTAATTGGGTAACTTGCGATTTTCGCTCTTCAATCAACTTCCAGATTGGCGAGGTAGGCCTGCACACCGCGGGCGGCCAGCCAGAGCTGCTCGGAGAGCTGTTGCAGGCGCTGGTTGGCCTGCTGATCGGGAAGCGTGAGGGTGCGGAACGCGCTCATGCCGCCAAAGGCCATCAAGATATGCTCGATCACCGCACGCTGCCGCGCCACCTGACGGGGCGGGCCTTGCGCCTCCAGGTAATCCCGCAGGTCGCTGGCGAACCAATCCGCCCACTTTTCCACGCCGTGTTCGCTCAGCAGCGCGGAGAGCGACTTGAGCGTGCCCAGCAGGCGCATTTCGTTGAGTTTTTCGATGCCGCCGGGATGTGCGTGTGGTTGGCTCATGGGTGGTCTTCGTGCGCCTGCGCTTCGGCGATCACCTCTTGGACGAGCGACGGCGGCACCAGGCCGTATTCGGCCAGGGTGGTGGCGGCTTCGACGCGCACGTCCATGCTCTTGTCGTCCAGCGCCATCACCCACAACCGTTCGGTGACGCTAATGGGCAGCGGCTGGTTGCGGTAGGCATACGCGCTGGCGATGAAGCCGATGGCCCAACCGCGGGTGTCCTGCTTGGGATGGTGCAACCCGGATTCCAATGCCTGGAACGCGTCCTGGTGCGCGGTGTGGGCGGCGATACGGCTCAACCCTTGCAGGGCCAGGCGGCGGCGGTCGTCGCCGTGTTTGCCGCGAGTACGGAACACGGCCAGCAGAAACGGCAAATGTTCGGCCTGGGCGTGATCGCAAAAAATCTCCAATACGGCCTGTTCCACCGCCCAAAAGCCGGGAGTGGATTTGCCGCGCACTCGCTCGCCCAGCCTCAAGACAGCCTGGAGCACGTCCCTCTCGGTGGTGACTTGCCAGCGCATGGCGCGCGCCAGCAAGGCCAGTTTTTCCCGGTCGGGTTGCGGGCTGTCCAGTTCCTGGTGGATGGTCTGGACGGTGCTTCGGAAGCGGTCATTCATGCGCTTGGTTCAAGAACGCGGTGATGGCATCCGCGGCGTACTCCGGCAGGCGGTAGGGGAAGCTGATCTCCTGGTAGAACCAGGTGCGCCAGGCGTCCAGCGGTTTGGGTTGGTAGTGGTGTGCCAGCGCGGTCACGCCCAGGTTGAGCGCGCCGAACAGGTCGCGGTAGAGATGTAGAAGCGAGTCCGGGGATGTATCGCTCAGGAAAGCAGCCACCTCCCGGTCGTGGTGAATGCTGTTGCGCTCCAGACGGGCGAAGATTGCGAACTCTCGTTCGGCCAGCCAGGTGATCGGGTCGGGGTGTGCGGCCAGCTGCCGTTCCTGGACGAAGCGGCGGGCGCCCAACTCGTGCAGGCGCAGCCAGTCCGTGCGGGTCGGTTCGTCGAACCACAGGATGGAAAGCAGGAAGGGCAGCATCCCGTGCCGGAAAAAATACCCCTGCCCCTGGGTGGAGGGCAGGAAGGGGATCAGCATGTCTGCCCCGGCCACCAGGCGTACCAGGTTTTGGACATGGAAAACGCGGGCGGCCAACTCCTGCGCTTCCGGGGAATCGCCGAAACTGGCGCGGTACACCAGCGCGAACAGGCCCCAGTTGTCCAGGGTGTGAAAGGGAACGGGACGCTCGTGCGGTTGGAACCACAGGGGCATGAGGTGCCCCCAACCGCCGTTATCCTGCGGGGTGGTGAGGCGGGGGTAGACCGGCAGGGAACCGCGCCACAGCGCGCGTTGCGCGTACACGGACAGGGCTTCGATCACCAGCGGTTCGCAGGCCGCCATGCAGCCCCGAATCAGCTCCCGATCCACGGCAAAATCAGCCGCAAACCGCTGGTAGGCGGAAAAGGTGAGCATCCCTTCAGTCCACACAGCGGAAGCAGTTGATTTTGTTGGCTTCGATCTTCTTTTTGAAATGTTCGAAGGCTTCCTGGCCGGTGATCAGGGACTGCCGCGCGGCTTCCGGATCGGCCGGGCGCACCTTGATCAGCCACCCTTCGCCGTAGGGGTCTTTGTTGGCGATCAGAATATCACGCTCGAAGGTGCGTTCGTTGGTTTCCAGCAGCTCCACGTCGAAGGGTACGACGAACGGGCCGACCCATTTTGCACTCTCGATGGTGGCCGCGCTCCGTCCGGCCTTGATCTTACGGCCAGGGCGTTTGAAGCGCAGGTAGAGCACTTTTCCAGCCAGGGTCTGGGCGATGTCGGTCATGCCCATGGTGGCCGTGCCGTCCGGCTCGAAACGCACCCAGCAATCGTAATCCGGGTGGTAGTAGTAGTCTTCGGGGATGTCGCAGCCGTAGTAGAGCATGGCGAATAATCACGGAAAACCGCTACGCGCCGCAGTCGATGCCTTCTTCTTTCAGGAAAGCTTCGTAGGCGGTGACGGCTTCCTGGCCGGTGAGCAAGTCGGCTTTATCGGCTTCCCAATCGTTGGGCTGGATGCGCACGAACCAGCCTTCGCCGTAGGGGTCGCTGTTCAGAATTTTGGGGTTGGCGGACACGGCCTCGTTAGCGGCCACGATCACGCCGTTGACCGGCGATTTGATCGGGCCGACCCATTTACCGCTCTCTACCGTGCCGGTGCTGCGGCCTTTTTTGACCTTGCGGCCTTCTTTTTTGGGCGTGGCAGTCACGATGATACCGGCCAGATGCTGGGCCGCGTCGGTCATGCCGATGGTGATGGTGCCGTCGTCCTCCGGGCGCACCCAGACGTGTTCGCGCACCCAGTAGTACAAATCTTCAGGGACGTTGCAGTTGTTGGCGGTTGCCATCAGTTATCCTCCAGAAAGCATAAATGTTTTGCCAGGAAATGGCACAGCATGCAGATA
>Ga0256830_1001477_pt1 | contig 16640 bp, 17 predicted proteins | sample 128326metaG_FD_190537 | JGI IMG/M metagenome (GOLD analysis project Ga0256830, IMG submission 190537) | Hydrothermal vent microbial communities from Lau Basin, Pacific Ocean - 128-326 | ecosystem: Environmental > Aquatic > Marine > Hydrothermal vents | place: Pacific Ocean: Lau Basin | collected... | reverse complement strand
GGGCAACTACTCAACGCACAGCCATTATAACATCCCCCGCAGCCACGCTGGCACCCTCCTGCACGAATATCTCCGCAACGGTGCCGGAGTGCGGGGCAACGATGTCGTTCTCCATCTTCATCGCCTCAAGCACCGCCACCACATCCCCCTTCTTCACCCTGTCCCCCTTCTTCACCCTGAGCTTCACTATCATGCCCTGCATGGGCGCCTTTATGCCCCCGTCCACCTCCACCGGCTTCTGCGACTTCTGCGTGGTGGCTTCAGGAGCTTTACCCTTGGCGTTCGCCGGCGCCACCCTCACCCTGAACTCCTCCCCATCCACCACCACCACGTACTCCGCAGGAGCTCCCGCAGGCGCCTCAGCGCATGGCTCAGGGATCGGCTCCTCCTCCACCTCCCCCTTCAGGAACTTCACCGCAATCGCGGGGTAGAGGGCGTAGGTGAGCACATCCTCCTCCTTCCTCACGATTCCCAGCCTCTCCGCCTCCTCCCTGAGCTTCTCAAGCTGGGGCTCAAGCAGGTCCGCGGGTCTGCAGTCAATCGGCTCCTCATCCCCCAGCACCCTCGCGCGCAGCTCCTCGTTAACCCTGCCCGGAGGCCTGCCGTACAGCCCCTTCAGGTAGTCCCTCACCTCCCTGGGCACCACCTTGTACCTCTCCCCCAGCAGCACGTTCATCACGGCCTGCGTGCCCACTATCTGCGACGTCGGGGTCACAAGAGGCGGGTACCCCAGGTCCTCCCGCACCCTGGGCACCTCCCGCAGCACCTCCTCCAGCCTGTCCAGGGCGTTCTGCTCCCTGAGCTGGCTCAGCAGGTTGGAGAGCATCCCCCCAGGAATCTGGTAGATGAGAACGCTCACATCCACCTGGGTGGAAACCTCATCAATCAGGGGCTCGTACTTCTTCCTCAGCTCCCTGAAGAAGGGCGTTATCTCCGCAAACACCTTGGGGTCAATGCCCGTATCGTAGGGCGTCCCCCTGAGCGCCGCCACCACGCTCTCCGTCGGAGGATGGGAGGTGCCCCAGGAGAAGGGCGACATCGCCGTGTCCAGGATATCCACCCCCGCCTCCACCGCCGCCATGTGAGCCATGGGCGCCATGCCGGAGGTGCAGTGGGAGTGCAGGTCCACCGGCACCGACACCACCCTCTTCAGCTCCCTCACCAGCTCAGCGGCGGCGTGGGGGGTTATAAGCCCCGCCATGTCCTTTATGCAGATAGAATCGCACTCCAGCTCTTCTAAGCGCCTCGCCATGTCCACAAAGCTCTGTATGGTGTGCACCGGCGAAACGGTGTAGCATATCGTGCCCTGCACATGCGCTCCAAGGCGCTTCGCCACTCTTATCGCAAGCTCCATGTTGCGGATATCATTCAGGGCATCAAATATTCTGAAAATCTCAATACCATTCTCGTACGACTTCTCCACAAACTTCTCCACGATATCATCGCTGTAGTGCCTGTACCCCACCAAATTCTGCCCTCTGAGCAGCATCTGAGCGGGGGTGTTCTTCATGTGCCTCTTGAAGGTCCTCAGCCTCTCCCAGGGGTCCTCATTCAGGTAGCGGATGCACGCGTCAAAGGTCGCACCCCCCCACACCTCAAGGGAGAAGAACCCGACCTCGTCCATCCTCTCTATGATATCAACCACATGCTTGGTGCGCATGCGCGTTGCCATCAAGCTCTGGTGCGCATCCCGAAAAGTTGTATCCGTAAGCTTTACTCCCGGCAATCCTTCCAACCTCACCTGGAGTTAAAATCCTGCAACCAGTGTGAGCATTCTCAACGGCAACAATTTTTTAAGGGCTCTCCCCCTTCAGCCCCCTCCTCACCGCCTCCACCATCCTGCACGCGCCGCACACCTCCGAGGAGCAGGGCGCCCCGCACCTGGTGCAGGCGCGCAGGGGTCTGGGCTTCATGGCTACCGCACCCCTGAGCCGCTCCCACCCACGAAGTATCCCGTACCTTATCCCAGGGGTATGCTCCTCAAGCTGCAGCAGCACCTCCCTCACCAAGCTGCGGAAGGACTCCCCCGCGTACCCGCACTCCTCAAACCCCACCTCAAGCCCTGAGAGCATGGCGTAGAGGGCGACCTCCTTCTCCGGCACCTCCATCAGGGGCTTGATTCTGGGCACCATCCCGTGCCCTCTGGAGCTTCTGAGCAGCCTCTCCACGTCACCCCTCAGGTAGTTCATCAGCACGCTCTGCGCCACATCATCCAGGTTGTGCCCCGTGGCAAGCCTCTGGCACCCGAGCTCCGAGGCTGCGGTGTTCAGCAGGTACCGCCTGAGCACGCTGCACACCGAGCAGGGCTTCCACCTGGTGGCATGCGCAGCCTCATCAAGGGTGAAGCCGAAGGTATCTTTGAAGCTCCTCACCTGCAGCTCCACTCCAAGCTCCGAGCACACCTTATGCGCCCGCCGCCTGCTCACCTCCCTGTATCCAGTGATTCCCTCATCCACCAGCACCGCCACCAGCTCAAGCTCCAGCTTCTCCGCATACCCGTGGAGCAGGTGGAGCAGCACCGTGCTGTCCTTCCCCCCCGACAGGGCAACCCCCACCCTCAGCCCCCTGCGTAGCATGCCCCTGCTCATCACCGTCCTCCTCACCCTGCGCTCAAAGTGGCGCAGGAAGTGCTCCCCGCACAGCCTGAGCCCGCTGTACCTCTGCACGTAGCATGCGGTTCGCTGGCACAGTGAGCACTTAGCCACCCGAAATCACCCTTATCAGCTCAACCACATCCCCGTCCCGCAGCACCTCCTCCTCGCTCACTATCCTGTCCCCCACCTTCGCCACCACCTCCTCCCTCCTGAGCCCCACCGCCTCAAGCACCTCCTCAACCCTCGCCCCCTCCCTCACCTCCACCTCTCTAATGTCCCCAGAGTACACCACCCTTACCCGCATGCTCATCTACCTGAGCTTCTTTGCAGAGCCAACGTCTGGAAACCCCTCCCTCTGCCCCGTGCCTGCCAGCCTGAGCATGTCCTCGGGGTGGAGCAGCATCCTCACCAGGTTCCTGGCATGCTCCTTGGCGCGCATCCTGCACAGCTCCACCAGCTCAGCCTCGCTCTCCGCCTCCTCCTCGTGCACGAACACCTCAAGGATGTGCTTCCCTGTCATGAGCTGTGCCATCATTATCCCGTAGCTCGCCACCAGCGCTGAGAGCTTATCCTTCTCATCCCTGCCGGGCATTCCCAGAGCCATGCACGCCTCGCACCCCTCCCTCTCTATAAGCACCTTGCACTCCACCGCTAAGTCCTTTATCCCCGGCACCGTTCTCCGCACCACCTTGAGCTTGGTGGTCAGCCGCTTTATCTCCTCCTCCGCGGCTCTGCCCATATCAACCCTCGCAAAGCTCGTGTCAACCACTCCAACCCGTATCATCATCACCACCGTAGAACAGGAGAAGAATTCCCGCGCACATCACCACCGAGGCGGCCCAGAAGAGGGCTGGGAACACCTGGAAGCTCATGGCACCCAGCAGCACCGCCGGCACCCCCAGGTGGGTGAGCGCCGAGCCCAGCTTCTTCCTGCGGCTCTGGAACATGAACCTCAGCTCCTCCCACCTGAAGGGCAGCATGAGCACCACCAGGAGCTGCAGCACCAGCGCAAAGCTCGCAGTAAGCACGGCAGCAGCGCGGTAGTCCAGCAGGTACAGGGGCAGGCTCACCACCAGAATTACCCCCCACAGGCGCATCAGGTACCTCTCCCGCACCACCCTCCTGGGTATGCACAGGGCGAGCACCACCAAGAAGGCTGCGGCTAAGGGCAGGGCAAAGCGGTCCATCCTCTGGGAAAAGCTCAGGTAGGCGGGGGAGTAGGTGAAGTACCCGGAGCCCGAGCTCATCCAGGCGTACAGGAATATCCCGTAGAGGCACACCACCCCCAGGGCTGCAAGCACCGCCACCGCAGCCAAGGTGAGGCTCCTCTCACCGCTCATGTGCTAAAAAGAGCACAGCAGAGTTTAAATAATTTAGCGGAGTAGGTAGTAAGGTGGAGTACACCCAGTTCCTCGGATTCACCCGCGAGGCGCTGCGCTACTACACCCCCTTAGTGTCGGCGGTGCTGCTGACCTCGGCGGCAGCGTCGCTTGCCGCGGCGCTCCACCTCCGGGGCTGCAGGCGGTGCTCCCGCCTGTCCTTCAGCCTGGGTGCTCTCTTGGCCCTTGAGCTCACCCTCCTGTACATCCTCCTCATCCGGTACCACTTAGGCCTGGCGGAGGTGGAGTTCAGCATCCCCGGCATGGGCAGCTTCACCCTGCTGATACCCCCCTGGGTTGAGGAGGAGCGGCTGCTCTTCTGGCTCTGGATGTACTCCTTCATGGTGCTCTACGCCTGGCGCTACTCCCCCCGGCTGGGCTCCCTCCTGAACCTCGGCAGCCTCTGCTTCGCCGCCGCCATCTACCTCACCGGCAGAGCCGAGCCCCTTCCGGAGATGCGGGCGCTGATTGAGCAGTACCTGCTGGTTAAGCTCCACCCCCTCGGGCTGTTCTACGCCACCGACCTCCTCCACGCCCTGCAGGGCAGGTACATGCTCTACTCCACCTGGTACATGTGGGTGCACCCCCCGCTGGTCTTCTTCGCCTACGCCGCCTTCACCGTGAACTTCTTCGCCTGCATCGCCATGCTTGTAGCCAGGGAGCCTGCCTACGAGCGCGCCGCATCAGCCTACGCCAGGCTCGGGTACCTGCCCCTCACCGTGGGGCTGCTCCTCGGGTACCCCTGGGCGGTTGAAGCCTGGAAGGACGTGAGCTGGTGGTGGTCCCCCGTGGTGAGCGCCTCCTTCATGATGTGGTTCTTCTACACCGCCTACCTGCACGCCCGGCTCTACCTGCACAGCATGCGCACCTTGGTGGCGCTCCTGGGCATCGCCGGGTATGCAAGCGTGCTCCTGGCATACGCCATAATCTTCATCCTCCCGGGCGCCCACTCCTACGCCTGAATCACCTCAGGGTAACCATCTGGGCGTGGGGTATGCCCTGCACCCTGAGCACCCTCCTGCGGTCTATGAGCCCTGATTTTATCCCCATCCTCACCGCCCCCTCACCCGTCAGGTTTATGATGGTCGCCTCCCTGAGCACCTGCAGCACCTCCCTCTCGCTCAGCCTCTCCCCCCCGTAGAACTCCCTCCGCACATCCAGCACCACCTCACCCTCCTCAAACACCTGCCCCAGCAGCTCCTCATCGCACACCGCCACCAGCACATCCATCTCAACCCTGTAAACCTTCGTCCAGTACCTCATGCTAAACCCTTCTGAACCTTCCTATCTTGGGCTCGTATATCTCACCATCCCCCAGCAGCTCGTTGAGCACGCTCTCCAGCACCTCCTCCTCCAGGCCGCTCTCCCTGAGCAGGGTGATGTACTTCACCCCTTCCCCATCATCCAGCTCCTCTATCAGGCTGAGCACCTTCATCTTGGGCTCCACCTCCGCCTCGGCCTCCTCCACGCTCTCCTCAACCACCTCCACACTCTCCTCGGTCACCTCGGGCTCCTCCAGGGGCGCCGGCTCCTCCTGCTCCGCATGAGTTACGGGCTCGGGTGCTCCGGAGGCATGCTTCTGCAGGGCTATCTCAAGCCTGCGCACCAGCTCCCAGTTGGGGTCATCCACCCGCCAGGCGCACTCCGCAAGCACGTACACCTCCCCCTCGTACTCCCTGGGCTTGCCTATCACATCCACCGTATCCCCCACCCTGAGCTTCAGCAGGGGCTCCACCTCCCTGAAGGCGCGCACCGCTATCGTCTCGGTGCCATCATCCAGGGTAACGCTGGCAAACTTCCCGTCCTCGCTCACGAACTTGCTCACCACCACCCCCATTAGTCTGACCCTTCCCGCCCTCACCCCCTGCCTGGTGAGCACGTAGTTTGCCTCCTTGGAGCCGCTGCGCACAAAGCTCCCCTCCACCACGTCCCTGACCTCAAGCTTAACCGCGGTCTCACGCTCCACACCAATCACCTCACGCCGTCTTGAAGTGGTCATGCTTGGGCTCAAATATGTCCCCGCTGTCGTGCAGCTTCTTGAGTATCTCATCAACCTCTCCCTTGGATATCCCCCTCCTCTCAGCCTCCTCCAGTATCTCGGAGCGCTTGGCGGTGCCGTACTCCTCCTCCAGCTCCCTGATTATGCCCAGCACCTCCCGTATCTTGTCCCGCTGGGACTTGGTCACCCCCACGTATATCTTGTCTATGTCCACCCTGCCGGTCTCAAAGTCCAGCCCCGCCTGGGACAGGCTGAACTTTATCAGCTCTATTGCTCGCTCCGCATCCTCGGCGGTAACCACCCTGCTGAGCCTCACCCTCGCCCTCGCCCTTGCGAGCCTCACTATCGCCCAGAGCTGCCTCGCGGTTAGCGGAATCGGCACGTCCTCGCTCTGCTGCGCCACCTCCCGCATCTCCACGTAGAAGTCCTCTATCACCCTCCTCGCCTCCTCGCTCAGCTCCGGGAAGATGTTCTGCCTGGCGTAGGCGATGTACTTCCTCAGCAGCTCCGGGGGTATGGGGGGCTGCAGGGACTCTGGGGAAGCTGCGGTATCCAGGATGTGCCTCGCCACCTCCCTGGTCTTGGAGAGGTCGTCCCTGACGAAGAATATCAGGTCAAAGCGGGACAGTATGGTCGGGGGCAGGTTGACCTGCTCTGAAATCGGGCGGTACTCATCAAACCTCCCGTACTTCGGGTTAGCCGCCGCAAGAATGGCGCAGCGGGAGCGGAAGGTGGCGAGAATTCCAGCCTTGGCTATGCTCACGCTCTGCTGCTCCATAGCCTCGTGCATCGCCGAGCGGTCCCCTGCCTCCATCTTGTCAAACTCATCAATGCACGCCACCCCCCTGTCGGCGAGCACCAGCGCCCCCGCCTCAAGGCTCCAGCCACCGTCCCCGAACTCGTCCTTAACCGCCGCCGCAGTAAGACCTGCTCCGCTCGTGCCCTTGCCGCTGGCGTACACCCCCCTGGGCGCCAGCTCCTTGGCAACGTACTGCAGAATCTCGCTCTTACCCGTGGCAGGCTCACCCATGATTATTATGTGAGAATCCCCGCGTATTCGCCCTCCATCAGGGAGCTCAATCGGGGGTGCGGAGAAGAGCTGGTACATTATCGCCTCCTTTATCTCCTCGTACCCGTATATGTGGGGTGCGATGCTCTTAACGATCTTTGAGTATATCTCCGGGTCCTGCGCCAGCTCCAGAATCTTCCTCTCATCCTCCCTTGAAATCTGCACCTCCTCAAACTCTATCTCCACGGGGTTGAAGTTGTTCGCCTCAATGAACACCTCCACCACCCTGGACTTTGCGCCCCCGCTCTTCCTCAGCCCCGCCCTCAGCACACCTATAATCTCCACCGAGTCTCCGGGGGTGAGCCTCCCGGTCAGGTCGTCCTCAAGCAGCACCATAATCTGCTTCGGGTGCTCCCCTCCCCTCAGGTCTTCCAGGTTCTCCTGCACCAGCAGCTTCTGGGAGTCAACGAAGTCAGAAGCCTCAACATCAAGCTTGAAGGGTCCCCTGTTCTCGCACCCGCTGCACAGGTAGGGCTCCCTCAGGTTCTCATCCCTCTGCCTCACCAGGTTAACCTCCCCGCACCTCCTGCACTCAAAGGCGGCAACCACCAGCTTGGGGCGGACATCCGTGGCTTTGCGCACTATCCCCTCCACCGATATCAGCCTGCCCACGTTCTCGCTCCTTATATCCCTTATCGCAAGCCTGCTGGTGCTGGGCAGGTTCGTGAAGCGCACGTTGAGCTCTGCCCTGCCCCTCCCCACGGGCTGCTCTATTCTGGCGCACGCCCTCTGGGCAGCAGGTATGGCCAGGTCGGGGGAGTTTAACACCAGGTCCCCGAGGCGTATGTCGTACCTGTCAAGCACCTCAAAGTCCACCACCAAGCTTCTGGTCTCTGGGTAGCCGTGCACCGCCTCCAGGATCTGGGAGTGGTAGTATGCTCTGAAGAACCTCTCAAACCTCTCCTCCAGCTCCTCCGCCACTTCAGCCGCCTGCGCCATTACCATGAGTTGCCCACACTCACTATTAACCTCTTCGGTGCTTCCTCAGTAAAGGTGCCAGAAGCATGCCGGCTGCAAACCCCCCTGCATGGGCGAAGTACGCCACTCCGCCTGCCTGCATCTCCCCCAGGCTCAGCAGCCCCGTGAGCACCTGCAGCAGGAACCACAGCCCCAGCACCAGGGCAGCGGGGAGGTACACCACCCTCACTATTATCCCCAGGATGATGAGCGTCCTCACCTTGGCGGTGGGGTAGCTGACGAAGTAGGCACCCAGCACCCCCGCAATCGCCCCGCTGGCGCCCACCCCCGGGAGCTGGGAGTCGGGGTAAACCGCAACCTGGGCGAGCATTGCCACGATGCCGGAGAAGAAGTAGAAGAGGGTGTACCTCACCTTTCCCATCATATCCTCCACGTTGTCCCCGAAGATGTACAGGTAGAGCATGTTTCCGGCGATGTGCAGAAATCCCCCGTGGATGAACATGGAGGTCAGGAGGGTGTGCAGCGCCTCTCCCTTAGTGAGCTTAGCTGGCACGGCGCCGTAGGTGTAGACGAACTCCTCCAGCCTGCCCTGGCTCCACAGGAAGAGCTCGTACACGAACACCCCGAGGTTAACCGCGATGAGGGTCCAGGTAACTAAGGGGACGCTCCTCGCAGGGTTGCGGTCGCCGATGGGTATCATCGCCTCACCTGCCTCAGCTCCCTGAAGGCTCTGTAGGCGTCGCTCTTCCTGAAGCTCCTGAATCCGAGCCTCACGAGGAGGGGTGGGGAGAACTCAAAGGGGATGTTGAGCAGGAATAGGAGCCCCAAGGCGATGGCGGCCTCTCCAGAGCCCGTGCGCAGGGCAATCAGCAGCCCCAGGAAGCTCCCTAAGATGCTCCCAGCTATGCCCGAGAGGTGCATCAGGGCTCTCCTCAGGGGCGTGGCTCTGAGGTACGTGCCGTAGTGCACCTTGAGGGTTGGCTCCACCCTTGCGGGACCGTTCAGGAAGACGTAGAGGAAGCGCATGCCCAGCAGCGTGCCCGTGATGAGGTGGAAGAGGGTGTGCAGGGTGCTCATCAGCATCAGGGTGGCGACTAAGAAGACGCCCACCTGTGCCACGCCCTCAAGGCGCGCCCCCACCCAGAAGAGGGGCACCGAGGCGATGAGGGGGAGGCTCATCACCAGAACCCCCGCCTTCAGCCCCACGCTGCGCCCCCTGAACCTCCTGGCATCTATCTCAGCCAGCCTGTCCCCGTACCTGCGCGCCAGCTCCGGGTCAGCCTTCATCGCCCTCACAGCCCTCATGAACCCCTCCACCGTGAAGTTCCTCTCAAGCTCCCTCAGCTCCCCTTCCATGCATGATTATTTCCTCACGGCGGGTTATTAACTTGCTGGAGCATGGCTGGTGAGAGGCACCTGCACCCCCTGCAGGTGTACATCCTGCTCCACCTGAAGCGGGCGGGCACCGAGTACGCGAAGGGCATAGCCAGGAGGCTGAAAATCAGCACGGCGGAGGTGGAGGACGCCCTCAGCAGGCTTGAGGCGTGCAGCCTCGTGGAGCGCTCCTCCGGGTCTGCGATAAAGAGGAGCGAGGCGAGGTTCAAGCTCGCCCAGGAGGTCAGGAAGCACCACCTGTACTACACCCTCACGAGGGCTGGCAGGCACCTGCTGCGGAAGCTGAGCATCACCTGCTACCTGCGCGCCCGCTACTCGGAGAAGGCGCCGGAGGTGCTGGAATTGCTGAGGAAGGCAGGATGCGAGAACCACCTCACCCTCGCCCGGCTCACCTCCATGAAGCCCGCAGAAGCTAAGGAGCTGCTTGAGCATCTCCGCAGGGACGGGCTGGCATGCACCTGCAGCGCCAGGGTGCTGAAGAGGAAGCACAGGAGGGCAAAGCCCAAGAAGGAGACCAGGACGCACCACACCTACTACCGCCTCTCCAGGATGGGCGAGCTCCTGCTCAGGGGCGCCCTGTAGCCCGGCTAAGGGTGGGCGTAGCACGCCACGATTGCTTCATCCTTGGAGTCTATCCTCACGAACCCGTACCTCTCAAACTGCACCACCCTGCCTGGCTCCACAGAGCGCAGGGCAGCCTCCCCCACCCCCGTATCCCTGCCCTCCGGCCTCAGCACCTCCACCTCCACGTGCTCCCCCGCGGGCACCCAGTGAATCAGCCTGGCTCCGTGGCGCTTCGCCTCCTCAAGCTCCCTGCTGTGGAACTCCGCCACACCCTCGCCATCTCCAGCTCTCCTGAGCAGCACGTTGAAGCCCTCCATGAGCCTCACCACCTGCCCCTCCTCAAGCCTCTCAAGGTCCCGCCTGTCTATGAACACCTCAGCCCTGCCCCCGCTGCCGGAGAGCACCAGCTCCCTGTACCCCCTCTCGGGGTGGTCTGGGTGCAGCCTCACCCTCGCCCTGAAGCTCTCAATGCCCTCCACCACCAGCCTGGCTGGAGACGCCACGAAGAAGTAGCGGTCCGCCACGGGCTCAACCAGCTGGCGGTTGTGGGCGTAGAGCACCTTCCAGCTGAAGCTTATATCGCTCTGCTTCACCCCCGCCTCCAGCACAGCCCTGCGCACCGCCTCGGGCATGAACCCCCTCCTGGCGAGGGCACGCAGGGTGCCGAGTCTGACATCATCCCACCCGGAGTACTCCCCCGCCTCAATCCCCCGCCTGATCTCCGAGGTGCTCAGGCGCACCCCCTCTATCTTCATCCTGCCGTAGTGGATGAACTCCGGCATCTCCCACCCGAAGAACCTGTAGATGAACTCCTGCTTGCGGGTGTTGACTATGTGGTCCTTCCCGCGAAGCACGTGGGTGACTCCCAGCAGGTGGTCGTCCACCGCCACCGAGAAGTTCATCAGGGGGTACACCCTGGCATCCACCCTGGGGTGGGGCACCTCCGAGATGCGCATTATCGGGAAGTCCCTCATCGCAGGGTCCCTGAGCTCCATGCCCGTCTTCAGCCTCAGCACCGCCTCACCCTCCCCAAGCTCCGAGAACATCCTGCCGAACTCCCGCAGGTTCTCCTCCACGCTCTGCCCCCTGTGCTCGCACGGCTCACCGCGGCCCCTGAGCCTCCTGAAGCGCTCCGTATCGCAGAAGCACACGTAGGCTCTGCCCATGCGGATGAGCTGCTCCGCGTGCTCCCTGTAAACATCCAGGCGTGAGCTCTGCACCACCACCTGGTGCACCTCAACCCCCAGCCAGCTCAGGTCCTGCGGTATCATCTCGTACGCCGGCGGGTAAACCCTCGCCGGGTCCGTGTCCTCTATGCGCAGAATCAGCCTCCCCGAGTACCTCCTGACGTACTCGTGGTTCAGCACCGCAGCCCTGGCGTGCCCCAGGTGGAGGGGCCCGCTGGGGTTGGGCGCAAACCTCATAACCACCCTGCTGGTGTCCCCGGGAAGCTCTGGAAGCCCCGCCTCCCGCTTCCTCCTCCTCTCAGGCGCCCCCAGCCTCTCCGCCTCCCTCTCTATCTCCTCCCTGCTGAGGGCGTTCACCTCCTCCACCACCCTGCGCACCTCCTCCACCACCTCCCTCCCCCTGCCCCTCAGCTCGGGATGCTCCCCCATGAGCTTGCCCAGCACCGCCTTCCAGTTAGCCCTGCCGTACCTCCTGGCATTCAGAATCGCGTGCCTCCTTGCAGCCTCAAGGTAGCTCACACGCTCACCCTCTGCCCGTTCCTGAGCAGGAACACCTCACGGTTTATGCTGTACCCCAGGGACTCCGCGAGCTCCGCATAGCTCGCCTGCATCTCAAGGGAGCCGTGGGTAGGTATGACCTTCTCCGGCTGCAGCATCTTGAGCAGGTCGTAGTGGTCCTCCTTGGAGGCGTGCCCGGAAACGTGCAGCCCCTTGAACAGCCTCGCCCCCTGCAGCTTGAGCTTGGTCTCCACAGCATACCTCTGCGCCACGTTTATGGGGTTGGGTATAATGTCGGCTGAGAATAGCACCTCATCCCCCTCCTCAATCCTGTACTCCATCTTCTGGTTTGCTATCCTGGTGAGGAGGGCATCGGGCTCCCCCTGGTGCCCCGTAACTATCAGCAGGTACCTGTGCTTCTCCTTCGCCACCCTCCTGAGCACCTTCTTTATGGCGTTCTTGCTGCCGTAGATGTGGGTGTTCTCCGGGAGGTCAACTATCCCCTTCCGCTCCGCTATGCCCACGTACTTCTCCATGCTCCTGCCCAGCAGCACGGGCTCGCGGTCAAGCTTCGTGGCTATGTCAACAACGCTCTTCAGCCTGGCGATGTGGGAGGAGAAGGTGGTTACTATCAGCCCCTTCTCCCCGCTGCTCTTCAGCAGGGTGTCCTCAAGCAGGGTTCTCGCCACCTGCTCGGAGGGGGTGCGCCCGTCGTTGGAGACGCGGGTGGTCTCTATTATCAGCGCCTTCAGCCCCTCCTTTCCGAGCTCCCTTATCCTGCGGTAGTCGGGCTTGGTGCCTATCACAGGGTTATCGTCAAGCTTGAAGTCGTTGAGGTAGGCAACGCTGCCCTCCCTGGTGTGCACCACCAAGAAAACCGTATCCGGGATGCTGTGGGTTATCCTCACGAACTCTATGCTCAGGTCGGGCATGAGCTGCAGCACCTCCCCCGCCTCAAGCACGTACAGTGGGTTCTGAGCCCTTCCCCTGAGCTCCCGCCTCACCAGCTCTATGGTGTAGGGGGTGCCTATTATGGGCGCCTCCGGGAACTTGCTCGCAAGCAGGGGAACAGCTCCTATGTGGTCAAGATGCCCGTGGGTGAGCACTATCGCCCTAACCTTCCCGTAGTCTCCGTTCAGAGCTGGAATTATGCCCCGCTGGGCAAGCTCCTCGTGGGACAGCTTAGATATATCCGTGTCCTCATGAATGAGCACCCTGTCCAGGCGTATCCCCATATCAGCCACTATTGAGTCCTCTCCACACCTGATTACCGTCATGTTCCTGCCTACTTCCTCATATCCTCCAACCGCATGAATCTCCACAGTATCACCCCAGCATGCCTCTGGCGCTGAGCCACTCCCTGCACCTGCCCAGCACCACCACTCTGGAGCTGGAGAGCGCCTCAACGTCCCCGGAACCCGTGAGGAACATCGCCACCCTCAGCTCCCGCTCGTAGGTGCGCAGCACCCTGACAACCCCCTCCGCACTCCTCACCGCCTCCTTCAGCAGGGGCAGAGCTACGCCGCAGGCGCGTGCTCCGAGAGCCAGTGCCTTGGCGACGTCCACCCCGCTCCTCACGCCCCCCGTGGCGAACACGGGCACCGACACCGAGCGGGCGCACTCCACCAAGCTAACCACCGTGGGGATGCCCCAGCTCAGGAACCTCCTCGCCACCTCCTCGGTGCCCCGGTAGCTCTCCACGGCTGCGAAGCTCGTGCCTCCTGCGCCTCCCACGTCTATCGCCGAAACCCCCGCCTCCTCCAGGCGGGCGGCATCCTCGGCGCATATCCCAGCCCCCGTCTCCTTGACTATCACCGGCACATCCAGGGCATCGCACACCTCGGATATGCGCTCCAGCACGCCCGCAAACTGGGTGTCGCCCTCCCTCTGCACCGCCTCCTGCAGGGGGTTCAGGTGCAGGGCTATGGCGTCAGCCTCTATCATCTCCACCGCGCGCTGCGCCTCCCTTGAGGTGAAGCCCCTGCAGAACTGCACCGCTCCCAGGTTGGCTATGAGGTAGGCATCGGGCGCATGCTTCCTCGCCACCGCAAAGCTCTCAACCAGCTCCCTGTGCTCAATACCCGCCCGCTGGCTTCCAACACCCAGGGGGATGTTGAGCTCCTGGGCAGCCACCGCCAAGTTGCGGTTTATCTTCTCAGCCTCCGCATGCCCCCCCGTCATGGCGGCTATGAACAGGGGCATGCTCACCCTCCTGCCCAGAAAGCTTGTCTCCAAGCTTATCCTCTCGGCGTCCACCTCCGGCAGCGCGCGGTGCACGAGCACCACGTCCTCAAATCCCGCGCTGATTTCAGCCTCAACACTTTCGTTCAGGCATATTCGTATGTGGTCAAGCTTCCTTTCTGATATGCTCATCCAATCTACCCCTTCACTATGGTTCCTCTTACCTTCTCCCCTGATAAAGCTTTCCTAAGCCTCCCCTCTTCAAGAGCATTTATTATAACCGAGGTGTACCCGCGCCTTGCGAGCTCAACCAGCTCCTCAAGCTTCCTCCTCATCCCCCCCGTGGCGTCATGGCTCCGCATCTCCGGCGCAAGCCTTCCGAAGCTCTCGGGGGTCACCTCGGGTATCAGCTCCGCCCCGGGGCTCTCGGGCTCAGCAGAGTATATGCCATCCACATCGGTGGCGAGCACTATCCTTCTGGGCCTGAGCTTCAGGGCGAGCTCCCGCACCAGGGTGTCACCCGAGAGGATGCACACCCCAAGCTCAGCGTCCCTGGCGACATCCCCGCACAGCACGGGCACCAGCCCCAGCTCCAGCAGCCACCTCACCGTTCCAAGCTCAAGCCTCTCGGGCTCTCCCCTCCTGCACACCGCAATTGCCGAGGTCTGGACACCGAAGGCTCTCACCCCCGCCTCAACCAGAGCCCCAACCACCAAGCGGGTGAGCTCCGCCATCGCCTGCCTGGTCAGGGCTATACCCCTGAGCTGCTCCTCAGAGCTCAGCCCCCTGTGGAGAGCGTACTCAAGCGCCAGGGGGTGGCCGAAGCTTCCACCCCCGTGAACCACCACTAAGGGCTCCCTCTCAGCCACCGGGAGAATCTCCCGGGCGAGCCTCCGCATAACCCCGTGCCTGAAGCTGAAGGGCTCCTGCTTTCTTGTTATCAGGCTCCCACCGAGCTTTAGCAGAATCATCCCTCAATCACGGCTCCCTCTGCGCTGACCTCCACGCTGAAGGCGCTGCACGAGCTGGAGAGCGCCTCAAGCACCTCCCCGTGCCTCTCCTGGGCAAGGGCCACCATGCACCCTCCACCCCCGGCGCCCGTGAGCTTCGCCCCCTCCGCTCCCGCGGCTCTCGCAGCATGCACCAGGCGGTTGAGCTCGGGTGTGGATACGCCGAGAGCCTCCAGCAGGTGGTGGTTGATGTTCATGAGCTCGCCCAGGCGGCGTGCGCTGTGGCGCTCCACCTCCCCCCTCGCCGCCAGGGTAACGGCTCCGATGGCATCCAGCAGGCTCTCAACCACCCTCTCATGCCTGCGGTGGAGGCTCCTCACCCTCGCCACCAGGTCTGCGGTTCGCCTCTTGACGCGGGTATCACCCACCACCAGCCTCAGCTCCGGAGGGGTGAGCCTCTCGTACCCGCCCCCGTGGATGTAAAGCATGCCCCCGTGGGCTGAAATAGCGGTGTCCGTCGGGGATGCGGCACCCTGCACCCGCAGCTCAACCCTGTGCCCCAGCTCCGCCAGCCTTCCGGGTGACACCTCAGCCCCCAGGAGGCGCAGCACCGCAAGCAGGGTGGCAACGCTCACCGCCGCGCTTGAGCCCAGACCAGCCGCCTCCGGCAGCTCAGAGCGGATGCTCAGCCTCACCCCGCTTCGCCTTCCCGCCTCCCTGAAAGCCTCCTCCACGGCTGCGGCAACGTACCTGAACCTCCCCCTCGGCTTTCCCTCCCCTCCAAGCCTGAGGCGCTGGCGAACACCCCGCTGCTCCACCACCACCCCATCACCCGCCAGCTCGGCAGTGACCCTCACCCGCCTGCTTATGGCGCAGACTATCGCCGGTCTCCCGTAAACCACCGCGTGCTCTCCGAAGAGTATGACCTTGCCAGGGGCTGACGCCGTGAGCATGCTCATAAAATCTCCCCGTGGGGTAATAAAGCTTTCAGGATGCCCCTTCCTACCTCTCCACCCTGATTCCCAGAATCTCCCGCCTTCCCTCGTGCACGGCCCTTGCGATTTCCGCGCTCCCCCTGGCAGCGCTGTACGCATCCACCCGCATCACGGGGGCAATCCCCTGCAGCCTCCTCCTCAGGGGCAGGAACACCGAATCGTGCACCCCCGCGGACCCCGTTATAACGATAGCCTCGGGCTCCACCAGCGCCATCAGGGAGCGTATCTCCATCTCCACGCTCAGCACCAGCGCCCTGAGCGCCAGCCTTGCTCTCTCCCCCCTCGGCTCCAGCACCTCCTCAAACTCCGAGAAGGGGCATATCTTCACCGCACCCCCCCTGGAAAAAGCCTCATTCGCGGTGAGCTCCCCCCTGTCCACCCTCCTGAGAGCCTCCAGGTCAAGGGGACCGTGGAGCATGCCTATGGCGCCGAGGCAGGCGTCCACCGCACCCGCGAGCCTTCCATCCTCAACACCCACGCTCACCGTATTTGAGCTCACATCGGTGACGATGAAGCTCTCACCCCCCAGGCTCTCCCGCACCCTCAGGTAGGCGTCGTAGGCTATGCTCACCTTCTCGGCGCTTGCCATGTGGGAGTACAGCGCCCGCATCCTCTCATCAAGGCACCCCAGCCCCCTGTGCATCCCCGGTATCACCACCGCCCTCACCCTTGAGGTAACCTCATCGTAGGCACGTGCACCCCCGCCCGTTCGCTCTCCAGCGTCCCCCGGCTCAACCCCCCTGTTCGCCACCCTCTCAGCCGGGGTAATCGCATCTATCCCATCCCCCATCCCGTAGGTAACTCCGGCAAGCACCACACGCGAGAGCTCCACCCGCCTCTCAAGCTCCCCCAGCACACCCCGGGAGGCGGCCACCCTCCTGGGTATCCCGAACCCCAGGTTATCAGGGATA
>Ga0256830_1001476_pt1 | contig 16645 bp, 14 predicted proteins | sample 128326metaG_FD_190537 | JGI IMG/M metagenome (GOLD analysis project Ga0256830, IMG submission 190537) | Hydrothermal vent microbial communities from Lau Basin, Pacific Ocean - 128-326 | ecosystem: Environmental > Aquatic > Marine > Hydrothermal vents | place: Pacific Ocean: Lau Basin | collected... | reverse complement strand
CCGTCGAAGCCCGCCGGCATGTGACCGCCGTGCAGGTGCGTGGTGGTGCGTACGTTGGTGTTGTTGATCTGGCGGACGATGACTTCCTGATCCGAATCGACAAGAATGGTCGGGCCGGGGGTCATGCCGTTGTAGCCCAGGATGTCGGTCTGGAAGCCGGGGATGATCTCCACCGAGGCGTTCTGCTGGGTGATCTCGTAGATGGGCCGTCCAGCGGAATCGGTACCGCTGGGCTGCGCCACGGGCGGAATGTTCAGCGGCAACTCGAACACCGGCACGTTGATGCCACCGCCACCGCCGCCGCCACCGCCGCCACCACCACGCATGCGCGCGGCCAGGCTGGTTCCGGACCAGGCCAGTGCGGGCAGTGCCGCCGAGCCCTTCAGAAAGTCACGTCGAGTCGTCATGCTTGTCTCCTCATTGGGGTTCAGTTGTTATCACTTTTATTGTTTTTGTGTGCGTGTTGAAAAAGCAGGCACACCATAGTCGAAGAGCCGGTATTTTTTCTGTAACCCGGGATACGTATGACACAGGGCGCCGCGTCAGACTTCACGAGACGTGCACAAGTTCACAGGAGGAAGATACGGATGGAACGAGTAGCGCGAACCGCGCCGTGGGTGTAGTCAGGCGCCAACGGCGGGACGACGCAGGCGTTTCATGTCCAGCAGTTCGATACGTCCGCGTCGCAGGCGTATGGCGCCGCCACGCTCCAGTGACTTGAGCATGCGGCTGGTGACCTCGCGGGTGGTGCCCAGTTCCACGGCCAGTTCCTGATGGGTCATCTTCAGCATGGTCACCTCGGCGCGGGCGAAGCGGCGGCACAGGTAGTCCGCCAGACGCGCGTCCAGACGTTCAAAGGCTACTTCCTGTACGAGACTCATGGTTTCGTTCAGACGCCGCACCAGGTGATCGATGACATAGTTACGAAACGCCGGCGAACGGGAAAAGACCTCGTGGAAGTCTTCATAATCCATGCTGATCGCCTTCAGTGGCGTCTCGGCAACGGCCTCCACGGTATGGGGCTGCTGGTGCAGAAGATCGGAAAGACTGAGGATGCACAATTCACCGGGGTAGAGGCGGTAGAGCACGATCTCGCGACCGTTCCTGGCGCGCACGAAAACGCGTACCGTACCGTCCAGCAGGAGGGTGAAGTTCCGGCAAACGTGGCCAGGGCGATACATGATGGTTCCCGCCGGGATGGTCATGGGCAACATGTCCGCCACGGCTTCCTGCCAGACGGGATCATCGATGGCCTGTAACTCCGGGTAGTCGGACAGCATGCCCTCGGGGGTGAGAACCGATGTCTGTGGCATTGTCAGGCGCCTCCATGACGGCACAATAACACGCGGACATCCCGGCAAACTGGTGACAACAGGCAGGGGGATCCCTGCTTTTTCTGTTTAGCCTGCCATGCGAGAGGCCAGCCGTCTGTAACATTTCTCACACAGATTCGTTGTACTGTGCGCCATATCACAGAGCCAACGCATTCTTCGCAATTTTGCCGTCGCTGCATCCGGCGACCCGCCCCGAGCCGGCGCGTGATCCTGCAAAACTGAACATCACAGCGAGGCGCTGCCCGGTTTGTAAAACCCGGTGTCAATATATATAAGGAGGAAAAAAAACCGGACCTCATCGGGCGACGAGGTCCGGTATCCCCGGTTGGACCGCCCGGGGATCCACGCACAAAGGCTAAAACGTCGTACCGATACCGAGGGTGAAGACCCAGGGGTCGATGTCCACGTCCACCGTACCCAGCGCGGTAGTGGCGGTGGTGCTGATCTGGATGTAACGCAGATCGGCGTTGAAGAACCATTCCGGGTTGATGTCCACGTCCACACCGGCCTGCAGGGCGATGCCGAAGGAATCATCCAGCTTGAGGCTGGTGCCGGCCAGCGCGCCGGTGGTGGATTCATCGAAGAAGGTGGTGTAGTTCAGGCCGATGCCCACATAGGGACGGGTGCTGGCCTGCGGTGAAAAGTAGTGTTGCAGGCTCACCGTCGGCGGCAACTGGCTGGTCTCGCCCACCTTGCCCGCCCCGGCAAGAGTGCCGGCGCCATTGATGTCATGAGTGAAAGGCAGGGAGGCCAGCACCTCGAGCCCCAGGCTGTCGCTCAACATGTAGGTCACGGTGACCGACGGCTGGGTGTCGCCGTCCACGGCCACCTGTCCGCCCGGCGCGCCAGACAGGTCGCCGCTGCTGTCGTTGGGGCTGACATTGCTCACGCCGACACGCAGGATCCAGTCACCGGCGGCAGCGGCCTGCACGGCGGCGGTGGGTGCCAGCAGCAAGATGGCAAGCAGTGCGGTGGCACTTGTTCGGAAATTCATACGCATTACCTCTAAATTTCTTGAGTGTTCATGTCTCGCTGTTCACGCCCGCGCCTCCCTGGCAGAAATGGCAAGCGACCGTGGGCGCATGGTGGCGGCTGACGCGGCGGGAGGTGTTGACCTGGATCAATTTCCACGCGTTTTGTGTGGAATACAGAGTGCTTTGCCGGGAAATAACCGGCCGGGTGACCGGCGGTGACATCGGTGCAAAAGGGAGGAAAAGGGAAATGGTGGCTACGCCCTGGATCGAACAGGGGACCCCGGCATTATGAGTGCCGTGCTCTAACCAGCTGAGCTACGTAGCCGCGGGGTGTGCTTCCCTGCCGGACCAATGCCCGTGCAGCGAGCGGCGCATTTTCGGGCCTGCTCCCCGCCTTGTCAAGCATGGAGCTCCCCGACGTCAGCCGCCGATGGCGCAATTTGCCGTAAATTCAACAGTTTGGCACGACACTGCGCCTGTCCCGTGTCCCGCCTGCCGGCCTCTCAAGGGGGCGCCCCACGGCGACTAAAATCCTTCGCCGCGGGGTCGTTATATATAGCGTAGTCCGGCATGGGGCCGGCTGCCGCCCCATAGCACAACACAAACCGCCATCAGGAAGATGACCCGACACCTGCATTGCTGGCCCCGCCGCTTCAGAAACCAGCTCGTCCTGCTCACCGGCCTGTTGCTCTCGGCCACGGTGGCCTTTCTCGCCTGGCAGACCCTGCACCGGGAGAGCCAGCATGCCGCCAGCGCCCTGCGCCAGCAGGCCGTGATCCTGGCGCGGAACATCGCCAGCACCGGCGCCACCTCCCTGGCCGCGAACGATCACGACGCCCTCGAGGCATTGCTCCTGCGCGCCGCGGAGATCCCCGACGTGAAGGCCATTGCCGTCACCGATGCCGCGGGACACGTGATCCGCGCAGTTCGTCGCCAGGAGGGGATGGCGGTGGTCGATGACGACCCGCGCTTGCCGCCTCCCCCCGCCGAGGCCAGTGAATATGTCGTACAGGACGCGCGACGGCTCACCGTCTGGTATCCCTTCGACGGCGAACTCACGCAGGCCTGGGTACGCATCGACTACAGCCTGGCGGCACTCCGGCAGCTGGAAAATGCGCTGTTTACCGCCACGCTGCGCGACGGTGCCGTGGCCCTGTTCGTATCCCTCCTGCTGCTGTGGCTCTACCTGCGCCGTCCCCTGCGTTCCCTCGAACGCGCGAGCCGCTTCGCCGCCCGCCTGGGTGACCACCACGGCGAGACCGTCAACCTCGACAGCCCGGCAGAAGAACTGGCGATCCTCGAGGAGGCCCTCAACCGCACCTCCCTCGATCTGAAGGCACAGGACGAGAAGATCATCGCCACCCTGACGGATCTGGAGACACAGAAGTTTGCCCTCGACCAGCATGCCATCGTCAGCATGACCGACCGTGAAGGCATCATTACCTACGCCAATGAGCGGTTCTGCCAGATCTCGCGCTATACCCGGCAGGAGCTGATGGGCAGGAACCACAACATCCTCAATTCCGGTGTTCACGGCAGCGCCTTCTTCCGCAACATGTGGAACACCATCCTCGCCGGCAAGGTCTGGCAGGGCGAAATCTGCAACAAGGCGAAGAACGGTGATCACTACTGGGTCAACACCACCATCGTGCCCTTTCTCGACGACAGGGGTGAACCCTTCCAGTTCGTCGCCATCCGTAACGATATCTCCGCCCTCAAGGCCACCGCCGCGGCCCTCAGCGAGAGCCGGGAGCGTCTGCACCAGAGTCAGATCTTTGCCCGCATCGGTAACTGGGAATGGAATATCGCCAATGACACCATCTTCTGGTCGGAAACCGTCAGCAGCCTGCTGGGCGAGGGCGACATGGCGCGCGAAGTGCCCTATGGAACCTTCATGGAGATGGTCCACCCGGAGGACCGCCCCAGGGTAGAGGATGCCGTGCGCGCCTGTCTGGAGGACGGCGAGGATTTCGATATCGAGCACCGCGTCATCCTGTCCCATGGGAAGACCCGCTGGATCCACGAAGCTGGCAACGTCATCCGCGACGCGGACGGCAGGCCCGTGCGCATGCTGGGTATCGTGCAGGATGTCACAGAACGCGTAAAGACGGAGATCACCCTGCGCGAGAGCGAGGAGATGATCCGCCATTCACAGAAGATGCAGGCCATCGGCACGCTGGCCGGGGGCATCGCCCATGATTTCAACAACATCCTGTTTGCCATCATCGGCTACGCCGAACTCATCGAGATGGATGCCGAGGCCGACAGTGAAACGCTGGACAATGCGGAGCAGATCCTGCAGGCCGCCGAGCGCGCACGCGGGCTCATCAACCAGATCCTGAACTTCAGCCGCCGTTCCCCGGACGAGGCCCAGCTCATTCAACCTCATCTGGTGGCCCGCGAGGTGCTGAAACTCATACGCGCCACGGTGCCGACCACCATCCGCATCGAGCATGAGCTGGAAAGCCGCGCTTACATCCGCATGGACCCCACTCAGCTGCACCAGATCATCATGAACCTGTGCATCAATGCCAACCATGCCATTGGTGAGAACTCCGGTGTCATTGCCGTCAGCCTGCACAATAGCAGCCTGCTCTCACCGCTGCATACCTACCAGGGTGAACTGGAAGCGGGAGACTATGTTTGCCTCACGGTCTCCGATACCGGTGCAGGCATTCCGGTGGAAGTCTTGCCGCGCATTTTCGATCCCTTTTTCACCACCAAGGAGGTCGGCAAGGGGACCGGCATGGGACTGGCATCCATCCACGGCATCATCGCCTCGGCGGGCGGCGGGATCACGCTTGCCACCACGCCCGGCGAAGGGACTACCTTTTCCATCTACCTGCCAAGGGCCGTGGTGACGGAGGAAGACCCCGCCGACGAAGCGCCGGTCGCGGTCGCCAACCAGTGAGAAAGTGCTTTTCATGAAAATAATATCGGCAGCCCGCGCCACACCGCCCGACAGCGGGAAGGCAGCGGCCTGCAAACATCCACTCAAGCAACCATGAAGGAAGACTGACAAATGCCCAGGAAGCGCGTGCTGGTCATCGACGACGAACCCCTGATCCTCGACGTGGTCTGCAAGTTTCTGCAACGCAGCGGCTACGAGACCGATACCGCCACCAACGGCAAGGAGGGCCTGGCGCGCTTCCGCGAAACGCCCGCGGATCTCGTCATTACCGACCTCACCATGCCGGAGCTGGACGGGATGCAGACCGTCAAGTACCTGCTGGAGGAATTTCCCGATGCGCGAGTGATCACCATGTCCGGCGGCGGTGACCGTTTCCCGGAGAGTTGCCTGCGCGAATCGGTGGAACTGGGCGCGGCCGGCTCGCTGAAAAAGCCCATCCGCGGCAAGGATCTCGTCCTCGAGGTGCAGCGCATCATTGGCGCGGCATAGCGGGTTTTCCTGACCCGGAAACGCCCTTGTTCAACCACAGAGGGCACAGAGAAAACCTGGAACTACGACACACACGGCGGCCATGCACAACCACAAGGCCCGCCCTGAACACGCTCCCCGCCCCCTGTCCCCCCTGAGGGCAGGGGAACCGATTGGTCAATCTCGTGAAAAACACGGAGCCTGGTTCAGGCCCCCGTGTTCCCCATGCCCGGTATTATTTTCCTCCGTGCGCTCCGTGCACTCTGTGGTTAACACACAGAAAAAGCCTATACGTTGAAGCGGAAGTGCATGACGTCCCCGTCCTGCACGATGTAGTCCTTGCCCTCCAGGCGCAGCCTGCCCGCCTCCTTCGCCCCGGCCTCGCCGCCGTACTCGATGAAGTCCGTGTAGCTCACCACCTCGGCGCGGATGAAGCCCTTCTGGAAGTCGGTATGGATGACGCCGGCGGCCTCGGGGGCGGTGGCTCCCACTTTCACCGTCCAGCCGCGCACTTCCTTTTCACCGGCGGTAAAGTAGGTCTGCAGGCCAAGCAGCGCATGCCCGGCACGGATGACGCGATTGAGTCCCGGCTCGTCGAGGCCCATCTCGGCGAGGAACTCGGCCTTCTCGTCATCCTCCAGTTCCACCATCTCCATCTCGATGGCGGCGCACACCGGTACCACCGGCGCCCCCTCGGCAGCGGCATGTGCCTCGACCTTTTCCAGCAACGGGTTGTCGTGAAAGCCGTCCTCGGCCACGTTGGCGATATACATCACCGGCTTGGCGGTAAGCAGAAAGAGATCCTGTACCAGCGGGCGCTCTTCCCTGCTCAGTTCCACCGTGCGCACGGGCCTGCCCTCGTCCAGTGCCGCGCGGTACTTTTCCAGCACGGCGAGGCGTGCCTTGGCCTCCTTGTCTCCGGACTTCGCCACCTTGGCCGTCTTGTTGATGGCCTTGTCCACGGAGTCGAGATCCGCCAGTGCCAGCTCGGTGTCGATGACCTCGATGTCGGAGACGGGATCGATCCTGCCCGCCACGTGCACCACGTCATCGTTCTCGAAACAGCGCACCACGTGAGCGATGGCGTCGGTCTCGCGGATATTGGCAAGAAACTGGTTGCCCAGCCCCTCGCCCTTCGAAGCGCCCTCCACCAGGCCGGCGATATCGACGAACTCCATGGTCGTCGGCAATACCCGTTGTGGCTTGACGATCTCGGCGAGCCTGTCCAGGCGCGGATCGGGCACCGGCACCACGCCGACATTGGGCTCGATGGTGCAGAAGGGATAGTTTTCCGCCTGGATCCCCGCCTTCGTCAGCGCGTTGAAAAGCGTCGACTTCCCTACGTTGGGCAGACCGACAATGCCACATTTAAAACCCATGTTTACTACCTTTGATCAACCACTGAGGGCACAGAGGGCACTGAGTAATTTCATATTGCCACCCGCTTGATGCCCTGTTTCAGCAATGGTACGTTGAAGTTAAGCAGGAGTCCCCTCTTAAACCCCAGAAATCTCAAATAGGTGATCACCTGCGCCAGATGAATGTCTGTTAGTGCGCTTACTGACTTTAGCTCGAGCAACAGACTTTTGTTGACAATCAGGTCAGCGCGAAAACCCACACCCAGTTCCTCACCCTTGTAGCTGACAGGTATTTCCACCTGCCGAGCAACGCCCAGTCCACGCTGATTCAACTCCAGAAACAAGGCCTCTTCATACACCGCTTCGAGCAAACCGGGGCCCAGTGCCCGATGTACTTCAATGGCAGCGCCTATCACCACTTCAGTAAGCAGCGCATCACAGTCTGTCAAACAGCGCTTTTTCTGCCTCATCATTCCTTCCTCCATGAAAGAATCTATCTCTGTGTATTCTGTGCTCTCTGTGGTGAACTATCCCGAGTGCAGTCGGTTCATGGCGGCCTGCATGTCGCCTTCGATGACCAGGGGCAGGACGTCCATGGCGCGGTCGATGGCGTCTTCGATGGCGCGCCTGTCTTCCGCCGAGGGTTTACCCAGTACGTGGGCGGTAACCTTGCGCGATTCACCGGGATGGGCGATGCCGAGACGCAAGCGCGCGAAGTTCCTGTTGTTGCCGAGACGGCTGATGATGTCGCGCAGGCCGTTGTTGCCCCCGTGGCCACCGCCCTGCTTGAGACGGGCGACACCGACGGGCAGGTCTAGGTCGTCGTGCGCGACGAGGATGTGCTCCGGCGCGATCTTGTAGAAACCCGCCAGTGCGGCCACGGCCTGGCCGCTGTTGTTCATGAAAGTATCGGGCTTGAGGAGCCAGACGTCCTGCCCCGCCAGCCGCACGCGCGCCACCTCGCCGTGGAACTTCTTTTCACGCTTGAAGCTGCCGCCGTGGACGCGTGCCACCTCGTCAACAAACCAGAACCCGGCATTGTGCCGGGTTCCAGCATATTCCGGGCCGGGATTACCCAGGCCCACCAGCAGCTCGATACGTGACAAGGGAGGCTATCCCGTATCTGCGCGGGGAGGAGACGGCTACTCGCCGCCTTCCCCGCCTTCGGCCGCGGCTTCCCCGCCCTCGGCCGCCTCTGCCTCTTCCTCGTCCCTGGCGCCGCGCGGCAGGTGAATGGCCGCCACGGGCTGGTCATGCTCCGCGCCATGGGAGAGTTCCACCAGTTCCACGCCCTTCGGCAGGCTCAGGTCGGACAGATGCAGGGTGTCGTCGAGTTCCATCTTCGACAGGTCCACCTCGATGAACTCCGGCAGATCGCCCGGCAGACAGCTGATCTCGACTTCCGTCATGTTATGGGTCACCAGGCCGCCGGCCTTGACGCCGGGACAGGACTCTTCGTTGACGAAATGCAGGGGCACGTGCACGCGAATGCTTTCCTTCGCGCTGACGCGTTGCAGATCCACGTGCAGCACCACCGGCTTGGCGGGATGGCGTTGCAGATCCTTGAGAATGGCCTGTTCCTCGCCGTCGGGCAGTTTGATGGTGAGGATGTGGGAATAGAAGGCCTCGTTTTCCAGGTTATGGAAAAGCTGGTCGTGATCCAGCGTCAGGGCGACGGGATCCTTGTGGGCGCCGTACATGACGGCGGGCACCTTGCCGGTCCGACGGAGGCGGCGGCTCGCACCTTTCCCCAGGTCAGTCCGGATTTCGGCATGAAGTACGAATTCTGCGCTCATGTGAAAACTCCAGTGTCAGAATGAAAAACGCCCCGGCCCCATGCCGTTGCGCCCGCCTCCCCGCGACCAGGGAAGACTGCTCGCCACCACGCCGGGGCGGGGCGGCTAATCCACGTACATCGAGCTGACCGATTCCTCGTTGCTGATACGACGCATGGTCTCGGCCAGCATGCTGGCAACGCTCAGTTGCCGGATACGTTCACACTGCCGCGCGTCCTCGCGCAGCGGGATGGTATCGGTCACCACCAGCTCGTCCAGTTGCGAGCCGTTGATGTTGTCCACCGCCGGGCCGGAGAGCACCGCGTGGGTACAGTAGGCCACCACGCGCCGCGCGCCGTGCTCCTTCAGCGCACCGGCGGCCTGGCACAGCGTGCCGGCGGTATCCACCAGGTCATCGACGATGACGCAGGTGCGGTCCTCGACGTCACCGATGATGTTCATGACCTTGGCCTCGTTGGCACGCGGCCGGCGCTTGTCGATGATCGCCAGGTCGGCGTCGTCGAGGCGCTTGGCCAGTGCCCGCGCGCGCACCACGCCGCCCACGTCGGGCGACACCACCATCAGGTTGGGATACTCCTGGCGGTAGACGTCGCCCAGCAGGATCGGCGAGGCATAGACGTTGTCCACCGGGATGTCGAAGAATCCCTGGATCTGATCGGCGTGCAGGTCCACGGTCAGTACGCGGTCGGTGCCCACGCCGCACAGCATGTCGGCCACCACCTTGGCGGTGATGGGCACGCGCGCCGAGCGCGGGCGCCGATCCTGCCGCGCGTAGCCGAGGTAGGGGATCACCGCAGTGATGCGCCCCGCCGAGGCGCGGCGCACGGCGTCCACCATGACCATCAGTTCCATGAGGTTTGCATTGGGCGGCGCACAGGTGGGCTGCACAATGAAAACATCACGGCCGCGGACGTTCTCCATGATCTCCACCTGGATCTCGCCGTCCGAGAAACGCCCCACGGTGGCCTTGCCCAACGGCATGTTGAGGCGGGCCACCATGTCGCGCGCCAGTTTCGGGTTGGCGTTCCCGGTAAAGACCATCATGCTGCTGTCCGACACGTCTCTCACCCTGCTGTGTCCCGAAAAATATGGCTGGGCCGGCAGGATTCGAACCTGCGAATGCTGGGATCAAAACCCAGTGCCTTACCGCTTGGCGACGGCCCAAATCAGTTCTGCGCCTGGCCTCGCGCCTGTTCCTGCAAGCCCTTCCATTCCGCCACTGCCGCCTGCAAGGGCGAACGGTTGCAGCCCCGCGCCACGAACAGCGGCCAGTCCGGCGCCAGCGCCGCGGCGGCCTCACGCGCGGCGGCCTCGTCGTCGAAGGCGGCGAAAACGCAGGCACCGGTCCCCGTCATGCGCGCCGGCGCACGGAGGGCGAGCGCGTCCCGCGCCCGCGCTACCTCGGGGTAGCGGCGAAAGACGACCGATTCACAGACATTGCTGACCCGCCCCGCCAGGAAGTCGCGTATTTTAATGGCTGGGCAATCCCGTATCAATGCAGGGTCGGAAAAAATCTCAGCCGTTGAGACACTTACCGGCGGGACGATGACCACGTACCAGGGCTCGGCGAGAGCCGCGCCCTCTCCCGCCTCGGCCAGCAGCCTGTGCACGGGGATCAGGCGCTCGCCCACGCCCTCGGCCCAGGCCGCCTCGCCGGCGACAAAGACCGGCACGTCGGCCCCCAGCGCCAGCCCCAGCTCGGCCAGCGCCGCGGAATCGAGGCCGCATTCCCACAGGGCATTGAGGGCCACCAGGGTGGTGGCGGCGTCGGAGCTGCCGCCGCCCAGCCCCCCGCCCGCGGGCAGCCGCTTGTGGAGGTGGATCTCCACCCCGCGGGCCACGCCGCAGCGGGCCTGCAGGGCCCGCGCCGCCCGCACCACGAGATCCGCTTCCGGCGCCAGCCCGGCGAGCCCGCCATGGCGCACGATACGGCCGTCCCCGCGCAGGCGAAAGCGCAGCCGGTCGCCGTGATCGAGGAACTGGAACAGGGTCTGGAGCGTGTGGAATCCATCGTCGCGGCGGCCGGTGACGTGCAGGAACAGGTTGAGCTTGGCCGGGGCGGGCCAGGCGAAATCGGCGGGATCCGGGGACATGGGCCCATTATATCGCCCTGCCATGGAAGTATCGCGGGCTTTACCGATACCCTCAGCCGAGCCCCAGCTGCCACTCGTCCACCACCAGGCGCACCTTGAGATCACCCTGATCGGCGAAGATCTTGTCCGGCAGCTCCAGGCCATTGACCTGCGTGTAGCGTCGCAGGCGGATGCGCCAGTCGGCCTGGCGCAGGGTACTGAGGCGGCCGCGGCCGTCGAACTCCGAGGCGGCCACGGCGAGGCGCGGATCGGGCAGGCCCAGCATCCAGTAGCGCAGACCGCTCACCGGCATGAGCACGCCGGTATGGCGATAGAGCAACTGCTCGGCGCTGTCGGCCTCGAAGCGTCCCTCGCTGGTCTCCAGCACCACCGGGCCGCCCTCGCTGCCCGTGAGCCGCAGCCCGCTGCCGAAGGGACCGCTCAGCACCATGAGCCAGTCGCGGCCCCGTTGCCGCCATTCCACCCTGATGAACCAGGACTCCACGCCGCGCACGATACTCAGGCGTCCGCTCAGGCGAAAGTGGTCGAGGTTCCCCAGGGCCGCGCGGCGTGCCTGCCAGGCGGCGGCGGGATCCGCCACCCCGGTCTCGGCCGGTGGCAGGCCCGCGCATCCTGCCAGCGACAACAGGCCGGCGAGCAGGACGAGCCGGCGTCTCATTGGGTGAAGCGGCGGATGACGTCGAGCAGGAGCTTGTGTTTCGGCGCCACGCGCACCGCCGCCTCCCAGACCTCGCGCGCCCGCTCGTGGTCGCCGGTGACCCACAGGACCTCGCCGAGGTGGGCGGCGATCTCCGGGTCGGTCATTTTCTCGAAGGCCTTGTTGAGGTACTCCAGCGCCTTGTCGTAGTTGCCGAGACGGTAGTGGATCCAGCCCATGCTGTCGATGATGGCGGGATCATCGGGCTTGAGCCTGTAGGCACGCTGGATGTACTGCAGCGCCTCCTCCAGCCGGTCGGTGCGATCGGCGAGGGTGTAACCCAGCGCGTTGAGTGCCTGGGCGTTCTCCGGCTCACGCTCGAGGATACTGCGCAGATCGCCCTCGGTGATGTCGAGGCGATCGATCTTTTCGGCGATCAGCGCGCGGGCGTAGAGCAGCTCCGTGTTGTCCGGCATGTTGCCCAGCGCCTCGGTGTACATGTCCACCGCCTCGGCATACATGCCCGCCTCGCGCAACAGCTCGCCCTCGGCCAGGTAGAGGCGCAGTTCCACCTCCGCCGAGCTGGGCGTGATGCTGCTCAGGTGGCGGCGGGCCCTGTCGATGCCGTCGCGGTTCCTGTAGACCACGGCGATGCGGATCTGGGCCTCGAGGTAGTAACGCCCGCTGCGCACCGCCTGGTAGTGTTCCAGCGCGCCGTCCCAGTCCTTGCCCTGTTCGGCGATCTGGCCCAGGTAATAATGCGCCTCGGCCTTGCGCTGACCCATTTCCAGCAGGCGCCGGAAGTGACCGGCGGCAACATCGAGCTTGCCGGTCTGCAGGTTGAGCAGGCCAAGGGCGTAGATGGCCTCGACGTTGGCGGGATCGGCGCTGAGCAACAGCTGGAACTGTTCCTGCGCCTCGGCGAAGCGGTTTTCGTCCACCAGCCGGCGCGCATAGTAAGTACGCAACTCCGTGTCCCCGGGCAGGCGCTCCAGCGCGGCGCGCAGCATGTCGAGGGACTCCTCGCCCTTCTCCATGCGCACGAGGATGTTGCTGCGCAGGATGAGGGCGCGGGTGAGATCGGGATCGAGAGCCAGCAGCCGGTCCACCGCCTGCAGGGCGCGTTGCGGCGCGTTGAGCAGCAGGGCCAGCTGGGCATAGGCGTAGTGCGCCTCGACATCGTCGGCGCGGCGCTCGGCCAGTTTCTGCATCACCGCCAGCGCCGTGTCGCGATCGCGCTCGCGGCTGAGCAGCGAGACGATGAGCTGGTAGCTCTTGCCGCTGCCGCGCGCCACGTCCACCACCTTCTCGAGATACTGCAACGCGCCCCCGGCGTCGCCCTGGCGTACCAGCATGGCGGCGGCCACCTGGTTGGCCTCGATGTTGTCCGGCGCCAGCTCCGCCCACAGCTTCGCCACGATGAGGGCGTTCTCGTCGTCGCGGGCATAGACCGCAACGCGCGTGGCGCGCTCGGCGACGCGCGCATCCCGCGACAGCATGGCGGCGCTGACGTAGTACTGCACCGCCTGCTTGAGCTGGCCGCGCTGGCCGGCGATCTCCGCCAGCATGAGGTTGTAGAGGATGTCGGCATTGAGATCCGCCGGCGGCTCGAAGCGCCCGTCCGGGGCGGCGGCCACCGGGGCGGGCGGGGCCGACTGGTTCTCCGGCGCCGGGGCGGGTGCCGTCGCCGGCTCGGGCCGGGCCACCGGCATGGGCACCGGCTCACCCTGGGGCTGCCCCGCGGGCGCCTCCCCCGGCACATCCCCCGGCGCCGCCGGCAGGGAGCTGCAACCCTGTAAAATCAATATGTTCAGTGTGGTTAAGAAAAGAAACGCGGCAATCTTCATACCTGGGAGTCCAACCTTGGCTTGTCCGGGGGTGGGGGTGACGTGCTCCGATGGAGAAACTATAAACAACTTTGGGTGAAATTACCTTTATAATGTGGGTCTTGTGCCCCAGATTGAAACGGTTTTTCCGAAGTTTGTCCGTGAAACCAGTCCGTGACCCCGTCAGTGGTATCCGCCCGTGACCCTGCTCGCATTCGGCATCAACCATAAGACCGCGCCAGTGGAGATCCGCGAGCGCGTGGCCTTCCAGCCCGAGCAGGTGGGCGCGGCGCTGCGCGATCTCGTCGCCCACGCGCCGGTCACCGAGGCGGCCATCATCTCCACCTGCAACCGCACGGAGCTGATCTGCCAGACCGAATCCCCGGACGCCGACGCCGTCATCGAGTGGTTCCGCGCCTACCACAAGCTGGGCGCCGACGAGGTGGCGCCCTACATCTACGCCCACCCCGACAGCCAGGCGGTGCGCCACATCCTGCGCGTGGCCAGCGGCCTCGATTCGCTGGTGCTGGGCGAGCCGCAGATCCTCGGCCAGATCAAGAGCGCCTACCAGACCGCCAGCGATGCCGGCACCATCGGCCGCCTGCTCAACCGCCTGTTCCAGTACACCTTCTCGGTGGCCAAGCAGGTGCGCTCCGATACCGCCATCGGCGCCAACCCGGTGTCGGTGGCCTTCGCCGCCGTCAGCCTGTCGCGGCAGATCTTCTCCGATCTCGGTCGCCACAGCGCCCTGCTCATCGGCGCCGGCGAGACCATCGAACTGGTGGCGCGCCATCTGCGCGAACAGGGGGTGCGGCGCATGATCATCGCCAACCGCACCCTGGAACGCGCGCGCCAGCTCAGCCGCCAGGTAGAGGGGGAGGCCATGGTCCTGGCCGACGTGCCGCAGGCGCTCGTCGAGGCGGACATCGTCATCTCCTCCACCGCCAGCCCCCTGCCCATCCTCGGCAAGGGCATGGTGGAACGCGCCCTCAAACAGCGCAAGCACCGCCCCATGTTCATGGTGGATCTTGCCGTGCCGCGCGACATCGAACCCGAGGCGGGCGAACTCAACGACGTCTATCTCTATACCGTCGATGACCTGCACACGGTGATCGAGGAAAACCGCCGCTCGCGTGCCGCCGCCGCCGAGGAGGCCGAAGAGATCATCGACAACCAGGTGGAGCAGTTCATGGGCTGGCTGCGCTCCCTGGACGCGGTGCAGACCATCCGCCACTACCGCGAGCAGGCCGAGCACATTCGCGATGAAACGCTGGCCGATGCCCGCCGCCAGCTCGCCGCCGGCAAGGATCCCGAGGAAGTCCTCGCCGAACTGGCGCGCCTGCTCACCAGCCGCCTGATCCACAGTCCCACGGCGCAACTCAACCGCGCCGCCTTCGAGGGACGCAAGGAAGTCCTCGCCATCGCGCGCGAACTGCTCGATCTCAAAGACACCAACGACTAAGCGTATTCACCGTGAAAGCATCCCTGTTGAAGAAGCTGGAGGGGCTCGACGAGCGCATGGAAGAAATCAATGCGCTGCTCGCCGATCCCGACACCATCGCCGATCAGGAACGCTTCCGCGCCCTGTCGCAGGAGCACGCCCAGCTCACGCCGGTGGTGAACTGTTACCGCGAATATCGCGACAACGAGGCCAATATCGCCGAGGCCGAGAAGATGCTCGGCGAGGATGACGCCGAGATGCGCGCCATGGCCGAGGAAGAACTCGAACAGGCGCGCGCCGCGCGCGAGCGCCTGGAAGTGGAACTGCAGAAGCTGTTGCTGCCCAGCGATCCCAACGACGAGCGCAACATCTTCCTCGAGATCCGCGCCGGCACCGGCGGCGACGAGGCGGCGCTGTTCGCCGGCGATCTCTACCGCATGTACGCCCGCTACGCCGAGCAGCGCAGATGGCAACTGGAAGTGATCAGCGAGAGTCCCGGCGAGCATGGCGGCTACAAGGAGATCATCCTGCGCATCGTCGGCAAGGGGGCCTACTCGCGTCTCAAGTTCGAGTCCGGCGTGCATCGCGTGCAACGCGTGCCGGAGACCGAATCCCAGGGCCGCATCCACACCTCGGCCTGCACCGTGGCGGTGATGCCCGAGATCGAGGAAGTGGGCGCCATCGACATCAACCCGGCGGACCTCAAGGTGGATACCTTTCGCGCCTCCGGCGCCGGCGGCCAGCACGTCAACAAGACCGATTCGGCCATTCGCATCACCCATCTCCCCTCGGGCATCGTGGTGGAATGCCAGGACGAGCGCTCGCAGCACAAGAACCGCGCGCGCGCCATGTCGCTGTTGCAGGCGCGCCTGTTGCAACAGGAGCAGGAGAAACAGGCCGCCGAGCAGGCCCACACCCGCCGCCTGCTGGTGGGCTCGGGGGATCGCTCCGAGCGGATCCGCACCTATAACTTCCCCCAGGGACGCATCACCGACCACCGCATCAACCTGACCCTCTACAAGCTCGACGAGATCATGGCGGGCAAGCTCGACGAGATCATCGAGCCCCTGGTCAACGAACACCAGATGGATCTGCTCGCCGAGATGAGCGCCGAGCAGTAAGCCGCCGGTGAGCGCGCGCGCGACCATCGCCCACTGCCTCGCCGCCGCACAGCAGGGACTGGCGGACTCGGACAGCCCGCGCCTCGACGCCGAGTTGCTGCTCGCCCACGTGCTGGGGGTCACGCGCACCCACCTGCATGCCTGGCCGGAACAGGAACTGGATCAGCACGAGCAGGCCGCGTTCACCGCCCTCATCCAACGCCGCGCCGCCGGCGAGCCGGTGGCCTACCTGCTCGGCGAAAGGGAATTCTGGTCCCTGCCCCTGCGCGTCACGCCGGACACCCTCATCCCGCGCCCCGAGACCGAGCTGCTGGTGGAGCAGGCCCTGGCCCGCATCCCGAAGGATGCCGCGCAGGACATCGTCGATCTCGGCACCGGCAGCGGCGCCATCGCCCTGGCCCTGGCCCACGAGCGGCCCCGCTGCCGCATCATCGCCACGGATCGTTCCCTCGCGGCGCTGGCCGTGGCCCGGGACAATGCCGCGCGCCTCGGTATTGCCAATGTCGCCTTCGTCGCCGGCGACTGGTTCGCTCCCCTGGCGGGGCACCGCTTCCATGTGGTGGCATCCAACCCGCCCTATGTGGCGCAGGCCGATCCGCACCTGCAGGCGGGCGATGTGCGCTTCGAACCCGCCAACGCCCTGAAGGCGGGAGAAGCGGGGCTGGACGACCTCACACGGCTCATCG
>Ga0256830_1001475_pt1 | contig 16657 bp, 14 predicted proteins | sample 128326metaG_FD_190537 | JGI IMG/M metagenome (GOLD analysis project Ga0256830, IMG submission 190537) | Hydrothermal vent microbial communities from Lau Basin, Pacific Ocean - 128-326 | ecosystem: Environmental > Aquatic > Marine > Hydrothermal vents | place: Pacific Ocean: Lau Basin | collected... | reverse complement strand
CTATTTTGAGCGGGTGACACAAGTGGCAGGCGGTGAAGCCAAACTGGCAGCCAACTGGGTGGCCGGGGACTTGATGGGCGCACTGAATAAAGTGGGTCAGGAAATTGCGGAAAGCCCGGTGAGCGCGGAAATGCTGGGTGGCATGATTAAGCGCATTCAGGACAACACCATTTCCGGTAAAATCGCCAAGGAAGTATTTGAGGCGATGTGGCAGGGCGAAGGCGATGCTGATACCGTCATTGACGCGCGTGGCCTGAAACAGATTACGGACTCCAGTGCGATTGAACCGGTTATTGATGACATTATTGCCAATAACCCGGGACAGGTGGAGCAGTACCGTGGTGGTAAAGACAAGCTGTTTGGTTTTTTTGTCGGCCAAGTCATGAAGGCGACTCAGGGCAAGGCCAATCCGCAGCAGGTGAACGAATTGCTCAAACAAAAACTCAGTGGTTAGTACGCTGTTTTTTGTTAGGAATGGAAATTGTATAAGTTATTCAATTTCCATTCCTTAACCGTCTGTATCAGGATGTGGTGTCTTGTAAAGATGAGGTGTTTTGCAAGGCGTTGTTGTAAATAATTACCTGGTTGCGACCATTGTTTTTTGCAGCATACAGCGCTTTGTCGGCATGAAACAGCAGAGTGGTTAATGCGGCCTCTGCATCCAGCTGGCTTTCGGTGAGCCCAATGCCAATACTGGTGGTCATGCTGATGAGCGCCTGTTTGTATGTGATGGGGTTTTTTGCCAGGGTGTCACGGATTTTTTCTGCCAGTATTTTTCCTCCCTGAGTCGTGTCACTCAAACTCAGAATTAAAAACTCTTCTCCGCCCATACGAAAAATGTAATCACTGGCACGACAGGATTCTTTTAATACCTCGCCCATGTGGGCAAGACACTGGTCGCCGACGAGGTGGCCGTATTGATCGTTAATGCGTTTGAAATAATCCAGATCGAGCATGAGCCCACTGAGACAGTGGGTTTCACGTTGTGCCTGTGCAAACAGTTGTGGGAATATTTGTTTGAGATAGCGACGGTTATGCAAGCCGGTAAGTGAGTCGGTGATGGCCGATTCTTCCAGCCGTCTGTGGGCACGGTCGATCTCTTCCTGTTTTTCACGCAGGCTTTGCAGCATTTCGGAAAAACGATTGGACAAGATATTAATTTCGTTGGTTTCCACAGCCCGGCCCATCATGGGTAATGCACCCCGCGTCACTGCACGAGTGATTTCCATTAACTGGTTTAGTGGCCGGTTGAAGTCACGCGCAATGATCAAGCCCATGATTAACATGGCAAGGCTGCCAAATATGGCCAATGCAAGAATGATTTGGCTGTGTCGTTTTAATTGTTTGAGCACTTCCTGTTCTGAAATACCGTGCCATAGGTGAGGCGTGCTTATGTTTTCACCTGCAAGGGGGATGGCGCGCACCTGATAAACGGTGCCATTCATCACAATACTGTTACTGCGGGGCAGAAAGGTTTTGCCTTCGCTTTCAGGCAGGCTGCTTAATTGCACAACATTATATTTTTCAATGAACAGGTGCCCACTACTATAGTTTTGATGCTGGCTGAGCCAATGACGATCAAGCAGGTGGGTAATGGCAATGGTACCTAGTGGGACGCCCTGCCAGGATATAGATGCCCATGCGACCAGTTCAAGCCCGCGTGGGCCCTGGGCGTAAAAAATGTTGTTTTGTGATTGACGCATGTGTTCCTGCACAGCATTGGCAAGGTCGGCATTTTTCGTATTGAGTCGTGGTTGCCCGTTCAGGTCAAGAAAGACAAAACGTTCTACGGGAAGCCAGCCAAAGTCGCGCTTAAAAAGCCGACGCAGGGCATCTTCTTCAGCCCCTATTTTGGTGACCATGTACATGTATTCCTGGATGCGTGGGTCATCACGAATCATTTCAGCATGGTGCAGGAGCCCATTTTCTTCCATTTTGATATTGCCGGTGAGCAGGCGGGCTGTGTTTGAAAGGTTGTATCTGGCCTGTTCCAGAATAGCATCGCGGGAATAAATATAGGTATACGCAAGTGTCGCCACCAAAAATGTGATGAGCAAAATGGTGTAAAAAAACAGGCGTGCGCGGTAAGTGGTTAGCATAAACAGAAAATGTTATCGCGTTACGGCATTTGCCGGGGTTGCCGGTCGCATCGGGTTGAGTGGCAGCAGCTCATATTGCCGGGCAATTTTGCGGAAGGCTTCGCCGGTCTGTGCTTCGTTAATAAGTTTAACCACATCCGGTGATGGATTGCGGTTGGTGATGGCTGAGAGTTGGCGATAGAAAGGGTATTTGCCGTTGCGCAGGTTTTCTGCTGTGGGCCTGGAGCCATCTACCATGATGATTTTTATCGGGTCTTTGGCATCGAATATCCAGGTGGCACCGGTATGGCCAATGGCACCACGGAAATCGCCTACCCGCTGCACCATGGCCGCAGCACTGGTGACATTCAGGCGTTCCTGACGGAATTCCTTGTGATCGGGCAAAATGGTTTTCCAGTGACCGGGACGTTTTTTGCAATGCAGGCGCGTGACCACCACGATGGGTTTGTCCGTTTCATCAACGTCGGCCCAGCTTGCCAGATCACCACGGAAAATAGCGCGTACCTGATCTGAGCTGAGGTTGTCCACCGGGTTGTCCTTGTGGGTAAGAATCAGAATGGGTTCTTTGACCAGTGGATAGACGATAAGTTGTTCTTTTTCGATTTCTTCATCGCTTAATGAACAACAGATAAAACCAAATGTTTCCCGGCTTTGGGTGGCTTGTCTGGTGGCCTTGATGCCAGCATTGCAGCCGACGCCAAGCATGGAGTTCTCACCAAACAAAATGACACGGCGACCGACTTTGGTTTCCAGGTCAGCCTTGATGGCATCAAATAAAATCCACGCAAAATGGGCACCGACGCCCATGAGAGCGTTGTCATTTTCGTGATCAGTGGCGCTGTGGTCAGCGGTATCTGTTGAAAAGGCAGGCCACGGGAAAAATGTGATGAACACACATAAATAGATGCCTGTGATGCGCGGGCCTGTGTTCATTTTAAACTCTCCCCAATTTCCCTATATTTGTGTCTTGGTTTTGTCACCTGGGTCACTCCCCACGTCCATGCTGTTACTGTTTTTTCTAAAGCACCTATTTATTGTTGTGTCTGCTCTTTAGCCGCAAGCACTCGAACTATTTCCGCGTTTTTGTTCAAGGTTTCCGTATTCCTCCAACGTTTTACCGGTAATCAGAATGAACAAAAACAGACTGAAGTATGAGTGCTAAACAGGGGGGTATTACATGCACGTTTCTTAATAATACGTCAACAGCATGTTATGTAATGTTTTTGCAGTTGTTAACGCCATGTCGGGTGAGCGGGAAATATTAACCGGCTCATCCAGGACCGTTAGGAAAATATATTGCTGAAACGGTGGCCATAGTATTTATTGAAAATATGACAGGGTCAATTTCTTTATATTCATTAGGGGTTATATTTTGGCGGGCATGTCTGGCGATTTACTACAGACCGGGCATTGTGGGTCACGGCGCAGGCGAATTTCGCGGAATTCCAGAGTGCTGGCATCCAGAGTTAACAAGCGTCCGGCAAGAGGCGTGCCCAGTCCACTGAGCAGTTTGATGGCTTCGGTGGCCTGAATGCTGCCGATGATACCCACCAGAGGGGCGAGTACACCCGTCTCGCTGCATCTGGCTTCGGCTTCGGGGATGTCATCGTAAAGGCAGCGATAACAGGGGGCATTTGTCGTTTCGTCGGGTGTATTCGGGAAAACGGATACCTGTCCCTCCAGGCGAATGGCTGCGCCGGACACCAGCGGTGTGTGTGTGCTGACGCAGGCTTGGTTGATGGCAAAACGGGTGGCAAAATTGTCGCAGGCATCGATGACCACATCTGCCTGCTGGACGGCCTGGGTGAGTGCTTCGTCAGTGAGCTTTTTGTCCAGCGTGCTTATTTTGATTTCCGGATTCAGGGCATGCAGTGTGTCTGCTGCGGAGTCCACCTTGGCGCGGCCGATGTCACTGTGGCGGTGAACAATCTGCCGTTGCAGATTGGATAAATCCACGGTATCAAAATCCACCAGCGTCAGTTGTCCCACGCCGGCTGATGCCAGATACATGGCGACGGGAGAGCCCAGTCCGCCGAGGCCGATAATCAATGCGTGGGACTGCATCAGGCGTTGCTGTCCGGCAATGTCCATCTGGGGCAGCATGATTTGTCGGCTATAGCGGAGGAGTTGGTGATCGTTCATCGAAGGTCTCAGGAATAACCGAAAGCGGGTGTTTTTTCAGGAGTAATGTCGCAGATACTCCGGCCGTTGATCACGGCAGCCATGTTTACGTTGATTATAACAATTAACAAAGATATCGAGTGTGGAACTGGCCTGATCATGTTGATAACCCAGGTTCATCAACTGGGTTTCTTCCGTGTAATAAAATAATGCGCGTTTCATTTTGATCAACAGGCTGTTGTCGAGATGGAAGCCCACTTCCATCAGCGCGGCTTCCAGTGTTTGCAGGGTAACCTGGCGGATGTTGTAACTGACCTGAATACAGTGGTCAGTCAGGGCACGGACATTTTCAATGCCGGGCACGTCCAGCAACAGGAGCAACGCCTCGCGGGCATCGTTGCTTGCCGGGTCCACATTGTGAAAGTGGATTTCACGGATTTTAATGAAATCGGTAGTGAGTGAATCCATGTCCTAATCCTAGCCCGATTACGGCCGAAATTCTACGTTTCTTGTATGGACTCTACCCAGCGCCCTAGGCTGACGCGGTCGTTTTGCGCCAGATCCTTTTGGGTTTGGACCTGCTGATAACCCAGTTTATGTAAAATAGCGGGCACTGTCGCGCCCTGATTGTAACCGTGTTCCAACAACAGCCAGCCGGGCGTACACAGATGCTGGCGGGCTTCGCTGCAAATAATACGGATGTCTGCAAGGCCGTCCGGACCGGATTGCAGTGCGGTGAGCGGTTCAAAACGCAGATCATCCTGTTGCAGGTGAGGGTCGCCGGAATGCACGTAGGGCGGATTGCTGATCATCATTTCAAAATGTTCGTTGGCCAGAGGCGCACACCAGTGTCCTTCGGCAAAATGAATATTGTCGATTTTGAGTCTGGCCGCGTTGTTGCTGGCAATGGCCAGTGCATCCGGTGAAATATCGGTGGCGACGATTTGGCAATGGGGTCGTTCACGGGCAATAGCCAGAGCGATGGCTCCACTGCCTGTGCCGAGGTCAGCGATGCGCCAAGTGGCGTCGAGGGGGATTTTTTCCAAAGCCAGTTCCACCAGCGTTTCCGTTTCCGGGCGGGGGATAAGGGTATGAGGTGAGACGGTGAGCGTCATGTCCCAAAAGTCACGTTTGCCAGTAAGATAAGCGATGGGCTCGCCCTGGCAACGTCGTGCAAGCAAGGTCTGGAATTGTGTGAGGTGTGCTGATTCGAGCATGCGCTCCGGCCACGTACGCAAAAAGGTGCGTGTTTGCTCCAGAGCATGGGCCAACAGAATTTCGGCATCCAGTTGAGGGTGTTCGTTCAAACCCGCGTTACGCAGTTGCGTTTCTGCATCCAGCAGGCTGTTTTTGATGCTGTCGGGCACGGCGAGTGGTGCGGTATTGTTGGGGTTATTCGTCACTTAATTGTGCAAGCTGTTGAATTTGATGCTCGTTGATCAGTGGCTCAATAATCGGGTCAAGGTTGCCCTGCATAATCTCGTCCAGCTTGTACAGAGTCAGATTGATGCGGTGGTCGGTGATGCGTCCCTGCGGGTAATTGTAGGTACGAATACGCCCGGAACGGTCACCACTGCCGACGAGTGATTTGCGTGTCTCAGCCTGTTCAGCATCCTGTTTTTCACGTTCAGCATTGGTGATACGGGCCTGCAATAATGACATGGCTCGGGCGCGATTTTTATGCTGTGAACGCTCGTCCTGACATTCCACCACAGTGCCCGTGGGCAAGTGGGTGATGCGAATGGCCGAGTCGGTTTTGTTGACGTGCTGACCGCCCGCACCGGAGGCACGAAAGGTATCCACCTTCAGGTCGGCAGAATTGATTTCGATCTGTTCCACTTCGGCGACTTCCGGCATGACGGCAACCGTACAGGCCGATGTGTGAATACGTCCCTGGGATTCGGTTTCCGGCACGCGTTGTACACGGTGGCCACCGGATTCAAACTTGAGCCGCGAGTAAGCTCCCTGGCCGATAATACGCAGAATGATTTCTTTGTAGCCGCCATGTTCACCCTGACTTTCACTGATAATTTCGATTTGCCAGCGACGATTTTCCGCATAACGTGAATACATGCGAAACAGGTCTCCTGCAAACAGCGCGGCTTCGTCACCGCCGGTACCTGCACGGATTTCCAGAAAAGTATTGCTGTCGTCGTTGGGGTCAGTAGGTAATAACAGTTTTTGTAATTCGAGTTCCAGTACCTGCTGGCGGTCTTTGGCGTTTTTGAGTTCTTCCTCCCCCATCTCGCGCATGTCGGGGTCGTCATCATTGAGTAATGATTCTGCTTCATTGAGATCGTCTAACGTGGACTGGTAATCCTTGAAACATTTTACCACCGGGTCAATTTGTGCATATTCTTTGGATAGTTCGCGGAACCGGTTTTGGTCCGACATGACACCTGGGTCAGCGAGCAGGGCGCTGACTTCTTCAAGACGGTCTGCAATGGTTTCCAGTTTATTGTGAATCGATGGTTTCATAATTCGCCTGTGCGTTACTCTTGTTTAATCATCTTTGGGTTTGACAGCAAATGCTTGCTGTCGGTGGAGAGAACGTCGCTAAAGGTCGTGGTTCTTGAGGCCGTACAATTCGCGAGCGGCGTCAAAAATTTCTTCGCGGGCATCATAGCCCGCCTTTTTGAGTTGCACGCTGGGGGTGTGGATGAGCTTGTTGGTCAGCCGGTTGGCCATTTCGGTAATGACCTGTTCGGCGTCTTTGCCGGATTGAAGCAGGCGCATGGCCCGTTCGAGTTCAATGTCGCGCTGGCTTTGTGCATCTTCACGCATGGCGCGAATGGTGGAGACGGCATCCAATGATCGCAGCCAGTGCATGAAATGTGACACTTCTGTGTCGATAATTTCTTCTGCTTGCTGTGCGGCTTCCTGACGGGAGCGCAGACCCTCTTGAATAATGTCTTGCAAGTCATCCACTGTGTACAGGTAAACGTCGTTGAGGTCGCTGACTTCGGGTTCGATATCACGCGGTACGGCGATATCCACCATCAGCATGGGGCGGTGTTTGCGTTTTTTCAGGGCGCTTTCCACGCTGCCTTTGCCGAGAATGGGCAGTGGGCTGGCGGTGGATGAAATAACAATATCCGCTTCGGCAAGATGTTGGGTGATCTCTGGCAGAGAGATGGCGTAGGCACCGACTTCCTGCGCCAGAGTGTGAGCGTTTTCCACTGTGCGGTTGGCAATAATCATTCGGCCAATGCCGCTTTGATGCAGATGGCGTGCTGCCAGTTCCACGGTCTCGCCAGCGCCGATGAGCAGCGCGGTACGTTTGTCGAAGGCATCAAAAATCTGTTTGGACAGGCTTACCGCCGCAAAAGCAACGGATACGGCACTGGCACCAATGGCGGTATCGGTACGCACCTGCTTGGCCACGGAAAAAGTGTGCTGAAACAGCCGGTCGAGCTGGCCACCCATGGTGCCTGCTTCGGTGGCGGTGGCGTAGGCGTCCTTGATCTGGCCAAGAATCTGCGGCTCGCCCAGCACCAGTGAGTCCAGTCCGCTGGCGACGCGCAGCATATGGCGTACGGCCTCCTGATCCGGGTGCAGGAAAATATAAGGTTCAATGTCCCGTTTTTCGAGCTTGTGATATTCTCGGAACCAATCGACAATAATGGCGTTGTCACGCTGGTCTTGGGCGGTGTGCTGGCCGGAATCGCAGTACAGCTCGGTACGATTACAGGTGGAAACAATGGCGGCCTCTTGAATTCTGGCGTTGGTGACCAGATCTTTCAGGGCATCAATTAGATTGCCCGGAGCGAACGCAACGCGTTCCCGGATGTCTACAGGGGCGGTCTTGTGATTAATGCCAAAGGCTAGAAGAGACATGCGTGCCGATAGTACCTTGATCAAACCGTAAATTCTGAGCGAACTGGGATGCGAATACAAGTCATGCTGAACCTGTCGGGTGCTTGATTTACCCGGGGTGTTTATTTTTAACCCAGGTTTAAGCGCACCAATGCTGTGGCCGACAGTAATTACAGTGATTCAGAGAAGTAGCACATGAGGCGCAAAATGCGCGAATTATCTAGAGTTTTGGAGTGAAAATGGTGAGAGTAGTGCGTTTTTTATGGGTTTTTGGTGTGGTCTGGCTGACGGGCTGCGCGGTTTCCACAGACGTGGTGAAAGATTCGCCAACACCTACGACAGCATCTGTGGGCACCTTGACGGCATTGCCTGAGGGTGAGTTTTCAGCACAGGTGATGTATCGGCTGCTGGTTGCCGAGGTGGCCGGGCAGCGGGGCGAAATTGTGGTGGCCGTGAACAATTATCTGGCAGCAGCGAAGGAATCCCGGGATGCCAATGTGGCAGAGCGTGCGGCGCGTGTTGCTATTCTTGCCCAGGCACTGGAGCAGGCGCTGGAGGCAGCAGAATTGTGGGTCGAGCTGGCCCCGGATGATGCGAAGGCCTATGAAGTGCTGGCACCGTTGTTACTGGTTTTTGGCCGTGCGCCGGAAACGGTGGCGCGTTATGAACGCTATATCGTCTTGTCAGCGGATAAGACTGATCAGGGATTTACGCAAATCTCTGGACAGCTGATGCAAGCCAAAAGCCCTGTTGCTGCACTTTCAGTCATGGAGCAATTGCTGACCAAACAACGGAGTAATCCCTATGCATGGTTGGCGCACGGTCAGCTGAGTCTGCATCAGGGCAAGCTGGAGCTGGCTATGGATTCGGTGGATAAATCCCTGGCGTTGAAATCGCACTGGGCTCCGGCCGTGGTCATGCGTGCGCGGATTCTCAGTTTGCAGGGGGACAAGAAGAAGGCGCTGGCCTATCTGGAAAAAGAGCGTGAAGGTGAGCTGGAAAATGATGTTTCCGTTGGCATGAGCTATGCGCGATTGTTGACAGAAGTCGAGCAGCTGCCCCAGGCTTTTGTCGAGTTTGAACGTCTTGCTGAGCAAGACCCGCGCAATACTGAGGCACAGTATGCCGCAGGTGTGCTGGCATTACAGCTGGACAAACTGGACAAGGCGGAAACCCGCTTCAAACGTGTCTTGCGCATGAGACAGCGTATGCTGGAGAGCAGCTATTACCTGGGACGTGTTTACGAGAAAAAAAATGATCCTGAGGTTGCGTTGAAATATTATTTTGCAGTGCATCGCGGCGCTTATTATTTAGGTGCGCAGTCACGGGCAGCCAATTTGCTGGCCGAGCAAGGCAAGCTGGAGCGTGCGCGTGAGCATCTGCATTCGCTGCGTGTTCGTAATGAACAGGACCAGGTGCGGCTTTATCTGGTGGAAGGGGAGCTGCTGCGCAAGGCCGGGAAATATCAGGAGGCTTTGGTATTTTTTGCGGATAAACTGAAAAAACTGCCTAATGATACCTCCTTGCGTTATGCGCGGGCGCTGGTGGCTGAAAGGGCCGATAAACTGGCGTTGGCCGAAGAAGACCTGCGTATCATCATCGAACGAGAACCGGGTAACGCACAGGCGCTGAATGCGCTTGGTTATACGCTGGCTGATCGTACTGATCGCCTGGATGAAGCGCTGGATTACATCACCCGGGCACTGGAAGTGGAGCCGAGGGATGCAGCCATCATTGATAGCATGGGTTGGGTGCAGTACCGCATGGGTAACCATGCCAGGGCCGTTGAGTTGTTGCGTCAGGCATTGTCATTGATTCATGATCCGGAAATCGCCGCGCATCTGGGAGAGGTTTTGTGGGAAATGGGCAATAAGCAGGAAGCATTGGATGTATTGGAAGCGGCCCTAGAAAAACACCCCAAACACAAAATTTTGCTGGAAGCCATGAAGCGCCTGGGTTTGTGACCCGTTCGCTGTTGCAACGTATTGCTCCGTGGTGGTTATTGGGCGCGGTGTTTCTATTTTCCGGTTGCGCCTCGTTGTCACCCTTTGCCCCTGAGCCTCCCTCCGAGCGTGTTGCGCAGTTATGGCAGCAACATGTTCAGTCTGTGAATGCACAAACTGATTGGACGTTGAGTGCGCGCATCGCTGCCCATAGCGAAGATGACGGTTGGAATGGCAAGCTGCATTGGCAACAGGAAAAAGACACCTATCAAGTGAGTTTCAATGCGCCGTTTGGCCAGGGTGGGTTACAACTGGATGGCGGGCCACAGTATGTCGAAATGCGCACTTCGGATGGGCAGACGATGGTTGCTACGGATGTTGAGTCCCTTCTCTATCAGCAGCTCGGCTGGCGGTTGCCATTACACAGCCTGCGGTATTGGGTGCGTGGTGTACCTGTGCCGGTGGGCGAGAAAGCCCCGCTGTTGGCTTTTGATGAAGAGGGCCGGCTTGCCCGTTTGCAGCAATCCCGTTGGCAAATTGAATACTTGGCCTATCGTCGGGTGGATGGGCTGATGTTACCGCGTAAGGTCTATCTGGAAAACGATGAACTCAGTGTGCGTTTGGTGATTGATCGTTGGGAATCAGGCAACGGCGGACATTAAGATATGTCGGACAGTCTCGTTTTACAGCAACCCGTTTGGCCCGCGCCAGCCAAACTCAACTTGTTTTTACACATCACCGGACAACGACCCAACGGTTTTCATGATTTGCAAACCGTGTTTCAGTTTCTGGATTTTGGTGACAAGCTACGTTTTTGTGTACGCGCCGATGGGCAACTGCGGCGAGTCACCGATGTGCCCGGAGTGCCTGAAGCAGAAGATTTAATGATCCGTGCTGCACGATTATTGCAGACTGAAACCGGTTGCACGCAGGGCGTAGACATTCACATCGAAAAAAAATTGCCCATGGGCGGTGGCCTGGGTGGTGGCAGTTCTGACGCAGCTACCACGCTGGTTGCGCTCAATGATTTGTGGCGGCTTGGTCTTAATGAAGACCGGCTCGCTACGTTGGGTTTGCAGCTGGGTGCTGATGTGCCGGTGTTTGTGCGTGGTCGTGCCGCCTGGGCGGAAGGTGTCGGTGAAAAACTGGAGTCAATAATGTTGCCCGAACCCTGGTTTGTGGTGCTGGTTCCCGGGGTGCAGGTCTCCACAGCTAAATTGTTTAGTGATACACAATTGACACGCGATGCGCGACCCATCAAAATACGCGATTACCTTTCGTGGGTTAGCGCTGGGGGTGCCGGGAGTGTGAGCGGTGCCCTTTTTTGTCGGGATGGTGAGAGCCGTGTTGGCAATGTATTCGAGCCATTGGTGCGGGCAAAGTATCCTGAGGTTGATGCCGCATTGATGGATTTGATGCGATTTTCGCCCGCGCGATTGACTGGCACTGGTGGTTGTGTGTTTGCGGCATTTGAGCGCGAATCACAGGCGCGTGAGGTGGCTGAACAGCTTGAAGACCGCTGGCAGACGATAGTCGCCGCGGGTTGTAATCGTTCGGTATTGTTCGGTTCAGAAAGGTTTTGTACGGAAAAATAAGTTTTTTATTGGGGCGTCGCCAAGCGGTAAGGCACTGGGTTTTGATCTCAGCATGCGCAGGTTCGAATCCTGCCGCCCCAGCCAATCGATAAATGACAACTGAAAATACAGTTGTCAATTGTAAACAGAGCTGGTCACTTCGGGTGGAGTAAATCGTGTCTGACAGCCAAATGATGGTGTTTACGGGTAATGCTAACCCGCAGCTGGCGCAGGCCGTGGCGAATTACCTTGATCTTTCTCTGGGTAAAGCTGTGGTGGGAGAGTTCAGCGATGGCGAAACCCTGGTTGAAATTACTGAAAATGTACGTGGTCGGGATGTGTTTATTATCCAGCCCACCTGCGTGCCCACCAACAATAATCTGATGGAATTGTTGGTGATGATCGATGCTCTGCGTCGCTCATCAACACGCCGTATTACAGCGGTCATCCCGTATTTTGGTTATTCACGACAAGATCGCCGCCCGCGTTCAGCGCGTGTGCCACTGACCGCCAAGCTGGTGGCGGACATGATTGTCACCGCAGGTGCTGATCGCGTGTTAACAGTGGATTTGCATGCTGACCAAGTGCAGGGGTTTTTCGACAAGCCCATGGATAATATTTACGCCTCCCCCATTTTGCTGGGCGATATCTGGCGTCGGGGGTATGAGAATCTGATGGTGGTGTCACCGGACGTAGGTGGTGTGGTGCGCGCCCGGGCATTGGCCAAGCGACTGGATGATGCGGACCTGGCCATTATCGACAAACGTCGTCCCAAGCCTAACGTGGCAAAGGTGATGAACATTATCGGTGATGTGGAAGGGCGTACCTGTGTGCTGGTGGACGACCTGGTTGATACTGCGGGTACTCTGGGGCAAGCGGCCAAAGCTTTGAAAGACAAAGGTGCTACCAAGGTGGTGGCTTACTGTACACATCCGGTGTTATCCGGCCCGGCGGTGGAAAACATTATCAAATCCGAGCTGGATGAATTGGTGGTGACAGATACGATTCCGCTCAGTAAGGCCGCCGCCAAATGTGGTCGTATTCGGCAGTTGTCTATCGCTGAACTGTTGGCGGAAACCATGCGGCGTGTGAGCAATGAAGAGTCGGTAAGTTCGTTATTTATGGATTAGAGCTGGATAAAAATTTGAATTAAAAGATTTTTGAATTAAAAAATTGTTGTTGGGGTCACTGTTCACAGAATAGTGATTTTGACAAGGGTGCTTCATCCTGGTCGCAAGGGTGAAGTGAAAAGCGAAGACCGCAAAATCATGGCGGTCTTTTTTTGTCAGGCGTGACTGGCGGTATTTGCCAGACACACAATTGTTGGAGATACATTATGTCTGCTGATTTTAATATTATTGCTGAAAGCCGTACGGACGTAGGGAAAGGTGCGAGCCGCCGCCTGCGCCATACGGGCAAAGTGCCGGGAATTATTTATGGCTCGGGTAAAGACCCCGTGGCCTTTACTGTGGTGCATGATGACTTGATGCATCATCTGGAAAATGAAGCCTTTTATTCCCACATCCTCACCGTGACTGTTGATGGCAAGGTCCAAAAAGCGGTACTCAAGGACTTACAGCGTCACCCCGCCAAACCCAAAATCCTGCATGTGGATTTTTTGCGCGTGAGCGACAAAGACGTTATCAATATGCAGGTGCCGATGCACTTTATCAATGAAGATGCCAGTGTTGGTGTTAAAGCGGGTGGCTTGGTATCGCATTTGTTGAGCACCATCGAAATCACCTGTAAAGCCAGCGATTTGCCGGAATATCTGCAAATTGATCTGACGGATCTGGATGTCGGTGCTTCGTTGCATTTGTCGGATATTGATCTGCCCAAGGGCGTACAGATTACCGCTTTGACTCATGGCACAGACCATGATCTGCCAGTGGTAAGCATTCACGCACCGAAAGGGGGTGATGCCACAGAAGAAGATGAGGCTGCTGATACCACTGCCACAGAAGAAGGCGGTGCCGCCAGCGAATAAGTTTTTTGTTTGTTCCTCTAAAGTACAGGAAAGCCGACTTTGTCGTCACCCGTTCAGCTTATTGTCGGCCTGGGAAACCCCGGGCCAAAGTATGAGCAAACGCGACACAACGTCGGCTTTGTTTTTGTGGATGAACTGGCACGTAGCAAAGGTGCATCGTTCAAGCTGGAAAACAAATTCCATGGTGATGTGTGCAAATTATCACTGGCTGGCAATGAACTCTGGTTGCTCAAACCCAACACCTTTATGAATTTAAGCGGCAAATCTGTTGCTGCACTGGCGCGTTTTTATAAAATTGCACCGGAATCAATACTGGTTGTGCATGACGAACTGGATATTCCTCCGGGTCAATTACGACTCAAGCAGGGCGGAGGTCACGGTGGCCATAACGGCCTGCGTGACATGATTGCGCAATTGGGCAGCAAGGAATTTATGCGCCTGCGTGTAGGTATTGGTCACCCTGGGCAAAGCCGGGATGTATCAAATTATGTGCTGGGTAAAGCCGCGCGTGATGAGCAAATCGACATTGATGCGGCCATCGATGAAGCCCTGCACACTTTACCAAAGATTATTGAAGGTGAAATGCAAGCGGCAATGAACCATTTACATAGCCGCAAATAGTGACGGTAGGGTGGGCACGTTGTTTGTGCCCACATGTTGCTTGATAATATTAAAATGTGAATTAAGGGCTAAATCGCTCTGTTGACACTTTTTACTGAAAATGCCGTTATTCCGGCATATTTTTAGCCGGAATCCAGAGGCTTAAGCCTTCGGGCAATCGCTCCAGTGCATTGGGAACTTGTGTTGTCGTGGTACTGATAGGTGGCGAGTTATAAACGCATGGGCCGCAGAGACGCAAAGGACGCAGAGAAAAATATTAAACACTTTGCGTTCTCTGTGTCTTTGCGCCCTCTGCGTTAAATGCCTGGTAACTTTTTAAAAACAGGTGCTAAAAAACAGGTGTTTTTAGCACTGAATTCACATTAAAACAGAGATTAAAAACATGGGATTCAAATGTGGCATCGTTGGCTTGCCCAATGTGGGTAAATCCACTTTGTTTAACGCGCTGACCAAAGCGGGCATTCAGGCGGCCAACTATCCTTTTTGCACCATCGAACCCAACGTCGGTGTGGTACCGGTGCCGGACCCGCGTCTTGATGCACTGGCCGCGATAGTCAGCCCCGAGCGAGTGCTGCCCACCACCATCGAATTCGTGGACATTGCCGGGCTTGTTGCCGGAGCCTCCAAAGGTGAAGGCCTGGGCAACCAGTTCCTTGCCAATATCCGCGAGACCGATGCCATCGCCCATGTGGTACGTTGTTTTGAAGACGACGACGTAGTACATGTCGCAGGCAAAATTGATCCGCTGGGTGACATAGAAGTCATCAACACCGAACTGGCACTGGCAGACCTGGATTCTGTGGACAAGGCGATCAACCGTGTTGGTCGGGTTGCCAACTCCGGTGACAAGGATGCCAAAGCCAAACTCGTCGTGCTGGAGAAAATCAAGGCTGAACTGGACGAAGGTAAACCCGTGCGCGCCGTGGGTCTGGATGAAGACGAGCAGGCGATGTTAAACGATATGTTTCTGTTGACCGCCAAGCCGACCCTGTACGTCGCCAACGTCGCCGAAGATGGCATGGAAAATAACCCGTTGCTGGACAAGGTACGTGACTTCGCCGCCAGCGAGGGTGCAGGCGTAGTCGCTGTGTGTGCTGCTATCGAATCCGAGCTGTCCGAACTGGATGACGACGAGCGTGATGAATTTTTGCAAGAGCTGGGGCTGGAAGAACCGGGCCTCAATCGTGTGATTCGCGCCGGTTACGGCCTGCTGAACCTGCACACCTACTTTACTGCGGGCGTCAAAGAAGTGCGTGCCTGGACCGTGGCTATCGGTGCCACTGCACCGCAGTCTGCTGCTGTGATCCATACTGACTTTGAAAAAGGCTTCATTCGTGCAGAAGTTATTGCTTATGATGATTTTATCGCTGGCAACGGTGAGCAGGGTGCCAAAGAAGCAGGCAAATGGCGTCTGGAAGGCAAGGATTACGTTACTCAGGATGGTGATGTCATGCACTTCCGCTTTAACGTCTGAGGTCGGATGAGAATCACGTAACGGCTACAGCTGGACAAGCCTGCCGGGAAACCATACAATTCCGCCTCTTTCAAATCCGGCCCGCCGGATCCGTTCTTAAACGGCTATGTAGCTCAGTTGGTTAGAGCACATCACTCATAAGGAGCGGGACGTAGTCGGAAATGAGCAAGAGAGACCGTGAGCGGCTCTTGTTCATGTGGTAAAATTTTCCGAGTATTCGGAAGCGATTTTGACCCGAACACAAAGCTCCAAATCTAAAAAGGCTACATAGCTCAGTTGGTTAGAGCACATCACTCATAATGATGGGGTCCCTAGTTCGAATCTAGGTGTAGCCACCAAATTCCATTTCCACGGTTTTTCCGGGTTGTCCAAAAACAGCCTGGAAATTCGTCGCGTGATAAAGAAAAGACATCCATTAAATAAAAAAATAGTAAAAGCCTGAGTTAGCCCCCCCCAAAAAAATATCTGCATCACCACACTTAGAACTTCATATCTTTTGGCAGACACGAAAAAAATTGGAAATTTTCCGACAAACAAGCTGGTTTTATGAGCCTTAGGCAACAGAAGGCCTTCGCCTGTTTATTCAGGCGAGCTGAAAATAGAAATAATGAAGAAAATGATTGAGGGTTATGTGGGCAGCGGCTGTTTATAAACACACCTGCTCGCAGACTGTCCTTTCATCCAACACTGTCCCAGCCGATGGGCAAACTGTTTCAGTTTGTCCATCGCGCCTACGGCCCGGAAGAATCGTTGGTCGTAGTGGTTGATCATATCCAGCCAGCCTTGTTGCTCAATCCCCAGTCTGGCTAATATGGGCGGCAGGTTGTCGGCAATTGCTCCGGCTTTATCATCACGTATGGCCCGACCACTCCAGTCCACGAGTTCCAGGTAATCCGGGAATGAAAAGGCAATGCCTTCGGGTTGGCCTTTGTGTTCGTCTCCAATGAAATCGACCAATTTGATGGTCGTCTGGGAGGAGTGTGATTGAGCTTGATCTTGTTCAGGGGGTGATATTACGTTTT
>Ga0256830_1001474_pt1 | contig 16658 bp, 13 predicted proteins | sample 128326metaG_FD_190537 | JGI IMG/M metagenome (GOLD analysis project Ga0256830, IMG submission 190537) | Hydrothermal vent microbial communities from Lau Basin, Pacific Ocean - 128-326 | ecosystem: Environmental > Aquatic > Marine > Hydrothermal vents | place: Pacific Ocean: Lau Basin | collected... | reverse complement strand
AAGACCGCGCCGTCGTTGGCGAAGTCCGGACTCACCCCCAGGGAGCGCAGGTACAGCCAGCCGGTCCCGTCCTGGGCCGCGTACTCCTGGCCCTGGTCCACGTCCACGGAGACCGGGCCGCTGCCGTAGGTCGCCGCATGCACGACAAGGGAGCCACCGGGCTCGAGTCCGCTTCCGATGCGGCGGCTCTCGCTGGGGTGGCGGATGAAGCGCTGGATCCAGGTGATCCCCTCGTCCTCGCTGAGGTAGAGGCCTTCATTCCGCGCCCACAGCAAGCGCCCGCTCGTGGCGTAGTCGTGAGCGACGTGCAGCTGCTGCCAGTAGCGGAGGGGCGGGTAGCCGGTGAAGGTGCCGGGATCGTGTTCGCGGAGGAAGCACTGCCAGTTGTCGAAGTCCTGCCAGGTCTGACCATGATCGTCGCTGCGCAGGACGCCGGTCTCCTCGAAGCCACTGGCCCCGGGATACTGCCGTCCCGCGGCGAAGACCGCGGCGGGGGCGGTGGGACCGGGCGGGACGGCGGCCAGGGCAGTCACGCTGGTCGGCAGGGTCAGGACCGTGGTCCAGGTGAGGCCACCGTCGTCGGATACCCGGATCTCACCTTCGTCGCCGCTCGCGGTCGCCGCCGCACGGCCCAGGCCGAGGAGGACACGCGCCTGCGGGTTGGTGGCATAGTCCCACTCCAGAGCGACCGCCCCGAGACCCCAGCCGAGAGCGCCGGCGTCCAGAACCAGACTCCAGGAACCGGGGTCGCCGCCGTTCTCCGACCTCCAGAGCTGGCTGTCGCTGGCGGCGAAGACCGTGGCGGCGCGGCCGCCGGCAGCGGGGTCCCAGTCCTGGGCCACAGCCAGGCCGCCGTAGTTGGCCGGCGTGTCGAGGCTGTGGACTGCGTCCCATCCGGACCAGTCCGGCCGTAGCCGGTAGAGGGTGCCGTTCTTGGCCAGGGCGAAGGTGGGCCGGGGATTCGCCGTGTTGCCCTGAGGCGTGACGAGGTGGCGGAAACTGGCGCCGTTGCCGCTGCCGAGCCCGTTCTGGAGAGCGTAGCAGGTGTCGGGCGGGGCCCCGGTTTCGTGGACCCAGATGCCGTTCTCGGCGCCGATCAGGAAAGCGCCCTGTTCGCCGTACTGGTTCGGAAAGTCCGGATTCCAGCTCACCGCAACGGCGCGCGCGTCCTCCAGGCCTTCGCCGGTCAGGATCTCCCAGCTCAGCATCCCGTCCCGGCTGAGGCGGACGGTTCGCAGTTCCGAGGTCGCGACGACTACGCTCCGGCCGTCGGCCAGGGGGGCCGTGGCGACGCCGTAGACGTTGTCGTGGGGGGCGTGGATCCGGCCCCAGGCAAGGCTTGGCAGCCCGAGGAGCAGCAGGCCGAGGGAGCAGGGGATGGAGGCTCGTGCGATGCGCATCCGGCGTGGGGAGGGAGAAGAGGGGATGCGGCCCGGCGCATGGGGGGAGGACCGGGACCGGGAAGCCGAGGCGTGGGTCCAATCCTACCCCATGAGCGCAGGCACCGGCAGGAGACGCGGTGCCGGGAGCGCTCTTCCGCAGGAGGGGGCCGTTCCCCTAACCCTCTTCCCGATCCCAGCTTGGGAGCCTGCCCGGCGTCCACGGCGCGCCAGCGTCCTCCAGGGCCTGCTCCAGGGCCGCGAGGTCCTGCTCGCGCAGTTCCCGCAGGCCTTCCAGAACCGGCCCGAAGGCATCGGCGGCGATGCGCCAGGCCTCGCGCTCGGTCTCCGTCGGGGGCTGGGTGGTGTTCCACTGATTGGAGACGATGTTCCGCACCCGTTCCTGGATGGAGGGCGGCGTCGGCTCCTGGCGGCGCGAGACCGTCCGGTCGCCGGTCAGGGCGGTGCGCAGTTCATGGAGACGCTGTTGGATGCGTGCGACCTCTTGCAGGAGGGCGAGGTCGGCGCCCGGCGTCTTCTGGACCGCCGCCTTCAGGTAGCGCAGCCGCTCCTCGGTCTCGCCCAGGGCACGCACTGTCCCATCCACGGCCCGGCTCAGGTGAGCGACCTTCTGCTGGAAGCGGAACACCTCCTCACGGTCCGCAGCCGCGAGGGTGGCGAGATTCAAGGGCACGACCTCGAACTCGACAGGGCCGGCCAGGGTCGTGACCACGCCGTCCACCTGCTGCTGCAGGCGGACCCGGTAGATGCCGGGCAGGGCCAGGGGACCGCGGTCCGGCGTCGCCCAGGGGGGGAGGTCCTCCTCCCTGCCGAGCTGGATGGGGCTGGGGCTCGGGTAGCGCAGGTCCCAGGCCGCCCGGTGGATGCCGCGGTTGCGAGTCCCGGGGATCCGGCTGACCACCGCTCCGGTGTCGTCCTCCACGGTCAGGAGGATCTCGGGCGGGAACTCCTCATCCTCGGCGCGCAGTTCCTCCCAGGTCGGATAGGGCAGGGTGCGCCCCTCCTTGCGCGCCTCGCGTTGCGCCTTCTGGCGCTTCTCCTTGCGCGTCATGAGCTTGTCCTTCAGATACCAGGTGAAGGTCGCCCCGAAGGGGGGGTTCGGTGCGGTGAAGAAGGAGGCTCCCTGCGAACCACGGCCATTGCGGCCGCCGAGGCGGCTGTTCTCGATGTACAGGAGGGCGTCGCGGACCGGGAAGAGAATGGCGGCCTCCTGCTCCAGACGCTCGGCGCTCACCTGACGCAAGGGGCTGTAGTCGTCCAGAACGTAGAAGCTCCGCCCGAAGGTGCCCAGCACCAGATCGTTCTCCCGGCGCTGGATGTCGATGTCGCGTACTGCGATGGTCGGAAGCCCCCCCTTCAGCTGCACCCAGTGGCTGCCGCCGTCCACGGTCACGAAACAGCCGAACTCGGTGCCTGCGAAAAGGAGCTCCGGCTTCACGTGGTCCTCCATGAGGGCATAGACCACGTGCCTCTCCGGAAGGTCCGAGGCGATGGACTCCCAGCTCCGGCCACGGTCCCGGCTGCGCAGGAGATAGGGCCTGAAATCGCCGTTCTTGTGGTTGTCGAAGGCAGCGTAGACCGTGTCGGCGTCGTGCAGGGAGGCCTCAAGCCGGGAGACATAGGTCATCTCCGGAACGCCGGGGAAGGAATCGATCCGGCGCCAGCTGCGGCCGCCGTCCTCCGTTACCTGCACCAGGCCGTCGTCGGTGCCGGCGTAGATCAGCCCCTCCACCAGGGGCGACTCGGCCAGGGAGACGATGTTGCCGTAGAAGGAGGTCGAGCGGTTCTTGGACACCGCGTCCACCTCCCAGATCCTCCCCATGACCTCCAGCTGGTTGCGGTCCAGATTCCGGGTCAGGTCCTCGCTGATCGGTGTCCAGCTGTTGCCGCGGTCGTCGGAACGGAACACCCGCTGGGCGGCAAAGTAGAGGCGCGTATGGCTGTGCGGACTGATGATCAGGGGCGAGTCCCAGTTCCAGCGGTAGGGCTCGTCGCCGGGCCGCTCGCGCGGCTTGATGTCCACGATCTCGCCGCTGCGGCGGTCGTGGCGGACCAGACCGCCGTACTGCCACAGGCTGTAGAGGAGCATGGGGTCTTCAGGATCGGCCAGGGTCTCGTAGCCGTCACCGCCGACGGTTACGAACCAGTCCTCGTTGGCGATCCCCGCGCGGCTCAGGGTGCGTGCGGGGCCACCCAGGGAATTGTTGTCCTGGGTTCCGCCGTAGACGTAGTAGAAGGGCGAGGAGTTGTCGACACTGACCCGGTAGAACTGGGCGACGGGGAGGTTGGCCTTGAAGGCCCAGTTGCGGCCGTCGTCGAAGCTCTCGTAGACGCCTCCATCGCAGCCCACCAGCAGGTAATCGGGGAACGCCGGGTCGATCCACAGCGCATGGTCGTCCACATGGCGGTCGGTGTTCGGCACCCGCTGGAAACTGCGCCCGCCGTCCTCGGTCCGTCGTAGCCAGGTGTCCATGAGATACACCCGGTCCACGCGCACCGGATCGCAGACGATCTCGTTGTAGTACTGCGGCGAGCTGGTCGTCGTCGAGCTCATCTTCGTCCAGCTCTCGCCGCGGTCCGTGCTGCGGAAGAAGCCGCTCTGCCCGTCGGCAGCCTCGATGATGGCGTAGACAACGTCCGGGTCGGCCGGGGACACGTCCAGACCGATTCGCCCGAGATCCACTTCCGGCAGGCCGCGGGTCAGTTTGCGCCAGCTCTCGCCGCCGTCGGTGGACTTCCAGAGGGCCGAACCCGGCCCGCCGTTGATGAGGGTCCAGACCCGCCGCCGCCGCTGATAGCTGCTGGCGTAGAGGACATCGGGATCCCGGGGATCGAAGTGCACCTCGTTGACGCCGGTGTGCTCATCGATCTCCAGGACCTTGCGCCAGGTCCTGCCGCCGTCGGTGGTCTTGTACAGCCCGCGGTCGCCCCCGGCCTTCCACAAGGGGCCCTGGGCGGCGACGAATACCGTTTCCGGGTCGCGTGGGTCGATGGCGATCATGCCGATGTGCTCCGACGCTTCCAGGCCCATGCGCTCCCAGGTCTGACCGCCGTCCAGGGACTTGTAGACCCCATCTCCCCAGGACACCGAGCGCTGCGAGTTGTTCTCGCCGGTGCCGACCCAGACGACGTTCGGGTTGCCGGGCTCCAGCTCGACGCAACCGATGGAGTAGCTGCTCTGGGCGTCGAAGACCGGCTTCCAGGTGGTGCCGGCGTTCTCGGTCTTCCAGACGCCGCCGGAAGCCAGGGCGGCGAAGTAGCGTGCTCGGTTGCGCGGGTCCACGGCGAAGTCGGTCACGCGGCCTCCGGTCAGCGCCGGCCCGATGCTCCGGAAGCGCAGGCCGGACAGGGTTCCGGAGTTCAGGCCGGGGGCCGTCTCTTCCTCCTCCTGGACGGCATCCGCCCCGCTTCCGGGCTCCTGCGCGGGGATCCGGGCCAGGCAGAGGGAGAAACCCGGGAGAAGTCCGAGGAAGAGGGCGAGCGTGCGGGGCAGCATCGGCATCGCCATCAAGGTCGCATCGCCGCGGTCCGCGTCAACCTCCAGCCTTCCGGAGTCGCCGGCCGGTGCTACTCTGGGCAGGTCCGGCTCGCCCTACGCAGCCCCGAGTCTCCGATGCACCTCCTGCTCCCGGCCGCCCTCGCCGCAGGTCTTCTCGCCGCCCTCCCGGATCCCGTCGCGCCGGCCGCCGCCGGCGACCCGGAACCCCGGCCGACCGTCGAGTTCGCCCGGACCTGGGACCGTGCCGTGGCCGAGGCCCGGCTCCTCAATCTGCCTCTGGTCATCCACAACCACGGCTTCTACTGAGGTGCGTGCACGAGAATGCACCGGTCGGTGCTGCAGAACAGGGGCTACATCCAGTTCGCCGCGGAGAACACCGTCGAGGTCATGAGCCTCTCCGGCCTGGAGACCGGCATCCAGCGGAAGGATCCGCGCGCCGCCACCTACGAGCGGAAGGACGAGGACGGGCGGGTGCGGGCCTTCCTCGTGGAGTACCCGAACCTTACGGTCGAGGACATCCAGGCCCTGCGCCGTTCGCCGGCTCCGCGCTACAACGAGAAGGGGACGATCCCGCACACGGCGATCGTGGACCCTTGGACCCTGGAAAAGATCCGGGACTGGAACGGCGCGATCTCCGCCGGCGTGCTTCAGGAAGCCGTCCTCGAAGCGCGCAAACAGCTGGCCCGCGATCACGAGCCCGTCCTGGGGCGCCAGGACTGGCGGAAGCTCCAGGAGACGGCCCGCGAGACGCGGACGGCCCTTGCGGCCGGCGAGCTCGACGAGGCCCTGCGGGCTCTGGCCGGGCATCATCACCTCCTGAGGGGCGTCCCTCGGGAACGCCTGGGCCCGGCCCACGCCGGCCTCGAGGCCGAGGTCGCCGAGGCCTTGCGTTTCCGCCTCGGTGCCCTGCGCCGCGACCTGAAGGAGGACGGCGACCGGGCCCGGAGTGCCCGCCGCGAGTGGAAGCGCCTGGAGCGGGCGGCGCGCGGCAGCGGGCTCGAGGCCTTGTTCCAGGAGGGAGCCGGCCTCTGAGCGCATCTGTGCCGCGCCTTGCCTCCCCCCTTGCCCCCGGCCCGAGGACGGACTAGCGGGGAGGCATGGAGGCCCGCACCGCCTGGCTTCTCCTCCACCTCCTGGGCGCCGCGATCTGGACCGGGGGCCATCTGGTCCTCGCCCTCACGGTCCTTCCCAGGGCCCTGCACCGGCGCGAACCCGGGATCGTCCTGTCCTTCGAGGAGGGCTTCGAGCGCCTGGCCCTGCCGGCCCTGTTCCTGCAGATCCTGAGCGGCCTGTTCCTTCTGCACGGCCGGCTGCCGGTGACGCGCTGGCTTGCCTTCGGCAGCCCCGAGGAGACCCTCGCCGGGGTCAAGCTCCTGGCCCTGGCCCTCACCCTGGGCCTGGCCCTGCACGCCCGCTTCCGGGTCCTGCCCGGGGCCGGGGAGACGCGGCTGCGCAGCATGGCCTGGCACATCGCAGCGGTGACCCTGCTCTCGGTCCTGCTCCTGGTCGCCGGCGGTCTCCTGACGGCGGCAGTCTGATCAAGGCCGCAGGGCTTCCACCAGGGGCACGCCGTACCAGAGGACGGCATCGGGCCGGCGGCTCCACAGGGACAGCTCCCGGAGGGCGACGTCGAGGGCGCCGGCTTCCAGGAGACCGCCCGCGGTGAGGCCCTCGCGCTCCTCCTCGACCAGGGAGATCAGACCCTCCACCGCACCGGGGAATCCAGGGCTGCCCGCGCAGGAACCCTGGAAGAGGAAGGCGTTGCGCTCCAGGCGGGCGCCGCCCACCTGCAGGAGAGCGCCGAGGCGGCGCCCCAGGGCCGGGTCCAGATTGCGCCGCCGCCGTCCTTCCAGGAGGGCCGCCCAGGTTCTGGACCAGCCTGCGGGTTCGGGCCAGAGGCGCAGGAGCTCCAGGTCGTCGTCCACGAGAACGACTCGGCCGCCGCGGCGAACGGCGCGGCAGAGCTCCCGGACGCGGGGACGGGGATCGGGGTCGCAGCCCAGGTGGAAGCGCGCCACGGCCAGATCGAAGCTGCCCCGTTCCCGGTCCTCCAGGGGCAGGACCTCCCCTTCGAGGGGGCGGCATTCGGGGCCGGTCGCGCCGCCGGCGGTCCCCGGAGCCAGCCACAGCACCCGCCCGGCGGGGCCGGCGGCGCGCCGCAGACTCCAGGCGAAGCGCTGGCCGTCGGGGTCGAGGAGCAGGACCCGTTCTCCCTCCAGGACGCGGAGTTCCCGGAGCAGACGCTCCTCGAAACGCTGCCGCAGCTCCTCCTGCTGTGGGGCGGGGTGCGGGCGGGAGGCCAGGAAGGCTCGCGAGGGAAAGGCCATGGATCTCCGTCCTTCCATCGGAAAAACGCGGGCCGCCGGTTGAGTCCGGCGGCCCGCCTGGCAATCCTCCTTCCTGGAAGGACCTGTTGCGGTCAGGCTTCCACTTCCTCTTCGGGCGCCTCCTCGACCGCGGCGACGGGCTGGATGCGCAGCTCGTCGTCCTCGGCCAGGACGCGGACCTGGCTCGCGCTCTCGCACTCACCGGCCAGGATCGCCCGGGCCAGGGGGTTCAGGAGGGAGCGCTCGATCACCCGGCGCAGGGGCCTGGCTCCATACTCGGGATCGTAGCCGTGATCGATGAGCCAATCGCGCGCCGAATCCTCGACCACGAGGTCGAGCTGATGGTTCTCAGCCAGCCGGGCACGCACCTTCTCGAGCTGCAGGTCCACGATCTTCCGCAGAACCTGGCGGCTGAGAGGATGGAAGACGATGATCTCGTCGATCCGGTTCAGGAACTCGGGCCGGAAGAACTGCTTGACGCCCTCCCGGTAACGTTGCTCGTAGGAGGCGTCCACGGAGCCGTCCTCGGTCTGCAGGCCGGCGGTCGAGCCCAGAGCGCCGCCCAGGTTCGAGGTCATGACCAGGATGGTGTTGCGGAAGTCCACGGTCCGGCCGAGACTGTCCGTCAGCCGGCCGTCGTCCAGGACCTGGAGCAGCGTGTTGAAGACGTCCGGGTGGGCCTTCTCGACCTCGTCGAAGAGCACCACGCTGTAGGGCTTGCGGCGCACCGCCTCGGTCAGCTGCCCTCCCTCCTCGTGGCCGACATAGCCCGGAGGGGCGCCGATCAGCCGGGCGACGGTGTGCTTCTCCTGGTACTCCGACATGTCCAGACGGATCATGGCGTGGGCGTCGCCGAAGAGCTCCTCGGCCAGGGCCTTGGTCAACTCGGTCTTGCCTACCCCGGTGGGGCCGAGGAACAGGAAGCTGCCCAGCGGACGGTGCTCGTCCTGCAGGCCGGCGCGGGCGCGACGGATGGTCTCGGCTACGGCGTGGACTGCGTGATCCTGGCCGACGACATGCCCGCTCAGGCGGTCCTCCAGCTCCAGGAGCTTCTGGCGCTCGGTCTCGACCAGGCGGTCCACCGGGATCCCGGTCCAGGCAGCCACGACCTGGGCGATCTCCTGGGCGGTCACGGTCTCGCGCAGCAGGGGCTGGTCCCCCTGGACCTCCTTCAAGCGGGCTTCCAGCTCCTCGATTTCCTTCTCGAGGGCCGGAATGGTGCCGTAGCGGATCCGGGCCACTTCCTCGAGCTGGCCCTGCCGCTCCAGCTGCTCGCTCCGGGTCCGCTCCTCCTCGATCTGCGCGCGCAGGTCGTGGACCTGGTCCAGGATCTCCTTCTCCGCCTGCCAACGGGCGCGCAGGGCCTGGGCCTCCTCCTCCAGGGCGGCGAGGGTCTGATCCAGTTCCTCGATCTTCGCCCGGACCTGGGGTCCGCCCTCGGCCTCGAGACCGGCTCGCTCGATCTGGTGCCGGCGGATGCGCCGCTCCAGGGCGTCCAGCTCGGCCGGCATCGAGTCGAGTTCCAGCCGCAGGCGGGCGGCGGCCTCGTCGATGGCGTCGATGGCCTTGTCCGGCAGGCGCCGGTCGGTGATGTAGCGGTGGGTCAGGCGCGCCGCGGCGACCAGGGCGGCGTCGGTGATCTCGACGCCGTGGTGCACCTTGTAGCGCTCCTGCAGGCCGCGCAGGATGGCCACGGTCTCGGCGACGCTCGGCTCGTCCACGCGCACCGGCTGGAAGCGGCGTTCGAGGGCTGCGTCCTTCTCGATGTGCTTGCGGTACTCGTCGAGGGTCGTCGCTCCGATGCAGCGCAGCTCGCCACGGGCCAGGGCCGGCTTCAGGAGATTGGCGGCGTCCACGGCCCCCTCGGCGGCGCCGGCGCCGACCAGGGTGTGGAGCTCGTCAATAAACAGGATGATCTCTCCGGCGTGCTCCTTGATCTCGGCGAGCACCGCCTTCAGCCGCTCCTCGAACTCGCCGCGGTACCTGGCGCCGGCCAGGAGTCCGCCCAGATCCAGGGCCAGGATGCGCTTGCCGCGCAGGGGCTTGGGCACGTCGCCGGAGACGATGCGCTGGGCGAGGCCCTCGACCACGGCGGTCTTGCCTACTCCCGGCTCGCCGATGAGCACCGGGTTGTTCTTGGTCCGGCGGCTGAGGATCTGCATGACCCGGCGGATCTCCTCGTCCCGGCCGATGACCGGGTCGAGCTTGCCTTCCCGGGCCGCCTCGGTGAGGTCGGTGGCGAAGCGCGCCAGGGCGTCGTCCTTGGACTCGGGATCCTCGTCCACGACCCGCCGGGAGCCGCGGATCTCGCGCAGGGCCTGGCGGACGGCTTCCGGTGTGGCACCGCTCTGCTTCAACTTCTCCGCCAGGGGCGAGCCGCCGGCAAGGAGCGCCAGAAGCAGATGCTCGGTGCTCAGGTAGTCGTCTCCCTGGTCCTTGCGCAGGGTGTCGGCGGCCTCGAAGAGGTGGGCCGTCTCCTCGGCCAGGGCCAGTTCGCCACCCTGGACGCGGGGCAGGCGGCCGAGTTCCTCCTCGGCCCGGGTCCGGGCCAGGGCCGGGGCGACGCCGGACTTGCTGAGGAGAGAGGGCACGATGCCTCCCTCCTGATCCAGCAGGGCCAGCATGAGGTGCACCGGGGTCAAGGCCCCGTGCTGGCGCTCCCGGGCGATGGCTTGAGCGGCCTGGAAGGCCTCCCGGGTCTTCTGGGTCCACTTCTCGGGTTGCAGCATGGCGTTCTCCTCCTCCTGGGGCTTCCTCGGCGCAAGGCGCGTGCCAGCCACAGGCTGGCGTCCGGAGGAGGATTCCACCCCATGGCTGCCATAGTGGCAGCCTCGCGGGGCCGGCCGGCAGCCTTCTGGCAGGTCTCCGACCGGGGCCTGGTCGCCGATCCGGGCGGACGAGCCTTCTCCCCGGCGCGCAGGCCCGCCTGGACCTATGATGCGGCCCGGACATCCCACCGCGAGCTCCCTCGATCCCGCTCCCAACCCCTCCTGCTCCATGCTCCGCACGACCGTTCTTGCCGCCGGCGCCCTTCTGGTCTCCGGCCCCGCCCTCCAGGCCCAGGAGGCCGCCGCCCCGCAGCTGCCGGCCTTCGCCCAGAAGCTCCTGGAGCTTCCCTCCAAGCCCTTCCAGTGCGACCTGAGTCTCACCGCCGGCGGTGATGGTGCCGATATCGGCGCCCAGGGCCACATCGACTGGCAGGATGCGCGCCGCTTTGCCATCCAGCTCGACATGAAGGTGAAGACGCCCTTCGCCGAGGAGCCCCAGAAGGCGGGCTTCCGGCTGGTCGGCACGGGCGACTGGCTCTACGTGGACGTAGACGATCCGCAGCAGCGCCAGATCCTGAAGTTCAAGATGGACACGCTCCAAAGGCTCATGGACGCGTCCGCCGAGCAGGATCTGTCCTCCCAGATGGGGATTCCCTTCGGCCCGGACATGATCAAGGGGATGCTCTCCAAGCTGAAGTTCGACGAGAAGACCGAGGGCGGACGGCACCATGTCTCCACCCGCCTGGACGAGTCCGTGTTCCCGGAGATGGCTGGAACCACGGTCGCCGCCTGGCTTCAGTTCGACGAGAAGAGCGGTTTTCCCATGGAAGCGCGCTTTGAGGTGCAGGAAGGCGAGGAGAAGGCGCAGGTGGAGTTGAAGGCCGCCAACCTCCAGTTCCCGGAGACCATCCCCGCCGACCGCTTCGAGTACCAGGAGCCTGAGGGTGTCTTCGTCCAGGACATGACGATGTTCCTGGAGATGATGCTCATGCAGGGTGCGGGCGACGGCGAGTTCTGATTCTCCCACGCTGGCGCTGCCGGGGCCGGCCTCCGCACGGGGCCGGCCCCGGCCTTCTTTCCGCCGGACCTTTGCCCACGGTCCGGCCGGAGGCCTGCGCCCCGAAGCCGCTCAGGCTTCCGGGATGTGGGGCTCGATGGCCGTCCAGATCCTGCGTGCGGCGTCCCGCCACCGGAAGCCCTGCGCCCGCAGCCGGCCCTTGGCCGAGAGTTCCCGCCGGAGCGCGGGATCGTGGACCAGGCGGGTGATCTGCCGGGCCAGGTCGGAGACGTCGGCGGGGTCGCAGTAGAGCGCGGCGTCGCCCCCGACCTCGGGAAGGCTCGAGGTGCGGCTCAGGATGACCGGGCAGCCCAGGGCCATGGCCTCCAGGGGCGGCAGACCGAAACCCTCGTGGAAGCTCGGGAACAGGAAGCCCATGGCGTTCTCGTAGAGGGCCCGCAGTTCGCCGTCCCCGACCCGGCCCACGTGCAGGGCGCCGGGCGGCAGCCGTGCCAGGTCGGAGTCCTCGAAGACCCGCGGGTTCGTGCCGCCGGCGATGACCAGCGGCACCTCGTCGAGGCCGGCCTTCTCCAGAGCCAGGAGGATGCTGGCGAAGTTCTTGTTCGGGTTCAGGCTGGAGACCGCCAGGAGGTAGCTGCCCGGCCCCAGGCCGTGGCGTTCGAGGATGGAGGGATCGGCCGGTTCCCTCAGGATGTGCTCATGCCCCTCGGAGGTGACGACGCAGTGCGCGGCGGGGAGCTCCAGCCAGCGCTCGACCTCGCGGGCGGTGCTCTCGCTCGGAACCAGGACCACCTTCGCCTTGTGCGCCGCCCGCGGCAGGAGGAAGCGATAGAGACGCACGAAGGCGCGGCTGTAGGTCTGCGGCGTGACGTAGACCTGGAGGTCGTGGATCACGACCGCCATGTCCGGATGGCCGATGGGAGCGGTGTTCTTGAGGTTCACCAGGAACCCGCGCGCCATCCGCGGCAGAACCAGCTGCTCCCAGACGTGGCTGCCGAAGGGCCCGCGGGCCCGGGGCTCCAGGTGCCGGTAGGGCAGGGGCTCCTCCGGCATCCTCGGCAGCAGGAGTTCGAAGCGGTAGCGGGCCGGCTCGATCTCCCCCTCTTCGAGCATTTCCTCCCACTCCCGGAGGATCTCGCGTCCGAAGCGCTGGACCCCGGTGAGGGGCTCCCCGAGGAAGCGGGCGTTGATCTGGACCTTCCGGCGGCGGTCCGTCATCCGAGGAGGTGGAGGGCCGCGAGCAGGAGGAAGGGCAGGATCACCATGCTCAAGGTGACGCAGGAGTAGTGCAGGGGGGCGTAACGGTCGCGCTCGCCCCGGCGCGCCGCGCGCAGGTAGGGGACCAGGAGGACCAGGGTCAGGGGGGCGCCGAGGATCGAGGCGGTGGTCCAGAGCATGCGCCGGCCGATGTGCTCGCGCCGGCTCCAGGGGGCGTCCGGCGCGATCTCCGGCGGCGCGGGCCGGGGCTCCGGCGGCCGGGGACGCAGGCGGATCACGGCCGGGCCTCCGGCGGCGCCGCCGCCAGGATCCGGTCCTGCATCTCGCGCACCGCCTGATCCAGGCCGACGAGGACGGCGCGGGCGACGATGGCGTGGCCGATGTTCAGGGCCTCGACGAAGGGCAGCTGTGCCACGGGGAGGACGTTGTCGTAGTCCAGACCATGGCCGGCGTTCACCCGCAGGCCGAGCTCGTGGGCGTAGCGCGCCGCGGTCTCCAGGCGCTGCAACTCCTCGGTCCGTTCTGCCTCCTCCGGGGCGTTGGCGTAGCGGCCGGTGTGGAGCTCGACGAAATCGGCGCCGCAGCGGGCGGCCGCCTCCAGGGGCTCCGGCCAGGGATCCACGAAGAGGCTGACCCGGATTCCTGCCTTCCGGAGCCGCGGGATCTCACGCTGCAGGGCTTCTTCCAGGGAGGCCACGTCCAGACCGCCCTCGGTCGTCAGCTCCTGCCGCTTCTCCGGCACCAGGCAGACCTCCTCGGGGACGACCTCCAGGGCGATCCCCACCATCTCCTCGGTGAGGGCCATCTCCAGGTTGAGAAGCGTCTTCACCGTCTGCCGGAGGAGACGAAGGTCCCGGTCCTGGATGTGCCGCCGGTCCTCGCGCAGGTGTACGGTGATCCCCTGGGCGCCGGCCAGCTCGCAGAGCGCGGCCGCGGTGACCGGGTCGGGCTCGGCGCCGCCGCGGGCCTGGCGGACAGTGGCGACGTGATCGACGTTGACGTGGAGGCGGGGCATGACGCCGCCCATTCTCCCCTGGCGCGTCCTTCCTGGCTCCCCCTCCCCGGGCTCCCGTCTTCCCGGCTTCCGCCCACCCTGGTAGCCTCGCCCGGCCGCCGGTCCGGCGGCTTCTGGCATGCTGCGCATCACCGGAGGCGAACACCGGGGCCGCCGCGTCGCGGTCCCGCCCGTCGGCGCGACCCGGCCCTTGCTGGAACGCGCCCGCGAGGGGCTCATGAGCCATCTGGCGCCGCAGATCCCGGGAGCCCGGGTGTGGGACGTCTTTGCGGGCTCAGGCATCCTCGGCCTCGAGGTTCTGTCCCGGGGTGCGGCGGAGGTCCTGGCCGTGGAGCGCAGCGCCCGTGCCGCCACCGCCCTGCAAGAGGCCGCCCGCAGCCTGGGCTATGCCGACCGCCTGCGGGTCCTGCGCCTGGACGCCTTCCGGCTTCCTTTCCTCGAAGAGGAGGACCCGGACCTCCTCTTCCTCGACCCGCCCTATGCCTCCTTCCGGGAGGCCGGCTCGGCCCGGGCCCGGGTCTGGGATCTCTTCTGCCGGCTCGCCGGCCGCCTGCGCCCGGGTGGCTGCGCCGTCATCCACACTCCCCGGGGCATCCTCCGGGAGGATGAGGAGGCATGTCTGCCAGGGCTGGAGCGGCGGGACTACGGCTCCACCTCCCTCTACTGGTGGCACCGGGAGGCATGAGAACCCAGGGACTCCGGGGACGGCTCTGGCTGCGCGGCCGCTTCCGGCCGGGCTGGCTGCTCTGGGAGCGGGGCCGGCTCACGGAGGTGGAGGAGGGCGAGCCGCCGCGCCGCCGGCGCGCCGCGCTCCAGGACCTCGGCGAGACGCGCATCCTGCCCGGCCTCGTGGACACCCTGCTCCACGGCTTCGCCGGCGTGGACGCAGCCTCCACCTCGCCGGGGGAGCTGGACCGCATGACCCGCGCCGTCGCCGCCACGGGGACGACCACCGCCCTGGTCGGGCTCTACCCGCTGACGCCGGCCGCCGCCCGCCGCTCGGCCCGGGCCTGGGACGGCTGGCGCCGCCTGCGCGGCCGGCCCCGCTGCCGCGTCCCCGGCTGGCATGTGGAGGGGCCCTTCGTCGCCCCGGAGATGCGCGGGGCTCTCCCGGCGGGCGGGATCCGGCCGCCTTCGGCCCGGGCCGCCGCCGCCTTCGTGCGTGCCTGCGGCGGCTGGCTGCGCATCAGCACCCTGGCCCCGGAGCTGCCCGGGGCCGCCGAGGCGGCGGCGGTGTTCCGGCACCACGGCGTCCTGCCCTCCATCGGGCATACCGCCTGCGGCTACGAGGAGGTCCTGACCCTGGCCCGGGAGGGGCCGGTGGCCATCACCCATCTGGGCAACCGCATGCCGCCCCTCCGGGCCCGGCAGCCCGGGCCCATCGGCGCCGCCATGGCCGGGCATGTGCCCTGGACCGGCGTCATTCCCGACGGCGTCCATGTAAGTCCGGACACCCTCGCGCTCTGGAGCCGCTGGCCGCCCTTGCGCGAGCGCCTCCTGTTCCAGTCCGACGCCATCGCGGCGGCGGGTCTGGCGGCCCTGGACTTCCGGGCCGGAGGCCAGCGCCTGCGCCGGGACGGACCGGTCGCCCGGGACGTCCGGGGCGGGCTCGCCGGCGGCCTGGACTCTCTCTTCGACGGCCTGCGTGCCCGGATCCGCGACGGCAGCCTGGACTGGTGCCGGGCCCTGCGCGGGGCCGCGGAGGTGCCGGGCCGTCTTCTCGGGGACTGCGGCCGCCTCGAGTCCGGACTCCGGGCCGATCTCGTGGCCCTGGACGAGGACGACACTGTCCTGCGGGTCTGGATCGGGGGCCGGCTCCTCTGAGCCGCCAGGTCCGGGCTCCGATTCCTGTGCTACCCTGAGTCCATGCGCGGAGCCGTCCGTCGGGGGATCTGTGCCGCCTTCTGGATGGCGGCGCTGGTGGATCCTGCCTCGTCCCAGGCCATCGAGGACTACGGTCCCTGGGAGGCCGGCTGGCGCGACGTCCAGTTCCTGGACCAGCACTATGGGCGTGGCGTCCTGGAGGGCCGCATGTACTACCCGGCGACGGCCTGGGGCCGGGACGCGCCGCCGGCCGCCGGGGACGGGCCCTTCCCCCTGGTCGGTTTCCTGCACGGCTGGTGGGTGGGCCCCGAGGCCTACGACCTCCTGTGCACGCACATGGCCTCCGCGGGCTTCGTCGTCGCGGCCATCGGCACCGAAGACGGTTTCTGGGGCGTCATGGACGCCGAGGCCTGGGATGCCCGTGCCATGATGCAGTGGGCGGAGGACCAGTCCGGGCTGGCCGGCGGTTTCTTCGAAGGCCTCGTGGATCCGGACCGTCCCTGGTCGGCCGTCGGCCACTCCATGGGCGGCGGCGCCCTGGGCTATCTTGCGGGGGTCGAGCCCAGGCTCCACCTCCTGATCGCCATGGAGCCCTATCACGGCCGTTACAACGGCGGCTCCCTGGGGGCCCTGCCCGGCTTCGAGAGCCACCGGGGGCCGGCGATGTTCATCGGCGGCAGCGTGGACGACTGGACGCCCGTGGGCACCATGGCGCGCGTCTACTACGACACAGCGGCCCTGGCACAGCGCAACCACCTGGCTGTCGTCCTGGGAGCCGGCCACTACGCACCGGAAGACTATCCCGTCGGCGCCCTTGCCGATCCGCTGCCGTGGCCGGATCAGCACCGGCTGCATCGCCGTCTGGTCACCGGCATGCTGCGCGCTGAGATTCTCGGCGAGGAGGATCTCTACTACGAACTCGTCGGCGAAGGCATCCTCGACGAACCCTTGTCCGTGGAGGTCCGGGCCCACCAGGCCGCCTTCTGGGTCCAGGAGAGCACCCACTTCTCGAACTTCCTGGTTCTGGGCATGACGGCCTGGCCCGGAGACGCCCTGGTCTTCGCCCGCTCCGCGGTCCCGGCGTCCCGGGACACTCCCTATGGAGTCCTGGGGCTGGATACCGCCGCCCTGGAGATCGTGACCCGGGACGAATGCCCTCTCGACGGCGTCCTCGAGGTGCTTCTGCCCATCCAGGCCTCCTGGGCCGGCACGACGCTCTGGTTCCAGGGCCTCCAGCGCCGCGGACCTTCGGCGCTTCTGACGCGTACGGTTGCGGTGGACTTCCCTTGAGCCGGCGCATCCCGCGGGCGCTTCGCTCATGCCGCCGCGTTCCATGCGCCTTCCCACCTGCCTCGCTGCTGCCCTGGCCGCTCTCCTGGCCGCAGCCTCCCTTTCCGCCCAGTCCCTGGACGACGCGGGCCCCTTCACCGCCGGCTGGCGGGACGTCCGGGCCCTGGACACGAACTTCGGCGAGGGCAGGGTCCCCGCCCGCGTCTACTACCCGGCCCAGGCGCCGGGCCGGGACGCGCCGCCGGATCCCTCCGGCGGACCTTTCCCCCTCACGGGCTTCCTCCACGGCTGGCTGGGGT
>Ga0256830_1001473_pt1 | contig 16666 bp, 16 predicted proteins | sample 128326metaG_FD_190537 | JGI IMG/M metagenome (GOLD analysis project Ga0256830, IMG submission 190537) | Hydrothermal vent microbial communities from Lau Basin, Pacific Ocean - 128-326 | ecosystem: Environmental > Aquatic > Marine > Hydrothermal vents | place: Pacific Ocean: Lau Basin | collected... | reverse complement strand
TTTACGGTGAGTGTTTCTGACCACCCGGCAGCCGTGGCTGGCGGGTTCGCTGGCGCGATACGGTCCTGGGGCACGACCCCCGTCGACCTGACAATGCCCGGTCGGGGCAGCGCGGGGTTTTCCCCTGACAGGGAAGTGGTCCCGCGCGGACCAGGCGCCCATGACGGGCTGTTTTCGAGTGTGGTTTCACCTCCTTTGCACTGGGCAGGACAGACCTGCGGTTGATGGAAAATGGACGCGGCGCGACAACAGCCCCTGCCATCGCCGGGCTTGCGGCCCGTGGTCGAGACAGGCGGATGCCTGCTGGATGGAACAGCCCGGCGGCTGTTCCGGTGTTGAAGATGGGCAGCATCGAGGCTGCCCGCGTTTGAGAGAGGGTCGCGGCTTTCGCCGATGCACCGTTTCACGACCCGATCGGTGCCTTGGGGCGCCACGTTTGCCGCCGTGGCCGCGGTTCAAACCGATTGCGCCGGAGTCTGCCTCCTTCCCCTTCCATCTGTCACCGGAAAACCTGATCAGGAATCCGCAAGGTTTACGTCGTCACGCGCGGGGCATCCCGGCCGGTTTCCGGAAAGGGCTTGCTGCTGGCGCACCTGGCCGCCGATAGTGGCCGCGTCACTACCGCGCGGCAGTGACGCGACCCTTCGCACAGGCAGCCCGCGCGCCAGGCCGGCGCCTGTCACGGGGGCTGCATCCCGCCTGTATGGAACGCCTGCCGGAACAGAGCGCAGGCGGTTCGATTTATGCCCGCATGGCGATCCATAAATCTTTCCTGATGTGTTGCCACTGGTAACACCCGTCGAAATTCGAACTTGGTGCTAAACGGTCCGTTTCCCGCGGGCACGCTGCTCGATCGCCCGCATGCGGCGCACCAGCGGATCGTTCTCGTTCAGCGGTGCCGGCAGGGGTGGCGGGTTCCCGGCCTGCCTCGCCTCGGCCTGCTGCCGCGCCTGGCGGGCCTGGGCGATGCGCGGGGCGCGTTCCGGCGTGAAAAGGCCCTGTTGCGCGCGTTCGACCAGCGCCCGCAGGCAGCCCAGTGGCGAGGCGCGGATGGCGCCAGCCGCCAGGATGCCGGCCCATTCATCGAGCACCTGCTGATCGAGGGGATCGTCCAGTACCGCAACCAGAGCCGCCGCGCGTTCGCGTTCCTCGGGCAGGAGATCCTTGGGGAAATACAGCCGCGCCGATCCACCACGACCGGACCGCCCTTTCGGCTCTGCGCCGGGTGGTCGTGGTGATTCTCTTTCGATTCCTTTGGTGGTTCCTGGTATGACAGCGGCGTCCGGGGGACCCTGACCCCGGCGACCGGGGGTGGTGTCAGTAGCGCCAGGGGCCGGTGACAATCTGTCACCCCCTTCCAGCAGCAGGCGGTACCGGTTGGAGGAACAGGCGCCGTCGGCACGGTAGCGCGGCTCGGCAACCAGCAGGGTCTGCGCGACCAGGCGTTTCATCACGCGCCGCACGGTGCGCGGCGAACACCCCGCCTTGGCCGCGACGGTGGACACACTGGGCCAGCACACCCCGGCATCGTCCGCCGCATCGGCGAGCCCCAGCAGTACCAGCTTGGGCGTCGGCGGCAGCGCCTGCCGCCAGGCCCAGTTCATTGCGGCGATGCTCACGGTGCGTTGGGCTCAGTCGTCGTCGCCGTTGCCGATGATGATGCGGGCGACCTCGGCAGCCGGGTAGTAGACCCGCCGGCCGATCTTGCGGCCGCAGGCCTTCAGTGCACGGGTCTGGTGATCTCGGGGACAGCTCAGGCTGTAGCGCAGGCCACCAGTACTGCGGCCCAGCAGTTCGGCGAGCTGGCTCTGTGACAGCAGCAAACCGAACCGTTCAACCAGTTGATCCGCCAGCGTTGCCACGCCGGGACTCTGGGTGTCTTGCATGCGCTCTCGTCTCCTTGCTCATGATCGGGAGACATGAGCTTGCCCACGGCAAGCTGGGTAAACCAGAGAAAAAGCGGACGGAAACTGACGGGCTTTCGGACTTGATTAACGCATTACCCGGTCGAGCTTCTCCACCAAGTCCTCCGCCCGCAGATGGGTGTAGCGCTTGAGCATCTGCATGGACTTGTGGCCGGAGATGGCAGAGACCTCCTGGTCACCCAGGCCGGCCTCCACCAGGCGCGAGACCGCCTCATGGCGCAGGTCGTGGAAGCGGAAGCCCCGGATGCCGGTTTCCTTGAGGATACGGTGCCAGGCGGGGCGGAACTCGTACGGCCGGCGGATGCCGTCGCGGCCGGGCTCGCCGAAGAAGATGAGATCGGTGTCGTCAGACCGCAGGGGGTTGTCGAGGGCGGCGCGAAAGACGGCCACGGCCTCCCGGGTCAGCGGCACGGTGCGGGCCGAGCCGTTCTTGGTCTCGGTGAGATAAACGAGGCGCTTGTCCAGGTTCACCTGGCTGCGGGTGAGGCTCTTGATCTCGCCGGCGCGCATGCCGGTGTAGAGCGCGATGCGCACGATCCAGCCCAGCATGGGGTTGGAGTGGCCGTCGCAGGCCTGGAGCAGTTTCCGTTCTTCCTCGGCGGTCAGGCGCCGGTTTCGGCCCTGGGGCGGTGCCGGCTTGCGGATGTTGGCCACTGGGTTGTAGACCAGGCCCACGCGCCACTCCTTGATGGCGATGGTGAAGAGGTGCGAGAGCAGGGAGAGTTCCAGGCGCACGGTGCTGGCGGACTTGCCGGCCTCCAGGCGCTTGTCACGGTACCCGGCGACCAGGTCGGGGGTGATGGCGGCCAGGCTGTAGTCGCCCAGCTCGGCCTTCAGCGCCTTGGCCTTGTGGCGCTCGGCGCTGTGGGTGCTGGGCTTCTTGGCCGCGGAGACCTCGCGCAGGTAGCGGTCCAGCGCCTGCTTCAGCAACAGCCGGTCGGACTCGGCGCGGTCGATGTAGACACCTCGCACCATTTCATCCTCGGTGCGCCGTGCCCAATCAGTGGCATCGCGTTTGGTGCGGAACGTCTTGATGGTGGTGGGCCAGCCGCGCTTGCGGACGATGGCCTTCCAGGTATTGGACGGGGTCCTGGTGATGGTCGCCATGGCACCTTCCGATACGGCAGTGTACCGAAAGTGTACCGCATGACACAGGGACTAAAAAGCGGGCTTGCTTAACTTGTTGAAATTATTGGTGGCCAGGGACAGAATCGAACTGCCGACACGGGGATTTTCAGTCCCCTGCTCTACCAACTGAGCTACCTGGCCGCAGGAAGGAAGGCGTATTAAACCGGCGGGCGGCGCCGGAGTCAAGAAGCCGGCGAAAATTTGTGTGTCTTTCGCAACTTAGCCGTACTGGCGCTGGTAGTAGGACTGATATTCGCCGCTGCGGATGCGGTCGCACCAGGCGCGGTTGTCCAGGTACCAGCGCAGGGTGGCTTCCAGGCCCGTTTCGAAATCGTGTGCGGGGGTCCAGCCGAGTTCACGCCGGATTTTCGAGGAATCGATGGCGTAGCGGCGGTCGTGGCCGGGGCGGTCGCGGACGAAGGTGATCAGTTCACGGTAGGGGCGCTGGCCGGGCGCCAGTTCGTCCAGGCGGTCGCAGATGCGCTGCACGATGTCGACGTTGCACCACTCGTTGCTGCCGCCGATGTTGTAGACCTCGCCTGGCGTACCGTTCTCCAGAACCGCGCCGATGCCACGACAGTGATCTTCCACGTACAACCAGTCGCGGATATTCCGGCCATCACCATAGACAGGCAGCGCCCTGCCTTCCAGGGCATTGAGTATCACCAGGGGAATGAGCTTTTCCGGAAACTGGAAGGGACCGTAGTTGTTGGAGCAGTTGGTGGTCAGTACCGGCAGGCCATAGGTCTCGTAATACGCGCGAACCAGGTGATCCGACGCCGCCTTGGACGCCGAGTAGGGGCTGTTGGGCCGATACGGCGTGGTCTCGGTAAAGGCCGGGTCGTCCGGCCCCAGGCTGCCGTAGACCTCGTCGGTGGACACGTGCAGGAAGCGGCGCTCATTGCTGTCGCCCCACACGGTGCGCGCCACCTCCAGCAGTGAAAAGGTGCCTTCGACGTTGGTGCGGATGAAGGCATCGGGACCAAGTATGGAACGATCGACGTGGGATTCGGCGGCGAAATGTACGACACGGTCCACGTCCTCGTCGCGGAAGATCTGCTCCACCAGCCCGCGATCGCAGATATCGCCGTGCACGAAACGATAGTTCTGATTGCCTTCGACGTCACGCAGGCTCTCCAGGTTGCCCGCGTAGGTCAGTGCGTCGAAATTGATTACCCTGTCTCCCGGGTGTTGCGCCAGCCAGTAGCGTACAAAGTTGCTGCCGATGAAACCGGCGCCGCCAGTTACCAGAATCGTGCTCATACCTTCAGCTCTCTCAACATTGCAAACGGTATTGTGCCCGGTTGTCCGACAATCCCGTCACCGGACCTTCATGGTCCTGCTTCGTATGACGGCAGAAAATCCGTCATATCGGCCAGCTGTCTATTGGCCTTGTCCTTGTCCGACAGCCTGAACGGACCGTCCGGCCACTGGATGCCGATGGCCGGATCGTCCCAGGCGATGCCGTGCTCGTCGTCCGGGTCGTAGAAGTCGGTACACTTGTACAGGAAATCCGCTGTCTCGCTGAGCACGCAGAAGCCGTGCGCAAAACCCGGCGGCACGTACAGCATGCGATGGTTGTCCTCCGAAAGCACTTCACCGACCCAGCGGCCGAAAGTCGGTGAACCCCTGCGGATATCCACGGCTACGTCGAACACCTCACCCGTCACCACGCGGACCAGCTTGCCCTGCGGCTGCCTGAGCTGGTAGTGCAATCCGCGCAGCACACCGCGCGTCGAACGCGAGTGGTTGTCCTGCACGAAAGTCTCGGTGAAACCCGCCTCCGCGAACTTGCGCTGGTGGTAGGATTCCATGAAGAAACCACGTGTATCGCCAAACACCTCCGGCTCGATCAGCAATACATCGAGGACAGTAGTGGAAACGATTTTCATCATGCGCGGCGATCGAGCAGTCTCAGCAGGTAACCGCCATATTCGTTTTTGGCCAGCGGCTCGGCAAGACTGCGCAGCTGGTCGTCATCGATGTAGCCCATGCGCCAGGCGATTTCCTCGACACAGGAAATCTTCAGTCCCTGCCGCTGTTCGATGGTCTCGATGTAGCTGGCTGCCTGCAGCAGCGAACTGTGCGTGCCGGTGTCCAGCCAGGCGGTGCCACGGCCCAGCAGCTCGAGCTGCAACTGGCCACGGTCCAGGTACAGGCGGTTGAGATCGGTGATTTCCAGTTCACCCCGCGCCGAGGGCGTCAGCTTCGAGGCCAGGTCGACCACCTGGTTGTCATAGAAGTAGAGACCCGTCACCGCATAGCTGGATTTCGGCGCCTGTGGTTTTTCTTCCAGGCTCAGTACCCGGCCCTGTTCGTCGAACTCGACCACGCCGTAACGCTCGGGGTCGCGCACCTGATAGCCGAAGATGGTGGCGCCCTCCTTGAGTTCGGCCGCCCGCCGCAGGCTGCCGGCCAGACCATGACCATAGAATATGTTGTCACCGAGAATGAGACAGCAGGGCTCACCTTCTATAAAGGACTCACCGATCAGGAAGGCCTGGGCCAGCCCGCCGGGACTGGGCTGCTCCATATAGTAGAAATCCAGTCCAAACTGGCTGCCATCGTCCAGCAGGCGCCGGAACAGCGGCAGGTCCTGCGGTGTGGATATGACCAGAATCTCGCGAATACCCGCCAGCATCAGGATCGACAGCGGGTAATAGATCATGGGCTTGTCGTACACCGGCATCAGCTGCTTGCTGACAACCCGGGTGAGCGGATACAGACGGGTGCCGGACCCGCCGGCCAGAATAATACCCTTCATTCAGTTGTCCTGATCTCTTGTTGTGGCGCATATTGTATCGTATTGGGCCGAATAACGGCGGGGTGGCAGGAGTTTTCCCCATCCTGTCCTGCAGCAGCGGCTTCCGGCGGGGCCGGTTCAGGGCCACGAGCGCAGCCATTCCACCCGGATTCGGGGGGTTGTTCGCCCATGCCGGCTGGGCTAGGGTGCCAAAGACACATGCGCCAGGAATTCATATGCCTCTACCGCGATCGCGTCCGGAACCTGATCAATACCGCCTGGTCGAGACCCGCCTGCAGGAGAGACCGGGCAACGGCTCGGCCCGCTGTCATCTGTGCCTGTGGCGCTGCAAGCTGGTGCACGGCCAGCGCGGTTTCTGCCAGGCCCATGTCAACCGGCACGGCACCCTCTATAACCTGTCTTACGGCATCCTGTCGGCCATCGACGTGGGGCCCATCGAGGACAAACCGGTGCGCCACTTCAGGCCCGGCAGCAAGGTCATGTCGGTCGGCAGCTACGGCTGTAATTTCCGCTGCGGCGGTTGCCACAACCTCGACATATCCTGGGGAGTGACGGCGCTCGATGAACTGGCGCGCGGCCGGTCCACCGCCGCCTGGGTCACGCCGGCCGAACTGGTGAATGCCGCGCGCAGGCACGGTGCCGAGGGTATCGCCTTCACCTACTCGGAACCCGCCGTGTGGCTGGAATACGTGCTGGATGTGGCCGAGGCCGCGCGGGCGGCGGGCCTGTACACTGTGTATGTCTCCAACAGCTTCGTCACCGACGAGGCGCTGGAACTGCTGGCGCCCTGCATGGATGTGCTGTGCTCCGACGTCAAGAGCCTCAGCGATGCCTTCTACCGGGATATCTGCGAAGTGGCGTCTGTCGAACAGGTGCTGGGCTCGATAGAAAAAGCGCAGCAGCTGGGCATCCACGTGGAAACCCGGACCAACATCATTCCGGGCCGCAACGACGATCCCGCCGGGCTGCGGCGCATCGCCGAATGGATACGCGACCATCTGGGCAGCGACAGCCCGTGGCACATCACCCGCTTCTTTCCGGCCTACAAGCTGAGCCACATCGAACCCACGCCGTCCGACATCATGTGGACCGCCCACGATGCCGCACGCGACGCCGGGCTGAACAACGTCTATGTCTATGACGACAAGGGCTGCGACTGCGCCACCGGGAATCTGCCGGTGGAGGCATGGCTGTCACAGGATGCGGAGAAACTGCACGCGGTGAAGAAGTGTTCGGCCTCGTGCTGCGGGGATGAGGGGATCCTGCTGAAGAAGTATGAATGAACGGGCGCGGGAGATTCGGTGGGGTTCGCTTCGCTCACCGCCACCCTACGGGGGATACCCGATACGGCGGCTGCTGAGCGCGGGGGTGGGGTATAGCCTTGCAGGCGACTGGCGCCAGCCCCGGAGCTCGCAAGGCTATACCCCACCCCCGCGCGGGCCCCATCAAAGCATAACGGTGAGCGAAGCGAACCCCACCGTTCAGGACGACGGCGGCACGTAACCTTCCGGCATCTCCGCGCCCTCGCCGAAGAAGAACTTCTCCATCTGCTCTTCCAGGAACTTGCGCGCCCTGGGGTCGATGGGACTCAGGCGGTTCTCGTTGATCAGCATGGTCTGGTGCCTGAGCCACATCTGCCAGGCTTCCTTCGACACGTTGTCGAAGATCCTCTGACCCAACTCACCGGGATAGGGTGGGCGGTCGAGGCCCTCGGCTTCTTTTCCCAGCTTGATACAGTTCACCATTCGAGTCATTGCGGTTCCCCGGCGTGTTCGAGTTTGTCCAGCAGTTTGCGGACCGGCGCCGCCAGTCCGAGCGCTTGAGGCTGGCGGATGTTATACCAGACGGACCGGCCGTCTTCCATCACAGAAAGCATCGGGTTTTGGAGCCACACCCGCTGCGGCGTGATGTCCAGGTGGAAATGACTGAAGGTGTGGCGCAATACCGGCCAGTCGACCGGTCCCTCGCAGGCCTGTCCGACATGCCGCCCGAGCCAGTCCAGCAACTCGTCGTAACCGGTGAATTCCGGAAAGCTCCACAGACCGCCCCACACACCGCTCGCGGGCCGCTGCTGCAGACAGACTTCTCCTTCCGCGTTGACCAGCAGCAGCATGTGGACCTGGCGCACCGGCAGTTCACGTTTCGGACGCGGCGCGGGAAAGGCGTCCGGCCTGCCCTGCGCCAGGGCCTTGCAATCAGTGCTCAGGGGGCAGTCATTACAGTCCGGCCGGCTGCGTGTACACAAGGTCGCGCCCAGATCCATGATGGCCTGGGTATAGTCGGCAACGCGCTGATCGGGTGTATGGGCTTCCGCCAGTTCCCACAGGCGGCCCAGGACCGCCGCTTTTCCGGGCCAGCCCTCGACGGCATGAAAGCGCGCCAGCACGCGCTTGACGTTGCCGTCAAGGATCGGATGCCGCTGGCCGCAGGCGAGCGACAGAACAGCGCCGGCCGTGGAGCGGCCAATGCCGGGGAGCGCCATCAATGCATCGATGTTCTGCGGAAAACAACCGGCGTATTCCGCGACGATGCGCCCCGCAGCCTGGTGGAGATTGCGTGCCCGCGCGTAGTAACCCAGACCGGACCAGTGATGTAGAACATCGTCCAGCGATGCCAGGGCCAGCGACTGCACGTCAGGGAAACGCTGCATGAAGCGCAGGTAGTAGGGAATAACCGTGGCCACCTGGGTCTGCTGCAGCATGATCTCGGACACCCACACCCGGTAGGGCGTCGGCTCGGCCTGCCAGGGCAGGTCGTGGCGGCCGTGGCGGTCGTACCAGGCGAGGACGCGGTCAGCAAAGGATGGATGAAATGCCTTGATCATGTTGCATGGTGGGGTTCGCTTCGCTCACCCCACCCTACGGTTGGAACAGGGTAGGGTGGCGGTGAGCGAAGCGAACCCCACCATCGCTTCCTCATACCTTGTAATAATCCCTGTACCAGGCCACGAAATTCGCCACGCCCTGCTCAACCGATGTCTCCGGCTTGTAGCCGACATCGCGCACCAGGTCCTGCACGTCGGCATAGGTATCGGGCACGTCACCCGGCTGCAGCGGCAGCAGGTTCTTCTCCGCCGTGCAGCCCAGGCATTGCTCCAGCGTTTCGATGAAGTGCATCAGTTCCACCGGCTCACTGTTGCCGATGTTGTACAGGCGGTAGGGCGCCGTGCTGGAAGCCGGGTCCGGCTTCTGTCCGTCCCAGGCCGGATCGGGTGCCGGAATGCGATCCAGCACCCGCACCACACCTTCCACAATGTCGTCGATATAGGTGAAGTCCCGGCGGTGCTTGCCATAGTAGTAAACATCGATGGCCTCGCCGGCCAGGATGGCGCGCGCAAACTTGATGGGCGCCATGTCAGGCCGCCCCCAGGGCCCGTACACGGTGAAGAAGCGCAGGCCGGTGGTCGGGAGACGGTACAGGTGACTGTAAGTATGGGCCATCAGCTCATTGGCCTTCTTGGTGGCGGCATAGAGACTGTAGGGGTGATCCACATTGTCGTGCACGGTGTAGGGCATCGAAGTGTTGGCGCCATATACCGAGCTGCTGGAAGCGAACACCAGGTGGCGGACACCCTGGTGACGGCAACCTTCCAATACATTGGCGAAACCCACCAGATTGGTGTCCACGTAGGCCAGGGGGTTTTCCAGCGAGTAACGCACGCCCGGCTGTGCGGCCAGATTGACCACGGCTTCAGGCTGGTAGCGTGCAAACACCCCGGCCATGGCGGCCCGGTCTTCCAGATTGACACGCTCATCAGTGAACGTGTCGTAGTCCAGGGTGCGTGCCAGACGCGCCCGCTTCAGATCAACATCATAGTAGTCATTGAGGTTGTCGAGCCCGATGACTTCATCGCCGCGGTCCAGCAGGCGCAGAGACAGAGCGGAGCCGATGAAACCGGCAGCGCCGGTAACCAGTACGCGCATTACAGACGCCCGTCGACTTCATGCTTGGGGAACATATATTTCACATCAAACAACACATGTTGGGGTTTGCCCAGTTCACGTACGCGGGCTGCGCCCATATCACGGAATTCATCGTGCGCCACGGCCACGATGAGGGCATCATAGCGGCCGGCCTGCGGTTGCGCAACGAGTTCCACGCCATACTCCTCGCGCGCCTCGGCCGGATCCACTCTGGGATCCCAGATGTCCACCCTGGCCTGGTATTCCCGCAGGCGCGCCTGGATATCCACGACACGCGTATTGCGCAGGTCGGGACAGTTCTCCTTGAAACTGAAACCCAGCACCAGCACACGGCTGCCGACCACGCAAATGCCGTGCTTCGCCATCAGGCGTATGGTGCGATCGGCCACGTATTCGCCCATGTTGTCATTGAGGATCCGCGAGGCGGGAATGATGGCCGGCTGATACCCCATCTCCTGCGCTTTGTGCGTCAGGTAGTAGGGGTCCACGCCGATGCAGTGCCCCCCCACCAGGCCGGGACGGAACGGCAGGAAATTCCATTTGGTGCCCGCTGCCTCCAGCACTTCCTGGGTATCGATGCCGATGCGCTCGAAAATCAGCGCCAGCTCGTTGACCAGCGCGATATTGACATCACGCTGGGTATTCTCGATGACCTTGGACGCCTCGGCCACCTTGATGCTGCCGGCCTTGTGGGTACCGGCCTCGATGATGCTGGCATAGAGCGCGTCGACCAGGTCGGCGACCTCGGGCGTGGAGCCGGAGGTGACCTTCAGGATGTTGGTCACACGGTGTTCCCTGTCGCCCGGGTTGATACGCTCCGGGCTGTAGCCGGCATAGAAATCCTCATTGAAGCGCAGGCCGGAGACCTGCTCCAGAATGGGAACGCAGATCTCCTCGGTCGCACCGGGATACACCGTGGATTCGTAGATGACAATGTCGCCCTTTGCAAGCACCCCGCCAACCGCCGCGCTGGCGTTTCTCAGCGGTGACAGGTCGGGCTGCTTGTGGTTGTCGATGGGGGTGGGCACGGTAACGATATAGACATTGCAGTCCGCCGTGTCCTCCAGCGCGTCGGTGAAACGCAGGCGCCCGGCCTCGGCCAACAGCTCCGGCTCGACTTCCTGCGTGGAGTCCCGGCCGCTTTTCAGTTCCGCGACACGCGCGCCGTTGATATCGAAGCCAACGGTGTCGTACCGCTTGCCGAACTCCACTGCCAACGGCAGACCCACGTAACCCAGCCCGATAACACCGATTCTGGCCTCATCGACAGAAAGCATACTCATATCCTTGTTATTGAATTGCCGGCTTCCCCGCCCGCTCCAGGTTGGCCACTGTTTCCAGCGCCTCGGAACGCAGCTTGCGTTTGATCAGCCAGGGACCGATGATTGGAGGGATCCAGAAATCCGGTTCCACCTCGGAGCGGATCAGCACCCGCGTGCCGCCCGGCTCCTGCCACAGGTTGACCCGGGCATAGCCGTGCCTGAAGTCGCTCTGTGCGGGAATCACCGTGGCGGTGATGGAGCCATCGGCCGATTCGATTACATCCTGTACCTGGTGGATGCGCTTGCAGAATAAGAACACACAGGCCATCGTCACCGTACGCACCCTGTAATTACCCGGACCGCGGGTCAACAGGATCTCACTCTCCTCGATAGCCGCGTTGACCCGACCCAGGTTGTCGTAATCGGTGAGCAGTTCGCGCACCCGCTGCTCCGGCACCTCCACCAGCGCATCGACCTCGACAAAATAGGTATTGGCCTGGTGGGTCGCCACGGCGGTGAACACCTGTCCCGCGCCTGCAGCCGCGGTGACGCCCAGCAGCAGCAAGGCAAGCGACCGCGCCATCAATTGAACAGCCCCTTGAGTTTCTCCCGCATGCGCCGTTCGAGTTCCTGCCTGTGTTTGTCCACTTTTTTTCTGATCTTCCTTTCGGCCGACTGTTTCAGCGCCTCGTCGAGGCGCAGCGTGTAGACGGGCTGCGAAAAACTGCCACTGATCTGCACCGGGATGACCAGCCCCTTCAGGTCAGTGATATCACGGCCACCCTGCCCTTCCAATGTACCGACGACCTTGGCCTTGAGCAGGTAATCGACGGCTTCCCGGGGCAGATCGACCGTACCCTGGCCTGTCACCCGCAGCAGCGGGCTCTTGGCCAGCAGGTCACGGTTGTCGACCACACCGTTGGTAACCGTCGCGGAGCCCCTCAGCTCGGTGAAATCCGTCTGGTTGGGCCCGCCATCGGCCGGGAGCGGCTCGCCCCTGATGCGCGCACGCGCCTTGCGGACCATGGCCGCCAGGTTGATGCCCTTGACCGCGCCGTCGGTGAAGGCGAAGGACAGCCTGCCATTGAGCGTCTTCTTCAATGCGCCCGGCGTCTGCCCCAGCGCCGATAACTGCGCCTGCAGCTCGGCCGTGCCGGTCAGCGTATCCTTGCCGGTCAGGTCTTTCAGCAGCGGCCCGATCTGCACCTTCGACAACGACTCGTTCAGCGAGATTCTCGGCTGGCTGCCACGCACATCGAGCTGCATGTTGCCGTTGTAGCTGCCACCATACAGACTCGCACGCGCAGGATGCACACTCAGACGGCCGCCCTTCGCCGCCAGCTTCACTTCGACAGCCTCGCTGTGCAGCCGAAAGGCCTTGAGCGAACCCAGTCTCACGGTACCGTCCAGGTCCAGTCTGCGCAGCGTATCGACCGGCAGCACGCTGGCGCCGGCAGCCGCAGCGGTGGTAGGCGTGGCCGGCACCGGAGCCTCGCCTTCCGCCTGCGGGGGCAGGTAGCGATCGAGGTCCAGACGGTCGAGTGCGACATCGAAGCGCACCGCCGGCCGATCGAAGCCCGCCACCCGGATACTGCCCTCAAGCGTCGATTCATCGAACCTGGCCGCCAGCTTCGACAGCTCCACTGTCTGGCGCCCGATGTCGAGCGCCGCCTCGGTCGTGAACCTTGCTTTCAGCTCACCGCCGGGCACACCCTCGCCACTCAGGTCCAGCGCGAACTCGGTGCCTTCGAACGCTATCTGCTGCAGGGATGCGGACAGCCGTGCCCGGGTAGTGAACAGGATACCACCCTCGACCGGCGGCTCGTTACCCTTGAACCGGACAGACAGTTCCATGTCCACCGGCTCGCCCGCCTCGATGGCGCCGGTACGCAATGACAGGGGAGCAGCGACATAGCGCACACCGCTGGCGCGGTCATCCCACACCAGTTCCGCATCGCTGATGCGGATACCGCCGATGGCAAAGCCGGCGAGTGCAGCGGCCTGTTCCCCGGCGGAGCCCGCCTGCCTGCCGGCCTCTCCGGCCGGCGCCTGCGGCACCAGGTCGTCCCAGTTGTTCACGCCCCCGGCATTGCGGGCCAGGTTCAGCCGCAAACCGTCCAGCACCAGGGTGTCCATCTCCAGCTCACCGCGCAACAGGGGCAGCAGCCTGACCCTGAGCTGTACCTGTTCGACCTGCGCGAAAGGGGCATCACCAAAACCGGGCGCGTTGCCGAGCCGCGTTGGACCGATTTCCAGCGCCAGCCAGGGAAACACCGACAGCCCCAGGTCACCTTCGATGGTCAGGGCACGGCCCGTGCTGTCCTGCACCAGCGCAGTGATGTCGTCCCTGTAGTCGTTGGGATCGACAATCGACAGTACAATGATGGCGGCCAGCACGATCAATCCCACCAGACCGCCGACCAGGTACAGTACAAGGCGGAGTATCTTTCCCATCAGAACATCCCGTCTGCAGCAGGGCAGGGCCAGCCATGAAATGGAGCGGGTGATGGGAATCGAACCCACGTCATCAGCTTGGGAAGCTGAGGTTCTACCATTGAACTACACCCGCGCGGCGCTTCACAGTGTACAGATCAGACGGCCGTGGTAAAAGCGCTTCAGAGCGCCTGGTAGAGCGCTTCGACCTCCTTGCGGCAGTGCTCCAGCACCCTGGGCCGTTTTACCTTCAAGGTGGGAGTGACCAGTCCATTGTCCACTGTCCAGGGATCCAGCATCAGGGCCACGCGGCGGATCTTGGCGTAACCCGGGAAATCGTGCAGCCGCGCCTGGATGCGTGCCAGCACTTTTTTCTGCAGCCGCTCATCGGCCAGACTCTCGCGCCTGAAGGGGTCCAGCCCGAACTCCCGCGCCAGCCCGAACCAGAGGTCGGGGTTCAGCACCACCAGTGCCGCCAGGTAGGGCCTGCCCTCGCCCACCACCAGCGCCTGATCGATCAGCGGATCCAGACACAGGGCCGACTCCATGTCGGCCGGCGGGATCTTCTCGCCGTTGGACAGCACCAGGATGTCCTTGATGCGCCCTGTAATATAGATGCGATTGTCCTCGATGCGCGCCTGGTCGCCGGTGTGCAGCCAGCCGTCCGAATCGATCATCGCGGCGGTGGCGGCATGGTTGTTCCAGTACCCCAGCATGATGCCCGGGCTCCTGACCAGCAGTTCGTCCTGCTCGCCGATCCTGACCTCGATGCCGCGCAGCGGCTCGCCGACGCTGGCCGGATCGTTGCGGCCGGGCCGGTTGACGCTGATCACCGGGCTGGTCTCGGTCAGGCCGTAGCCCTGCAGGATTTCCAGGCCCAGCGAGATAAAGGTGCGCGCCACCGGCAGCGGCAGCGCAGCACCGCCGCTCACCGCGTAGCGCAGCCGCCCGCCGAGTCTTGCGGTCACCTTCTGTCCCACCAGCCGCTGCAGCAGCGGTTGAAACAGCAGGCCGGGGCGCCAGCCCGCCTGGCGCTGGCGGTAAAGGAAATGGCGCCAGCCGACGGCCAGCGCCGCGCGAAACAACAGGCGCGCCGCGACCGGCTGCTTCTGCAGCTGTTCCGTGATGCGGCCGTGCACGCGTTCGAAGATACGCGGCACGGCAATCAGCACAGTGGGCCGGATGGCCAGCAGATCTTCAGCCAGCTGGGACACCGAGCGCGCATAGGCCACGCTCGCACCCGCCATCATCGGCAGATAGTAGCCGGCGGTGCGCTCCAGGGTGTGCGACAGCGGCAGGAAGGACAGGAACAGGTCTTCGGTATAGCAGTCGATGGACGCCAGGGCCGCGTGCGCCACCGACAGCATGTTCCAGTGACTGAGCATGACGCCCTTGGAACGGCCCGTGGTGCCCGAAGTGTAGACGATGGAAGCCAGCGCATGGGGATCTCCGTTCCGCCTGCCGAGCGGCGGCGCCTGCGCGGGCAGCCAGTCGTCGACAAAACGCAGACGCTGCTCATCCGCCGCCGGCGCCTGCCTGTCCGGGCCGCTGCCCGCATCCAGGATGAGGACACGTTGCAAAGACCCGTTGCCCTCCAGCGCCGGCGCGAGTTTCTTCCATTGACTGATGTTCTGCACCAGCAGCAGGCGGACGGCGGCGTCCTGCAGAATGTAGGCGATGTTGTCGGGCCGGTCCTCGGTGTAGAGCGGCACAGTGACCAGCCCCTCGCTCAGCGCCGCCAGGTCGAAAGCCACCCAGTCGACGCCGTTGCGCACCCGCAGCGCGACGCGGTCGCCGGCATCCAGATCCTCGGCCGCCAGCGCCGCGCGCCAGCGCGCCACGCGCCGGCCCATGTCCTCCCAACTGAGGTCGACCCACTCCCCGGTGCTCTTGTCGTGATAGCGGTATGCGGTGCGCTGCGGGCTGCGATGCAGGCGTTCGAAGAACAGGCCGTCCAGCGTGCCGGCCGCTTCAGCAGTGATCAGGTCTTCCTGCCACTCGATCATAACCCCTTATTTGCGCAGAGAATCCCTTGAATTGCAACTTTTCGGGTAGAATGCAGCGACATGGAACTGATCATCAACGGCAAACCGCAACAGCTGCCTGACGGAATCAGCGCCGCCGCCCTGATCGAGCACCTGGGCCTGGCCGACCAGCGCCTGGCCATGGAGGTCAATCAGGAAATCGTGCCCCGCAGCACCTTCGAGTCGCACATCCTCAAGCCGGGGGATCAGATCGAAATCGTGCGCGCCATCGGTGGCGGCGCCCGTTGACAGAGACACTCAGGAGAATGGCATGTCCAGCGTGATGAAAACCGCTACCCCCCGTACCGCCGACCCACTGCTGATCGACGGCGTCGAATACCAGTCGCGCCTGCTGGTGGGCACCGGCAAGTACAAGGATCTGGAGGAAACCCGCCGCGCCGTCGAGGCCAGCGGCGCGGAGATCGTCACCGTCGCCATACGCCGCACCAACATCGGCCAGAACGCCGACGAGCCCAGCCTGCTCGACGTGCTGCCGCCGGACCGCTACACCTACCTGCCCAACACGGCCGGTTGCTATACAGCGGAGGACGCCGTGCGCACCTGCCGGCTGGCGCGCGAACTGCTGGACGGCCACAAGCTGGTCAAGCTGGAAGTACTGGGCGACGAGAAGACGCTGTTTCCGGACATCGTACAGACGCTGAGCGCCGCCGAGACCCTGATCGCGGACGGCTTCAGGGTGATGGTCTACACCAATGACGACCCCATCATCGCCAAACGCTTCGAGGAGATGGGCTGCGTGGCGGTGATGCCGCTGGCCGCACCCATCGGTTCCGGCCTGGGCATACGCAATCCCTACAATATCCTCACCATCGTGGAAAACGCCGAAGTGCCCATCCTGGTCGACGCCGGCGTCGGCTGCGCCTCGGACGCTGCGATTGCCATGGAACTGGGCTGCGACGGCGTGCTGATGAACACCGCCATCGCCGGCGCCAAAGACCCGGTGCTGATGGCCTCGGCCATGAAGAAAGCCATCGAGGCGGGACGCGAATCCTGGCTGGCCGGACGCATTCCGAAGAAACGCTTCGCCAGCGCCTCTTCGCCGCTGGACGGGATATTTTTCTAGCAGGCTGTTGAAATTCTACTCATGCGGCGCGATACGGCGTTGGAAATGGGCTCAAAATGCTCATTTACTGCTTGTAAACTGCGCTTTTTCGCCCATTTCCGCCTTGTCTCGCACTCGCCTGAG
>Ga0256830_1001472_pt1 | contig 16677 bp, 17 predicted proteins | sample 128326metaG_FD_190537 | JGI IMG/M metagenome (GOLD analysis project Ga0256830, IMG submission 190537) | Hydrothermal vent microbial communities from Lau Basin, Pacific Ocean - 128-326 | ecosystem: Environmental > Aquatic > Marine > Hydrothermal vents | place: Pacific Ocean: Lau Basin | collected... | reverse complement strand
CAGGCCGTAGTTGGTCGGATGATCCTTGTCGGGGCGCATCGAGACGATCTTGCCGTTCTCAACCTGGATGATGGTGCCACAGCCGACGCCGCAATAGGGGCACTGGGCCAGCGCGGTCTTGCGCTTTGGTGCCGGCTTGGCTTTGGCGGGCGCCGCTTCGAGCTCCGGGTTGGCGCCGACGAACAGGCTGGTACCAGCTGCCGCACCGGTGATAAACGCACTGCCTTTGAGGAAATCTCGTCTGGAAACCTTATAACGCTTCATACTCTTCTCCTTCGATAAACGGAATTCAGGGCTGTTTTTTTTCAGCTGGTGCGGTACGCAGGTAAGCGATGATGTCATCGATCGTCTTGTCGTCGAGATCGGCGAGCGCCTGCGGGCCCTGGAAAGGCAACATACGGGTAAAGGAACGCCCTTCCTTGATCGTCACCCGGATAAAGCCGTCGGACACCTTGTCCAGAAACCCTTTTTTGCCGATCGCCGTGCCGGTACCGCCGGCGGCATAGCCGTTTCCACCGGGACCGTGACAAGTCGCACAGATCTGCTCAAAAATCAGCTTGCCCCGGCGTTCATCACCCTGGCTGCGTGGCTGTGAATCGACCTCCTTGATCCGCGAAGGCAACTTGGCATGATCACGCAGGAAAGCCACGATCGCCATGATTCCCTCCTTGCCCAGATGTTTGAAGGGGGGCATGCCAGTACCCGGCCTGCCATCACGAATAGTCTCATACAGAAAATCCACGGGAGCGATCGACAGAAACTCCTGGTTGGTCAGGGACGGTGCCACGCCGGGCTTGCCGATCGCATCGGCCTGATGACAAAAGACGCAGTTCTGCTGATAAAGAAGCTCGCCCTTGAATGCCAGGTTCGGGTCGACATACGGGATATCCTTTGCAGGGCTTTTCTTCGAAGCAGGCTTTGCAGCAACCTTTTTGGGCGGTGTCGTTGCCGGGTTGGCCGCCGCAACCGGCTTGTTGGCGACCTTGTTGGCTGCACCGGTTTTACCGGTATCCTGTCCCTGGTCGCACGCCACCAATGCAAGCACCGCTACAGCAGTCAATACGTACTTGATCATATTCACATCCTCATCACTCGTTTTTGTATGCCTGTACCTCGTATGCTGAAGCGCCCTGGCAGAGCGCTTCAGCATACGGTTAAATTCTGATGTGATGCTATAGACTGAAATGCACAGTCTCATTGACACAAGTCAAGAAAACGGTTGAATACTCAGAACACACCAATACCGATCATCCATCGATGATCAGCCGCGTGAGCAACTCACAGGTTACAGAAAAAAGGCTGGAAGCAAAGCAGCAGGAATCGCTACAACGCAAGGGTCTTCAGCTCTTCCATCGCCAGAATCTCGACCTTCTTTTTGTCGACATTGATAATTCCTTTATCACGCAAACTCTTGAACTGCCGGCTGACTGTTTCGATCGCCAGGCCCAGGTAGTTGCCTATGTCCTGCCGGCTCATGAACAATGTGATCGTATTCTCCAGTTCACCGCGTTTTTGCAGGCGCTCGTAGAGATTGACCAGGAACCTGGCTATACGCTGCTCAGCGGTGGTCGTTCCCAGCAGCATCAATACATGTTCCTCACGCCGGATCTCACGGCTCATGATCTTGGTCAGATCCTCGAGCAGGTTCGGCAGCTTGGCACTGGCTTCACGAAGCTTTTTGAAGGGCAGGTGGCAGACTTCGGTATCGGTCAAAGCGATTGCATCGCACGGGTGAATCTTCTCATCCACCGCATCGAGGCCGACGATCTCGCCGTACAGATGAAAACCGGTCACCTGTTCGCGGCCATCGATAGTCACGCCGCTCGTTTTCAGTGCTCCCGATTTTACGGCATAAATACCGTGGAACTCGTCCCCGGTCTTATAGAGGTGGTCCCCGGCTTGGAGCTTGAAACGGTGTGTGACCACTTCGTCCATCAGGTTGAACTCATTCCCATCCAGTGAAGTGGGCAAACACAGCTGCCTGACACCACAGTTCTGACATGCATTCTTGATCTTACCCAGCCGCACAGTGGTCATGTATCAACCCTTAGAAAAATTCAAGTACCTTTACCCACACAGTCCGCCATGCCTCTACCGTGATGGCACCATCGCCTGCCCGCCCCCCGCTGCGCACGGTGGTGTAGTTTACATGGTACATTAGCAAAGTCTTAATTACGACAAAAATATCCGCACACCGCCCCCGCTGCCCGCACACTAATCCTGATCTTTTTACTTAAGTTTACAGCGGATATTATATATAATTCATGCAACCGATTACCATTACTTTCTTCCGGCACTTTGACCGGCATCAAATACTTTTGGCTCTTTGGAGATATTGTATCGGCCAGAAAACCCAGTATGCTTAGAAGCTGTAAAGCATTGTCAGCCACAGCGGCCTTTCCTGCCGCTGGCTGCAACTTTTCAGGCCTGAACGCAGTCTGAACCGTACGCAACCGGAATCCACCACAAAACATGACGAAAGAGCACACACAAAAGAAATTGATTGACCGCTTTGGCCGCCAGGTCGAGTATGTACGCCTGTCTGTCACCGACCGCTGTGACTTGCGTTGCTTTTATTGTATGCCAAAAAGCCACAAGGAATTCCAGGCACCTGCACACTGGCTCGATACGGGCGAAATCGAACGTGTGATCCGCGCGTTTACTACGCTGGGTACACGCCGGGTACGCATCACCGGCGGGGAACCGCTGACCCGCCATGACCTGACGGGGCTGGTACAACGGCTGGCCGCACTGCCGATGCTTGAAGACCTGTCGCTGTCCACCAACGCGATCCGGCTGGAGAAATTCGCCACACCACTGCGCCAGGCAGGTATACAACGTATCAATGTTTCGCTCGATACACTCGATGCGGTGAAATTCAAGCAGATTACACAAGGAAAGCTCGACAAAGTGATTCGTGGCCTGATGGCGGCAAAGGAAGCCGGATTTCAGCCAATCAAGATCAATATGGTAGTCATGCAGGGAATCAATGACCACGAAGTCCTCGAAATGGTCGACTTCTGCGCAGAGCATGGTTTCACACTACGTTTTATTGAAACCATGCCGATGGGCGAAACCGGCCGCAATGCCCAAAACCACTACATCAGCCTGCACCGGATCAAGGCCAGGCTGGCCCGGCGCTATACACTGATCCCGGATATCATGCCTGGAGGCGGACCGGCACGCTATGTGCGTATTACCGGCACTGACACCAAGATCGGCTTTATTACACCAATCTCCCAGCATTTCTGTGATACCTGCAACCGTGTCCGGCTGTCGGTGGATGGAACATTGTATATGTGCCTGGGCCAGAATCACCGCTTTGCCCTGCGCCCGCTGCTGCGCCAGGGCATTTCCGACGAAGCACTGCAACAGGCAATTACCCAGGCCATCGACCTCAAACCGGAAAGACATGAGTTTACTGAAAAACCCTCGCAGGTGGTCAGATTTATGTCGATGACCGGCGGATAGCGGGAAACAACAGCGTAAACACGCTGCCGCGGCCAGGCGCACTGGCCACGTGAACATGTCCGTCATGGGCATGCAGCAGCTCATCGACGATCGCCAGGCCCAGCCCGGTTCCCTTCGATGTTTCCTTGGTCGTATAGTAACGGGTAAAGATCTTTTTGATGTCCTCCTGCTGAATGCCGTGGCCGTTATCCTTGACCTGAATCTGCACATAGGGCCCTGCAAGCCGCCCCCCACAAACCGTGCACACTGGCGGTGAACCGGATTCTTGATAACACGCAGACACAGTAATTCGCCCCCTGTCGGAAATCGCGTCCCGGGCATTGATGCACAGATTCAGCAACACCTGGCTCAACTGAACCTTCCCAATTCTGACCGGTGGCATAGGCTGCTGAATATCTTTAACGAACACGATCGTTTTTGCAGACAGCGCACGCAGCATCTCCACCGTCTGGTCGGCCACACTGCCAACCGACACTGATTCCGTCGCCTGATCCGCGACACATTCTTCGCCGCGCAAAAACCCCATCAGGTGTTGTACCAGGTCGTTGGCACGCGACGACGAATAGGCCACTTCCTGGAGGTAGGATTTGAGCACCGCGTCCTTCTCAGTATCATCGATGATATCCAGTGCCAGGCCGTTGTAACCAATGATCGATGCCAGGTAGTTATTGAAATCATGCACGATACCACTGGACAACTCACCGAGCGCGAGCATCTTTTGAGCTTTGTCCGAATTCAGCACAGTCGTCGCCTGCACCGCCGTGGCGGCAAGGTCCGTAGCAGTGGTGCCGATACCGGCAGGCAGGTCTGCCACCAGCATCGTTGCAGGGCTTGCCGTCCCTGTCTCATCGGCAGTCTCTGTGTCACCGGACTTGAACACCAGCGAAAGATACTGATTGCCGCCATAGAAATTCGAGCGCGAGACTTCGACCAGGAAACGGGTAAATTCACTCCTGCCATCTTTACCACAGACATAGATATCGACTTCGGTGGATCGGATTCGCGAGACCCGGAACTGATTGAGATAACTGTTGAACTCCTTCTTATAAGTAGGAGCGATCAACAACTCCAGTGGTTGCCCCAACAGTTCTGTCACTGCATAACCAAACAGCCTGGCCGCATGCTGGCTGCACAGCACGATACTGTTTTCCTGGTTGATCGTGACGATAGCGTCTTTGACTGTCAGCAATATCTCGTTGAGCAGCAAATCATATTTGAGTTCTCCAGGAGCGACATAACTTCTATTCATAGTAAACCCTTAGTGTTAACCCCTTGGTTCTAATCCCGCTGTCATCCACCGCGGTCACTAACAAGCCTTGATACGGGACTGCATTGGCCTGATGTACTCGACATCAGGGATAAGCCGTGCTGGTTCCATGGCATACCCGGAACACTGCCGGTATTCATCCCTCCCGGCATTGTGATCGTGCTCCGGTACTTGCACGCCAAAATCTTTACAGTGATAACACTGGCGGATCAATGTCGATAAGACGGCGACAGGGCTGTCACCGCGCAACAGGTCCTCGTCTTCACGCCCCTCGGCGAGCCGCAACAGAAAGCCCGCGATCTTGCATAGATCTTCCTTCTCCAGGCCCCACTGCCCTATATCCAGGACCGCGTAGTCCAGCCTGCAGCCAGGTTTGTCGCCTTGTCCTGGCTCAGGCTGGGCAGCCGTCTTGGTTTCCGGGGACGGCCGTGTCAAGCTGTCGAAGAGTGTAAACAGCATGCTGCTGATCTGTGTCCTGTCACCGTGATAAAATATGTTCATGCTGCCACCTCCATTCGGTAATCGGTCCTTTTTCCTCCGCGGTATACCGCCCTGCGAAAGTGTTCGTCGACATCGATCCACACCGCCACTGACAAGGTTTTGCCAATCCGGGTCGCTTTGCCATCACCAAAACGACGCATCGACAGGCCTATCCTCTTCAACAACCGTTCCATCGCCACGCTGGTCACTGCAACGAACTGGCGCACACCCCGCGAGCGCGCAAATTCATAGCCTGCTCGTAAAATATTCAACGTGATCGGATGATTGGAAAACTGGCGGTAATCACTGACACCCTCCGGCGACACTGCAAACCGGCTGATTTCCCAGATCGCCGGATCACAGGGCGCGGCTTCACCACGCAGCAGTTCCGGAAAGGTGTCTTCGAGCATATAAGGCGCCGTGGTACGCAAAAACCGCCAGCACCCCTCGACGCGGTCTTCCTGGTGCGCGATCACGTAGATAGGATCGCGGTCATCGTAGGGATCGCTCTCAAAACCGTTTTTGGAATCTACTTCCCAGCCAAGCTTCTGAAAAAAGACCTCGTTCCTGAACGAGAACATGCCATCGAGAATGGACTGCCTGACCACGGCAGAATCGGAACAATGGTTACGGGTAATAAGAATATTACACATTGCAGCCTCCGGTAGATCGTTATTTAGCGAGTAAATAACAGATCGACCACGACGAACAGCTGCAAGATCTTACAGGTTTTTTGTAACGTTATGTTTTACAATAAATTATTTCCGCTTGCCGGATAGGCGCGCTGCATCCTTGACGATCTTGTCGCCGGTAATCATCGCCTTGACCAGGTTTTCTTTCTCCAACACACTCGAAATACCGACCCCGACAAGATGTAGAAAAACCAGGAACAACGTAAACTCGGCCGCAGACTCGTGAATTTCTTCCCAGAATTCCTCCCGTGCCTTGGCCAGCCCTCCCTGTTCACCACCGTTCCTGGGGAGACGGCGCAAGAATGCAGCATGGGTGGCTTGCGCGACCGAGGAGCGCACAGGCAAGGTAGGATGCGTTGTACGCACCAACACCACGACAGCTCGTATCGCATCACGCGAAGAGGCTTTTACACCTGGCTCGCCGACTGAGCGAAAGCCAGCCAGGGCGTGCCATTGCGCCGTCGCAGTAGAAGGGGGGTGAGAAGGATGGACCGGCCCGACAGCAGCAAAGGGACCCTTGCCTTCCTCCAAGGCATACACTTTCAACCCGCTGACACAGGTCACTGCCAGACTGACAAGCAGCGCGACGATCATCCAGCCACCCGCCGGATTATGCCCCAGGTGGAGTTCCGGCCGGCCTGCCAGCATACTCTGCACATAGCGTTTCACCTTCCTTGGCCCGACGACAAAATTACGAAACCGGGCATAGTGACTGCCGATCACCCCCCACAGCAGCCTGAACGCCACCAGCCCCAATACCGTATAGCCCGAATACAGGTGCCAGGCAGACTCCTCTTCACCACTGAGGTAGGCAACCGTGAAGGCTGCCACCAGGCTCCAGTGACCAATCCTGACCAACGGATCCCAGACACGAATTTTACTGTGCATTTCAATTCTCCTTCGCGGGCGAAACCCAGCACGCATTGCCCGCCTAGCCCGCATTTCTCACCACCCTTCTACGGTGCGTACAACGCACCCTACACGGCGCCATGGCACGCCTTGGCAAGCCGCTTTTGTGTTTCCAGTACAACTATGGCACTGTATCCCTCGAAATACATCAGGCATATGCCTGCCTTGCTGCCGCTTTAGACAAATGTTCGATAAGACCGGCCTGTTCCGGTAACCCAAAACGAGTAGCCAATGCACAACATAGAAAACAAAGACAAATTTCTGCTCCTGCTGCTGACACTGATGATTCTGTTCAGCGGGTACGACCTGTTCTCAGACCTGGCGCACGGAACACCCCTCACTCATGTTCTCAGCGAAGCCGCATTGCTGGCACTATCACTGACCGCGATCAGCTGGCTGATTTTCAGCCTGTACAGACAGCAGCGTGAAATCAACGCGCTTCGCCAGGCATTGGATAAAGCCACGCAGTCAGCTCCGCCGGCTGAACCGTATCTGGTTGAAGCGCGTAAAGAAATGGCCGCTGTCATTGTCCAGCAATTCGCTGACTGGGGGCTGTCACCAAGTGAACGTGAAATCGGCCTGCTGCTGTTGAAGGGGTTGAGCCTGAAGGAAATAGCACTGGCTCGCAATACCCTGGAAAAAACCGTACGCCAGCAGGCCTCTTCAATCTACAAAAAATCCGGCCTGAGTGGACGCCACGCCTTCGCCGCCTGGTTTATCGAAGATATTCTTTGAGTTCACTGCTGCAATATTCTGCACCCCATTAGCTCCAAGGAAACTGCGGTGTTGGTACATACGATGCATCCCCACCCCCACTAAAATCTACAGTTTCAAATACTTAGCCCGCACTACTCATCACCTGTTCATCGCGAGACGGTGCAAGTGGACGGCTTTCGCGGCCGAGGCGCGAACAGGGTGCAGGGGGACGTTGTACGCAGCAGCAACACCACGACAAATCGAATGACATGACATGGTGATTGTCTTGCAATCCGGCCCGCCTGTTGAGATCGAACAGTTCTGCTACTATGATATAGACATAGATTCCGGATCCACTGGGTTTTCAGCAGTTCTTATTCCGGCCGAAACCGGTTCTGACAAAACCCGTCCTGGTTTCCGGTGGCCCCCGGGCAGGGAGATACGACACGGCTTATGAATGCTCATCGCCTGTTTGAACAATTTATCGAATCCTTGAACAAAGCGAATGATTTTGCAAGTGTCTATGACTCTTGCGTCTGGCTGTGCGGAGAATACGGCTTTGACCACTTTCACTATGGCGCACGTATTCCCACCTCGCTGACCCGGCCCTCGTTCATCCATATCAGCGGCTATCCATTGGAGTGGTGGGAAAGATACAAAAGCAACAACTATATCGCTTTCGATCCGACCGTTGCACACTGCGCCAAAAGCGTCCTGCCGTATGATTGGAATGACATCGAATCACGGCCCCGAACCAGCAGTTCCAATAAGCCGGGGATACCGGATGTCATGCGCGATGCCAAGGAATTCGGCCTGGTCAACGGCATCAGTATTCCGTTGCATGACGCCAACGGTGTTTTCTCGATGCTGAGTTTTACTTCGTCGAGTCACTATTCCACGAGCCGGCACAAGTTTTCACGCCTGCTGCCCACGGCACACTATATTTCCAGCCTGACACATGAAACCGTCATGCGTATCGCCAGGCAGAACCAGGAAACGGCGCTGTCACAACAATACCGGCTGACCAAACGAGAAAAAGAATGCCTGTTGTGGGCCGCCGAAGGGAAAACCACCTGGGAAACCTCGCAAATCCTGAATATCTCCGAACGCACCGTGGTGTTTCATTGCCAGAATGCATCACAGAAACTGCATGTCAATAACCGCCCACAGGCGATCGCCCGTGCTATTTCGCTCGGCATCATCAGCCCGCAGTTTGGTGACTGAACAGGGTCACACAACGGACCACAGCATTTTCCCCGCCACCAACGCGAGAAACACCGCAAACAGCCGCTTCAGCACCGGCGAAGACAGGCGGTGTGCGAGCTTGGCACCAAGCGGTGCAGCAAAGACACTGCCAAGCACGATCGCCAGAAACGCAGGCCACAGGATATAGCCGGACGCTGCCGGCGGGCTGGCCGGGTCGGACAATCCAACCAACAGAAAACCTGTCATGCCCGCGAGCGCGATCGGGAAACCACAGGCAGCAGAAGTGCCGACTGCCACTTTGATCGGTACATTGTGCCAACTGAGATACGGCACACTGAGCGTCCCTCCACCGATACCGACCAGCCCGGAAAGATAACCGATCACCAGCCCCGCGCCGGCCTGGTAGCGCTTGCGCGGTAACCGGCGGTGCGGTTTGACTTTCAGGGCCAAGCCCATCTGTATCGCTGCCAGGAGTTCGAAACCGACGAAAACAACCACCAGAAAATCATTCCTCAACACCCTGGCGCTGACGGCTGCCAGGATCGCGCCCGGCAGCAGGCCAAGGCTGAGTGCACCCAGCACTGCCAGGTCGACAGCATTTTTTCGGTAGTGACTCCAGGCGGAAGAGAGCGAGGTGACGACGATCGTCGCCAGCGAGGTGCCGATCGCGACCTTCATCAGCAGCGGCGCGGCAACACCCTGCGCAGGCAGCAGGTGATACAGGATCGGCACGATGACCAGGCCCCCACCTACACCAAACAGCCCGGCCAGCAGGCCGGCGAAGACACCGCCTGCTACATAATAGAAGAAGACTTCCAACGAGACCCCGCGATCACGCAATCCAGACGCTTTTGACGTTGACAAACTCACGGATACCGTGATGACACAGCTCCCGGCCGTAACCCGAGGCCTTGACGCCACCGAACGGCAAGCGTGGATCACTCTTGACCATCCCGTTGACGAACGCCGCACCACACTCCAGCCGCAGTGCAATCTGCTCTCCCAGCGCGGTATCTGCGGTCCACACACTCCCACCCAGACCAAAACGACTGGCATTGGCGATACGTATCGCCTGCTCGACGTCCGCCGCCCGGATCACGATCGCCACCGGGCCGAACAATTCTTCATTGTAGGCACGGACGCCGGGTTTGACATGGTCCATGATCGATGGCTGATAGTAGGCACCCGGACCATCCACCGGTGCACAGCCGGTCACGATCACTGCCCCCTGTTCCAGTGACTCGCGCACCTGCTGATGCAACTCGTCGCGCAGGTCGACGCGGGCCATCGGGCCAAGTGTCGTCGACGCCTCGAGCGGATCACCCGGTTGCAACGCCTCGACCGCTGTTTTGAATGCGGGCAGGAAGCTGTCCGCCGCCTCGCCCACGAGGATAAACCGCTTGGCGGCAATACAACTCTGCCCGGTATTCAGGTAACGTGAAGTGACGCCCCATTTGACTGCCTGCTCCATGTCTGCATCCGGCAATACGATAAACGGGTCCGAGCCGCCCAGCTCGAGCACCGAATGCTTGATCATTTCACCAGCCCGGCTGCCAACCTGGCGCCCGGCCGGCTCACTGCCGGTCAATGTCACCGCCTGCACGGCGTCATCGGCAATCACATCCGCCACCACTGACGCCGGGATCATCAATGTCGTGAAGACATGTTCTGGAAAGCCCGCCTGCCGGAACACCTCTTCTATCGCCAGCGCACACTGCGGTACATTCGAAGCATGTTTGAGCAAACCGATATTACCGGCGGCCAGCGCCGGGGCGGCAAAACGGAACACCTGCCAGAACGGAAAGTTCCATGGCATCACCGCAAGCACTGTGCCCATCGGCTGGTAGGTGACGTAACTCTTCCCGGCATCGGTCTCGATGATTTCGTCTGCAAGAAACTCTGCAGCATGTTCGGCGTAGTAGTCGCAGACCAACGCGCATTTCTCGACTTCGGCCCGTGAGTCGTTGATCAGCTTACCCATTTCCAGGGTGATGAGCCGTGCATAGTCTTCCTTGTTGTCACGCAACACCTTTGCTGCAGCGCGCAACAGAGCGGTACGATCGGACAACGCACTGCCTTGCCAGTCCTGCCTGGCCGCCACACAGGACTTCAACACCGCCTGCAGTCGCGATCTCTCCCAGTAGGAAAAAGACTGCAGCACTTCACCATTTGCCGGATTTATCGACTCCAACGCCATACCGCCTCTCCTTTCTCAGATCCTGTCCCGGCCGGAAGACTTTTCCCGGCAGCCCTGACAACTCAGCGACGAATTACTCAGTGTACTGCGCCCGGCAGGGTATCGATGCGCCAATTGTACCATAATAACGCGGTTTTTCCCGCGGGTACTCAAGGCTTTCCGCTCACCGGCCCGGCACCTGTCAGACAGGGTTGGCAATTCAACGATGAAATGACGCGGCCGCGTTAGTATTACCCTTGTCTTGTGCTATAAATGATGATATCGGCAGAAATGACACGCAGTCCCGAACCACGATCTTACTGGCATGTACAAGCAACCCCTCTCAATCTGTATCCTCGGTGGCAGCGGTTTCGTCGGCCGGCACCTGGCTGCGCGGTTGGTCAAAGATCAGCACCGGATGACTATCCCGACACGACACCCCGACAGCGCCAAAGCGCTGAAGGTCCTGCCTGGAGTCAGCCTGGCCGCGGCTGACTGTCATGACCCGAAAACCCTGGACCGTCTTTTTTCCAAGGCGGACCTCGTGATCAACCTCGTCGGCATACTGCATGAAAAAAAGGACAATGGTAAGGGGTTTCATCATGTGCATGTCGAGCTGGTGGAGAAAATAATCGCTTCATGTGAACGCTGCGGCATCCGGCGTTTCCTGCACATCAGTGCACTCAACGCACACCCGACCAAGGCACCGAGCTACTACCTGCAGTCGAAAGGGGAAGCCGAAGAGATCATTCATGCCACGGCCAGTGAGGACTTCCAGCCGACGGTATTCCGGCCAAGTGTCATTTTTGGCGAGGACGACCGCTTCCTCAACCGCTTTGCCGGCATCATACGCCGGTCACCCTACCTGATCCCGCTGGCCTGCGCCAAGGCCAGGCTGGCCCCGGTCTATGTCGGTGACGTTGCAGAGGCCATCGCGCGCTGTGTCGGCAACCAGCACGCTACGGTAAAGACCTTCGAGCTCTGCGGGCCGGACGAGTACACACTCAAAGAACTCGTCGAATACCTCGCACGACTGCTGCACAAACGCCGTAAAGTGATCGGCCTGGGAAAACTGTCGTCAAAGCTCCTTGCCCGTATCCTGGAAATGCTGCCCGGCAAGCTGATGTCGAGAGACAATTTCCGCTCATTGCAGGTCGACAGCCTGTGCAAAATCAACGGTCTCGACGAGCTTGGTATCGTCCCGCACACCATCGAAGGAATACTGCCCCAGTACCTGGCCGGGCAGACCGCACGCAGGCGCTATGACCTGTACCGCAGGCAGCCGCCTCAACACCTGTAACTAGCCCGCGTTTCTCACCTCAATAGGAAACTTTCTTGTTCTGGCGCAACCGTGACAATACCCGGTCACGCTGTTCCTTCGGCAGCGCACCGATACGTTTTACTGCACGATAGAACGCCCGCATATCACCCTGGTGCTGTGCCAGCAGGTTGAGAAACGACCTGACATGGGTGTAGTAGGTCGCCAGTGTCGAAAGCCGCGCATTGTTGACCCCCTGGGCCATCCAGGCATCGAAGCCGGAATATCCGCCCCAACCCTTCTTCAGTTGCCGGTACGCCTGCTGCATCTGTGCGAGAATCTTTTTCTTTTGCCGGCGTTTCTCACTGTCCGGGATGGCCCTGGCATAAAGCTGCTTCAGACGCCGGCGGTAACCCAGTGCAAAGCGGATAAAGGCCTGCTCGTAGCGCTTGTTGGCGGCATAAGCCTTGGCCAGGCCCGGCGCCCGGCGCCGGTGCCGCACCCAGCGCTCGATGCCGGTCAATTCGACGGCCGTCGCCAGGGACTCATTGAAAGTCGTATCGTTCTTGATATAGATGACCTGGTGTGTCAGCTCATGAAAAATCAATCCGGCCAGTTGGTCCTCTGAACGCCCGATAAACGTATTCAGCACCGGGTCGGAAAACCAGCCCAGTGTCGAGTAGGCAGTCACACCTTCGACCGCCACGTCATACCCCTGCCGCTTGAGTTTCAAAGCCTCCGCCACCGCTCTGCGCCTATTGAAGTACCCTTTGTATGCCAGGCAGCCCAATACAGGGAAACACCATTTCTTCGGCTCGACGGAAAACTCCGGTGCGGCGACCACATTGTAGACAATACTGTCACGCCGGATGTCGACATAGCTTCTGAAACTGTAGTTCTTCGGCAGTTTCAATTCACGGCTGGCGAAACGGCGGATTTCACTGACCAGCTTCAAGCGTTGTTTCAACCTGTCGCTGGTTTTTTCCGACTGCAGCAGCATCTCGATATCCTGGCGCTTGGCCCACACACGCAGGTGCCCGCCTACCGATTGTGAGTAGTAGCCGACCGTCGCACAACCGCTCAGGAGCACTGCCCCCGCAAACAAAACTGAAAGCTGCAATCTAATCACCAATCCACGTATCCAGGCTGCTATTCCGCTGCTGTTACTTTTACCTGTTAATCCACTTTTAATCAAGATAATATAACACCCATGGAAATCTATCTCGTCGGTGGCGCGGTACGCGACAAACTATTAGGGCTCCCGGTCAAGGACAAGGACTGGGTGGTGGTTGGCGCGACCGCCGAACAGATGCTGGCACAAGGCTACCAACAGGTCGGCAAGGACTTCCCGGTCTTTCTGCATCCACAGACCAAGGAAGAATATGCACTGGCACGTACTGAGCGCAAGACAAGCCGTGGTTATACCGGGTTCGAAACCGTGGCCACGCCGGATATCACATTGGAACAGGATCTGCAGCGCCGTGACCTGACGATCAACGCGATGGCGGAATCCACCGATGGCCAGTTGATCGATCCGTTCCACGGGCAGCAGGACCTCGAAGCCGGACTGCTGCGCCATGTTTCAGAAGCCTTCGCCGAAGATCCGCTGCGAATACTGCGCGTGGCACGCTTCGCCGCACGGTATGCACCATGGGGTTTCAAGGTCGCCCATTCGACCAACCGGCTGATGCGGCAAATGGTGGCCGAGGGCGAGGTCGATGCCCTGGTACCGGAGCGGGTCTGGGCCGAAACCTGCAAAGCCTTGTCCGAAAAAAAACCGGCACGTTACTTCCAGGTGCTGCACGGCTGCGGCGCCCTGGCCGTAATCTTTCCGGAAATCGAGCGCTTGTATAAGCACGACACACGGACGACACACGACAAGGACCACAACAGCGCATTGTGCAACCTCGACAAGGCCGCCGAACTCAGCACCCAGGCGGAAATACGTTTCGCCGCACTGCTGCTGCCGGTGCACTACCATGCAACAGGCGATATCGATGCGCTGTGCGAACGGCTGAAAACACCCAAGCGCTTTCATGAACTGGCCAAGACAGCGGGCACGCTGCTCGCCCGGTACAACGAACAGGCGCCCCTGTCAGCCATACAACTCCTGAATCTCTTTATGCAACTCGACGCATTCAGGCGGCCACAACGTTTCCGGGACGCGCTGACTGCATGCCAGGCCGATAGCGAACATCCGCTCGGCACCGCTGACAGACTCGCAGAAGCACTGACAGCCTGCCTGGAAATCGATGCAAAAAGATTCATCGCGCAGGGCCTGCAAGGCAGGCAGATCAGTACCGCACTGTTCGACGCACGCGTCGAAAGGCTGGAGCAGATGTTCAACGGGGCATGACTTGAATTTTCTGCCGGCAAAAACTATAACTATCCCTATGAGGAGTACGATCACTAGCCCGATGCAGATTCCAGAACTGTCGGACAATGAAATCGCTGAGCTGTGCCGGATGCGCCTGCAACTGATCAAACTGATGCGTGAAGGTGTCAGCTTCTGGAACGGCCATGCGCTGGACTACTCCGACAAGTACCGTGATTACAGCGAAATCTACGACAAAGACACCAAGCAACGCTACTACCATCATTCCGATATCTGTGCGCTGGCACTGCAGGAGCTGGAAGCGCTGCCGGAAGAATTCAACAAGTATGAAACACTGCATTATATCGAAACACTGAAACGCAGTACCGCCTGCCCCGTCGGACTCTCGTACTCGGAAAACTCTGAACTGCTGGAAAAGATTGCGCTGCGTGTAGGCCAGATCGAGAACCGGTTCGACAGACTATAAACGAATTGCACGTACAAACATTTTTTTGCATCGGAATGCTATTGGTGCGCATGGCGTATCGGTGCGTGCAACGCACCCTACTTTGGGGCATGACATTTTCTTGCTGTAATTCCTTTGGTGTGCTTTGCACACCGTCATGACGGTGCGGGGCACGTCGTATGTACCAACACCACGACGAATCGAATCGCATCACGTGGCGATCCTTCCACACATGGTATTTCCTTGCCGCAAGGCCTTAGCCGATAAACCGTTGTTCCAGTCTCTGCAACACAAAAGCCATCCGCGTATAACTTGCGCTGAATGCTGCCAGTGCACCCAGCGAATTGGCCAGTGCATCGGCCCACTCGAACATCCGCACACCCCCTGCCGCCTGCAGATATTCCAGGCCTATCCCCATACCGATAAACGCAATGGCCAGGGCCAGCCTGGTCCCGGCACCGCGATACAACTGTGCGTGCCACGCCATCAGCGTAAAATACGCAAGAAAATGTCCGAGCTTATCACCCCATTCGATATCCAGCGGGATTCTGGGCGGCTTCGGGGTCAGGCTCAGGTAAATCACCGTAGCGATCAGCGCCACGCCGACCAGCTGCCACAATACGAAATAGCGCAGATTTCCTTCCCTGTTCTTATACAGCATAACCATCGATCAACCCGTAATACAAAAAATAGAACAACGCACCGCCAAGAAGAAAACGGTAGATCACGAACGGAAACATGCCTATCCGTTCGATCAGCCTGAGAAAAAGATAGATACACAGGTAGGCGGTCGCGGCTGAAACCAATATCCCGACACCCAGGATATCCCACTGCACCGCACCACTGGACTTGTGTAACAAGGTATTGGTCTGTGCTGCGGTTGCCAGCACGATCGTCGGGATCGACAACAGAAAAGAAAAGCGCGCAGCGGCTTCGCGGCGAAAGCCGAGCAGCAAGGCCGCGGTAATGGTAATGCCGGAACGTGATGTGCCCGGCACCAACGCACAGGCCTGTGCCACGCCGATGATCAAGATGTCCTTCCAGCCGATCGTGCCAAGTCCCCGCTGCCGCGCTCCCTTAGCATCAGCGATCCACAACAAGATACCGAAAAGCACCGTCGTCGTCGCCACCACCGCCGCCGAACGCAAGCCCTTGCCAAGCCAGAACGCCAGGCCGATCAGCAGCGCCAGGGTCAGTGCAGCCAGCAACAGGTATCCGGCCTTGCCGAACTCGCGCCGCAACAGGTAGAACCCGGTCAGCACCAAGCCTGTCACCGCGGTCACCACCGACATCAATATCGCCGAGTGCACCCGGTCGTCATAGATAAAATGCAGCACCAGGCCGAACAACCCGACCGGCACGGTTCCCCACAATACCGCCCAGAACAGCGGACTCTCACCCACCGGCCGCGCGGCCGCAAGGGAATGCTTCCAGTCCATGCTGATGGCAAACAGATCACGGCGGAAGTACCAGATCACGGCAATCAAGCTGCCAAAATGCACCGCAGTATCGAAAGAGACATTCTGCACCTTCTGCCCCATCACGGCCGGCGCAAGAATCAGGTGCCCTGAACTCGACACCGGAAGGAACTCGGTAAAACCTTGTACGACTGCCAGATAAATCGCCTGTGTCACTTCCAGACTGTCAATCAACATGCTTTTCAATCACCTTTTTATTACTTAGTTATTATCGCCTTGTCAGCACCATGCAATGCCGAACACTCTCTGCACCACACCCTTGCT
>Ga0256830_1001471_pt1 | contig 16683 bp, 11 predicted proteins | sample 128326metaG_FD_190537 | JGI IMG/M metagenome (GOLD analysis project Ga0256830, IMG submission 190537) | Hydrothermal vent microbial communities from Lau Basin, Pacific Ocean - 128-326 | ecosystem: Environmental > Aquatic > Marine > Hydrothermal vents | place: Pacific Ocean: Lau Basin | collected... | reverse complement strand
GGAGACCGACCTCTCGGTGCCCGGGGTCGACATCTACAATCTGCTGAAGTTCCAGCGCTCCAACCAGAACACCTGCATCACGCAGCGTCCGCTCGTACGGGTCGGCGACGAGGTCCAGGCCGGGGACGTGATCGCCGACGGGCCGTCGACCGAGCTCGGCGAGCTGGCGCTCGGGCGCAACGTGCTGGTCGCGTTCATGCCCTGGAACGGTTACAACTTCGAGGACTCGATCCTCATCTCCGAGCGGATCGTCCGCGACGACACCTTCACTTCGATCCACATCGAGGAGTTCGAAGTGATGGCGCGCGACACCAAGCTCGGGCCCGAGGAGATCACCCGCGACATCCCCAATGTCGGCGAGGAGGGCCTCAAGGACCTCGACGAGGCCGGCATCGTCTATATCGGGGCCGAGGTCAACCCGGGCGACATTCTGGTCGGCAAGATCACGCCCAAGGGCGAATCGCCGATGACGCCCGAGGAGAAGCTTCTGCGGGCGATCTTCGGCGAGAAGGCCTCGGACGTTCGCGACACGAGCCTCAGGCTCCCGCCGGGCGTCACCGGCACGGTCGTCGAGGTCCGGGTGTTCTCGCGCCACGGCGTCGACAAGGACGAGCGGGCGCTGGCCATCGAGCGCGAGGAGATCGAGCGCCTTTCGAAGGACCTGGAAGACGAGCGCGCCATTCTCGAGCGCAACATCTACGCGCGGCTCAGCGAGCTGCTCGTCGGCAAGGTCGCCGAGAGCGGGCCCAAGGCCGTCAAGCCGGGCGGAAAGATCACCGAGGCCACGCTCGGCGAGATGAGCCGCGGCCAGTGGTGGCAGGTGGTCCTCAAGAACGACAAGGCGATGGCCGACGTCGAGGCCCTGAAGCGCCAGTTCGACGACGCCACCAAGGGGCTCCAGAGCCGGTTCGAGAACAAGGTCGAGAAGCTGCAGCGCGGCGACGAGCTGCCTCCGGGCGTCATGAAGATGGTCAAGGTGTTCGTGGCCGTGAAACGCAAGCTCCAGCCCGGCGACAAGATGGCGGGGCGTCACGGCAACAAGGGCGTCATCTCGAAGATCCTGCCGATCGAGGACATGCCGTACCTCGAGGACGGGACGCCAGTCGACATCGTCCTCAACCCGCTCGGCGTTCCGTCGCGAATGAATGTCGGCCAGATCTTGGAGACCCACCTCGGGTGGGCCGCGGCCGGGATCGGGCGGCAGATCGGCCAGGTCGTCGCCGAAATCCGTCGCGGCGCAAAGATCGACGCGCTGAAAAAGAAGCTGAAGAGCATCTACGACAAGCGACAGTACGACGACATCATCTCGTTGACCGACGAGCAGCTCGTCGAGCTCGGCGCCAACCTAAGCTCGGGCGTCCCGATCGCGACCCCGGTGTTCGACGGCGCCCACGAGAGCGACATCGTCGCGATGCTCGAGCGCGCCGGCCTTGACCGCTCGGGGCAGGTGACATTGGTCGACGGCACGACCGGCGAGAAGTTCGATCGCAAGGTCACCGTCGGCTACATCTACATGCTCAAGCTCCACCATCTCGTCGACGACAAGATCCACGCCCGGTCGATCGGCCCCTACAGCCTCGTCACCCAGCAGCCGCTCGGCGGCAAGGCCCAGTTCGGCGGCCAGCGCTTCGGCGAGATGGAGGTATGGGCCCTCCAGGCATACGGCGCGGCCTACACGCTTCAGGAGATGTTGACCGTGAAGTCGGACGACGTGGCGGGCCGGACCAAGGTCTACGAGGCCATCGTGCGCGGCGACGACAACTTCGAGGCCGGGATCCCGGAATCGTTCAACGTGTTGGTCAAGGAAATGCGCTCGCTCGGCCTCAACGTCGAGCTGTCGCAGCAGAACTACTGAACGGCGCACAGGCGCAAGGTCTGATGGGCTATCGAATCCAGCCTCCGGCGCGGCGCCCGGGCTCGGCCCGGCGGGCGACCTGCTCCGCGCGGAGCGCGACGAGGAGAAACGGTCGATGAACGAGTTGATGAGCATTTTCGGCCAACAGAGCGGCACTCAGAGCTTCGACAACATCAAGATCTCGATCGCCAGCCCCGAGCGCATCCGGTCGTGGTCCTATGGCGAGATCAAGAAGCCGGAGACCATCAACTACCGTACCTTCAAGCCGGAACGGGACGGGCTCTTCTGCGCCCGGATTTTCGGCCCGATCAAGGACTACGAGTGCTTGTGCGGCAAGTACAAGCGCATGAAGTACCGCGGCATCACCTGCGAGAAATGCGGCGTCGAGGTGACCCTTTCCAAGGTCCGGCGCGACCGCATGGGCCATATCGAGCTGGCCTCGCCGGTCGCCCACATCTGGTTCCTCAAGTCGCTCCCGTCGCGCATCGGGCTCCTTCTCGACATGACGCTCAAGGATCTCGAGCGCATCCTGTACTTCGAGCACTATGTGGTCATCGAGCCGGGGTTGTCGCCGCTCAAGCTCCGCGAGCTCCTGACCGAGGAGCAGTACATCCAGGCGCAGGACGACTACGGCGAGGACGCCTTCACGGCCGGCATCGGGGCCGAGGCGATTCGCCAGATGTTGGCCGATCTCGATCTCGAAGGCGAGCGCAGCCGACTGCGCGCCGACCTGGCCACCGCCACCGGCGAGGCCAAGATCAAGAAGATCGCCAAGCGGCTCAAGCTTATCGAGGCGTTCATCGAATCGGGCAACCGTCCGGAATGGATGATCCTCACCGTGGTCCCGGTCATCCCGCCGGAGCTCCGCCCGCTCGTCCCGCTCGACGGCGGCCGGTTCGCGACCTCGGACCTGAACGACCTCTATCGCCGCGTGATCAATCGCAACAACCGCCTGAAGCGGCTGATCGAGCTGCGCGCGCCCGACATCATCGTGCGCAACGAGAAGCGCATGCTGCAGGAGGCGGTGGACGCGCTGTTCGACAATGGCCGTCGCGGCCGCGTCATCACCGGCGCCAACAAGCGTCCGCTCAAGTCGTTGAGCGACATGCTCAAGGGCAAGCAGGGCCGGTTCCGGCAGAACCTCCTCGGCAAGCGGGTCGACTACTCGGGACGGTCGGTGATCGTCGTCGGCCCCGAGCTCAAGCTGCACCAGTGCGGCCTGCCCAAGAAGATGGCGCTGGAGCTGTTCAAGCCGTTCATCTATTCGCGGCTGGAAATCCGGGGCGCCGCGGCGACCGTGAAGATGGCCAAGAAGATGGTCGAGAAGGGGCGTTCCGAGGTGTGGGACGTGCTCGATCAGGTGATCCGCGAGCATCCGGTGCTCCTGAACCGTGCGCCGACCCTGCACCGGCTCGGCATCCAGGCCTTCGAGCCGGTCCTGATCGAGGGTAAGGCGATCCAGCTCCATCCTCTGGTCTGCGCTGCCTTCAACGCCGATTTCGACGGCGACCAGATGGCCGTGCATGTGCCGCTCTCGCTGGAGGCCCAGCTCGAGGCGCGGGTCCTGATGATGTCGACCAACAACATCCTCAGCCCGGCCAACGGCAAGCCGATCATCGTGCCGAGCCAGGACATCGTGCTCGGGCTCTACTATCTGTCGCTCGAACGGCCGGGTGAGCCTGGCGAGGGCATGGTGTTCGCCGACATCGGAGAGGTCGAGCACGCTCTCGCCAGCGGCGTCGTGACGCTTCACGCCAAGATCCGCTGCCGCTACCCCACGGTCGACGAGGACGGCCGGCCGGTGGTCCGAAGGGTCGAGACGACGCCCGGCCGGATGTTGCTGTCCGAGATCCTGCCGCGCCACCCGAAGATCGCCTTTGATCTGGTCAACCGGCTGCTGACGAAGAAGGAGATCAGCCAGATCATCGACGTCGTCTACCGGCATTGCGGCCAGAAGGAGACGGTGATCTTCACCGACCGCCTGATGGGGCTCGGCTTTCACCATGCGTGCAAGGCCGGGATCTCGTTCGGCAAGGACGACATGATCGTGCCCCACACCAAGGAGCGGCTGGTCGACGAGACCCGGTCGCTCGTTAAGGAGTACGAGCAGCAGTACAACGACGGCCTGATCACCCAGGGCGAGAAGTACAACAAGGTGATCGACGCCTGGTCGCAATGCACCGACCGGGTCGCCGACGAGATGATGGCCCAGATCTCGTCGACCGAAACCGACCCCGAGACCGGCCGCACCCGGGACCTCAACTCGATCTACATGATGGCCCACTCGGGCGCCCGCGGCTCGGCGGCCCAGATGAAGCAGCTCGCCGGGATGCGGGGACTGATGGCCAAGCCGTCGGGTGAGATCATCGAGACGCCGATCATCGCGAACTTCAAGGAGGGGCTGAGCGTCCTCGAGTACTTCAACTCGACGCACGGGGCGCGGAAGGGCCTCGCCGACACCGCGCTCAAGACGGCGAACTCGGGGTATCTCACGCGGCGCCTCGTCGATGTCGCGCAGGACTGCATCATCGTCGAAGAGGACTGCGGCACCGAACGCGGCCTCACCGTGCGCGAGGTCGTCGAAGGCAGCGACATCATCGCCTCGCTCGGCGAGCGCGTCCTCGGGCGCTGCGCCGCGGTCGACATCGTCGATCCGTTGAAGGGCGAAAGGTTGGTCGCTGCCGGCGAAATGATCGACGAAGCCGCGGTCGATCGCCTCGAGACCGCCGGCGTCGAGGCGGTGCGCATCCGTTCGGTGCTCACCTGCGAGAGCAAGGGCGGCGTGTGCGGCCGGTGCTATGGCCGTGATCTGGCCCGTGGCACCGAGGTCAATATCGGCGAGGCCGTCGGCGTGATCGCGGCCCAGTCGATCGGCGAGCCCGGCACCCAGCTCACGATGCGGACCTTCCACATCGGCGGCACCGCCCAGTTCGCCGAGCAGTCCCGCGTCGAAGCGGCCCACGACGGCGTGGTCAAGATCCTCAATCACAACGTCGTCGAGGATTCACGCGGCCGCCTGGTCGTCATGGGGCGGAACACCGAGATCCTGCTCGTGGACGAGAACGGACGCGAGCGCGCCCACCACCGCGTGCCCTACGGCACGCGGCTGCTCGTCGACGACGGCGCTTCGGTCCGGAAGGGCGACAAGGTGGCGGAGTGGGACCCCTACACCATTCCGATCATCACCGAGCAGGAAGGCTACGTGAACTATCGCGACCTGGTCGAGGGCGTGTCGATGCGCGAGGTCGTCGACGACGCCACCGGCATCGCCAACTCCGTGGTCATCGAATGGAAGCAGCAGCCCAAGGGGACCGATCTGCGCCCGCGTATTACGCTTCGCGACGAGAACGGCGAGGTCGTGACCCTGTCCAACGGCCTCGAAGCCCGCTACTTCCTGTCGGTCGACGCCATCCTCAGCGTCGAGGACGGGGCCCACGTCCATGCCGGCGACGTTCTCGCGCGCATCCCCCGCGAGAGCACCAAGACCCGCGACATCACGGGCGGCTTGCCGAGGGTCGCCGAGCTTTTCGAGGCCCGCCGGCCCAAGGACCACGCGATCATCGCCGAGCTGGACGGCCGCGTCGAGTTCGGCAAGGACTACAAGGGCAAGCGGCGCATCATCGTCCGTCCGGAGGACGAATCCCAGGAGCCGGTCGAGTACCTGATCGCCAAGGGCAAGCATCTCAACGTCCAGGAAGGCGACCACGTGCGCAAGGGCGATCATCTGCTGGACGGCAACCCGGCGCCGCACGACATTCTCCGGGTGCTCGGGGTCGAGGCCCTCGCCAGCTATCTCGTCAACGAGATCCAGGAGGTCTACCGACTCCAGGGGGTGCGGATCAACGACAAGCACATCGAGGTCATCTGCCGCCAGATGCTGCAAAAGGCCGAGATCTCGGATCCCGGGGATACGATCCTGCTGGTCGGCGAGCAGATCGACCGTGCCGAGCTCGACGAGTACAACGAGAAGATCGTCGCCGAGGGCGGCCGGCCGGCCGAGGGCCATCCGGTGCTTCTCGGCATCACCAAGGCGAGCCTCCAGACCCGCTCGTTCATCTCGGCCGCCTCGTTCCAGGAGACGACGCGCGTGCTCACCGAAGCGGCGGTCGCGGGCAAGGTCGACAGGCTTCACGGCCTCAAGGAGAACGTCATCGTCGGACGGTTGATCCCGGCCGGTACCGGCGCCATGATGAACCGCTTCCGCGAGATCGCAGCGGCGCGGGACCAGGAGATCGCCGAGGCGATGGAACGCGATCGACTCGAGGCGGAAGCGGAGGCCGAGCGACTGGCGCTCGCCGCCGGCGAAGAGACGGAGGGCGAGGCGGCACCGCTCTGAGGGCCGGGGGCTGCTCCGCCCGCCCGAGTCGTCGAAAAGCCTAGAGAAACCAGCGGCTTTTCGCTTGACGGTGTGGGGGGCGGCCCATATATTGCGCACCTCTTTGCGAGCGCTGGCGGTAGGCGGTCGTCCTAGACGCAGCGCAGAGGGAAAACGAGACAGTAGCGACAGAGCCCGCTGACGGGCGAGCAGAGCTCGATGGCGAGCCGGATGATAGGCTTGCTGCCGAGCTTCGTTTCATCCGGTGACCGAAACCGACGGGAAGCGACATGCCGACGATCAACCAGTTGATTCGCAAGCCGCGGACGCCGCAAGTGGCCCGCAACAAAGTGCCGGCCATGCAGGGCTGCCCGCAGAAGCGCGGCGTGTGCACCCGCGTCTACACGACGACTCCCAAGAAGCCGAACTCGGCCCTGCGCAAGGTGGCGCGGGTGCGGCTCACCAACGGCTTCGAGGTCACCAGCTACATCCCCGGCGAGGGTCACAACCTCCAGGAACACTCCGTCGTGATGATCCGCGGTGGGCGCGTGAAGGACCTGCCCGGCGTGCGCTACCACATCATCCGCGGCGTGCTCGACACGCAGGGGGTTCAGGACCGGCGCCAGCGGCGCTCGAAGTACGGCGCCAAGCGGCCGAAGTAAGGGAGGGAGGACCGCCATGTCGCGCCGCCGCGCCGCCGAGAAGCGCCAAGTACTGCCCGACCCGAAGTTCGGCGACACCGTCGTGACGAAGTTCGTCAACTCGCTGATGTATGACGGCAAGAAATCGGTCGCCGAGAAGATCGTCTACGGCGCCTTCGACCGTATCGAGGCGAAGACGGGGCAGGACCCGGTGAAGGTGTTTCACGAGGCCCTCGACAATGTCAGGCCGCAGCTCGAAGTGCGGTCGCGGCGGGTCGGCGGCGCGACCTATCAGGTCCCGGTCGAGGTGCGCGCCAGCCGGGCCCAGGCCCTCGCCATTCGGTGGCTCATAAACTCGGCCCGCAACCGCTCGGAAACGACCATGGTCGATCGTTTGTCGAACGAGTTCCTCGACGCCGCCAACAGCCGAGGCGCGGCCGTGAAGAAGCGCGAGGACACGCACCGCATGGCCGAGGCCAACCGCGCCTTTTCGCATTACCGTTGGTAGCCGGTCGAGCGTAAGGGGAGTTCTCACCGATGGCCCGCACGACGCCTCTCGAGCGCTACCGCAATATCGGCATCATGGCCCACATCGATGCCGGCAAGACCACCACGACCGAGCGCGTGCTCTACTACACCGGCCGTTCGCACAAGATAGGCGAGGTCCACGACGGCGCCGCGGTGATGGACTGGATGGAGCAGGAGCAGGAGCGCGGGATTACCATCACCTCGGCCGCGACGACCTGTTTCTGGCGCGATCACAGGATCAACATCATCGACACGCCGGGCCACGTGGACTTCACCATCGAGGTCGAGCGGTCGCTGCGCGTGCTCGACGGGGCCATCGCCGTCTTCGACAGCGTGGCGGGCGTCGAGCCGCAATCCGAAACGGTGTGGCGGCAGGCCGACAAGTACGACGTGCCCCGCATCTGCTTCGTCAACAAGATGGACCGTGTCGGGGCCGATTTCTTTCGCTGCGTCGAGATGATGCGGGACCGGCTCGGCGCCGTGCCGCTGGTCATGCAGCTGCCGATCGGCAGCGAGGCCGAGTTCAGGGGAGTCGTCGATCTCGTCCGGATGAAGGGGATCGTGTGGCGGGACGAGACCCTGGGCGCCGAGTTCCACGAGACCGAGATCCCGCCGGAGCTCGTCGAGCAGGCGAAGGAGTATCGGGAGAAGCTGATCGAGGCGGCGGTCGACATGGACGATGCCGCGATGGAGGCCTATCTCGACGGACACGAGCCCGACGAGGCGACGCTCAAGCGATGCGTCCGCCAAGGGACGCTGTCGGGAGCCTTCGTGCCGGTGTTCAACGGCTCGGCGTTCAAGAACAAGGGCGTGCAGCCCCTCCTCGACGCCGTCGTCGACTACCTGCCGGCGCCGAGCGATGTCGCCGCGGTCGAGGGCGTGCACCCGGACACGGGCGAGAAGATCACGCGCGGCCCGAGCGACGACGAGCCGTTGGCGGCGCTCGCGTTCAAGGTCATGACCGATCCCTTCGTCGGGACGCTCACCTTCGCCCGCGTCTACTCCGGAATCATGCAGACCGGCGCCGGCGTCCTCAACGCCGCCAAGGGAAGGCGCGAGCGCGTCGGTCGGATGTTGCTCATGCACGCCAACTCGCGCGAGGACATCAAGGAAGCGCGGGCCGGCGAGATCGTGGCTATCGCCGGCCTCAAGAACACGACGACCGGCGACACGCTTTGCGATCCCTCGCGTCCCGTGGCGCTTGAGCGTATGGAGTTCCCCGACCCGGTCATCGAGGTCGCGGTCGAGCCCAAGACCAAGCAGGACCAGGAGAAAATGGCCCAGGCGCTGTCGCGGCTGGCGGCCGAGGACCCGTCCTTCCGCGTGACCACCGACTCTGAGAGCGGCCAGACGGTGATCAAGGGCATGGGCGAGCTGCACCTCGAGATCATCGTCGATCGCATGCGCCGCGAGTTCAAGGTCGCCGCCAATGTCGGCGCCCCGCAGGTGGCCTATCGCGAAACCATCGCCCGCCGGGCCGAGGTCGACTACACCCACAAGAAGCAGACCGGCGGCGCCGGCCAGTTCGCGCGCGTGAAGTTCGTCATCGAGCCGCTGGCGGCAGGGTCGGGCGTCGAGTTCGAGAACGCCGTGGTCGGTGGGGCGGTGCCGCGCGAGTACGTTCCCGGCGTCGAGAAGGGCGTCCGCCTGGCGGCGGAGAGCGGCGTGCTGGCGGGCTTTCCGATGATCGACCTCAAGGTCACGCTGGTCGACGGGCAGAGCCACGACGTGGATTCCAGCGTGCTGGCCTTCGAGATCGCCGGCCGGGCCGCCTTCCGGGAAGCCGCGGCCAAGGCCGGACCCAAGCTGCTGGAGCCGATCATGCGGGTCGAGGTGGTGACGCCCGACGAGTATATGGGCGACGTCATCGGCGACCTGAACAGCCGCCGCGGCCAGGTCACGGGCACCGAGCGGCGCGGCAACGCCACCGTCATCAACGCCATGGTGCCGCTGGCCAACATGTTCGGGTATGTCAACAATCTGCGCTCGATGACGCAGGGGCGCGCCCAGTACACGATGCATTTCGACCACTACGCCCAGGTACCCCAGGCGGTGTCGGACGAGGTGCGAGCCAAGTTCGCCTGAGGGCGGGCGACGTAGCGGTTGAGTCCGCTGAAGAACAGGGTTCGAGAGCACGGGAATCGGGAAGATGGCGAAGGCGAAGTTTGAGCGGACGAAGCCGCACTGCAATGTTGGGACGATTGGCCATGTTGATCATGGCAAGACGACGTTGACGGCTGCGATCACGATGGTTTTGGCGGAGGCTGGTGGGGCCGAGTTCACGCCGTTTGACGAGATTGACAAGGCGCCTGAGGAGAAGGCGCGCGGGATCACGATTTCGACGGCGCATGTGGAGTACGAGACGGCGAATCGTCACTATGCGCATGTGGATTGTCCTGGTCATGCGGATTACGTGAAGAACATGATCACGGGCGCGGCCCAGATGGACGGGGCGATCTTGGTGGTTTCGGCGGCGGACGGTCCGATGCCGCAGACCCGGGAGCACATTCTTCTCGCCCGCCAGGTGGGTGTTCCGGCGATCGTGGTTTATCTGAACAAGGTGGATCAGGTTGACGATCCCGAGCTTTTGGACCTTGTCGAGCTTGAGGTGCGGGAGCTTTTGAGCTCGTACGACTTTCCTGGCGACGACATTCCGGTGATTCGGGGTTCGGCGCTGGCGGCGCTGGAGGGTGGCGACGCGGCGACGGGGCGGGAGTCGGTGATCGCCCTGATGGCGGCGGTCGACGAGTATGTTCCGCAGCCGGACCGTCCGAAGGACCGTCCGTTTCTGATGCCGATCGAGGACGTGTTTTCGATCTCGGGCCGGGGGACGGTGGTGACGGGCCGGGTTGAGCGCGGGGTGATCAAGGTCGGCGAGGAGGTCGAGATCGTTGGTCTCAAGGAGACCCAGAAGACGGTCTGCACCGGGGTCGAGATGTTCCGCAAGCTGCTTGACCAGGGCGAGGCGGGGGACAATATCGGCTGTCTTCTGCGCGGGGTCGGGCGGACCGAGGTCGAGCGGGGCCAGGTATTGGCGAAGCCTGGTTCGATCACGCCGCACACGCGGTTCAAGGCCGAGGCCTATATCCTGACCAAGGACGAGGGGGGCCGGCACACGCCGTTTTTCACGAACTATCGGCCGCAGTTCTACTTCCGGACGACGGACGTGACGGGTGTGGTTCAGTTGCCCGAGGGGACGGAGATGGTGATGCCGGGCGACAAGGTGTCGATGGAGGTCGAGCTGATCTCGCCGATCGCGATGGACGAGGGTCTTCGCTTCGCGATTCGCGAGGGCGGCCGCACCGTCGGCGCCGGCGTCGTCGCCTCGATCATCGAATAGAAAGGCGTCCGACAGGCCGCGAGGCCCGGCCGGCGTCGACCGAATCCGGGCCGGCGGGCGCGAAGGAGTGTAGCTCAACTGGCAGAGCACCGGTCTCCAAAACCGGGGGTTGGGGGTTCGAATCCCTCCACTCCTGCCAGCGCCGGGCTGGGCCGGGCGCGCGGATGAGAAGATCATGGGCAAGATAACACCGGGCGAATTCGTCCGCCAGGTTCGCCAGGAGGCCTCGAAGGTCACCTGGCCGACGCGAAAGGACACGGCGGTTACCACCGCCATGGTGTTCGTCATGGTCGTGGCGGCGGCGCTCTTCTTCTTCTTCGTCGACCAGATCTTGCAGTTCGGGGTCATGAAGATCCTGAGCCTTGGAGGCTGAGGACGATGGGCGATCAGGCGCAGTGGTACATCATCCACGCCTATTCCGGCTTCGAGAAGAAGGTCGCCCAGTCGATTCGCGAGCAGGCGGCGGCGCAGGGCATGGCCAACCTCTTCGAGGAGGTGCTGGTGCCGGTGGAAGAGGTCGTCGAGATGCGCCGTGGCAAGAAGGTCAACGCCGAGCGGAAGTTCTTTCCCGGCTATGTGTTGGCCAAGATGAAGATGACCGAAGAGAGTTATCACCTGGTGAAGAACACGGCCAAGGTGACCGGCTTTCTCGGCACCGGCGGCAAGCCGTCGCCGATCAGCCAGGCCGAGGCCGACCGCATCATGCGCCAGGTCCAGGAAGGCATCGACCGGCCGAAGCCCTCGGTCACATTCGAGATCGGCGAGCAGGTCCGGGTCGCCGACGGGCCGTTCACGTCGTTCAACGGCTATGTCGAGGACGTCGACGAGGACCGCGCCCGGCTCAAGGTGGCGGTGTCCATTTTCGGCCGCGCGACGCCGGTGGAGTTGGAGTATTCCCAGGTCGAGAAACTTTAGACCGGCCGCGACGCTCGGCCGCGGGCCGGGTCCGACGAGGCGCGGGAGGCCGGCCATGGCCGCACCGCGCGCCCTGAAATCCTAGCGGGGAACACGAATGGCAAAGAAGATAGAGGGCTACATCAAGCTGCAGGTCCCGGCCGGCCAGGCCAACCCGTCGCCGCCGATTGGGCCGGCGCTCGGCCAGCGCGGCCTCAACATCATGGAGTTCTGCAAGGCCTTCAACGCCGAGACCCAGAACCTCGAACCCGGCATGCCGATACCGACCGTGATCACGGTCTATGCCGACCGCTCCTTCACCTTCACGACCAAGACGCCGCCGGCTTCCTACTTTCTGAAAAAGGCGGCGAAGAAGGAGAAGGGGGCCAGCATGCCGGGACGCGAGACGGTCGGCGTCGTGACGGCCGAGCAGGTGCGCGAGATCGCCGAGAAGAAGATGGTCGACCTCAACGCCAACGACCTCGACGCCGCGGTCAAGATGGTCGCCGGCTCGGCCCGCTCGATGGGCCTCGAGGTAAAGGATTAGGGCCATGGCAAGGATCGGCAAACGGCTCGTCGACGCCGGCAAGGCCATCGATCGTTCGGCCCGCTACAGCCTCGACGAGGCGGTCAAGGTGATCAAGGAGAACGCCAAGGCCAAGTTCGACGAGACCGTCGAGGTGGCGTTGAACCTGGGCGTCGATCCGAGGCACGCCGACCAGATGGTGCGCGGGGTCGTCCAGCTTCCCAACGGCACCGGCAAGAAGGTGCGGGTCGCCGTTTTCGCCCGCGAGGGCAAGGCCGAGGAGGCGAAGGCCGCCGGCGCCGACCTGGTCGGGGCCGAGGACCTGGCCGAGCAGGTGCGCGACGGGAAGATCGAGTTCGACCGCTGTATCGCCACCCCCGACATGATGTCGGTGGTCGGACGGCTGGGCAAGATCCTCGGGCCGCGCGGCTTGATGCCCAACCCCAAGCTCGGCACCGTGACGCCCGACGTGGCCAAGGCGGTGCAGGCGGCGAAGGGCGGCCAGGTCGAGTTCCGGGTCGAGAAGGCCGGCATCATCCACGGCGGCGTCGGCAAGGTCAGCTTCTCCGACGAGGCGCTGCGCGAGAACATCCGCGCTTTCGTCGACGCCGTGGTCAAGGCCAAGCCGTCGGGCGCCAAGGGCACCTACCTGCGCAAGGTGGCCCTGAGCTCGACCATGGGCCCCGGCGTCAAGGTGGAGGTAGCGAGCGTGACCGGCGATTGACGCCGGAGCGCGCGTAAGGAATTGCCGCCGTTCCCCCTCGGGGGGGGGCGCGGCATCGGAGGCCGAAGAACGGTGCTACCGGTCGGAGGTCTCCATCCTGTCCGAGACTGCAGGTGCCCGAGCGCTCGGCGCGAGGGCTCAATGGCCGCGGGAACGGCCGCCTGCACAGACAGGGCAGACCGGGACGACGGCGCGGTCCCCGACGATGGTCGGCGGGTCGGGCCCGAAGCGCTCGGTTTGAACCCTCGGACAGGGGAACTGGGCCCGTCCGGTCCCCGGTCGGGTTCACGTGCAACGGGGTCGGGTGGGGCTGCGATCCGACCGGACCCCAAGAACTCGGAGACGAGAAGTGGACCGAGCCCGCAAGCACGAACTGGTCGCGTCCCTCAACAAGACCTTCTCGGAGGCGGCGTTGGTGGTCGTTACCCATTATAGCGGTCTGTCGGTGGCGGAGATGACCGATCTGCGCCGGCAGATGCGCGAAGTGGGGGCCAACTTCCGGGTGACGAAGAATCGGCTGACGCGTCTCGCTCTCGAAGGCACGCCTTACCAGCCCCTGGCCGACATGTTCACCGGACCGACGGCGATCGCTTTTTCGGACGATCCGATCGCCGCCGCCAAGGTGAGTGTCGATTACGCCAAGAAGAACGACAAGCTCGTGGTTCTCGGCGGCGCCATGGGCGGCACGGTGCTCGACGCCAGCGGCGTCAAGACGCTGGCCGCCATGCCGTCGCTCGACGAACTGCGCGGCAAGCTCGTCGGCTTGGTGCAGGCGCCGGCGACCAAGCTCGTCGGTGTGATCGGGGCGCCGGCCGGGCAGTTGGCGCGTGTGTTCGGGGCCTACGGGGCGGAAGCCGAGGCAGCCTGAGTCTGGGACGCGGTTACCGAGGGTTCAAATCGAGGAGAACGGAAAATGACCGATTTGCAGAAGATCGTCGACGACCTGTCGGGCCTGACCGTCATGGAAGCGGCGGAACTGGCCAAGATGCTCGAAGAGAAATGGGGCGTCTCGGCCGCGGCACCGGTGGCGGTCGCCGCCCAGGCGGCGCCGGCCGAGGCCGCCGAGACCGAGGAGCAGACCGAGTTCACGGTCGTGCTGACGTCGTTCGGCGAGAAGAAGATCAACGTGATCAAGGAGGTCCGCGCCATCACCGGCCTCGGCCTCAAGGAAGCGAAGGATCTCGTGGAAGGGGCGCCCAAGGATGTCAAGGAGGGCGTCAACAAGGAAGAGGCGGAGAAGCTGAAGGAACAGCTCGAGTCGGCCGGCGCGACGGTCGAGATCAAGTAGCTGCGGCGCCGACCGGCGGCGGGTCCCGATGCGATCGGCGGCCGCCGCCGGCGGCTTCGCGGGCCCGGCCAAGCTGGGCACCGAGATTGACGGGCGTGGCGACCGCCCGGCCGGAACTGGGGTCCGGCCGAACTTGTCGCCGGAAGGTTCGGCCGCCCGCGCCCGCGGGCGGCGGGCGAGGAAGCAAGCGGGATGAGGAGCGGGCATGGCACTTTCCTTCACGGGTCGTAAGCGCGTTCGCAAGGATTTCGGCCGTATCCCAACTGTGGCGGCAATGCCCAACCTGATCGAGGTGCAGAAGAACTCCTACGATCAGTTCCTGCGCATGGACGTGCCGCCCGATCGGCGCCCCGACGACGGGCTCCAGGGTGTGTTCAAATCGGTGTTTCCGATCAAGGACTTCTCGGAAACGGCGTCGCTCGAGTTCGTCAAGTACGAGTTCGAGCCCCCGAAGTACGACGTCGAGGAGTGCCAGCAGCGCGGCCTTACCTTCGCCGCGCCGCTCAAGGTGACCTTGCGCCTCATCGTGTTCGAGGTCGACCCCGACTCCGGCGCCAAGTCGGTGCTCGACATCAAGGAGCAGGACGTCTACATGGGCGACATGCCGTTGATGACCAACAGCGGCACCTTCGTCATCAACGGAACCGAGCGCGTCATCGTCAGCCAGATGCACCGCTCGCCGGGCGTTTTCTTCGACCACGACAAGGGCAAGACCCATTCCTCGGGCAAGCTTCTGTTCGCGGCTCGGGTCATCCCCTATCGCGGCTCGTGGCTCGATTTCGAGTTCGACGCCAAGGACATCGTGTATGTCCGCATCGACCGCCGCCGCAAGCTGCACGTCTCGACCCTGCTTTATGCCCTCGGGATGACCCAGGAAGAGGTCCTCAGCCATTTCTACAAGCAGGTCACCTACAAGCGCGACAAGAAGGGCTGGCGCACCGCCTATGACAGCGAGCGCATGCGCGGGGTGCGGTTGTCGTCGCCGCTGGTCAACGCGAAGTCCGGCAAGGTGATGGTGGAGGCCGGCACCAAGATCACGCCGCGACTGGCCCGCAAGCTCGAGCAGGAGGGCCTCAAGGAGTTCGTCGTCAGGATCCAGGATCTGGTCGGCCGCTATTCCGCCTACGACGTGATCAACGAGAAAACCGGCGAGGTCTACGTCGAGGCCGGCGAGGAGTTGACCGAGGAGAGCATCGAAGTGCTGGAGGCCGAGGGAGTCACGGTGCTTCACACTCTCGACATCGACCACGTGACCATCGGCGCCTACATCCGCAACACCATGGCGGCGGACAAGAACACCAACCGCGACCAGGCGCTGGTCGAGATCTACCGGGTCATGCGGCCGGGCGAGCCGCCGACCCGCGAGACCGCCGAGAGCCTCTTTCACGGCCTGTTCTTCGACCCGGAACGCTACGACCTCTCGGCGGTCGGCCGGGTCAAGCTCAACTCGCGGCTCGGCCTCGAGGGCGACGACAGCATGCGGGTGCTGCGCAAGGAGGACATTCTCGCGGTCATCAAGACCCTGGTCGACCTCAAGGATGGCCGCGGCGAGATCGACGACATCGACCATCTCGGCAACCGCCGGGTGCGCTCGGTCGGCGAGCTGATGGAGAACCAGTACCGCATCGGGCTCCTGCGCATGGAGCGGGCGATCCGCGAGCGCATGAGCTCGGTCGAGATCGACACCGTCATGCCGCACGACCTGATCAACGCCAAGCCGGCCGCCGCGGCGGTGCGCGAGTTCTTCGGCTCCTCCCAGCTCAGCCAGTTCATGGACCAGACCAATCCGCTGAGCGAGATCACCCACAAGCGGCGCCTTTCGGCGCTTGGCCCGGGCGGCCTCACCCGCGAGCGGGCCGGCTTCGAAGTGCGGGACGTCCACCCCACGCACTATGGGCGCATCTGCCCGATCGAGACGCCGGAGGGGCCGAACATCGGCCTGATCAACAGCCTCGCCACCTATGCCCGGGTCAACAAGTACGGTTTCATCGAGAGCCCCTACCGGCGGGTGGTCAACGGCAAGGTCGCCGACGAGGTCGTCTACCTGTCGGCCATGGAAGAGGGCAAGTACACGATCGCCCAGGCCAACGCCGAGCTCGACGCCAAGGGCCGGTTCACCGCCGACCTCGTCAGCTGTCGCAAGGGCGGCGATTTCGTCATGACCCCGCCCGAGAACATCGATTTCATCGACGTCTCTCCGAAGCAGCTCGTGTCGGTGGCGGCCGCCCTCATACCGTTTCTCGAGAACGACGACGCCAACCGGGCGCTCATGGGCTCGAACATGCAGCGCCAGGCGGTGCCGCTCATCCAGGCCGAGGCGCCGCTCGTCGGCACCGGGATGGAAGAGGTCGTCGCCCGCGATTCCGGCGTCACCATCGTGGCCCGGCGCTCGGGCGTGGTCGAGCAGGTCGACGCGACCCGTATCGTGGTCCGGGCGAGCGAGGAAACCGACCTCTCGGTGCCCGGGGTCGACATCTACAATCTGCTGAAGTTCCAGCGCTCCAACCAGAACACCTGCATCACGCAGCGTCCGCTCGTACGGGTCGGCGACGAGGTCCAGGCCGGGGACGTG
>Ga0256830_1001470_pt1 | contig 16684 bp, 16 predicted proteins | sample 128326metaG_FD_190537 | JGI IMG/M metagenome (GOLD analysis project Ga0256830, IMG submission 190537) | Hydrothermal vent microbial communities from Lau Basin, Pacific Ocean - 128-326 | ecosystem: Environmental > Aquatic > Marine > Hydrothermal vents | place: Pacific Ocean: Lau Basin | collected... | reverse complement strand
GCGGTTTAGAGTGCGGCCCTCGTGGTCTTCGATGCCCGCGAGGCCGGCCGGCAGGGCCGCAGCAAAAGCACCGGAATATCCGGTGCTTTTGTGTTTCTGGCGGGGTGGCGGCGTCACCGTGGCCGGAACTCATTTCTCACAAAAAAACCACGTGGTCTCTCGTACGGATCACCACTGGAGAAAAATATGCCTATTGTTACCCTTCCCGATGGCTCTCAACGTGAATTCGATCGTCCCGTCACCGTGATGGAGGTGGCCGCCGATATCGGTCCCGGCCTCGCCAAGGCGACGCTGGCCGGCAGGGTCGATGGCCGGTTGGTGGATGCCTCTCATCTGATCGAAAACGACGCCGAGCTGAGCATCGTCACCGAGCGTGACGACGACGGGCTGGAGATCATTCGTCATTCCACCGCGCACCTGTTGGCGCAGGCGGTACAGCAGCTGTACCCCGAGGCCCAGGTCACCATCGGCCCGGTGATCGAGGACGGCTTCTACTACGATTTTGCCTATGAGCCCGGTTTCAATCCGGACGACCTGGCGGCCATCGAAAAGCGTATGAAGGAGATCGTCAAGCAGGACGTCCCGGTTGCGCGCAGCGTGATGTCGCGGGAAGAGGCCATTCCCTTTTTTTTGGAGAAGGGCGAAAAATACAAGGCCGAGCTGATCGAGGCCATCCCACGCGGCGAGGAATTGTCCCTGTATCGGCAGGGTGAATTCATCGACCTGTGCCGCGGTCCGCATGTGCCGTCCACCGGCAAGCTGAAATCCTTCAAACTGATGAAGCTGGCCGGCGCGTACTGGCGCGGCGACTCCAACAACGAGATGCTGCAGCGCATCTACGGTACCGCCTGGGCCAACAAGAAGGATCTGAAGGCCTATCTGCACCGCCTGGAAGAAGCCGAGAAACGCGACCACCGCCGCCTCGGCCGTCACCTGGACCTGTTCCATGCGCAGGAAGAGGCGCCGGGCATGGTGTTCTGGCACCCCAACGGCTGGACCCTGTATCAGCAGGTGGAACAGTACATCCGGCGGGTGCTGACCGAGCACGGCTATGGCGAGGTGAAGACCCCGCAGGTGGTGGATCGGGGGTTGTGGGAGAAATCCGGGCACTGGGAGAAATTCCGCGACGACATGTTCGTCACCGAATCGGAGAAACGCACCTACGCGATCAAGCCGATGAACTGCCCCTGCCATGTGCAGATCTACAACCAGGGCCTGAAGAGTTACCGCGACCTGCCGCTGCGCATGGCGGAATTCGGCTCCTGTCACCGTAACGAGCCCTCCGGCACCCTGCACGGCTTGATGCGCGTGCGCAGCTTCACGCAGGACGACGCGCATATCTTCTGCACCGAAGAGCAGATTCAGAGCGAGGTCTCGGCGTTCATCGATCTGTTGTTCGAGGTCTACCGCGACTTCGGTTTCGAGGACGTGCTGATCAAGCTGTCTACCCGCCCCGAGCAGCGGGTGGGTGCGGACGAGGTCTGGGACAAGGCCGAGCACGCGCTGGAGCGGGCCCTGAACGACAAGGGTCTGGACTGGGATCTGCAGCCCGGCGAGGGCGCATTCTACGGGCCGAAGATCGAATTCTCGCTGAAGGATTGCCTGGGGCGCATTTGGCAGTGCGGCACCATCCAGGTGGATTTCTCGATGCCGGGCAGGCTGGATGCGCATTACATCGCCGAAGACGGCTCCAGGCAGGTGCCGGTGATGTTGCACCGCGCGATCCTCGGATCGCTGGAGCGTTTCATCGGAATCCTGATCGAGGAATTCGCCGGCGCCTTCCCGGCCTGGCTGGCGCCCATCCAGGTCATGGTGATGCCCATTACCGACCGCCACAACCGGTATGCCCAACAGGTCGAAAATGCCTTGTGCGGCGAGGGCTTCCGGGCCAATTCGGACTTGAGAAATGAGAAGATCGGCTTTAAAATCCGCGAGCACACTTTACAGAGGATTCCTTACCTGCTGGTCGTAGGGGATAAGGAAGCCGAAAATCAGACCGTGGCCGTGCGCACGCGTAGCGGTAAAGACCTGGGAACCATGGAGCTTGCACAGTTCACCCGGGGCCTTGCCGATGAAATCGCGAGTCGCGGCCGCACTGTTTTGGAGGATTGACGCATCGCTCAAGAAAAAAAAGTTCGCCTGAATGAGGACATCACGGCCCCGCAGGTTCGCCTGATTGGCGCAGACGGGGAGCAGGTGGGTGTCATCAGCATTGCCGAAGCACAGCAGGCGGCAGTTGACGCGGATCTGGATTTGGTGGAAATCGTACCCAATGCAGAGCCTCCGGTTTGTCGCGTAATGGACTACGGCAAGTTCTTGTTTGAAGAAAACAAGAAGCGCCACGCGGCGAAGAAAAAACAGAAGCAGGTTCAGGTCAAGGAAGTCAAATTCCGTCCAGGAACGGACATTGGAGACTACAAGGTCAAACTACGCAACCTTGTGCGTTTCCTGAGCCACGGCGACAGGGTGAAAGTCACACTCCGTTTCCGTGGGCGTGAGATGGCCCATCAGGAGCTCGGGCTGCAGTTGCTGCAGCGTGTAGAGGAGGACCTGAAGGACCATGGCACCGTGGAACAGCGGCCAAAGATGGAAGGTCGCCTGATGGTCATGGTGGTCGCGCCAAAGAAGAGCTAGGGCCCAGCCCTGGCGAGCAGCGCTACTGTCGGTCGGGTGTGGCAGCCGGATCGCCAGTCACAAATGCGCTGAGTTGCTGCAACGAGATTGTTGCGAGCAAGACGTTAAATCTATCAGCATCATCAACAAATGCGGAGTTTATTATGCCAAAGATGAAAACCAATCGTGGTGCGGCCAAGCGCTTCAAGCGCACCGCATCCGGCGGCTTCAAACGCGCCCAGTCGCACCGCCGTCATATTCTCACCAAGAAGAGCACCAAACGTAAGCGCCAGCTGCGTCTTGGCGAAGGCATCCATGAGGCCGACGTGCGCATGGTCAACCGCCTGCTGCCGTACGTTTAAGCGAATTTAGGAGAGAAGAGAGATGGCACGAGTAAAACGCGGCGTACAAGCACGCGCCAAGCACAAAAAGGTCATTGCGAAGGCCAAGGGTTATTCCGGTCGTCGCAAGAATGTCTACCGGGTTGCCGTTCAGGCGGTAACCAAGGCCGGTCAATATGCCTATCGTGACCGCCGTCAACGCAAGCGTCAGTTCCGCGCGCTGTGGATCGCCCGCATCAATGCGGCGGCCCGTGAGTGTGGTCTGTCGTACAGCCGATTTATCAATGGTCTGAAAAACGCCGAGATCGAGATCGACCGCAAGGTGCTGGCCGATATCGCGGTGTTCGACAAAAAGGCCTTTGCTGAGCTGGCTGAAAAAGCCAAGGCAAGTCTCGCCGGTTAATGGTCTTTCAGCCGGTGGCCGCGTAGACGCCATCGGCTGAAACGTCGGATAAAACGCGAGAAGCAGAAAGTAGGGGAAAGGCCAACACCTTTCCCCTTTTTTTGTTTTACGTTTTGGCTAGAGATAGCCCAGCCAAAACGTAAAACAATCATTCAATCGCTGGGGAATAATCGTGCAGCAAGAATTGGACAGCATCGTTAGCCAGGCGCAGGAGGCCGTCGGCCAGGCGAGTGATTTGGGAGCGCTGGATCAGGTCCGGGTTCGGTATCTGGGAAAAAAGGGTGAGATAACCCGGAAGATGCAGGGCCTGGGCAAATTGCCACCCGAGCAGCGTCGTGATGCCGGCAAGGTGATCAATGTCGCCAAGCAGGCGGTACAGGCGGCCATCGAGACTCGTCGCAAGGCGCTGGAACAGGCCGAGCTGGAACTCAAGCTGCGCGCCGAGTCCATCGATGTGAGCCTGCCCGGAAGGGGGCAGCGCAACGGCGGTCTGCACCCGGTGACGCGCACCCTGCAGCGCATCGAGGCGCTGTTCACGCAGTTGGGCTTCGAGGTGGCGGAAGGCCCGGAGATCGAGGACGACTATCACAACTTCGAGGCGCTGAATATTCCCGAGTCGCATCCCGCGCGCGCGATGCACGATACCTTTTACTTCGATGCGCACACGGTGCTGCGCACCCACACGTCACCGGTGCAGATCCGGGTGATGGCCGAGAAAAAGCCGCCGTTGCGCATCATTGCGCCGGGGCGTGTCTACCGTTGTGACTCCGACCTGACCCACACGCCGATGTTTCATCAGGTCGAGGGTCTGCTGGTGGATGACAGTGCCAGCTTTGCCGATCTGAAGGGCATCATCGACGAGTTCCTGCGCAATTTCTTCGAGAAGGATCTGGCGGTGCGTTTCCGGCCTTCGTATTTTCCGTTCACCGAGCCGTCGGCCGAGGTGGATATCCAGTGCGTGATGTGTGGCGGCGATGGTTGTCGTGTGTGCAGTCACACCGGCTGGCTGGAGGTGCTGGGCTGCGGCATGGTGCACCCTTCGGTGCTGGCGCACGTCAACGTGGACAGCGAGGAATTTACGGGTTTCGCGTTCGGCATGGGCGTGGAGCGGCTGGCCATGTTGCGCTACGGGGTCAACGATTTACGGTTATTTTTCGAGAACGATCTGCGCTTTTTGCGGCAGTTCCGATAGGGCGGTCACAGGATGAAATTCAGCGAAAGATGGTTGCGTGAGTGGGTCGACCCGGCAATTTCCACCGAGGAATTGTCGAAGGTGCTGACCATGTCCGGTTTGGAAGTGGAGGCCGTGGAGCCCGTCGCCGGTGAGTTCGAGCAGGTCGTGGTGGGGCAGGTGCGCAGCCTGGCGCCGCACCCGGATGCCGACAAGCTGCGCGTGTGCCAGGTGGACGTGGGTGGTGACGAGTTGCTGCAGATCGTCTGCGGCGCCGCCAATGTCGCGGTGGACTTCAAGGCGCCGGTGGCGCTGGTGGGCGCACGTCTGCCCGGCGACTTCAAGATCAAAAAGGCCAAGCTGCGCGGCGTGCCATCCTTCGGCATGCTGTGTTCGGCCGCTGAGCTGGGGCTGGTGGAGTCCGCGGACGGCCTGATGGCGTTGCCCGCCGATGCGCCCGTCGGGCAGGATATCCGCGAATACCTGTGGCTGGACGATCGCAGCATCGAACTGGGGCTGACTCCCAATCGTGCCGACTGTCTCAGCATCGCCGGCATCGCCCGCGAGGTCGGTACGCTGACCAGGGTCGAGGTGACCCCGGACCCGATGGACGACGTTCCCGAGCAGGGCGACCGCCGGGTGCCGGTGCAGATCGACGCGGCCGAGGACTGTCCCCGCTACCTGTGCCAGGTGATCGACGGCATCGATCCCACCGCCCGCACCCCGCTGTGGATCGAGGAGGCCCTGCGTCGCAGCGGCCTGCGCAGCCTGGGGCCGGTGGTGGATATCACCAACTTCGTACTGCTGGAATTGGGCCAGCCGATGCACGCCTTCGATCTCGCGAAGATCGATGGTGGTATCCGTGTGCGCCACGCGGTGCCCGGCGAATCACTGGAATTACTGGATGGTCAGCGCATTGAACTCACCGACGGCACCATGGTGATCGCCGACGAGCGGAAGCCGCTGGCCCTGGCCGGCATCATGGGCGGGCAGGACTCGGCGGTGTCCGACGACACCCGCAGCGTCGTGCTGGAGAGCGCGTTTTTCAATCCGCTGAGTATCGCCGGCCGTGCGCGCAGCTACGGTCTGCACACGGATTCCTCGCACCGCTTCGAGCGCGGTGTGGATCCGGAATTGCAACGGCGTGCGCTGCAGCGTGCCGCTGGCTTGTTGCTGTCCGTGGTCGGTGGCTCGGCAGGCCCGGTAGTCGAGGTGGTACACGAGGCGAAGCTGCCCCGGCGCAACACCGTAACCCTGCGTACCGCCCGCATCCAGCGTGTGCTGGGCAAGGCGATTCCCGCCGACGAGGTGACGGACATCCTGCAGCGGCTGGGCATGTCGGTCGTCGTGTCGGACGCGCAGTGGCAGGTAACCGCGCCCAGTTTCCGTTTCGATATAGGAATCGAGGAAGACCTGATCGAGGAGATCGCCCGCGTACACGGCTACGACAACCTGCCGACCACGCTGCCCAAGACCGTCGCCACGATGCAGCCGTTGAGCGAGACGCGGGTGGACCTGTCGCGGCTGAAGGGCATCCTGGTGGCCCGTGGCTACCAGGAGGCGATAACCTACAGCTTCGTCGATCCGGCGATGCAGCGCCGGATCTCGCCCAGCGAGGACGCGGTGGCCCTGTCGAACCCCATATCCGCGGATATGTCCGTGATGCGGACCAGCCTCTGGCCGGGCCTGTTGCAGGCGATGATGCACAATCTCAACCGCCGGCAGCCGATGGTCAGGTTCTTCGAGTCAGGACTTAAGTTTATTCGTCAAGGCAATGAAATTATTCAGGAAAAAGTTCTTTCCGGTGTCGTGACCGGGCTGTTGTCTCCGGAGCAGTGGGGGGAGAAGAGCCGGGCGGTTGACTTCTTCGACCTGAAGGGGGACGTCGAGGCCCTGCTGTCCACGCGGTCCGCCGGACAGGGTTTCAGCTTTGCTGCCGAGGAATGCGACGCGTTGCACCCCGGGCAGAGCGCGGTCATTCGCGACGCCGATGGCAACCGGGTGGGCGTACTGGGCGCGCTGCACCCGGCCATCGAGGCCGAGCTTGGTTTGTCACAGCGCGTGTTTCTGTTTGAACTTGCCGCCAACTGCTTTGAAAATGCTGAAATTCCGCGATTCGAACCGCTCTCCAAGTATCCGGAGATTCGGCGAGACCTGGCGGTGGTGTTGGACGAGACCGTCACCATGAAAACACTGGAGAAAACCGTCAGAGGTGCCGCTACAGATATGTTGAAGAACTTCCAGTTATTTGACGTATATCAAGGCAAAGGTATTGATTCCGGTAGAAAAAGCGTTGCGTTCGGCTTGACCTTCCAGGACCAGTCACGCACACTCGAAGAAGTCGACGTGGAAAAGGCGCTGGCCCCGATCCTGTCGGCATTGACCGAACAGTTGGACGCAACGCTGAGAGAATAACGAGAGAGCACGCATGGCGTTAACCAAAGCGGAAATGGCTGACAAGCTCTACGAAGAGCTGGGACTCAACAAGCGCGAAGCAAAGGAAATCGTCGAACTTTTTTTCGCGGAAATCCGGGATGCATTGGAGCAGGGGCAGCAGGTCAAGCTTTCCGGGTTTGGTAACTTCGATCTTCGCACCAAGAACGAACGCCCCGGACGAAACCCCAAGACCGGGGAGGAAATCCCCATTTCAGCACGCCGCGTGGTCACCTTCCGGCCAGGTCAGAAATTGAAAGCGAGAGTTGAGGCCTATGCTGGAAGCAGCCAACAATAACGAGCTTCCTCCAATACCCGGCAAGCGTTATTTCACCATCGGTGAGGTGAGTGATCTTTGTGGGGTCAAGCCCCACGTGCTGCGTTACTGGGAGCAGGAATTTCCACAGCTCAAGCCGGTCAAGCGACGTGGTAACCGGCGTTATTACCAACGCCACGATGTGATCATGATCCGCCAGATCCGCAGCCTGTTGTACGAACACGGCTTTACCATCGGCGGGGCGCGTCAGAAACTGGCCGGTGGCGAGGCCAAGGAAGACGTCAACCACAGCAAGCAGATCATCAGGCAGATGATCAGCGAGCTGGAAGAGGTGCTGGAGATCCTCAAACGGTAGGTGTCGGAGTGTTTCGGAATCGACCTCCGGCCCCGTTCAAAAGGCACGCTTCCTATTCGTGAATGCCTGGAGTAGAATACGCCGCTCTCCCGTGGGGGAGCTTCTCCAGAAAGCAGTAAACTTTCCTGTTTCGGGGCGTAGCGCAGCCTGGTAGCGCACCTGCATGGGGTGCAGGTGGTCGGAGGTTCAAATCCTCTCGCCCCGACCAATTTCCTCTTTTATATCAATCGTTTGTGGCGAATCAAATAACCGCATAAAAAACGATTGATATTATTTTGATACTATTTTGATACTATAATCGCCTGTTTCTGACGATTTCACGTTAGATATTCAATCGATTTTTATCTTTGTCCACGGCATTTCGTGCCGGTCCAGGTAATGGGCTGTCATGTCTCTGTCGCTGTGCGCCATCAGTTTTTGAATCAGCTCTTCTGGCCAGCCGCCCTTCCGCACACCCGCTCCCGACGTCGAACATTCCTTGAAAGCCACGTCATTCGGTAGTGCCGTGTCGACCACAGTGTGGTTATGGGCACTGAGGGCGGTGTCCGTTTTTCCTAGTTGGGGTATCCGTTCCGTTGGGTTTATCTTTTTCCGGCGGATACCGTTGTAGCCGTGAAATACAAGTACACCGCACAGTTGTGCCCGTATTTGGTGGCCGGGTTAACAATAGTGGACTGGATAAATGGTGTGGATGATTCCGGCAGGATTGAGCTACCGGCAGCGAGGAGGAAGCGATGGATACGGATGTCCTGATCATAGGCGCAGGAATTGCGGGGTGCTCGCTGGCCAACGGTTTGCGCGCCGCGGGTGTGGAATACGAGTTGGTCGAGAAGTGCGAGACGCCTCTCGCGTCCGGTGCCGGAATTCTTTTGCAGGGAGGTGCACTGCGTGCATTGTCGGCCCTCGGCTTGGATGCCGGGGACGGGGTCCCCGAAGGCCACGAGATACGATGTCTCAACATCGGTACGGCTTTCAACCCGTCGATACTGAAGCTGCCGATGGTCGGGGCTCTTTCCCGCTGCCTGGCGATGCACCGACAGGATTTGCACGAGTTGCTGCTGGCCAATGTTGATTCGAGCAAGCTGCATGCGGGAGTTACGGTAGATAGAGTCACGGAACGCCGCGCCGGGTACGTTGCCAAACTCAGTGATGGCGAGCGTATTTCCTGCAGAATCATTGTTGGTGCCGACGGAATCAATTCCCAGACTCGTAGCCGTTTGCTTGGAGATCCCGTTGCACTTCGCGATACCAACCAGGTCTGCTGGCGATTCGTGGTTGACGGCTGGTCGCGGGATGACCAGGGCTACGAGTTGCATCATGGCAGTATGCGTATGGGGGTGATCCCGCTGGGCCGGGGGCGTTGCTATATTTTTCTGGTTAGACGAGGATTGTCGCTGATGGACGCAAAGCGGTACCAGATGCCGGATATTATTGCGATGTTCAGCGTTTTCGGCGGTATCGGTGAGCGAGTCGCAGCGTCGCTTGGTCCTGGCGCGGAGTTTCTTTTACATCCATTGGTTGACGGCGGCATCCGTTGGCACAACAACGCTTCAATCGGTCTTATCGGCGATGCGGCGCATCCTGTTACGCCGAACCTGGGTATGGGAGCCGGCCTTGCATTGGAAGATAGTGCGGTTCTTTGCAAGCTAATCGAAAAACACGGCCTGGAGCCTGTTATTTTCCGGGACCTGTGTTCGTTGAGGAACGCCAGGGTTAGAAAAATCAGGGGCGCGTCTTTCTGGTTTGGCAGGGCTGCACACGTTGAACACCGGGTTTTGCGTTACATCAAGTTCGGGGTTCTCCGCTGGGTTCCGCAGGGCATTATGAAAATAATGCAGGATGGCGCCAGTAACCAGTTTTCCAGGTCGTTGTCTCGTATTTAGCCGCCGCCCTAGCCGCTGCCAGGGCGGGCAAGGGTGAAGAATGCTACCGAGAATGACAGGCATAACGGGTTGTAGACATAGGTGTCCAGCGTTGCGAACCGGCTGCCCTTGATTTTCTTGAATATCCCGACGAGTTTGAAATCGCCGACGACACGAAGGCCAAACACCGCGCCGACGAGAATCGCGGCGTACCTGGCTGTGGTGAACAGGGGTTCCGTGAGTGCGCTGCGAAAATGGCTCAATGACAACATCAATACCGCAATGCCCAGCAACGCAAACGCGACGACGAGCGTCACGACCCGGCTGGGGACAAATGCCGGCCGATCTTCCGTATGCGGAATGGCGGCGGTTAGGCCGGTCTTTCCACCTGCGGCCCAGTAGACGTGGATGGCGCTGGCGGCCGACAGGATAATGGCCAGTATTAGGCTAACCGTGTTCATGCTCGAGGCCTCCTTCCGCGGGTGAACGGACAATCTTTTCAGCGTGTACTCTTGGGCCGCGGGTCGATCACGTATTCGCGGAGTCTCTGTCGGGGTGCGGCGTAGCCGCCATGCCCCTTTGTCGACATTGACTGTAGCGCGAAACGGCTGGCAGTGTCCCGGAGAAAAGCCGCATTCCACCCGGTGGTGACCATGGTGACGCGCCGGAGTATTGGTGGTGTTGTTGGGCGTTGCCGCGTAAAATGGCTGGCCAGCATCGGGCGATCGCTGATGGAATTGAGATCGGGCGTTGTGTGAACGGTAACGGAAAAAATCAACGATATTCTTGTCTAAACTTCCGCATGGCTCGCTGTTTGGCTGTTGTTTCCGTTGCCGCGCAAATACAACAGGCATGTTTATGGGACAGCAGTGGGACAGGTTAAGCGGGACAGGCCAATAGCATGACGATCTTATGTCGACCAGTCGGGGCTTCCCAATGATGCGCTTCAACGGAATATCCGCCGGGTCGTGCGTGAACGTCGTGTGTCCAGGGTCGGAGCCACTGCGATGAACCTGTATTTCGTCATTCTACTTACTGTTACGCTGGGGGGAGTAGTCCTTAGCGTGTGGGGCTGGAAGGCGCTGGCCAAATCCCGCGAGGCGCGTAGCTGGCCCACTACCGGCGGGGTGATCACGGAGTCAAGGCGCCAGTCCGAATCCAATGACCTGTTGCCACACATTGCGTTCGAGTACGAATTCGACGGCCGGCAGTACTCGCGGGTATTCGAGTTCCCGGAGGGCACCCACCCGTTGCCGGAATTTACCCAGAGTTATCTGGACAGGTACCCGGTTGGAAAAGAGGTGCTGGTCTATTGCCATCCGCAGCGACCCGAGGTCGCGACCCTGGAGCCGGGAGCCCAGGGTGATTGGATGATCCTGGTGCTGGGGATACTGATGGCGCTGGGTGGCATGGTCAGCCTGCTGGTTTCACTGTAGTCCCGGGTCCGGGTCCGGGGCCTGGTGCGAGGTGCGCAGGGTCAGGCTGTCCACCGCGCTCGTCGCGCGATGTTCGTCAATCCATTGCCGCAGCCTGTCCAGGCGAGCCCGCTGTGCCGTTTTTTCTCTCGGCAGCGGCTTGAGCAGTTCGGCCGGGAACGGGGTTTCGGATGCGAAGGCCCACAGCCGTTCCTGGCCGAAGGGCGCCGCGACCACCAGGCGTAGGCCCAGATTCCTCGGCGGGAAGGGCTGGAAGTCTCCGGCCGTGACCCGGCCGCCATCCGTGTCCGCGCCCGGGAAGATCTGCACCAGTTCGCCGGCGGCATCCTGATACAGCAGTATCACGAACGCATCCCGGTCCAGGCTCAGCAGCAATGACAACTCGTCGCCGGCACGGAAGGACTGGTCGTCGCCCAGCGATGTGGTGATGGAGACCTCGATGGCGCCGGGCTGGTCGCAGTAGGCGGGATTGGCATGCATGCCCAGCGCCAGCAGCAGCACCCACGGGACGGCGACCTTTGATGTGAATGATGGCGAGCGGGGCATGGGGGGTCAAAACGTGGCATTGATGCCCAGCGCCAGCGAGCCCAGTTCATGGGTCTGCTCGCTGCCGTCGCGGTATGTGTTGATCTGAGACTGCGAGTTGATGGCCAACGAGACATTGAAGGCATCGGCAATACGATAGGAGACCCCCATGTTCAGGGCGCTGCGCTTGGCGTTGCCGATGCTGCTGCGTTGGACCTTGATGTCCATGGACACGAAGCCCAGGTTGCCGAATATCAACCAGCGGGAACCCAGTGGCAGAAATCCGCTGATGCCGATCCCGAGACCCGCGTATTCCATTTTGTAGTTGTCACTCCAGGTGTTGGCGACGCTCTTGATGTCGGCAAACAGGGCGATCCGCTCCCTGATCCGGTAGCCGGCCACCAGGTCGGTTTCTCCCCGGCTGACGGTGACGCTCTGCGTGGCGGGCAATGCGGGGCCGGTGGGACGGGCCGGGCTGGTGTCGGCGAACTCGAATTCGCCACCGCTCAGTGTCAGCCCGCCAAACCAGCGGCCGCGCTGCAGCCTGGCTTCCAGTGACAGCATCGGGGCCTGGGCCTCGAAGCGGCCGCCGGAGCCGGGGTTTTCACCGGACCAGGTGGTGGACTTCAGGCTTGTTCCGAGACTGAATTGCATGCCACTGCCAGCGGTCGCCAGGGATGGCAACAGAAGGCAGGCGGCGAGCAGCGGGGCAGCGCTGGCGATTCGCGGAAGGGACATCTCGTGCTTGCTCTCGTGACGTGTTTGCATGGGTTACAGGGTGGGCATCGGCAGTGACGGGACGTCGGGCAGGGTGAGCGGGGTCGGTGTGCCGCCCGGCGTCACCGCGGTCTGCGCCTCGCGATCCGCCGGCTTCGGTTTCAGGTTGACCTTGACCTTGACCCGGTCGCGGTCGACGCCGTCCACCGAGACGTCCACGTTGATGAAGATGAATTCACCCAGTTCGTCGCCGGCCCCCTGCAGCACGCCGCTCTCCGGCACCTGGGCGACATTGTTGGCCACGGCCTTTTCGACGTTCTGCGACAGTTCGCTGACGGTCAGCAGCGGCCGGTCGTTGTATTTCAGTTCGTTGAGCAGGAAGTAGGTGAACGGGGAGTGGCCGGTGGTCTGGTAGTTGTCGTCCACGTACTCCACGCCGCCGGCGGCCATCACCTGCACGCTTTTTTTCTGCGCGACCTTCTCGTAGTAACGTTCCACGTTGGACGTTGGCGGCAGGCCACGGGTGCCGCTGCGCAACAGGCTGCCGCTGAAGCAGGAGTCGGCGATCAGCAGGGTGTGGCGGCCCCGAGCGGCGATGGTGTTCATCTCGTCGCGAATCGTGGAATTGCGCAGGAAGGTGGTCTGGTCGGTGCCCCGTGCATCCACCGGAACCCAGTAGCCGCGCTGGGTGTCCGGGTCCATGAAGCCGTGGCCGGCGTAGTACACCAGCACGCTGTCGTTGGGCATGACCCGGCCGCTGAGTTCGGACAGCGCCAGCAGGATGTCCCGGCGAGTGGCATTGGTGAGCAGGGTGATGTCGTCGAAGCCATAGCTGGTCGACAGCAGGTTGGCCAGCGCGCGGGCATCGGAGACCGCCGTCGACAGCGGGGGCCAGCGGTTTTCGGGGTCCCGGTAATCGTTGTTGCCGACGATCAGCGCGCGGTAGTGGCCGGCCACGAACGGGGTTTTCACTTTCACCGGCGCCTTCTGCACGCTGATGCCACGGCTCGCGGCGGCCGCCTGTGCGGGCAGCAGCAACAGAAACGCCAGCAGCGCCAGCAGCAGGGCCAGCCTACGGCGGGTGTAAAACGGTTTCATTGGTGATCTCCAGCTTTTCATCCGTTGCTCTTGGTGCTGTCATATTCTATCGGCCGCTTTCCGTCGATAGTGCAAAACCGCCTTCCGCGCGGAAGGACTGGCCGTCGGCGGTTTCGCCGCTCAGGGTCCACCGGTAGCGCCGCCCCGCCTCCAGCACCAGGCCGGGGAACTCCGCATGGGTGTCGGGGCCGCGGGTCTCCGCCAGCGGCCGGTCCGGGCCAGCGACCTGCAGCAGGCGGAGAGTATAGGATTTTGCGGCGTCAACGGCCTGCCAGTCCGCGCGGAGGCCGGCGCCGTCGCGGTACTGCATCCGCAGCCCGTCGAACGGGATTTCGCGTGTGCCCGCGTCGTGGAAGAAGCCCATGCCGGGCATTTCCGGGGCCTGCATCTGCAGCACGGCGCGGTCTTGGAAACTGGCGACGAACTGGCCGCCGGCCGGCGTGTGCCCCAGCAGCGGCAGCAGGTTCACCGCAACGGCGAGGGCGGCGGCCGCGGCCAGGGGTACCGTGAGCAATGCTGGCGGGCGCCAGTCCAGCAGGCGCCGCCACGGCGAGCTTTGTGCGGGGGGGGAGATGCCGGTGCCGGTCGCCGGCCCGGCCTCGCGCTCCAGGTGCGCGCGCATGGCCGCGCTGTGGGTCGCGTAGTGCAGCGCGGCCTTCAGCGCCCGTGGGTCTTCCTGCAGCCGCTCGCGGGCGTCGATGCCCCGTTCCACCAGCTCCGCGATCGCGGCCTCGGGGATGTCGTGCCTGTTGTCCCGCGTGGTCGGCAGCAGTTGCTCCAGGGAGCCGGTGATGCGCGACAGTTCGGAGACCTGCCGCCGACAGTGCGCGCAGCCGGCCAGGTGGCGGCGTAGCTCGGCGTGCTCCGCTGCCTGGGGATGTTCCAGGTAGGCCGTCAGTCGTTCCAGTGGGGGATGGGTGTCGGTTTCCATGATGCGTCGTTAGCGTTGCTTGCGGGTGGGTTGGGCCATGTTGCAGAGAAGACCGGGATTCCGCCGGAATTTGAATCTTTCGGTGACCATGGTCGTCAGTCCAGCCGGCTGAGGCGGGCCAGCTTGGCCACGGCCTTGCGTCGAAAATAGTACAACTGCTGACGGTCGGTGTCCGCGGCGGGCACCCGCTCGTTGAGCGCGATGTTCAACTGTTTCAGCGCCGCCAGCACGGCGTCGGCGTCCTGGCCGTCGATCAGCATCGCTTCCAGCACGAACTGTTCCGTGGCGTCGAGCTGGGCCCAGGCCCGCTGTACGCGCTGCCGGGCGTCGCGTTCCTCCGGCGCCAGGTCTTCGCAGGCGATGTCCATTTCCATCGGGGCATCGTCGTCATCGGTCGCGCCGCCGCCGGCCTGCAGGGAGACCTCCCGCGGCGGGTCCAGCAGGTGCAGGCGCTGGCGCCGGGTGAGGGTGATCACCATCTGTTGCACGATGTGGTCCACCGTGGTCTCCGCCAGCCCGAGTTGCTGGGCGATCAGCGCCACGGTGTCGCCCCGGCGCAGCGCGTGGAAGATTGCCGCGGCATGGGGGGACAGGTCCTGCAGGTAGGTCGGAACATGGGCGCGTCGCCCCAGGCGCCAGTCTTTCCAGCGCTCGTAGAAGGGCAGGGAATTGGCGATCTGGAAGAAATAGCTGCCGAGGCTGGCGCCGTCGCGGGCCTTGAATCGCCGCAGCCGCGCCGGCCGGGTCAGTTCGTCGAGCATCCAGCCGTAGCTGGCATTGCCCCATTCGCACAGCGGCGTGTCGCCCCGGCCCGGGGGCGGCCGGTCGGGCAGGGTGCATTGGAAATGGCGCAGATTGTCATGACAGAAGCGCGGGCAGAACTGCCCGCTCTGGTAGCGGATCATCGGGTGGGCCAGCTCGTTGACCCGGCGTCGCGCGGCCGGGTCGCCGTCGGCGGCGCGCCGGGCCAGTTCAAGATCCTGGCCCGGGTCGTGTTTCGTGGACGGGGCGTCGGTCATTTGCCGTCCCACGGCACGGGTGCCCAATGGCGGGCACGGAGGTGTCGGCTGGTCAGTGCGGCGCGCATGGGCGCAATATACCGTGCATGGGTCGGTCGGTGTAGCGGGACTCAGCCCTCCGGGCGATACAGGAACCAGCCGCTGACCCGGTCCCTCTCGATGTGGATTGCGAGGCCGAGGCGGTCGTAGGCCAGGTAGGCGCCGCTGACCAACTCCACCCGCCGTGTGGGTGGCCCCAGTGCCTTCAACGGGCGGTCGGCGCGATCGCCGTACCGCAGGCCCGGCACGAGGCTGGCGTCGCCATGCTGCCAGGCGCTGATCAGCCGGCCTTTCTCGTTCACGACCCAGCGGGCGCCGTCCTTGAATCGGTAGATCTTCAGTGCCTCGCCTTCCAGCCAGAACTCGTCGGCCTGCACCGACGCGTTGACCCGGTCCCCGAGCCGGGCGCCGCGAATCCGCGGGATGCTCTCCGCGCGGCCGGTGCGGATCGCGTTGGGACGTACCCGTTCCACCGCTACCTGGAACAGTAGCTGGCGTCCGGTCTCGCGCGCCAGCCGGGCCACCCGTCGCCACAGCTCATCGGTGGCGACGTGGTCGCCGCGGGCCTCGGCCAGTACCGCGGCGTTATGGAAGGCCGTGTAGATCAGCAGTTCGCGGGACCAGCCGAGCCGGGGTATCGCCTGCGTTTCCAGCGTCTCCAGCAGGGCGTCAAAGTCGGCCCGGGCGCCGTTCAGGTCGCCCTCGCCGGCCCGGGTCATCGCCAGCAACAGCGCCAGTTGCGGGTCTTCGCCGAACAGAGGGAGGTACTTGCCCTGCAATACGCCGCGGGCCATCGGCGTGTTGCCCTCCAGCAGGTAGCTCATCGCCAGCAGCAGGTAGCCGCCGCGATGCCCCGGCTCCAGCCGGATCGCCCGTTCGAAGGAGCGGGCGGCGCGCGAGAGGTGTTGACGGTACAGCTGCAGCTCGGACTCCGACGGCGCACCGCGGGCCCTGGCCAGTTGTCGCAGCGGCGTCGCCTCCGGTCGTGTTTCCAGTTGCAGCGGGATGAAGAATGGCAGCCCGGCGGCTTTCCCCAGCGAGGGCCGAAGCTGCAGTGCCTCGGCCAGGTGGGTAAGGCCAATATTGGTATGTACCGCGCGACTCGGGTATTCGCGGCCAAACGCGATGAACAGGCGCCGGGCCTCGGCCCAGTGACCAGCCGCGGTGGCCTGGATGCCCAGTTCGAACAGCGTGGCCTGGGTGGCCACCGAGGCCAGCTGGGCTCGGCCGCGGGCGGCGCGGCTGACGGCCTGGGCGCATGCGGCGGCGCCGGCCCAGTGGGCGTCGCGGTGCTCGCAGGGGCCGGCCCAGACGCTCTCGACCCAGCGGGTGAAGAACCCCTCCCGGTCGACCACCGTGAACGGGTCGTAGCCCACGGTCGCCATCAGGATCAGCCCGTCGTGGTCGGCCTGGGCCTCGCGTCGTTCCAGGTCCGGCGGCGCCCGACCCTCGTCCTCCAGCCCG
>Ga0256830_1001469_pt1 | contig 16684 bp, 20 predicted proteins | sample 128326metaG_FD_190537 | JGI IMG/M metagenome (GOLD analysis project Ga0256830, IMG submission 190537) | Hydrothermal vent microbial communities from Lau Basin, Pacific Ocean - 128-326 | ecosystem: Environmental > Aquatic > Marine > Hydrothermal vents | place: Pacific Ocean: Lau Basin | collected... | reverse complement strand
CCTCAGACGCTGGAGGTGCAGTTACTTTTGCATCGTTATTCTGGGGTGGTTTAAATAGCCGCCGGTACGAAGACCGGCTGAGCAGGCACAGAGCCAGCGATGAGCGCCGGGGCAAGCCGGCGGTGACACGGCGTGCCCGGGCTCCTCCCCGAACCTGCGCCAGCTGCGGATGTGGGCGAGGGCAACAACACGCCGAACACCCTGCTCGTCAGCAGAAGCCCGCCTCCGAGAGGGTCCCCGGGTGAGCCCAGGCGCAAGCCAGCGATGAGCCACGGGTGTTAGAGAGCGGGGGACATGACGGGCGCATTCTTCCGCAACCTTTATTCGGCTCATCTGCACACCTACCCCTGATGAGGGTGCTGGTGTTCGGTGCTGGAGCCCTGGGCTCGGTTATAGGCGGCTTCCTCTCACGCCGGTGCAGCGTCACCCTCATAGGCAGGGAGCCCCACGTGCGGGCAATCTCACGGGAGGGTTTAAAGGTATGCGGAATCTGGGGCAGCCACCGCTTCACCCGCCTGCGAGCCCTGAGCTCGGTGAGCGAGGTTCTTGACGAGCCCTTTGAGCTGGTAATTCTGACCACCAAAGCCTACGACACCGCGAAGGCCGTGGAGGAGTTCGCTCCCCTGGTAGGCGAGCACACGGCGGTGCTATCAATGCAGAACGGCATAGGCAACGAGGAGCTCATAGCAGAGCGCTTCGGCGCAGGCAGAACCCTGGGCGGCATGGCCATTTTCGGCGCCAAGCTGAGAAACCCCGGGGAGGTTGAGGTCACGGTTTACGCCGGCGAGTGCTTAGTGGGCGAGCTCACGGGCGGGATAAGCCGGAGAGCCCTGAGCATAGCCAGACTTTTCACCTCCTCCGGGATTCCCTGCAGGGCGAGCGGGAACATAGCGAGGGACAAGTGGCTGAAGGCTTTCTACAACATAGCCCTGAACCCCCTCTCCGCCATACTGGGCGTGCCCTACGGTGTGCTCGGTGAGCTTGAGGAGACGAGGGAGCTCATGCGGGAGATGCTGGCGGAGGCTTTTGAGGTTGCCAGGCGTGTGGGTGTGGAGCCCGGGATGAGCTCCCGGGAGTACTACGACCACCTTCTGCGCAACCTGCTCCCCCCGACATCGGAGCACATAAGCTCCATGCTGCAGGACATGCAGCGTGGCAGGAGAACGGAGATTGAGTACCTGAACGGGGCGATTGCGAGGCTGGGAGAGTGCCTGGGAGTTCCAGCCCCGGTTAACGCCACCATCGCCAGGGTGGTCAGGGCAATGGAAAGAGCCAGCGCCCATGAGAGGCGCAGGTGCACCTCTCAGGCACGGTAGTGCACCTCATGCCACCTGCGATGTTTTTATCCAAGGGAGGAGCTTAGCAGGCGGCACACCCTTAATCTCAGGACGTAAAGTTTTTATATCAATAAATTTTAACATTCTCTGAGGTGGTAGCATGGGAGTGCTGGCAAATTTTGTTGTGAATGTACTGCCTTACATAACCCTGGTGGTATTCGTTGTGGGGGTTGTGTACAGGATTGCGGTGTGGTGGAGCAGACCTTCCCCCGCGCCGATACCGGTGTTTCCAGGACAGCGCAGCGTTGGCGACGCGGTGGTGAGAGTGCTTGCGGACGTGCTCCTCTTCAGGTCGCTATTCAGGTTCAGCGGCAACAGGATACTCTGGCTCGGCTCGTGGCTTTTCCACATAAGCTTCGGGCTGATTCTGCTGAGGCATCTGCGCTACTTCCTGGGCGCCGAGGCTGTGCCCGGGTGGGTAAACGCCCTTCAGGGCATAGGTGTGGCAGCGGCGGTGGTGATAAGCGTACCCCTGCTGTACCTGCTGCTGCGCAGGATAGTGCATGCGGACATAAAGTGGATATCAACGCCCGCCGACTACTTCGTGCTCCTGCTGATACTCAGCGTTGTTCTCTCGGGGCTGTACGCCAAGTTCTTTGCCAAGCCCTTCGTGGTTGACGTGAAGTACGTCATAAGGAGCCTCATGGCATTCCAGCCCGTGGACCTGGACAAGGTGTACCTGAGCACCTCGTTCCTGGTGCACTTCTTCCTGGTGCAGGTGCTGTTCATGTACATACCCTTCAGCAAGGTCATGCACTTCGGCGGGGTGTTCTTCTCGCCCACCAGAACCCACTACTTTGGAGGCGAGTCCCACACCAAGAGCCAGGAGGAGGTATGAGAGATGGGCGAGCAGCTTGAGAAGATGTACGACGTTGAGCTGAAGCCAGGAGCCGGTGAGGCTTACGTGTGCAACCTCACCAAGCCCGAGTTTGCCGAGGTCATGGCGACGGACATCCCCAAGGAGCCCCTGCCGGACCACGAGATGGTGCCCGTGGCGCTGCGGAAGCTTGACAGGATGCGCAAGGAGAGGAAGAGCGTCCAGCTCTACTTGGACATATGCGTGCGCTGCGGCGCCTGCATAAAGCAGTGCCACTACTTCATAGGCACGGGCGACCCCAAGAACACCCCCGTGGGGAGAGCCGAGCTTCTCAGGAAGGTGTACAGGGCGCACTTCACCATAAGCGGCAAGCTCTTCGGCTCCTTAGTGGGTGCCCAGAAGCTCACCCCCGAGATACTGAAGAACGAGTGGTACAAGTACTTCTACCAGTGCTCTGAGTGCAGAAGGTGCTCGGTGTTCTGCCCCTACGGCATTGACCAGGCGGAGATAACCATGGCGGGCAGGGAGGTGCTCAACAGCGTTGGGCTGGCTCCTAAGTACGTGACCCAGGTTATCTCCCAGGTGTACAAGCACGGCAACAACCTGGGAATCCCGGAGCCGGCGTTCAAGTACAACTGCCAGTTCTTGGAGGAGGAGATAAAGGAGACCACGGGTGTTGATGTCAAGATACCCGTGGACAAGGAGAAGGCTGACATCCTGTACCTCCCGCCGAGCGCAGACCTCTTCACCAACACCGACACCATGATAGGCGTCGCCAAGGTGTTCCACGCCATAGGCGCGGACTGGACCATGAGCACCTACGCCAGCGAGGCTGCGAACTTCGGGCTCTTCTTCAGCTACGACGACATGAAGACCATAAACCTCAGGGTGGTGGAGACCGCCAAGAAGATAGGCGCCAAGCTGGTCATCTTCGGAGAGTGCGGGCACGCCTGGCGTGCAGCGAGGCAGTTCATGGAGGCGATGAACGGGCCCCTGCCCTTCAAGTTCATGAACATCCTTGAGTTCACCGCCGACCTGCTGCGCAAGGGCAAGCTGAAGAACATAGACAAGTCCAGGAACGACGACGTTGTGGTTACGCTGCACGACCCCTGCAACTACGCCAGGGCTGGGGACCTGGTTGAGGAGACCAGGTACGTTATCCAGCAGGTGTGCAACAACTTCCACGACATGGACCCGAGCGTTACAAAGGAGAGGACCTTCTGCTGCGGTGGCGGCGGCGGGCTGCTCACCGAGGAGCTCATGGAGCTCAGGATGAAGGGTGGTCTTCCGAGAGCAACGGCGGTCAAGGAGGTCGTGGAGGCACACGGCGTGAATTACCTCGCCGCACCCTGCGCCATAGACAAGGCGCAGCTGCCCTTGGTGATGCAGCACTACAACATCCCCGTGCAGGTGGGCGGCATCCACGACCTGGTTGGCAAGGCGCTCATCCTGGAGGGTCAGGAGGAGTTTGAGGCGAAGAAGAAGGCAGAGGAGGAGGCTGCCAAGGCAGCGGCGGCTGCCGTGCCTGCGGTCTGCGGTCTCTGCGATGCCGAGTTTGCCACCATGGACGAGTGCTGCGAGCATGCGGAGAAGGACCACAAGATATCCAAGGAGCAGTGCGACATGGCGTGCGAGCCCAAGGAGGGTGCAGGTGCTGCTGCCGTGCCTGCGGTCTGCGGCTTATGCGACGCTGAGTTCGCCACCATGGACGAGTGCTGCGAGCATGCAGAGAAGGAGCACAAGATATCCAAAGAGCAGTGCGACATGGTGTGTGAGAGCAAGCAATGAGGGAGATTAGCGAAGCCACCTGGCACCAGGAGGTAACCTGTTCAAGTATACCCGTGGCGGTGCACTTCTACGCCCACTGGTCACCGGCCTCGGCGGAGATAGAGTGCCTGCTGGAGGAGTACGAGCAGCGGTTCAGAGGGAGGCTGAAGTTCGTGAAGATTGACATAGACGCAAACCCTGGGATAAGGCTGGCGAACAGGATAATAGTGCCCCCCTCCTTCATAATCTTTTACAGGGGGGTGCCGGTGAACGGTGCACCCGGACCGCAGCCGAGGTGGGTGTACGAGAACAGGATCCTGCGTGCCATAAGGCTTTATGAGAGAAGGCTCAAGTATCAGGAGGTAAGGATATGAGAGTTGTGGCTGTACTGGCGCTTCTTGCAGTTGCGGTACTGGTGCTGCTCAGCGGATGCGTGTCCCCGCCGGAGAAGCCCGTGAAGGACACCACGCTGGAGAAGCACCCGTACCCGGCAGGCGATATAGACATGAACGAGTGGAAGGCTGAGCACGGTGAGTACGTGGAGGAGAATGAGGAGACCGCCCTTCAGGCGTGCAAGAACTGCCACCCCAAGCCCGAGAACTTCTGCAACAAGTGCCACGCCTACGTGGGAGGTGCCCCTGAAATAAGGTACTGACACCTCCCCCTCTTTTTTATATTTCCACACGGCAGCTTTCCGCAGGCTCAAAGAGCTCTGAGAACTCCCTGTAGTCCTCAATGTACTCATCCCTGCTCTCAACCCGCATCTCGCCCCCGTACTTCTCCAGGGCTCTGCGCACCCCCTCGCACTCCTGCCTGCACCCCACGCATCCGAGAGCCATGCACCTGTACACCGCATCCGCGTCCCTGTCCGAGAGGCAGTACGCCGGCATCCTGGGCAGCCCCAGCCTGGTGCAGGTGTCGTGGTACACATCCTCAAAGTCCCGGCTCCAGTGCTCCCTGCGGAACATGCTCTCTCCTGTCTCGGGATGCACCAGGTGCACCCCGCCTGAGCTGTGCCCCGTGCCGAAGCTCGCCATCACCTCTACTCTCCCTCCTGCCACGGGCGAGAGCTGCCAGTAGCTTGCCAGCTGGCAGTTGAAGTACTTAGGCTCAATGCCGGAAAGCAGGGCAAACTCCTCCTCCGTGGTGCCCACCACTGGAATCTCAAACACCACCCTCAGCTTCTCAAGCTCCCTCAGCCTGCTGAAGCACTCCGGAACCCCCTTCCTCCCCAAGTAGTGCCCGTTTGTCCTGCACACCACCAGCACCTCACCCTCTGCGAGCCTGTCAAGCTCCAGGAGGGTGTCAACCACCTCCTCCGACCTCTGCCTGTCGGGAAGGGGCTCTCCCCCGGTGAGCAGCAGGCACTCTGCCTCCGGGTGCTCCCTCAGGAAGGCGAGCATGCGCTCCGCCAGAGCCCAGCTTGCTACCTCAACCCTTCCTCCCTCGTCCATGCCGAACTCCACGCCTCCGAAGCTGCCGCTGTAGCTCCACCTCTGGGCGGGGCAGAAGGGGCAGCGGTAGTTGCACCCGTAGAAGCGCACCGCCCCTGCTCTGAGACCGAGCCACCTCACACCCGCAACCTCACCCTTCTCATCCACGTATATCTCCACCTTTCCCACCTCTCCGGCATTCTCATCCTACCACTCCTCAAGCTCGTACATCACCAGCCCCGTGAGGGGCTTGGGGTAGAAGTAGGTCGCCTTGCCCGGCATCCTCTCCCCCTCCTCCGCCACCCTGCAGACCTCCTGCACCGTCGTGGGGTTGAGGAAGAACACCGCATCAAACTCACGCCTCTCAACGAGCCTCACGCACTCCTCCTCGTCCACGCTGTAGCTGGTGTTGTGCTCGTCGCTCTCAAACCCGAGAATCCTGGAGAAGACCAGGGAGTGGAGCACGCTCACCGGGAGGCGGCGAACCGCCGGGGAGCGGTGTCCCAGGAGCTCGTCCATGACGGAGTAGTCCTTCAGGGTGAGCAGGTGGTACCCCTCGCCGGCGTAGAAGCCCGTGTTCCGCCTGTTTGAGTAAAGAGCCTCCAGGAACTCCTCAAGCTCCTCAAAGCTCTCGTGCTCAAAGTGCTCCTCAGCCCTGCTCAGGAGCTCATCCTGGGAGAAGGGGTGCCTGACCAGCCTGTGGGCGGGCAGTATGCTCACCCCCGGGTCGGAGGTGCTCACCATGTACGCGGGAACGTAGTGGTGGGGCTCATCCCCCCTTCCCCCCCTCTCGGCGGCGTAGCTCAGGGCGGTCTCGTAGCGGTGGTGCCCGTCGGCTATGAACAGCCTGCTCCCCTCCATCGCCTCTGCAATTCCCGCTATCTCATCCTGCTCCTCAAGCCTCCACAGCCTGTGCCTCACCCCCATCGCCTCAAAGTCGGCGATGAGCTCTGCAGAGCCAGTGCTGAAGGGCTCAAGCTCGTGCAGCATGTAGATGGGGCTGAAGACCGCTCCCGTGTGCCTCATCAGCATCAGCCTGTCCCTCTTCGGCTCCCTGAGAGTCCGCTCGTGCGGCAGAACCTCACCCCTGCTGTACTCGCTCAGCCGCACGCTGGCTATTATCCCCGAGAGGCTCTTCCTCCTGGAGCGGAGGGTGTACTCCTGGGTGTAGAAGTAGATGCAGGGCTCTGCATCCCTCACCAGCACACCCCTCTGCTTCCATTCTCTGTACAGCTCAGCCGCACGCCTGTACCTTAGCTCTCCCGCCTCCGGGTTCAGGTCAAGCCACACCACGTTGTTGGGGTGAGCCGAGTAGTAGCGCTGCAGCTCCTCCTCTGAGATTACGTCGTAGGGAGGCGCCACAACCCTGGATAGCTCCTCAACCGAGTACCTGACACCTCTGAAGGGCCTTACCTCAACCATACCTCACCCTGGGTGGCAGAATATAAAACCTTATCGCCATGCCCATCCGATATTCATAAATATTCCAGCCGTGAAGTTCTCAGACGAGGTGAGGCACCTGCGCTCCTACGACACCACCAGGCTCTACTCGGGACAGAGGGTGGGAGTTTTCGTTGACGTGCAGAACCTCTACTACTCCGCCAGGGCGCTGTACGGCACCAAGGTCAACTTCCGTGAGGTTCTCAGGGAGGCGGTCAGGGGGAGGAGCCTGATACGCGCCATAGCCTACGTGATACGTGCCGGCATAGAGGAGGAGCAGGCCTTCTTTGACGCCCTCCAGAACATAGGGTACGAGGTAAAGGCTAAGGATTTGCAGGTTTTTCCCGGGGGGCACAAGAAGGGAGACTGGGACATAGGCATAGCCATGGACGCCATAGAGCTGGCTCCAAAGCTTGACGTGGTGGTGCTCGTAAGCGGTGACGGAGACTTCACCCCCTTGGTTGAGCACCTGCGAAGGGCGCTGGGGTGCAGGGTTGAGGTCATGGCCTTCGGCAGGAGCTGCTCCTCCAAGCTCATTCAGGCGGCAGACGAGTTCATAGACATGGAAAAGGAGCCGGAGAGGTTCCTGCTCATCAGACCGTGAGGGCGAGGTACTCAACGAGGGGCACCTGGAGCAGTAGGGCTCCCAGCTTCAGCACCCCCGAGCACCAGCGCTTTATTGCATTTATCGCCGAGTTCACCTTCAGCCCGAGCTTGACGTAGGGGTGGGTGGTTATGCTCTGCAGCCTCTCCCTGTAGTACTCCAGCTCCCTCTCAAGCCTCTTTATCCTTGCGGCGTCGCACATCGCCGGCAGGTTCTTTAAGTTCTCGGGGTGCACTATGGCAACCCACTGCTGCATGTACGCATGAGGCCAGTCAAGCTTCACGCAGGCGAACCCCTGCTCCTCAGCTAAGGAGCGCATGGTGTCAAAGGTGTAGGCGACCTCTCCCGGGTAAACCCACTCATCCCCCTCGTAGTCCTCATCACCCTCAACGAAGGTGGCGGCGAAGATGCTCTCGGGCTTCATCACCTTCTTCGCCTCGGAGAGGCAGCGCCTTATCTGCGCCTTTGATGCGTGGGAGAAGATGGACTGGGCCAGGATGAAGTCAAACTTCCTGCCGAAGGTGCTCAGGGTGAAGTTGGAGTCGTCGCTGAACACAGGCTTCTTCAGCCTCACCATGTCCTCCCCTATCTCATTCTTTATCGCATCCCTCACCAGCCACGTGTTGGGCTCTATGCCGTGGTACCTCCCGGGAAGCAGGTAGGAGATGAAGAACCTCCCGCCCCGCAGGGAGCCGCATCCAACGTCAAGCAGGTAGTGCCACTCCCTGAGCCCCAGAAAAACCAGCAGCGCAAACTGGTAAGCTCCGCCTATATCGTAGCTCTCGGGCGGGGAGACGTAGGCTCTATGATGCTTGGCGCCCACGGGCAGGTTCTTCCAGCTCTGCTCCTGCTCGGTCTCGCTCATGAAAAGCACCGCCTGTCCAGCAGATTAAAACTTTTATTTAACCAGTACAACTTTAACTGAACAGGGTATTACTGGAGCCCGTACTCCTGCCACCTCTTTGTTACCAGCTCCCTTATCTCCCGGCTCATCTCAAGCGCCTCGGGCACCTCCCTGGTGAAGCCCTCCTCCCGCCACTTGACGGTGGCATCTATCCCGAGCTTTGAGCCCAGATTTGGCAGCGGGGAGAAGTGGTCAAGGGTGTCCGCGGGGGCGTCTCTCACCACCACCAGGTCCCTTGCGGGGTCAACCCTGGTGCTCACGGCCCACAGCACCTCCCGCCAGTCCTGCACGTTCACGTCGTGGTCCACCACCGCTATTATCTTGGTGAGAGCCATCTGCCCCATCCCCCAGAGGGCGAACATAACCTTCTTCGCGTGCCCCGGGTAGCGCTTCCTTATGGACACCACCGCCAGGTTGTGGAAACCCGCCTCGGGGGGCATGTGCATGTCCACCAGCTCGGGTATCTGGAGCCTCAGCAGGGGCAGGAACATGCGCTCAACAGCCCTGCCCAAGTTGACATCCTCCATCCAGGGCTTGCCCACCACCGTTGCGGGGTAAACGGGGTGCTCCTTCCTGGTGATGCAGGTCAGGTGGAACACCGGGAACTCCTCGGGCGGGGTGTAGTAGCCCGTGTGGTCCCCGAAGGGACCCTCCACCTTAGTCTCTCCCGGCTCAACGTACCCTTCAAGCACGAACTCAGCCCCCGCCGGCACCTCTAAGTCAACGGTTCTGCACCTCACCACCTCCACCCCCTTCCTGCGCAGGAAGCCGGCGAAGCTCAGCTCGTCAAACCCCTCGGGAAGGGGGGCAACCGCCGAGAACACTGTTGCGGGGTCTGCCCCGAGGGCAACCGCAACCTCCAGCCTCTCCCCTGCCTCTGCAGCCTCCCTGAGGTGCTCAGCCCCGTGCTTGTGCACGTGCCAGTGCATGCCCGTGGTCCTGGCATCGTAAACCTGCATCCTGTACATCCCCACGTTCACCCTGCCCGTGCGCCTGCTCTTCGTGAAGACCAAGGGGAGGGTGATGAACCTTCCAGCATCCTTCGGCCAGGTCTTGAGCACGGGCAGAGCCTCAAGGCTCGCCTCCTCACCCTCCAGCACCACCTCCTGGCAGGGGGCACGCCTGACCCGCCTGGGCTTGAAGCTCAGGGCTCTCGTGAGCTTCCTCAGGCTGGCGAGCTTCTCACCCACCCCCTCGGGTATCCTGGGCCTGAGCATGGCAGCCAGCTCCTCGCCCACCCTCTCCGGCTCGGCGCCCAGCCCCAGCTTCACCCTCTCCCAGGTGCCGAAGAGGTTCACCGCAACAGGAAACTCGCTCCCCCTGACCCTCTCAAAGAGCAGGGCAGGACCCCCCTGCTTCGCCACCCTTGAGGCTATCTCCGCTATCTCAAGCTCGGGGTCCACCTCTGCCCTTACCCTGCGCAGCATCCCCCTGCGCTCAAGCTCTGCGATGAACTCCTGGAGGTCGGCGAAGCTCATGCTCCTCACGGGTGCTCCTGCACCCACACCTCGCCCTCGGGGGTGTGCTCCTTCTTCCAGATGGGCACCCTCTTCTTGAGCTCGTCTATCACGTACCTGCACGCTCCGAAAGCCTGCTCCCTGTGCTCTGCACCGGCCACCACCAGCACTATGGTGTCCCCGGGCTCAAGGCTGCCGTAGCGGTGCACCACGCTTATCTCCGTGGCACCAAACTTCTGCTTCGCCTCCTGGCGAATCCTCTCAAGCTCCTCCTCGGCCATGCCGGAGTAGTGCTCAAACTCCAGCTTCGTGACCTCTCGCCCCTCCGAGAAGTCCCGCACCGCCCCTATGAAGCACACCACCCCGCCGATGCGCCTGCTCACCTTCAGAACCCGCTCAACCTCCTCCTGCACCGAGAACTCCTCTTCCTGCAGCCTGACCCACCTTTCCTGCATGTGCATCCGCCTACCCGCACCAGCCTACCGTGAAAAAAGTTAACGAAAAGTTAAATACCTGCGTGAATAAATAGTGATGCCGGGAAGATCAGCGCAGGGGAATGGAAGGATGGGTATCAGGATAGCCACGGCAGTGATGCTGCTTCTGCTGGTGCAAGGCGTCCACGGCATAGAGGTCATAAGCCACACCATAACCCTTGACCTCTCCGCGAGCCCGCCCGCAGCAGAGGTCAGGATGCTGGTGTACAACGACGCCACTGAGCCCTTAGAGAAGTTCAGGTACCCCCTCCCCGGGAGCTTCCGCCAGGTGGAGGTGCAGGTTGATGGCAGGAGCGTTGATGCGGTGGTGGAGCCGAGCACCAGCGGGGAGTACACCTACGTCACCATAACCTTTCCCGAGGCGGTGAAGCAGGGCGAGAGGGTTCTGCTGGAGTACTCCTACACCCCCGCCGGAATAACCACCAGGGTTGAGTCCCCGAGGTGCGGCACCACCCCCTGCTACATGCTGAGCTTCACCCCCAAGCTGATGAGCGCCACCAAGGCTTTCAACTTCAGCGTGGTCCTCCCCCCGGGCTACGGGGTTGTGGAGAGCAGCCCTCCCAGCTCTCTCGGCTCGGATGGCAGGAGGATGATACTTCGCTGGGAGCTGGAGGCGCCCATCCCCCCGCAGCTCAGAAACTTCGGGGTTATAGTCATCTACGAGCCCCTCATGGGGCGCGGGATACCCTTCAGCTACATCCTGGCGGCTCTGGTGTTGGCGGCTGGAGCAGCGGGCGGCGCGGTTTACCTGCACAGGCGCAGGGCTCCCATGGAGGAGAAGATAGAGGTGCTCAGGGAGGATGAGCAGAAGATAATGAAGCTGATAGTGGAGAACGACGGCATTGACCAGAGGGAGATAGTTGAGCTCACGGGCTTCTCCAAGACCAAGGTGAGCAAGATACTCTCCGAGCTTGAGCGCAGGGGAATCATCAGGAAGGAGCCCGTGGGCAGGCGGAACAAGATATACCTGGTGAAGAAGACATGAAGCAGGAGGGCGAAGCTTATATAGCATGCCGGGGGAGTTAGGAAACATGGATGAGCTCATCGCATACAAGCTGGCAAGCGACATAGCTGAGATTGACGGGGTAATCTCCTGCTACGTTGTTAAGAGCGATGAGGTGCTTGGTGAGGAGGAGAAGAGGGACCTCAAGGAGATGGCAACGGTGCTTCCAGCTTTTGTTCGGCAGCTCCACTCCGATGCCCAGAGCGCCAGGCTGAAGTTCAGCGAGTTCAAGGCGCTGGTGCTCCTGCAGGAGGATGCGGACGTGGTGGTGTTCTTTGAGGCTGATAAGCCCGAGACCAAGATGCTCTCGCGGGTAAGGGAGGTCATAGCGGAGACGATGGTATGAAGGAGGGCTTGGAGAAGCTGCACAGGGTGATGCCGGAGCTCTCCGGGTACATGCTCTTCAGGGGGGATGAGGTGCTCGCTGCAGAGGGGATTGAGAAGCCGGAGAGCCTGAAGTTCAAGCTGTCGGTGGTTGAGGAGCTTCAGGGGCTGGAGGAGATGGTGGTGCTGCGCCCTCAGGGGTGCGCCTACCTCAGGGTGTACAGCGGCGGGGTGGTTTACCTGGAGTTCAGCTCCCAGCCCTGCCTGGCGCTGGTGAAGCTCTACCTGCGCTGGATTGCCGAGGGTGGAGCCTCCCGCCCGGGAGAGCGGGAGAAGACGCGGTTTGATGAACTGCTGTACAGCTCATGAGCATGCGGGTTGATGGGAGCTTTGGCGAGGGCGGCGGGCAGGTTCTGCGCACCACCTTAGCTCTTGCCGCGGTTCTTGGCAGGGAGGTGGAGGTGTTCAACATCCGGGCCAACCGCCCGAAGCCGGGGCTGGGGGTGCAGCACGCTCACGGTGCTCGTGCTCTGGCGCTGATGTGCGGGGGCAGGGTGGAGGGGGCGGTGCCCGGCTCAAAGCTCCTGCGCTTCACCCCGGGAGGCACCTGGAGGCATGAGGTCAGAGCAGACACGGGCACCGCTGCCAGCATTTCCCTCCTTATTCAGCTCCTTCTCCTCCCCGCGGTGTTTGCACCCCACCAGGTAACCCTGAGGCTGTGCGGGGGCACGGACGTGCGCTGGGCGCCCAGCATTGACTACGTCGCCAAGGTGCTCCTGCGGGTGCTCGGGCGCATGGGTGTGGACGCCTCCCTCAGGGTGGATGCCAGGGGTTACTACCCCCAGGGCGGGGGCAGGGTGAGGCTCAGGGTAAAGCCCGCACGGGTGCTTGAGAGCTTCAGAGGCGGGGAGAGGGGGCGGCTCGTGGAGGTTGGGGGGATAGCACACGCCTCCAGGCTTCCCGGGCATGTGGTGGAGAGGATGAGCGCCGCTGCGTGCAGGGTGCTGGAGGAGTACTCTCCCAAGGTGGAGCAGGAGCGCGGGGAGCACCCTTCCAGGGGAGCCGGTATAACCCTGTGGGGGGAGTTTGAGCGCACCACCATGGGCGCCTGCGCCCTCGGGGAGCCGGGGAAGAGGGCGGAGCTGGTGGGAGCGGAGGCGGCGCAGGCGCTGCTGCGCGAGCTTAGGAGCGACGCCACCGTGGACGTCCACCTGGCTGACCAGCTGGTGCCCTTTATGGCCCTCGCCAGGGGCACCTCGGTGTTCCTTGTAAGGGAGGTGAGCTCGCATCTCCGCACCAACCTGCGCTTGGTTGAGCAGCTCCTTGAGGCGGGGGTTGCGGTGGAAGAGGAGGGTGGGGTGGTGAGGGTTGAGATAGAGGGCGTGGGGTACGAGAACCCCCACCTCGGCGGATAAAGTATTTTTAGGATGCCGAACAAGGTTTTTCCGATGAGCAAGCCCAGGGAGAAGCAGAGGTTTGTGCTGGATACCACCGCTCTCACGGATGCGGAGCTGAGAAGGGAGGGGGAGGAGCTGTGCGATGCTGTTGCCAGAACCCTCGGGCTCATAGCCGATGCCAGGATAAAGCTGAACATCTCCTGCCACATACCCTTCCCCTCGGTGTACGAGGAGCTGGTGCAGTTCCTCAGGAGGTACGGGTGCGATGATGAGCTGGTGGTGGAGGTGGACACCTGGCTGGTGAAGAAGACGCCCAACAGGTTTGAGGTGAAGATTCCCGCTGAGGTCTTCTACGAGTACGTTAAGGACATGAGGGAGCGGATGAATAGAGGGATGAAGGTGGCGGAGCACTGCATCTGGCGTGCAGCCGAGGAGGCGACCACCCTGGCGCAGAAGAGGCGGGAGAGGGAGGACATAAAGCTGGAGTCAACGGGCAGGATTATCAAGGAGTTCAGGGCGAAGTACAGGAACGCCCTGAGGTACGGAACCCTTGACAGCGCACCTGACCTGGACGTGCTCCTGCTCGCCAAGGAGATGGACGCGGGTGTGGTGGCGAGCGATGAGGGTATAAAGAAGTGGGCGGAGCGCCTGGGGCTGCGCTTCGTTGAGGGCACCAGCTTTCCCAAGATGCTTGAGGAGTACCTCAGGCACCTGCATCACGGGTAGAGGAGCTGCCTGAGCTCCTCGGCAGCCACCTCCTTGCGTATCTCCTCGCGTATCCTGCGCTGCAGGTACTCAATAACACGCTTCGCCTCGTTCAGCTTCTCGTGCTCCTTCATGAGCTCGGAGTGAATCTTCCTGAGCTCCTCCACCCTGGCGCCGCTGCCCACCTCAAGGGTCTCCTCTATGCGAAGCAGCAGGGACGCCAAGTTGGGGAAGGCTTCAAGCACCTGCGGGTTTATACCGGGGAGGAGCCTCTCTATCCTGAAGTGGTGGGGTGATATCCTCACCTCTATTATAACGTCCTCTGCGATGGTGTAGTACTTCCTGGGCCTGCCCTTCTCTATCTTCTCCACGCGGGTGTCAAGTATGCCAGCCTGCCGCATCAGCTCAAGGTGCTCAATCACCGCCTTCTGGCCTATTCTGAGGGTCTGGGAGAGCTCGCTGATGTAGCAGGGGCGCTCCGAGAGGAGCTGGAGGATTTCCCTCCGGGTCTCGTTTCCGAGCATGTTGAGCAGGAGCTCCAGCTTCACCTGCCTCATATTCTGCTCCCGCAGGGTTAACGATTTAAAAGCGACCCCCGAGCTTTGATAGCCGCCTGAGGTACCTCTCTATGCGCTCCTCACTGCCCAGCACACCCTCCAGGAAGTCAACCTGCCTGAGGTGCTCAAGGCCGGCGAACTCCCGCCGGCAGGCACGGGCGAGCTCCTCACCCTCCAGCGCCGCGGCCACCGCTCTGCCTGCGGCGCCTCCGCTGAGGAGGGCGTAGTAGATGCCCTCCCCCGTACCCGGGTACACGAAGCCGCCCGCGTCTCCGCACAGCACCATCCTCCTGGATGCGAGCCTCTCGGCAGGCCCCTGCATGGGGATGCGGTGCGCCTCGTAGCCCACCACCCTGCCGCCCTCAAGCTTCTCAGCCACGGGGGTGAGGCTGAGGAACTCCTCAAGCTGGCGCCTGCCGAACCCGAGCCCGCCGACGCCTGCTCTAACCGCACCCCGGAGGGGCACGAGCCACCCGTAGCCGCGGGTGAAGAGGTAGTAGACCTCAAACCACTCGCCGATGCGCTCCTCCACCTCCGGCACCTCAATCAGGTACTGGCAGGCGCTTGCGAACCTCCCGTACTCAACCCCCATGCACCTGCGAACGGTGCTGTTGGCACCGTCGGCGCCTATCAGGTACTCCGCCTCTATCACACGCCTGCCGTCGGTGATGGTGACCTTCTCCTCCCCCTCCCTCACGCCCCTCACCCGGAGCCTCTCCGGCGGGTTCTCCGGGAGGCTGGCGAGGTAGGCGTCAAACTTCACCCTGCTCACGCTTGCTCCTGGAGAGGGGAAGGTGGACTCTGCCCTGCTCCTCCTTGAGTATATCCTGTACCCCCTGAGGGGCGACTCAACCACCTCCCCGGGGAGCTCAATGAGCTCAAGCACCCGCCAGGGAAGCACGCCCCCGCAGGGCTTGGGGCGGGGGAAGGGGTGGCGGTCCACCAGCAGGTAGTCTATGCCCAGCCTATCAAGCTCAAGGGCGGCGCTGACCCCTGCCGGTCCCGAGCCGATGATGCAGACGGTGTGCATGAGCTCTGATGGTGCCTCAGGCGTTAAATGGTTTTCTGGGAGTTACAGTTTTATCCCGCCTGCGCAGACTTACGTGCATGAGCTTCTCAGCCTTCCTGGTGGACATAGACGGGGTGCTGCTCAGGGGCTCCGAGCCCGTTGAGGGTGCACCCGAGACGGTTGCTGAGCTGCGGAGGCACGGCAGGGTGCTCTTCCTGACCAACAACTCCACCAGAAGCAGAGCCCAGCATGCCGAAAAGCTGCGCACCCTTGGCATTGAGGCGAGGGAGGAGGAGGTGCTCTCCTCAGCCTACGCAGCCGCGAGGTACGTGGCGGAGAGGCACAGGCGGGCGTACGTAATAGGGGAGAGGGGTCTCAGGGAGGAGCTGAGGCGGTGCGGAGTGGGCATAGGGGGCAGGAGGTGCGGCGCCGTTGTGGTGGGGCTTGACCGGCGCTTCACCTACGGGAAGCTGGCGAGGGCTCTGAGGCACCTGCTGGAGGGTGCGGAGCTGGTGGCAACCAACAGGGACAGGACCCTCATAACGGAGCACGGGCTCATACCCGGCGCAGGAGCGGTGGTGGCTGCGGTTGAGGTTGCTTCCGGAAAAAGAGCCACCGTGGCGGGCAAGCCCTCTGAGATAATGGCGAAGCTCGTGCTTGAGAGGCTTGAGGTGGAGCCCTCCCGGGTGCTGCTGATAGGGGATAAGGTGGAGACGGACATAGCCATGGGCAGGCGCCTGGGGATGCGCACCGCCCTGGTCTCGGAAGGGGCGCGGGGGCAGGCTGACCACGTGCTTGAGAGCATCACGCAGGTGAGGTCTCTACTCTGAGTATCTCGCCAGCCGGGCTGATTTCCATCTCAAACGCCACCCGCTGGCTCTCAAACAGACCTCTCCAGAGCTCTGCCTCTCCTCTCACCAGCCAGTTCTCCCCGTGCTTTGCCACCACACCGTAGCTCACACCCAGCACGTCCCGCATGTTGGCGCGCACCCAGGTGTCGGCTATGGTTTCGGCGTCCTTGGGGATGAGTATCCAGTCTCCCATGATGCATGCTTTCCGGGAGGTGCCTTATAAGCCTTTGCACACCAGGTTCATCACCCTCATGCCCTCCACCTCCCTGAGGAGGCTTCTCAGCCCGTCCCGCACCAGGTACCTGTGCACCCCTCCGAACTCCCTGAGGCTCTCAACCCTGCACCCAGGGGGTACATCCTGGGGGGTGCCCACTAAGGTAACCCTTCCCTCCAGCTTCAGGGGCTCCCCCGGGGTGTAGGCTACCCTGCTCTTCCCGGGGAGGAAGAGCCCTCCGAAGGGGCCACCTGCCGGGAAGTAGATGGTTTCATAAGCCCCTGCAAGGGCACCGTCAATTACCGCATGCATGGAGCGGTAGCTCGCCCCGTAGGCGGCGTCGTTCAGGTTCACGAAGGCTGAGAAGAGCA
>Ga0256830_1001468_pt1 | contig 16688 bp, 14 predicted proteins | sample 128326metaG_FD_190537 | JGI IMG/M metagenome (GOLD analysis project Ga0256830, IMG submission 190537) | Hydrothermal vent microbial communities from Lau Basin, Pacific Ocean - 128-326 | ecosystem: Environmental > Aquatic > Marine > Hydrothermal vents | place: Pacific Ocean: Lau Basin | collected... | reverse complement strand
CATCTGATGAATCAGGCCGCCTCCAATGCATTCCTCAAAACCCTTGAAGAACCTGCACCAGAGAGCCTGATCATCCTTGTTAGCAGCCTTCCTGAGCAGCTCCTGGAGACCATAAGGTCCCGCTGTTTCAGATTGAACTTTTCTCCACTCAATGAAGATGATACCCGTGATGTGATAAAGACCTATCTCAATATTCATGGGGAGGCATCCCTTGAAACACTCCTGAGGCTATCCATGGGAAGGCCCGGACTGGTTGGCAGTGCACTCTCAGAGGGGGTGCTGGATGAGTTTGACGATTTCTCAAGGGTGCTGACCCATGGTTCGGTGCCTGACAGGATAAAGGACAGGGCTGATATGGAACACTGGATTGACAGACTCCTGATAATACTTCGTGATCTGGTGCTGGTGCAGACCCTTCCGGATACAGGTGAGAAGGTTCTATTTGCTGCAAACCTGGAGGATTTCTACAGCAGGGTTAGTAAAAAGTTTGAAACTGATTTTATAATAAAACTATACACCCAGTTGAACGAGATCAAGAGGATGTTGAGATTCAATATCAATCTTGCCATCGCAAGAAATGTGATTGAATCAAGACTGAAGGAGCAGTACCAATAAAATCCCTGGAGGATACCATGTCGGATGAAACAAATAAATCAGCCACCGAGGTACTTGAGGAAAAGGCAAACCTGGTGGGCATAAGGTTCAAGCCCTGTGGGAAGACATATATCTTTGATCCGGGCGATATTGAGCTTGAAGAGGGAGACCTTGTTGTGGTTGAATCCATGTTCGGTCTCACCCTTGGCAGGGTTGTAACAAAGAACATAAGGAACAGAGAGCAGAAGGAGATCAAGAAGGTTATAAGAAAGGCAACGGAAGAGGACCTGAGGGCACATGAGAACAACAGGCCCCTTGAAGAGGACGCAAGGAGGTTCTGCCTTGAGCGTATCAAGGCAAGGGGTCTGCCCATGAAGCTGGTCACCACCGAGGCAACCCTTGATCGGCGCAGGATCATATTCTACTTCACCGCAGACGGAAGGATTGATTTCAGGGAGCTTGTGAAAGACCTTGCCGCAAAATTCAGGACAAGGATTGAGATGCGCCAGATTGGGGTAAGGGATGAGGCAAAGATGCTTGGTGGTATAGGAATCTGCGGCAGACAACTCTGCTGCAACTCCTTTCTCTCAAACTTTGCGCCCATATCAATAAAGATGGCAAAGGACCAGGAGCTGGTTCTTAACACTTCAAAGCTGACGGGTATATGCGGACGGCTGATGTGCTGTCTAAGCTATGAATATGACGGCCCCATTGAGGGTGAGATTGACGAGGCCCTTGAGGGGTGTCTCTGCGAGGAGTGTCCAGCTGATGAGCTGCCCTACAGCTTTCCTGAGGAAGAGAAGAAGGTCTCCGGGACTGAAGAACCAGTGGCACCTCCTGTGAAAGAGGACAGAGAGGCTGTAACAGACAGGGGTTCTGGTACCATAGCCGAGGCCGGGGCAGAACAGCCAAGACCCCATCCAGAACCTCCATCGGTGAAGGCAGAAGAGGGTGATGTGAGGAAAAAGGAGGGGGCAGGAGAGAGATTCAACCGGAAGAGACCCTTCAAAAAGAGAAAGGGTGTATCATCACATAAAAAGAGGAAGAAAAAAAGGAAAAGAAAGGGACGCTGATATGGAAAGGTTCTATGTCACCACACCTATATACTATGTAAACGATACCCCGCATATCGGACATGTCTACACCACAGTGGCAGCTGACATCCTTGCCAGATTCAACAGGCTTCTTGGCAGGAGGGTATTCTTCCTCACTGGCACGGACGAGCATGGCCAGAAGGTACAGAAGGCTGCTGAAGAGAGGGGATTATCGCCAAAAGAACATGCTGACATGATGGTCCAGAACTTCAAGAGGCTCTGGGAAAGGATGAATATATCCCATGATGCCTTTATAAGGACCACCGATGAAGAACATATAAAGGTTGTTCAGGAGATACTGGAGAGGCTTCATGACAGGGGTGAGATCGTGAAGCGGCCCTACAAGGGCTGGTACTGCACCCCTGATGAGAGGTTCTGGACGGAAAAGGAGCTTGTTGATGGCAAATGTCCTGACTGCGGAAGACCTGTGGAGGAGATTGAGGAGGACAATTATTTCTTCCTCATGTCCAGGTACCAGGATGCGCTTATCAGGTATATTGAAGAGAACCCTGGTTATATTCTCCCCGAGACAAGAAGAAACGAGGTGATGGGGTTTCTTAAATCAAAGCCCCTTGGTGACCTCTGCATATCAAGACCGAAAAAGAGGCTCTCCTGGGGTATCACCCTGCCCTTTGACGAGGATTATGTTACCTATGTATGGTTTGATGCCCTTGTCAACTACTACTCCGCAACAAGATACCTTGCACCTGATAGGGATCTGGTGCAGTGGTGGCCTGCGGACCATCACATAGTGGGCAAGGACATACTCACAACCCATGCTGTCTACTGGTCTACCATGTTGATGGCCCTGAACATGCCGCTGCCCAGGAACATATTTGCCCATGGCTGGTGGACTGTGGATGGCAGGAAGATGTCAAAATCCCTGGGCAATGTGGTTGACCCCTTTGAGGTAATTGAGAGATATGGTGTTGATCCCTTCAGGTACTTCCTCTTCAGGGAGGTGACCTTTGGCCTTGACGGTGACTTCTCTGAACATGCCCTTGTGAGCAGGATCAACAGCGATCTTGCCAATGACCTTGGCAATCTCGTAAGCCGCAGTTTTGCCATGGCAAGGAAGTACTTTGATTCCCTTGTCCCGGAGCCAACCAGGGTTGAGGAAGAGATAAAAAGTCTTGCAGAGTCTGTTGTAAAGGGGATGGAGAGGCATCTTGAAACCCTGGCCTTCCATAGGGCACTTGATGAGATCTGGACACTCATAAATGCCCTGAACAAGTACATTGATACAAGACAGCCCTGGAGCCTTGCCAGGTCCCCTGAGAAGCAGGAGGAGCTGAAGAACGTTATCTACACCATCCTGGAGGGTGTAAGGGTTGTGGCAATCTATACCCTGCCCTTCATGCCTGAGAGCAGTATCAGGGTCCTCAGGGCCCTGGGTGAGGATGATGATCTCATAAACAGGCCATTACTTGGAGAGCTAAGATGGGGAACTCTCAAGCCTGGCACCAGGCTTGGCAGGATAGCTGCATTATTCCCACGGATTGAGAAGGAAAGGGATAACAAAAAGACAACAAGACAGCAGGAAAAGGAGGAAAAGGTGCCGGAGGATAGATACATCGGGATTGATGACTTTGCAAAAGTGGAGCTCAGGGTTGGAAAGGTTATTGAGGCTGAAGGCATTGAAGGCTCAAACAAGCTCCTGAGGTTGATTGTTGACATTGGTGAGAAGCGCCAGATCGTGGCTGGCATAGGTAAATCCTACACCCCTGAGGAGCTTGTGGGTAAACAGGTTGTTGTTGTGACAAATCTCAGGCCTGCAAGGCTGATGGGAGTTGAATCCCAGGGTATGCTCCTTGCCGCTGGCACAGACAATGAAATAGCCATTGTTTCGCCTGAAAAGGAGATGCCTGCAGGTGTAAGGGTCAGGTAAGCCTCCTCCGTGTTCGTATGTCAACCACAATGGGAGGTATATCAACAACGCCTCCCCTGTAAAGGATGGAAAGGTCTATCCTCACTGCTGCGGGGAGGTAGTCCTTTTCATCAGGCAACCACTCAGATACCCACTGGTCAGCCCCTGTCTCTGGGTTGCCATCAAGGTATTGAAAGTCCACCCTCTCAACATTGTCAAAGAGCGTGTATACCTTGCCACCTGATCCCTCAAATATGTCCCGCTGGAAAAAAATCCTTTCAAGCACCTTGAGCCTGCCATCATCAAGGAATATTTTCATGAAGGTAAGCCCTGCCCTTTCCTCCAAAGCTGATCCTGACAGCGTACTTGTGGTCACAAACCCTATGGAGTCCTTTTTCCCGAAGAAATAAAGGGTATTACCTTCGGGTGATACCCTGACAAAGGGATAGGCACCCCTCAGGAGCCAGGTCAGCCTCTCGTTGATGATCCTGATTCTCTGCTGCAGCCCCTCCCGCTCGGACGCCCTTTCTTCGGAGCGATAACCCATATAAAAGGCTGAACCAATAAAGACAAGGATCAGGGAGGTTATGCTCAGGGCAATAACAAGCTCCAGGAGGGTGAATCCCCCTGTACTATCTGTTCTCTTCATGCACCACCCTCATTGAGGTAAGCTTCAGCCTTCCCGAGGGAGGCCACCTTACAATCACCGTTATCCTGTAGAGTCTGGTTGCGCCCTCCTCGTCCTGAGAGACCTCTTCAATGGTCCTCTCTGCACTGTAACCACCCTCATATTCCTCTTCCATACCGGCATCTTCAATGGAACCTGCCGAGAGGGCCTCGTTCATGAGACTACGGGCTATGACCAGTGCAGTGGTATAGTCTTCCGCCTTCTTAGTGCTTCTGAGCCCCATGGAGAAGAGCTGAAGGATGAGCACCACAGAAATGGACAATATGGACATTGCTATTAGAACCTCAAAGAGGCTGAACCCCCTTGGCTTGAGCATTTCTTTTCCCTCTTTATGCAACACTGCCTGGTAATCCGATCTTTGTGGGGCAAAGTCCCTCAAGACTAATACCCTGCTGGAGAAAATTCAGCTTTTTTCAACTTCAATGCTGCCTGTCGTATCATCAACCACTATACTTATCCGCCTGCCTTCATTGTCAATCACAGTTACTGTCCCGCCTGTGCTGTTACCCAGAGGATAAAAGACAATATCCTTACCAGCAATTACAACCCCCCTCCTTACCCTGCCTTTCCTGACCAGCTGGTAATCGCCTCTTTCATCATCATTTATCTGGATGATGCTGTAGGACCTGCCATCATCCTCCACAACAAAGCCCATCACCTTACGTTGCATTACAGCCATCTCCTTTGCATACCTAAGGGTGATGAATATCCTCCGTGCTGTATCCCTTAACAGGGCCTTTCTTTCACTGATTCCCACTGATACATATACAACCGCCGAGGTCAGTGAGATTATCAGAAGCACAAGGAGAAGCTCTAATAGGGTAAAGCCCTTTTCACCCCGAGACACCCTCATTGCCAGCTCACAACATCCTGGTCTTCGCCCTCACCACCGGGCTGTTTGTCTCTGCCGTAGGAGAAGAGGTCATACTCCCCGTGTGAGCCAGGAGACTGGTAGTGATAGGGTTCTCCCCATGGGTCAAGGGGGATCTTCTTTTTCTTCAGATAGGGACCATCCCAGCCCTTCACCCCGGGGTCTTCAAGGAGTGCCTCAAGCCCCTCAGAGGTGGTGGGATACCTGCCTGTGTCAAGCCTGAACTGGTCCAGTGCCTCTCCAAGGAGCTCTATCTGCGCCTTGGCAGCATGTTGCTTGCTCTTGCCGAGCTTCGGGAAAAGCCTTGGACCCACAAGGGCTGCCAGCAGCCCCAGAATAACCATTACCACAAGAAGCTCAATAAGGGTGAAGCCCGCAGGGCTTGATAATCTCTTTCGCATAATACCTCCTTATGGGATAAGTCCGTCAGAGTCCAACTACCGGTTATAATCTGATTTTAAATTATAACTCTTTATATTTTAAACTTTTCCAGATGACTTTTGATATAATCTTATTCATGAAGGTGATCATCATAGGCGCTGGTGAGGTTGGCTATCATATCGCCCGGTTTCTTACACGGGAAAGTGATGTGGAGGTGGTGGTCATTGACACCGATTCTGTCAAACTGGGTCGCATCCAAGAGGAGCTTGATATTGCTGTTATTGAAGGAGAGGGTGGCTCTCCCGAGGTACTCAGAAAGGCAGGTGCTGATGAGGCGGATATACTCCTTGCGGTCACCAACAGCGATGAGACAAACATGATTGCCTGCCTGGTAACAAAGGCCCTTTTCAATGTGAAGCGAAAGATTGCCAGGATAAGAAACGAAGAATACTTCACGAACAAGATACTGCTATCAAGGGAAAACCTTGATATAGACCCTGCAATAAACCCTGAACTTGAATCAGCCAAGGCAATCACAAGGCTTATTGAGGCACCCTTTGCATATGATGTGGAGGACTTTGAAAAGGGACTTGTAAAGGTCATAGGTTTCCGGATCGGAGAGGACTCCATTGCCGCAGGAAAGACGCTCATTGAACTGAGACAACAGATAAGAGACAGGATACTCGTTGGGATTATCCAGAGGGAGGATAAGACACTGATCCCCAAGGGTAAGGACAGAGTACTCCCCGGGGATATCATATACATCCCCGTTGAAAGAGACAAGCTCCTGAAGACCGCCTCTGTACTCAAGGGCGGAATCAGGAAGACATCAAAGGTGATCATGGTAGGCGGTGGAAGGATAGGCTATCTTGTGGCAAGAGAGATTGAACAGAGGGACATAACCCTTAAAATAATTGAACGCAATCCAGAGAGGTGCAAGTTCCTGACAAGGAAACTTGAAAGGGCCATAATCCTGAACGGCGACGGAACAGACACATCTCTGCTGGAGGAGGAAAACATCTCCGATATGGATGCCTTTGTTGCCATAACAAACAACGAGGAACTGAACATAATGAGTTCCCTCCTTGCGAAGAGGCTGGGTGTTGGTAGGGTTATAACGGTGGTAAACAGAACGGAATACATCCCCCTTGCCCATAGCCTCGGAATAGAGGTGGTCATAAGCCCGAGGCTGATCACAGCAAGCTCCATCCTGAGATACATCAGGAGAGGTGACATAGTTAACCTGACAGCCATTGCAGAGGATATGGCAGAGATCATTGAGGCAGCAGTTGGTCCTGGCTCCTACTTCAGGGATAAGAGAATCAAGGACACCCGTATGCCTGCATCCTCTTTAATAGGTGCGATTATAAGAGACGGAGAGATTATTATACCCGGCGGTGATGATACAATAAAGAGCGGCGACAAACTGATAATCTTTACGCTCCGTGAATCAATAAAGGATGTTGAAAAACTTCTCCTATGAACTGGTTTGCCATTGCAAATCTTACAAGTCTAATTGTACTTATAACATCCCTGTTCATGCTGCTACCCATCACTGTATCAGCTCTTTACAGGTCTGAGGATCTTGACTCACTCCTGTATGCATTTCTTATCGGTCTGGCCTCATCCCTTTTCATCTTTGCTGTTACAAGAAAAGGGGCGAGGACCGATATCAGACACAGGGATGGTTTTCTGATTGTTACCCTGAGCTGGCTTGCAGTGTCCCTCTTCGGTTCTCTCCCCTATCTGTTTGAGGGTACATTTCAGAATATTACAGATGCCTATTTTGAGACAATGGCCGGTTTTACAACCACAGGGGCCTCCGTAATGACAGATATCGAGTCAAACCCCAAGGGGATACTCTTCTGGAGAAGCCTTACACAATGGCTTGGAGGGATGGGGATTGTAATGTTCTCCATAGCGGTGCTTCCCATGATAGGCGGTGGAGGGATACAGCTTTTCAAGGCAGAGGTCCCGGAGATAACAGTGGACAAACTGAGACCAAGGCTGATGGACACGGCAAAATCCCTGTGGTACATATACTCATCACTGACAGCACTCTGTGCCATCCTCTACTTCTTTGGCGGGATGAACCTCTATGATGCCATATGTCATGCCTTTACAACCCTTGCCACCGGCGGATTCTCTACAAAGAACACAAGCATCGCATATTACCAGAGCCCCTTTATTGAGCTTGTGTCCACGGCCTTTATGTTTCTTGCAGGTATAAACTATACACTCTACTTTTATGCCTTCAAAGGAGACCTCTCGGGTTTTGCCAGAAGTGACGAGTTCAGGTTCTATGTAAGGGCTGTCCTCATTTCAACCCTTGTCATGACCATTGTTGTATGGGGAGAGAATTTTGATACATTGTTTCAATCCGTCAGGTATGCCATATTCCAGGTTGTCTCCATAATGACAACAACAGGGTATGCCACAGCTGACTATGAGCAATGGTCACCCCTTGCACAGCTTCTGCTGGTGGTTCTAATGTTCCTTGGTGGAATGATAGGCTCCACAGGAGGCGGAATGAAGCAGCTGAGGATATACCTGATGTTCAAGCAGGCCTACAGGGAGCTATATCAGTTGATACATCCCAGGGCTGTTACTGTCCTGAAACTTGATGGCAAACATGTGCCAAAGGAGATACTTGGTAGCATCTGGGGGTTCCTGTTCCTCTTCATCATAATATGGGTTGCAGGCTCTCTGCTCCTCGCGGCACAGGACATTGACCTTGTTACAGCCTCAACAACCGTTATCTCCGCCCTGTGCAATGTTGGCCCTGCCCTGGGTAGTGCCGGTCCTGCGGAAAACTATGCCCACCTCCCTGTGTTTTCAAAATGGGTCCTTATACTCAGCATGTTGATCGGCAGGCTTGAAGTATACACGGTGATAATCCTGCTTGTTCCACACTTCTGGAAAAAGTAGATCCTATCTCTGGTTCAGACCATACTTCCTGAGTTTCAGATAGAGCGTCTTTCTGTCAATTCCGAGCAGTCTGCTTGCCATGCTCTGGTTGCCCCCTGTCTGTTTCAATACCTTTTTTATGTGCTCCCTCTCCATGTCTTCAAGGGTGAGTGGTTCGTCACCTCTGTTGTTCTGTGCATTCACAGGTATTGCAATGTCCTCCTCCCCTATTACCTCCGTATCACAGAGTATAACCGCCCTCTCAATGATATTCTCAAGTTCCCTCACATTTCCTGGCCAGCTGTATTGCTGAAAGATTTTTGACACAGCCCTGTCAAAGCCCTTGATGTTTTTCATGAATTTGTTATTGTATTTCTTGAGGAAGTACTCTGCCAGTGGAAGGATGTCCTCCTTTCGTTCCCTCAGGGGTGGCACAACAATGCTTATCACATTCAGCCTGTAATAGAGGTCCTCACGGAATCTACCCTTCCTGATCTCCTCCTCAAGGTTCCTGTTTGTAGCCGCAATAATCCTCACATCTGCCTTCAGGTTCTTGTTACCCCCTACCCTCCTGAACTCTCCAGAGTCAAGAAACCTCAGGAGCTTTGATTGAAGCGCAATGGGCATCTCTCCAATCTCATCAAGAAAGAGGGTCCCTTCATGGGCAGCCTCAACAAGGCCATGCTTGACCTTGTAGGCGCTTGTAAAGGCACCCTTTTCGTGACCGAAAAGCTCGCTTTCCATAAGGTTTTCAGCAAGTGTTGAACAGTTAAGGGCAATGAAGGGTTTGCTTTTTCTTTTGCTCTTTCGCCATATGTAGTTTGCTATAAGCTCCTTGCCTGTACCGCTTTCACCCTGTATAAGGACTGTTGAGTCTGTAGGCGAGATCTTCTTTATAAGGGCCAGGATGGTCTTTGTCTGGGCACTGTTTGATATGAACTCATCAGGCCTTTCCCGCCTCGTCAGCTCCTCCTGTAGCAAGAGGTTCTCAACCTTTAACCTCCTGTTTTCATAGGCACGATTGATGATGATATTCAGTTCTTCAAGCTTGTAGGGCTTGGTTAGATAATCAAAGGCACCATTCTTCATTGCCTCAACAGCGGTTTCCACGGTAGCCCTGCCTGTGAGCACTATTATGGATGGTGCTGCCGGGTCGTTCTTGATCTTTTTCATGAAGTCAATGCCATCCATTCCAGGCATCACGATATCAAGCAGTATGACATCAAAGTTGTCTTTTTTCAGTTTCTTCAGGGCCTCAACCCCCTCTGCTGCCGTGTCTGTATAAAAGCCCTTCCTGCTCAATTCCCTGCTGAGAAGCCTTCTTACAGGCTCTTCATCATCCACTATGAGAACCCTGATACTCATTTTCTTACAGGTAGTTTGATGACAAAAGTGGTTCCCCGGCCTTCTGTGCTCTCAACATCAAGCACGCCATCATGCTCTGTAACTATCCTGTGAGAGATGGAAAGACCAAGCCCTGTGCCCTTGCCAACGGGTTTTGTTGTAAAGAAGGGATCAAAGATCCTCTTCAGTAGTTCCCTCTTTATTCCTCTTCCCGAATCGGAGATACCTATTACTATCAGATCATGTTCATGGTCAAAGGAGGTCCTGATAAGTATTGTCCCCTCCTCCTCCATGAAATAGAAGGCATTCATGATAATGTTCATAAAGACCTGCCTCATCGCTCCTGGGTCTACCCTTGTATGGGGTATGGGGGATGCAAGGTCAAGTTTGATGGTATGTCTGTGTTTTCTTGCCTTGTGCTCAACAAGCAGAAGGACCTCTTTGATGAGTTCGTTTATATCAATGAGCCGCTTTGTGCCTGTTGAAGGTCGGGCAAAATCAAGGAGGCTCTGCAGGATATCCTTGCACCTGAAGATCTCCTTGTTAATCGTCTGAAGGTATTCCGGAAAATCCTCCAGGGAGGGGTTCTCTCCTGCTTCTGCCTCTCTTAGTCTCTCAAGCAGCGCCTCGGAATAGCCTGCGATGATTCCCAGGGGATTGTTGATCTCATGTGCTATACCGGCAACAAGGGTGCCAAGGGAGGCAAGCTTGTCAGACCTGATCAGCTGCTCCTGGAGGTTCTTCTGTTCTGTCACATCCCTGAGATAGTTTATGTATCCATACTCCTGTCCATCACTGTCCTTCAAGGGATAGGTCCAGTAGTAATATGTAGTTCCCTGTTTACCCTTCAGTTCCCTGTATATCTTTACCGAGGTGCGATGGACCTCTGGCAGAGATGGCGACTGTATCCTCAGGAGACTGAAAAGCGCAAGAGTGTCTTTGCCTTTGAGGGTAATCTCTGATAAGCCCGTCCTCTCAGTAACAGCCCTGTTGGCCCTAATGATCCTGCCCTTCAGATCAGTAATCCAGAGCAGATCCGTGATGGCATCAAAGGTCTTCTCCCACTCCCTCTTCTCCCTTGATATGGCCTCAAAGAGAAGGGCATTCTCTATCGCTATTGAAAGGTGCTTGGCAATGGGAATGAGTATTTCAAGGTCAGCCTCTGTATATGCATCGGGTTTCACGCTATCAAAGTTTATTGAACCCAGGGGCCTGTCCTTATAGAGGGGAACACTGATGGTGGAACGTATCCCTTCCCGATAAAGGACCGAGTCAACGGGAAAGAGTATCTCCCTGGCAAGGTCACGATTGATCCAGGGCCTCTGGTTTATTGCTGCCCAGCCAGCACTGGTCCCTCTGACAGGTGCACGGCGTCCCTTTTTCAACTCTGTCTCAAGAACAGTATCAAGGGCAAAGATTGTAAGTGTCGCCTCATCCTCATTCAGAAGGGTTATACTTGCCCTGTCAAACTCTATAAGGGATTTTATTTCAGAGACTATCAACCTGAATATATGCCCTATGGACAGGCTTGAATTGACAACACTGCCGATCTCATTAATCAGCTCAATCTGGTTCATCTTTTTCTTGAGATTCTCAATGAGCCTTGAGTTCTCAATGGCAAAACCCAGCTGGTTGGCAATACTTTTGAGAAACTTCACATCCATGGGTGAGAACCTGCTGGTCCTAAAACTGGCAACACCAAGCACACCGACGATCTTGTCTGTCTCGGACTCAATCTCTTTCACTGTCAATGGAAGTCCCACAAGGCTTTTAAACCCCTTACCTTTTGAGGGGATTAAGGATATGCGAGGGTCATCTATGGAATCAGAAACAACAAGGGCCTTTCCCGAAGAGATTACCCTGCATAAAAAAGGCTCATACACGGTAAGGTCTACATCCTCACTGCAGGAGCCAAAGGATGTATCCCTGTAGCAGCAGAGCCTTACATTAGCGCTTTTTTCATCTATCAGATAAAGCCATGCTGCATCTATCCTCAGACCATCAATGAGTGTGTCAAGGACATCATTCAGTATCTCCTTCAGTTCCTTACCCCTTGAGAGTATCTCTGAAAGGGCACTGAATGTCTGGATCTCCCTTGTCCTGAGTTCTGCCCTGTACTGTATCTTGAGGATCTCCTTGATATTTTTGACAACAAATATATACCCCTCATCGGTCTTCAAGACAGTTGTTTCAGATGGAAAAACCTCCCTGTCCTTGCTTATGCAGTAAAGTTTAAAGCGGGATGACCCTCCTCTCATGTGACGGATCCTTTCAAGGAAAGAGCTGTCACGATATAGAATGTTAATATTAACACCCTGAATCTCCTGCCTTTTGTATTGAAAGAGCTGAAGGGCAGAGCCATTGATCTCTGTTATATTGCAATCACTGTCAGTAAAGATCACCGGCAGTCCCATACCGTCTGTGATGGTATGAATAAGGGAGGAGGTCCTGTTATCCGTGAGCACCTCTTTCATAATATGATTCTAACATAAAAGCTTTTTCAATGGATAATGCCGCTCCCTTGATATTTTGGTAATACTTGCATATACTAAGTCTAAAGAGGTTCTCAGGGCAGGTCTCATGGATATTGGAGAGGTTATAAGAAAGATTATTGATACCGGTTTGTACCGGATCATTCTCCTCTTCATCCTGATATTTCTTCTGAGGCTTTTTTTCAAAAGGAAGGTACGTCTTCATACAGATGTTGACAAACTGGTTCAGCTGTCCGAAGACAGACAGTGCAGTGAATACAGTATATTCCATGATGCGGCAAAGAAATGGAACTTCTCGGAAAAGAAGATTGACGAGGATTTCAAAAGGTACCTGCTCTATGGTGAACTTCCACGGTATGTCAGGGATTATGTGGAGGAGCAGTTCGGGGGTCAAAACCATGGTTGATATGTTAAAATTATTAAAAAATAGCTAAGGTAACTGAGGGTCCTCTTTCACAGCAGGGCTTCATAAAAGGATTTCCCAATATAGCCATGGACAACAAAAAGAAAAGATCACTCATAGAGGCACTGCTCTTCGTGTCTGGTGAACCCCTATCACTGAAAGAGCTCCAGAGGATTACAGGGTTTTCAACAGGAGAGATAGAATATCTCCTGCAGGAGCTTGTAGGGGATTACAGGGCCAGGGACGGGGGGCTTGAGATCGTCCAGGTTGCAGAGGGTTACCAGATTGTCACAAGACCTGAGTATGCAGAGTGGATCAGGAAGTTCAAGGCATCACCACCTCAGAAACTCTCCATGGCTGCCCTTGAAACACTTGCCATCATAGCCTACAGACAGCCCATAACAAAGGCCGAGATAGAACAACTGAGAGGCGTGAATTCCGATGGTATAGTCAGGAACCTCCTTGAAAGAAGATTGATAAGGATTGTTGGAAAGAAGGAGGCACCTGGCAGACCGCTCCTTTACGGGACCACCAGGGAGTTTCTCATGTTCTTTGGCCTGAAGGATCTGACTGAGTTGCCAACCCTCAGGGAACTCAGCCCGGAAGAACTGTAGCCCAGATCATAGGACATCCGACTTCCGATTTATGTATAGGTGCCCTGCCTTGATAGGGATTTGTTTTGGTCAGAGGTGATAATATATAATTTATGGTAACCATAACCTGAGGAGGAGGCTGCTGTGAGACGTTACGATCCCGAGGAGATTGAATTAAAATGGCAGAGTTACTGGCAGGAGAAGGGGCTTTTCCTTACGGGCAGGGACCCGCACAGGAGGAAGTTCTATTGTCTTGAGATGTTCCCCTATCCCTCTGGAAAGATACATATGGGTCATGTAAGAAACTATGCCATTGGAGATGTTATTGCAAGATACAAGAGGATGAGGGGCTATAATGTCCTTCACCCCATGGGGTGGGATGCCTTTGGTCTGCCTGCAGAGAATGCAGCCATACAGCATGGTGTGCACCCGGCAAAATGGACATACGAGAACATTGATTATATGAAAAAACAGCTCCAGCGCATGGGCTTCAGCTATGACTGGTCACGTGAGGTGACCACATGTTCTCCTGAATACTATAAATGGAATCAGTGGTTCTTCCTTAAGATGTACGAGAAGGGTCTTGCATACAGAAAGAGCTCTGCTGTGAACTGGTGCCCCTCCTGCGCAACAGTGCTCGCAAACGAACAGGTCATAGACAGCCGGTGCTGGAGATGTGATACAGAGGTACAGGAAAAGGAGCTTGAACAGTGGTTCCTGAAGATAACAGCCTATGCTGAGGAGCTTCTGAGGGGTTGTGATGAACTATCAGGTGGCTGGCCAGAACATGTGATTGCAATGCAGCGCAACTGGATAGGAAGAAGTGAAGGTGTGGAGATGGATTTCCCCCTTGCTGATGGTAGCAGCAGCATCCGCATATTCACCACAAGGCCTGATACGCTCTGGGGAGCCACCTTTGTATGTCTATCTCCGATGCATCCCCTGGCTGAGAAACTTGTTGATGATACGGCCCGCCTTGAGCAGCTCCGTGCCAGCTATGGCAACACAGAGGATAAGGAGGGTCTCTTTACGGGCCGTTATGCCATCAACCCCATGAACGGGGAGAGGATCCCTGTTTTCATAGCCAACTTTGTACTCATGGAGTACGGTACAGGTGCCATAATGTCTGTGCCGGCCCATGATCAGAGGGACTTTGAGTTTGCAAGGAGATACAACCTTCCCATCAGGGTTGTTATTGTCCCCGAGGCCGGGCTGAAGGAACCCCTTGATGCTGCATATGAGGGTGAGGGTATCGTGAAGGACTCGGGTGAGTTTTCAGGCATGAAGAACACAGATGCAATAAAGGCGATCGGACAATACATTGAGAAGAAAGGGATAGGTAAAAGGGTGGTAAACTACCGCCTCAGGGACTGGGGGATATCAAGACAGCGTTACTGGGGCACACCCATCCCCATAGTATACTGTGACAGGTGCGGTACTGTACCCGTTCCTGAGGATGAACTGCCCGTGCTTCTTCCGGAGAATGTCACACTCAGTGGTACAGGGCTTTCACCCCTTGCACAGACAGAGGAGTTCATAAATACCAGATGCCCTGAATGTGGCGGAAGGGCGCGTCGTGAGACTGACACAATGGATACCTTTGTGGACTCTTCATGGTACTTTATCGCCTACTGCTTCCCTGATGGAGAGATAGATATAGCAGCAGCCCTGAATAAGGAGGACTCGGAGATTCATTACTGGATGCCTGTTGACCAGTATATAGGCGGTGTTGAGCATGCCGTGCTTCACCTGCTGTACTCAAGGTTTTTCACAAGGGTGCTCAAGGAACTGGGGCTGGTCAGGACAGAGGAACCCTTCAGGAGGCTTCTCACCCAGGGGATGGTATGCAAAGAGACACTCAGGTGTCCTGAACATGGCTGGCTTCTTCCTGAAGAGGTTGACAATGGGAGATGCAGCAAGTGCGGCAGCACCGTCATCCACGGCAGGGTGGAGAAGATGTCAAAATCAAAAAAGAACGTTGTTGACCCTGACTACCTCATAAAGACATACGGTGCGGACACATCAAGACTCTTCTCCCTCTTTGCAGCCCCTCCCGAGAAGGACCTTGAATGGTCGGACAGGGGCATAGAAGGTGCCCACAGGTTCCTTCACAGGCTCTGGAATCTTGTACAATCAAAGAGGCAGCAGCTTGAGGCTGTGAAAGACAGCCCCCTGCAGACCTCGGAAAATTCAATGTCCCTCTACAGAAAGACCCATCAGTCCATAAAGAAGGCCACCGGTGACATTGAGCAGCGATACCAGTTCAATACAGCAATTGCACAACTCATGGAACTCTTCAATAGCATATCCAGCTTCAGACCTGACAATGACGGTGACTGGACAGTGCTCAGGTTCAGCATCAAGAGCCTTCTGCTGCTTTTATCCCCCTTTGCACCACATATTGCGGAGGAACTCTGGCAGGCTATCGGTGAGGAGCCGAGCATATTTGAACAGCCATGGCCTGAATGGGATGAGGAGGCGGCAAGGGAGGAGGAGATTGAACTGGTAATCCAGGTGAACGGAAAGGTAAGGTCAAAGAGGTCTGTCCCTGCCTCACTGGATGAGGATAGCCTGAAGGAGATCGCCCTGTCAGATGAGAAGGTCCAGCGTTTTCTTGACGGAAGACAGGTCAGAAAGGTAATCGTCGTGAGGAACCGTCTTGTAAACATAGTGGTATAGATGGATGATCTCCATTTCATGAGGATCGCCCTTGAGGAGGCGCAGAAGGCTGCCAGGAAGGGTGAGGTCCCTGTAGGTGCAGTAATTGTCAGGGATGAAGAGGTCTTATCAAGGGCGCACAACCTGAGGGAGACCAGTCATGATCCCACAGCCCATGCCGAGGTGCTTGCAATAAGGGAGGCTGCCAGAAAACTAAGGAACTGGCGTCTTCTTGATTCGGTACTCTATGTCACAAAGGAACCCTGTCCCATGTGTGCAGCTGCAATCGTACATGCCAGGATAAAGAGGGTGGTCTATGGCTGTAGAGACCCAAAGGGTGGAGCTGTGGAAAGCCTCTACAATATCCTCTCTGACAGGAGGCTGAATCATCAGGTGGAATTTTCATCAGGCGTGCTTGAAGAAGAATCTGCAGAGATCCTGAAAGGCTTTTTCAGAGAAAGAAGACAAACCCCCTCCTGACAGGATCTCTGAAATGAAACTGCTTTTTAAACCCTACCCCGCCCCCTCGTTTATTTAAAAGCAGGATCTACTAATTGAATATTATTTTAAATTAATATCCTTTGTCAATCAGAATATTCCTACAAAGGCTTGATTGATCAGATTCCTGTCAGGAAAGGCTGTGTCTCAAGCAGGTTAGAACAGGTACGGAGGATATCAGAGACCTCCCAAGAATTCCCTGATCCTGGCGACACCCTCTTTCAGCCTCTCCATGCTGCAGGTATAGGCAAGGCGGATGTGGTCGTCCGTATTATGGGTACCGAAGTCCACACCAGGG